>Ga0209048_10000210_pt1 | contig 63297 bp, 43 predicted proteins | sample FrelakmetCRP12CR_FD_187146 | JGI IMG/M metagenome (GOLD analysis project Ga0209048, IMG submission 187146) | Freshwater lake sediment microbial communities from the University of Notre Dame, USA, for methane emissions studies - CRP12 CR (SPAdes)... | ecosystem: Environmental > Aquatic >...
TGCCAAAATTGTCCTTGCCGCAAACGGCGGAAGTATTAGCGGAACAACCTGGAATATCCCGGACCAGGGAGCGACGAAAATGACGATATTGGAACAGCGGCCTCCGTCTGGGAACAGTTCTCCGGTTTTATCGGCTTCAGCTGGAACTCCAAGCGGCCAAACGGTTAGTTTCACGGCCTCAGCTTCAGATGGCGATGGCATTAAAACATATCAATGGTTTTTTGGTGATCTTTCTTTTGACATAAGCGGAAATGCAAATGTATCCCACACTTACTCAAAAGTTGGAACTTACACTGCTACCTGTTACGTTTCCGATAACGTGAACAACACCAGCTGTAAAACGGTAACGGTAACCATCTCTTCCCCATCTCTTCACCTACAATAACCAGTACGGCAAAGACAACCGCTATAGTCGGTACAGCCTATTCGTACAGTGTTTATGCCATTGAGGCGTTGGGAACATGATCTTTCGTTCGACACATGTGGGAGTGACCGCGCTGGCGGGCGTTGTCTTGTTGGTTCTGCAACCCGCCTCTGCCTGGCGCGCAACTGCGGCGGATAGCGGGGCGCAGGCCATGGCCAAACTTGTGGGCCAACCGGCCGATATTGCTTCAAGCGCCTATCAATACCGGGCGGACCGAAAGGCCGAGCAGAACCAGCCGGAGAGTTGGCTGGCCGTGATGCGGTTCGCCGGGCAACCGTTGAACAAGCCGGCCGACACCAGTGCGCCCGCCGTCAGACGGGTCCTGTGCGCGCTGCTGTGGGAGGAAATCCGCCCGGTGAAAAAACTGGAGTTGAGTTGGGCTGCTGATGCCAAGCGCCGGCCCGTGCCCGAGGAGTTGACTATCACAACGTTGGACAACCAGGGCAGCGCCAGTTCGTGGTGGAACAACCTGTTAGCCGCGCAGAAGCCCGTCAAGCCGGTCGTGTCCGGCGATGGAAACACCTATCTTTATGATCTGCCGGTTGCCACGTGCGGGATGGTGATCAGCGTCAGCGGCGCAAAGACCGCCGCCGACTACGACGTGCCGCAGGTGCGGGTGTTGGTGGCGGATGCCTGGAAGAAGATGACGGTCGAGATCGAGTGGGGATTCGACAAGACTACCGCCGAGAAGGATTACGGCGGACGAATCGAAATCTATGACGGCAGGGTGGCCGGGCTGCGCCCGCTCGCGGGCGATCGTCGAACTACAGTGGCGGGCGCGGGGGCATGGCGTTCGGCCGGCAAGAGTGCCGCCCGCCGTGGCATGAAGTTCGACCTGCTGTACATGGGTACTTCCCAGTGGCGGAAAGTACAGCCATTCACCAGTCAGAGGGACGACGTGGCGCGGACCATCGTTACCCTATGGACCAAGGCGGGCAACTTCTCGTTCCTGGCGGCGGACCTGGAAAACGGGCCGATCCTCGCGCCGGAGTATGGCTGCTTTGTACGTCGCACTTTGGAGCCGGCATCCAAACCCACATCGGAGTTGCGTTCTCCGCGGATTCCGCTGACGACGAAAATGACTTCCATTGCCGGTAGCGCGGACCTGGTGGGGTGGGGCAGCGACGAGTGCCCGTGGTTCGGCGGCAATCCGGCCGACAAAACGGTTTCCGTGGGGGGCATCACCGTCCCGGCCAGGAGTCTGGCCATGCATCCCGGGGCTGACTGCGATGTGGCCGCCGGTTGGCGCAGTCCTATCAAGGGACTGGTGACGGTCAAGGCCAGCGTCGCCCACGCGCAAAACGGTGGCGACGGCATCGAGTGGTGGATTGTTAGGGAAACCCGCACGGGCCGTGAGAGCCTGGCCCATGGCGCGACGGATGGAACCGGTTCGCAGATGATCCCTGCCGACGCCGACGCGCGGAAACCGGATGAAATCGCCGTGGATCCTAACGACTGGATATCCCTGGTCGTCGGCCGCAAAGGCAAACACTACGGCGACACGACGATCCTCGGGCTCGTGATCACCGAGGTCGGCGGACAGGGCCGGGCCTGGGATCTAACGAAAGACGTGGTGGCCACGCTGCATGCCGGCAATCCCCATGCGGACGGCCAAGGGAATGCCGGCGTGTGGCATTTCTACTCCGAACCATCGGCAACGACTCCGCCAAGCCCCGCGCAACCGCCCGTAGTGCTGGCCTCGCAGGCCGCCAGCGCGCGGGAGTTCATCCAGGAACTCCAAACCCGCAAACTGAGCACCATTCGCCAACAGACCCGGGCCCGCGAGGAGCAGACCTGGGAGGGCGCCGTCACAGGAATACAGCGTCGGGAGGTCGCCAGCCTCCCGCCCCATCCCAAGCCCCCGGTGGGATCGAAGCCGCCGATGCAGGTGCAGGTGCCGTCGGAACGTCTAACGGCCCAATGGAACCTGGGCGCCTGGCACCTGCTGCGGCACATCGGGAAGAATCCGAAGAACGGGCGTTTGTGGTTCAACGATTATCCCTACGGCATTCTCGCCGCCGAGACCTATATCATCCTCGCGGCGCTGGACGTGATGGGCGCGCACAAGGCTGCCGAAGACGGATTCGACCAGTGGGTCTCCCTGCCGATGCAGCCAAGGGTGGAACCGGGCCGGGACGGCCAGCACCCCGGCTCGTTGCCGGATCGGCCGACCGGGCTCTTTTCCGATGGCATGGGCTGCCTCACCTTGGCGGAAGGCGCTCCGGGTGCCGGCGGCCACATGGATGGCGTCCACGCCTATGGGCCTGGTTGTATCGGCTGGGCCCTAACAGAACACTATCGGGTGACCGGCGACCGCGAGTGGCTCAAAGCCTCCGCGCCCCGCATTCAGGCCAATGCCGAATGGATGCTGCGTCAACGCCGCTTCCTTGCGGACTCGATTCCCGGCGGCGAGCGTCTCTGGTGCAAAGGCCTCCAACCGGCGCACCAGGCGACTCCGGACAGCGGCGGACTGTTCCTGCAATGGTATTGGAGCGAGGCCTATTATTGCGCCTCGGTGTCGCGTTGGGCGGCGACGCTCAGCGAAATCGATCCCGACCAGGGCGCCAAACTCGCGGCCGAGTCGGAGGCCTATCGCAAGGATCTTCTAACAGCAGCGGAGCGCTCCATCGCGCTGTCGCCGGTCGTTCAGGTGCGCGACGGCACATACCACTCCGTGATTCCGTTCGGCTGCTACATGCGCGGACTGGGCACCGGGGCCTGGGGATGGCAACGGGACGGATCCGGGGCCCATTGGGGGCCGCTGACCTTTGAGACCGACCTGTCGGCCACACCCCTGATAAGCACGGCAAAACTGTTATCGACCGACGATGTGCGTGTTCAGGGATATCTCGATGTGTTGGAAGACCGCTTGCTGGTGGATAATCCGCGTACCGGTTCCGCCCCGTGGTTTCTTGGCGGTTGGCAGCATCAGGTCGGAATCCAGAAAACAGCGGAGGCCCATTTGGATGGCGATGACATCCCGGCCTTCCTGCGCACCTTTTTTAACAGCTATGCCATCCATATCGTTCCCAACGATGGATATGTCTTCAACGAACATGTCTTTGCCGGTCCGCCCGACAAGATCTTCGAGGGTGCCGCCTTCCTCTATCGCTTCCGCAACCTGCTGGTCATGGAAGACGGCCGGAATCTGTGGCTGGCGCGGGCCACGCCGCGAGTCTGGTTCCTGCAAGGCCAAAAGATCAGCGTGAAGAACGCGCCGACGCACTTCGGCACGCTGGACTATGAGATTGTCTCCGACGCGGACCACGGCAAAATCACGGCCACGGTGAAGATGCCCTCGCGCAATCCGCCCAAGTCTGTGCTGCTGCGTTTCCGCCATCCCAAGGCAGCGCCGATCAAGAGCGTGACCGTCAACGGAAAAGAGTGGGCGGCGTTCGACAAGGGCAAGGAAACGATCGAACTAAAGGGCTTGACCGGCACGGTCGCCGTGACGGCGAACTACTGATTGGATGTGGTGGTCATCAAGGGCAGCCTTGTCGACGGCTCCGCCATGACGGCCATCTTCGCACCCGGCACGAGCTCATCGACGAGGGCGACCAGCTTGTGCTGAAAGTGCCGGTGGATAAAGTAGGAACCTACGCACTGGAACTACGCCTATCCAAGGCCCAGGACTATGGTATGTTCAGTTTTCAACTAGACGATGGTCCAGCGAGTGCAGCGATCGACCTCTTCGACCCAAAGCTTCAACCACCCATGCTCTTCAAACTCAAGCCGGCGAAGCTAACCCAAGGGAAGCACCTCCTGAAAATCCGCTATCATGGGAAGAATCCAAATTCCAGCAACTCCCTGATTGGCATTGATTACCTGATGCTCAAGGAAGGACTGTGAACGCAATCCTGGCGGCGTTGTAGATCGGATTAACGCACAACCAACAGACGAACATTCCCATGAAGTGTACGACCTTCTTGTTTGCGGGACTATTTTGCGTGGCGCTCGCTTCTCGCGCACTTGCGGGCGAAGGGGGCGATATCCTCATCAACGACTTCGAAGGCCCCGACTGGGGTGACTGGAAGGTCGAGGGTGAGGCGTTCGGCCCGGCCCCGGCCCAGGGCGCACGGGAAAAGCAGGGCGTCGGTTCCGGATTCGATGGTAAAGGGCTGGCGAACAGTTTCTTTCGGGGCGACGCCCCAACCGGCAAGCTGATTTCGCCCGAGTTCACCGTCGCACGCAAGTATATTGTCTTTCGCGTCGGCGGCAGCGACCGGCCGTTCAATTTCACCAGCGATCCGGACTACGTCGGGGTTCAGCTAGTCCACAAAGGGTCAATAATCCGTAACAGTCCGACGCGGATGATGAAGGTGAAACGAGGGATTTCGGACGAACTCCGCAAAGACTACTTCGACGTTTCTGACTACCTCGGCGAGAAGGTTCATTTGGAGATTGTGGATAACTCCCAGGGGGGCCACATCCTGGCCGACACATTCTACCAGACCGACAAGAAGCTGGTGCCGGACGTCGAGTATGTCGAACGAAGACTTGTGTTGGACAAACGGTGGCTGAACTTTCCAATCAACAAGAACGCGCCGTTTCGGGAGATGAGGGTCTTCGTCGATGGAAAGATGATCATGGCGCACATGGTCCCGTTCGATCCGAAGAATCCCCAAATTTGGGTGCCGGTCGATTTGACGCCTCACTTGGGCCAAAAGGCCGTGCTGCAAATCGAAAATCTCGACGGGGTCAAGCCGACGTCGGAGGCGATCGTCGATCTGCTCGTTCCGTCGAAAGAGATGACCGACGGCGGGAAGATCTACAGCGAACCGATCCGCCCGCGCTTCCACTACACGCCGCGTTACGGCATCGCCAGTGACGCCAACGGGCTAGTCTATTACAACGGAGAATACCACCTCGGTTACCAGACCCTGCCGTTTGACTGTATGCCGCCAGAACTTCACTGTAACTGGACCTGGGGGCATGCGGTCGGCCGTGATCTGGTCCACTGGGAAGAGTTACCGCTCTACTTCTGGCCCGACCGCGACGGGGCCCAATGGTCCGGCTCGGCCGTCGCCGACACGAACAACACTGCGGGTTTCAAGACCGGCCAGGAATCGCCACTAGTGACGTTCTATACGGCAAGCGCTGCCTGTGCTCCTTGGATGCCTTCCGGGAAGACGGCAACGATCAACCTGGCTTACAGCAATGATCGTGGCCGGACCTGGACCAAGTACAAGGACAACCCCATCATTCCCAACATCGACCGCGACAACCGCGACCCCAAGGTCTTGTGGTACGAGCCGGGCAAGCACTGGGTGATGATTCTGTATATCCACGCCAATGTCTACCACGTACTCACCTCGAAGGATCTAAAGCACTGGGAAAAGCGGAGCGAGATCCACGGATTCCACGAATGTCCAGACCTGTTTGAACTGCCGGTAAACGGCGATGGGACGAACAAGAAATGGGTCTTTTTCGGCGCCAACTGCAATTATGTGATCGGCTCGTTCGACGGCGCCAAGTTCACGCCGCAGACGGGCACGATGGGCTTTGCCCATACCGACGGCAGCTACTATGCGTCGCAGGTATTCAATGACGTGCCGAATGGCCGCAAAGTGTGGATCGCAAAGGCCGGTGTGTACGACTTCGGCCTCCCGGTCGGCATGCTGACCTTTCCGCTGGATTTGACATCGCGCACGGTTGAGGGCGGCAACAGCGAAATGTACAAGTATCCGGTTCCCGAGATTAAGAATCTGTATCAACGGAGCGTCCGCATCCCAAAAGGCCTAAAGCTCGCCCCAGGCCAACCCCTGCGTCCACAGGTCCAGGGCCGAGCTTTCGATATCGACGCCGAGATCATCCCGGCCGGTGCAAAGGCATTCAACCTCCATGTATTCGGCCGCGACATCCTGTTCGACCTTCAGAAAATGCAGATGCGATTCTTCGAATCACAAGAGCGACATCAGATCACCGCGCCCTTGGTGTTGGTCGACGGTAAGATTCAGATCCGGATCCTGATCGACACGCTCTTTATCGAGATTTTTACGGCCGACGGCCGTTTCTACTCGCCCGTCCGCTGCACTTTCCCGCTGGACGACAAGTCATTCGAGTTCGGTGTCCAAGGCGGCGGTGTCGTGATTGAAAAACTCGATATTCATGAGTTGAAGTCCATCTGGACTATAGGTGCTTAACGGAGGCCGGAGCAGGAGCGCGAGGCAGAGATCATCAGAGGAGAACATGATGCGGAGAAACTTTCTGAGGATGAATACAAGTGTGCTATTGGGAGCGGTCGTTCCTCCGGCCGGGGTTCGACCGGGACAAAAAGGGCTTTGGCAGCATGCCCGGCACCTTAGCCAATGGTCTGGTATGGTGATACTCTTGGTGGTCATGAGTCTTACTGCATCAGGGGCGGAGGCTGCCAGCCTTCAGTTAGCCAATGACAAACTGGAGATCCGTATTTCGGATACGGGTAAACTGCTTTCCGTGCAGAATAAGCTGGCATCGGAGACGTATGCCTTTGAGTCCGACGGGTTCGAGCTGGATACAGACCTAAGACTCTTTTCCAACAGGGACACCAAGCCGGCCAAGGTCCGAGAAGAGAGTGGTCGCGTAGTCTATCAATTCGATTTCGACCAGCCCCCCAAAGGCAAGGTCGGCGTTGATCTCGTGTATGCAATGGGAAGCGCGAACGGTTTCTTCCGCCGCGCATTGAAGATCACTAACGGCGTTCCGCTCAGGCTGAAGAACCTGCGGATGGGCAAGGCCATCTTCACCAAGCCGGCCAACGAAACGATTCATTATCTGACCTTCTGGCAGGCGCCCACCGTTGAGTTCATCCGCTACGCGAATGGCGGACTCTTCACCGGCATGGAGAACCCCTTCTACAAGGCCGACCTGAACGAGAGGGGTGTCGCGCTGAGCTTCGAGCCCGGTCTGATCCTTAAGGCGGGTGAAGGCTATGAGAGCGAACCCCAGTTCATGGGCGTCTATAAGAAGTCCGGGGTGATGATCGAGGACAGCGACCGGCCGTTCCGGTTCCCCAACGGTTCGGGGTACATACCGATCGATCGCAACGAAAGCCGGGCCATGCGCGCTTTCGCCCTCGATTACCTGTCGCCCGCCCAGAAAGGCTTCCTCAATATAAACTACCAGTTCTTCCATCCCTTGCCCATGATGCCGAAGAACGACGCAGACAAGCTGTATTTCACAAAGGCGATCGACACCTTCGCGGACATCGGAGGGGATATGATCATCTTCAATAACTACTTCTGTCCGCTCTCGCCCGATAGGAAACCCCATGCGGCAAGAGATTACTGGGAACTGCTTCCCGAGGAGAAAACTGCAACCGCGAGGCAGATTGCCGACTATGCCACAAGCAAGGGGATTTCATACGGTTTCTTCTACCCTAACGTGGATTTGAACTGCAGGCCTGACAAACCGGAATGGACGAAGAGTGATGCGGCGGGCCGGCGCGCTCCGGACTACTGCATCGGCTGCGATGATTTCTACCAGTGGTGGTTGAAAGTCCACGACAACACGATCAAGAAGTACAAATTGAGCAATTGGAACTGGGATCCGAGCCGCGGTTCGGCGATGAACTGCTATGACGAGACGCACGGTCACATCGCCGGGATGGGTGCCTACAAAGGCTGGCGGCGCTGCATGGAACTGGGGAGCCGCCTGAAGGCGGACAATCCCGGGCTGTTCATCCAGGCGTTCTACGGCACCAAGCAGTTTGGTCTGTGGGGGCTGAAGGATGTCGACGGACACGAGGTGTACAACGAGCAAACCGCCTGCGTTTCCACGCATCACACCCAGATCAGCGACGACCGGCAGAACGCCGACGGGCTGCGTTTTCAGAACTACTGGTCCATGCGTTTTCGCTTTCTTCCCACGGTCATCGGGCATCCCCTCGTGGGCCGCATGAGCGAGGGATGCTGGGACCGGGAACTGGTCAAGGCCTGCGACTACTATGGTTGGCAATATAGCTTGATGTCGGCCTTGGCCGTGAGCGGTTCGATCATGCCCGCCATCCTTCCCTACGAAAGCGACATCCTGCCCGGCTACAAGGAGTTCTATCGGAAGTGGACCGCGTGGGCCAAGGCGAACTTCGAGTACGTCCAATATACCGAACCGTTTGGCGAGCAGGTTCAACCGGGGGCGGTCGACGGCTACGCGCGCATCAAGCGCGATCACGGCTTTATTTTTCTCTTCAACGGCAATCCGCGCCCGTCGGAGATCACCTTTGAAGTGGGCGACGAGATCAACCTGCAGGAAAAGGGCTTCTACGAGCTTGTCGAGCTCTATCCGGCGGAGGCCGGCATGATCGTGCTGGATAACGAGGGGCACTCGCTGTTTGCCCTGGGCCACCACGCGCGCCTGACCGTGCCGGCCAATTCCTGCAGGTTGCTGGAGTTGAGGCGCGCGGCGGAGGCCAAAGGGCCTGTGCTGGTTGGCCTGGCCGGCCGGGTCGGGCTTGACGGAGAGCGCCTGGGCATCACGGGCGTGCGCGGGAAGCCGGGGCTGGTTTGCTCCCTGGGGATCCGTCTCACCAGGCCGGCCTCCGTGAAGCAGGTCACGGTCAATGGTGTCGAGCAGCCGTTTGCCCGGGCCGACAAGGAAATCCGCCTGACCGTGCAGTTTGCGGGAGATGCCCTTGTCCGGGAACTGGACCACTGGACAAAGCCCGATGGCAGCGTCTTCACTTTCCCCAATGAACAGCGCCAGGACTCCCTGGAGATCAGCGCAAAGTTCACACTCAATAAGGATGTCCCCCAACTCCTGGAAAAGGCCAAGCCAGGAAACTTTGGCGAAATAGGCGGCCGGATAGCCGATTGGCAGGCCCGCGGCGGCGTGTCGCCCTATCACAATTTCACCTGCTGCCGGCCCAACCGCCTGTGGCTGGTGATTCCCTTTACCCTGCAGCGAGTCAGCGATGTCAACGTCACGATCAACTCCAGGGACCTGGGTGGGCTGCTCAAGCTCGATGGCAACGGCCACAGCTTCTATGCGGACATCACGGAGGCTGTGGACTATGGCGGGGATAATGCGCTCAAGCTTTCCCTGCGGAACATGGCGAAGAATGAGTTCATGGGGCCGTTCCTGCTGTACCCCGATGAAGGGCTGACGGACGAGGTTCTCCCGCAACCGGGTGGTCTGGAGCCACGAGTGGTCTATACCGGATCGCTGATTCCCCCGGGGGCGCCCCGCTACCTCGCTGGCGCAAAGCGCCCCGTGATTACCCAGGCTCTGGTAACGGGAAACGTGACGCTCACCGAGCCAACCCAACTTCAGGCCACGATGGATCTCCCCCCCGACAAGATCCGCGAGGTGAACTACACCGAATCCGGCTTCCCCTGGATGAGCATCTCCGGACTGGGCTACAACCAGGGGCTCAGGTGCTGGACGGCCGATGTCCGGCCCGGACCGCGCGCCGCCATCCAGGAAAGCGAATACATCTATGTCTGGGCGGTGGGCGCTGACGGGTTGCACAGCGACTTCTTTCCGGTCAGGGTCGGCTGGGATTTCACGACGCAGCCTCGGAACGCGAAGCCTGATGACCGCACGATCAAACCGGAGCCGCTGATGAGGGTTCCCGGCGCGATCGAAGGAGAATCCCTGAAAGTCAATCCAGAAACTCCCTGATTGGCATTGACTGCCTGGAGTTGAAAAAGAGATAGTGGGGTCAATGATTACCTGCTTATTGATCCTCTTGCTGACACTTTCTGCTGGCAAGGCGGTCGCGGCGGGGACGGACAGGGCCCTGAAGGATTCTGACATCCCTGCCGCCGCGCCTAAGGACGCGGTAATGGCCAGCCCGCAGGAGGTGGCCCAGGTGCGCGACTGGGCGGCCGCGGCCTTTGCCGGCGCAAAAGTCCCGGGAAGCAAACCCGCGATCGGCATCGAGGTGCGCCGGCAGGACTACAGCACTCTGCACTTCGGCCGGTCGTGCATGGACACACCCATCAAGCTCGGCCAGAAACAGTTCGAGCACGGCCTCGGCACGCACGCCAACAGCGAACTCGTGGTGGCCGTGCCAGCGGGCGCCAGGAAGTTCAAGGCGAGCGTGGGCATAGACAACAACTACGATACCCAGGGCATCCGGGGCAGCGTCGAGTTCAGCGTCGAGATCGGCGGCAAGGAAGTCCTCCATATGCCGACGTTGAAAGGTAGCGATGCTCCGGCTCCGGTCAGCCTGGACATTCCCGACGGGACGAAGCAGCTCGTGCTCAAAGTGGGCACCACGCCCGACGGCCCCGCCTACGACCAGTCCGACTGGGCCGATGCGCAGTTCATGATGGCCGACGGCAGCGTGCGCTGGCTGGATGAGGGGCGCGGCGCGGATCTCGCGCCGGAATCCGCTGTCCCCTTCTCCTTCGTCTATGGCGGGAAGCCGTCATCCGAGCTCATGCAGGACTGGACACGAACTGAGCAGACGAAGGACGACAAAGACTTTGCCCGGCATACAGTGCGATGGGCCGATCCCAAGACCGGACTCGTGGTCACCGCCGATGTGAAGGTGTTCAAGCAATATCCGGCGGTGGACTGGGTGCTCTTCTTCGAGAATGCGGGTGCCGCGGATACACCGATCCTGGCTAACATACAGGCTTTGGACTTGAGGATTGGCGACGGAAACAACCGGGGACCGGTGGTGCTGCACCAGCTCGAAGGCGATGCCTGCGGTGACCGGTCCTTCAAGCCCATCGACACGGCGCTCGCGGTCGGGAAGAGCATTCATCTTGCGCCTTCGGGAGGACGATCTTCGAACAGCAGCGCATTCCCGTTCTTCAACCTTGAGTACGGCGAGTCGGGCATCATCGCCGCGATCGGCTGGTCCGGGCAATGGGCGGCGACCTTCGACCGCGGGCCATCCGGCTCGACGCGGGTGGCCGCCGGCATGGAGCTGACCCATCTGCGCCTGCACCCGGGCGAGAAGATCCGCAGCCCGCGAATCGTGGTGATGCCCTGGAAAAGTGACCGGACGGCCGCTCACAACCGCTGGCGCAGACTGCTGCTCTTCCAGTATGTGCCGAAGCTCAGCGGCAAGCCGGCCAGGCTTCCCATAGCCCTGCAGTGTTTCGACCGTTACTCCGGCAGCCGCGCCGACTGGGCGACCGAGGCCGGGCAGATGGCGGCGGCCAAATCGGCTTACGAGATGGGCGCGGATTCGCTCTGGTTTGACGCCGCCTGGTTTCCGGGCGGCTTCCCGAACGGGGTCGGCAACTGGTCTGCCAAGCCCAACGAGTTCCCGAACGGGCTGAAGCCGGTGAGCGACTGGTGCCACGAGAAAGGGATGAGGTTCATTCTCTGGTTCGAGCCGGAGCGAGTCGCCAAGGGCACCCAGATCGCAACCGAGCATCCCGAGTTCGTCTTCGGAGGCCAGGACGGCGGGCTCTACAAGCTCAACGACCCGGCGGCCCGCCGCTTCCTGACGGATCTGCTGTCGAAGCGCATCACCGAATACGGCATCGACATCTACCGCAACGACTTCAACATCGATCCTCTCGGCTTTTGGCGAGGCAATGACGCGCCGGACCGGCAGGGCATGACGGAGATCCGCTACGTGGAGGGCCACTACGAGATGTGGGACGAGCTGCTCGCCCGGCACCCGGGCCTGATGATCGACAACTGCGCTTCCGGCGGACGGCGGATCGACATCGAGACGTGCCTGCGCTCCGTTCCGCTCTGGCGGAGCGACACGAGCTGTTCGCCGGGCCACCCTGAGTGGAACCAGCTCCAGACGGCCGGCCTCAGCCTGTATATCCCCTTCCACACCGCCTGCGGCTGGATACCGGACCCCTATGATTTCCGCAGCGCCGCGACCATCGGGGCCATCGCGCAGTTCGATTACATGGCGCAAGGGTTTCCGATGGCGGTGGCGAAAGCGTCTCTCGCGGAGGCCCGGGAGAACCAGAAGTACTGGTATGGGGACTTCTACCTCCTGTCGAATGTTTCGGTCGCGCCTGACCAGTTCATCGCCTACCAGTTTCACCGCGCCGACCTCGATGAGGGGTTGGTGCTGGCATTCCGGCACTCGGAGTGCAACTACCTGGGCCTGATCCTGGGGTTGCAGGGCCTGAACCCGAAAACCACCTATGCGGTCGAGTACATCGACGACGCGCGGCAGAAGACCATGAAGCAAGCCACCGGCCAGGAGCTGCTGGAGGGAACGGGCCTGCGCATTCCGTCAAAAGGCGGGAGCATGGTGATCCGATACAAGCCGGTGGAGAAGTAGCGGGGAAGTATCCGAAAGGAAAAGGGAAATGAGTGGAAACGCTGGTGCTGTTCGGTTGATTATCGGAGCCGTTCTGCTTGCCGCGATCGCGGCGCGGGCCGAGTTCCGCCCCGCTTTGGCGGGCATGGAACTGGACCGCGGCCAGGTAATGCCGGGCGAGACGATCCGCGCCACCTATACCTTCCGCTCCAACGGCCCGTCACAGTCGGACATGTCGGTTTTTGTCCACGTGGTGCGGCCGGACGGGCAGCGGATCGGGGCTGACTTCGAACCGGTACTCTCAACCGCAGAGTGGCCGGCAGATCGTTTCGTGCAGGAAGGGCCGCACCCGATCGTCGTGCCGGCAGATTCGCCGCCGGGCACGTACCGCGTGCTTGTGGGCATGTTTCCCACGGGACCGGGGCCGCGCGTGGAACTGGCCAACGCCGATCGCCACCAGGGCGAGCGCGAGTATCTGGCCGGGGAGTTCGATGTGCTTGCGGCCGGCGCCAAAAGCGAAGCCAAGCCCGCGAAGTTCGAGTTACTGGCGGTGGACGAGAGCAAGGTGATCAAGCCGCCGCCAGGCGCGGCCCAATCCGGGAAGACAGTTCTGGACCGTGTTACCCTGTCGGTCGTTCCGAAGGTGCTTCATCCTGTGCGCGAAAACGAGGGTACGGCAAAATTGATTCTGACCGCGTTCTATTCGGACGGCTCCCGTCGCGCTCTCCGTTGTTCCGAGGCGAAGATCACGGCCAGGACCAAGAGCGCCAGCGGAAATGTGGAGGTCGTTGCGATCGAGGACGACAAGGTGGTGGCCAAAGAGGGCGGCCTGGCCACCATTGAAGCGGTGGTCGCGCAAGCGGGCCGGCACGTCAAAGCTACAACCGACGTGGTGGTCGCGCCGTTCTATCGGGACTATCACCAGACACTGGTTCTGAAACTCTTCCTCGGCATGGAGGGGGAACCGGTTGAACGCCTTGCCAATGATCGCGTCCTTTCGAAGAAAGGGCACGACGTGATTTACACTTTCGAGCAAGCTCTCGATACCATTCGGAAGACCGATAACCTGACCCGCGGAATGCCCAAGATCATCTACCTCGTCGGCTGGCAGAAAGGCGGGCACGACCACGGCTATCCCGCCTGGCAGGAAGTGAATCCCCGGATGAAGCGGCAACAGGACGCCACCGCGCTCGACAGTTTGCGCTGGCTCATCCGCGAGGCCAGACAGTTCCACACGACCGTGAGCCTGCACATCAATATGGTGGACGCCTACAAGCAAAGCCCGTTGTGGGATGAGTACGTGGCCAAGGACTGCTTTGCCAAGGATCCCAGCGGCCAAATACGGGTCGGGGGGATACAAATGAAGGGGGAGGACATGTACAGCGTGGTCTATCCCAAGGAATGGGAGGCCGGGCTGGCACAACGGCGGATTGACGGGCTGATTCAGATGATCCCCGAGCTGAAAGACGGCCACACCATCCATATCGACGTCTTCGTGGCTCAGGGAGAGGGTGGCAAGTCTCTCAGTGCCTGGCACGCGAAACCCGAGAATGGCGGATTGACCCCGGAGAAATATGTCGAAACCCAGCGCAAGATTTTCCATTACTGGCGGGACCGCGGTTTTGATGTCACGGGCGAGGGAACCGGCTGGGCACACCCGCCTGGCGAGCACTTCGTCGGCTTGCAGGCGATGTCGTGGTGGTATTCATGGGACCAGATGCTGATTCCTGAATGTCTTGGGGCGCGTGGCCGCACCGATCGCGGCAGCGATGGCGATTTCCGCTTCGGCTCCAGCATGCACGGAGAAGACATCTGGCAGAATAACTGGGCAAATGACAACAAGGACAACATGGCCGGTTTCCAAGGCATGTTCTGCCGCACGACCCTGCCTTGGTATTACCTGAGCCGGCTGGAGCGGCAGAAGTTCGAACACGGCACGCTGTACTACAGCGATGGAGTTGTGGCCCGGAACGAAGGAGGCAAACGCATCATCCGCAAAGGCGAATTTGTGCTGCGCGAGGACGACCATCTGTTCGCTCCCGCCCTCTGGAACAAGAAAGAGATCATCGCCTACAGCGGCCCGGGCTACGAAAACAAGGCCTGGCAATTGCCCGACGATTGGCGCGACGTCAAGCGCGTCGATCTTTATCGAATCACCATGGAAGGCTGCGTGCCGCTGAAAAAGAGTGTTCCGGCGGCCGATGGTAAGCTGGTCCTGTCGCTGGGAAAAGACGAGGCTGTTTCGATTGTGCCGACGGGAGCCGATCTTTCCGGCAAGAAATAAAACACCCAAGGGCGGAGACACCGTGCAAGACATGAAGCGGCGGGACTTTCTGGGGCCGGCCTTGGTGCGATGATGGGCGCGCCGTTGCTGCTCGCGCAGGGCGGCTCGCCCTCCGACTCGGATCGGAATAACGACGGAAAGAAAAAGCAGCCCGCCACCGTGGCCAACGGCTTGGTGTACTTCAAGGGCGAATGGCTGCTCTACTACGACGCGGCGGACCGCCACATCGGGCTGGCGACCTGCCGTTCCGCAACCGAGCACGGAAATGTTTCAGCGAAACTCAAATAGCGGTTTCAACGGATATGACGCAGTGCTATGGTCAACGCATGGCAAGGGCGTCACGATATTCGATTGAGGCGGATGCCTATCTACGCCGACTCATCCTCGCCTTGCTCGCCTCAACGAGCATAGCCGCGTTCTTCGCCAACATTCAGGCGGCCGACTCCTTCTCGCTGGCGGGGCCACCGGTGATCGCAACGCCGCCTTCCGGCCTGGCCTTGTGGTATGACAAGCCGGCGAGGGAATGGATGGAGGCCTTGCCGGTTGGCAACGGGCGGCTCGGCGGCATGGTCTTCGGCGGCGTTGACGCCGAGCGGCTGCAGTTGAATGAGGGCAGTCTGTGGTCCGGCTCGCCGGAGGATAGCGACAACCCCGAGGCTCTGGGTGCGCTGCCGGAGGTCCGTCGCCTTCTGTTCGCTGGCAAGTACACGGAGGCCAACGCCTTGACCATCAAAAGGCTCATCTGCAGGGGAGTTGGATCGAAATTTGCCGATGGCGCGAACGTGCCCTTCGGTTGCTACCAGACGCTCGGCGACCTGACATTGAAGTTCGACGTCTGGGGCCAGCCCGAAGACTACCGTCGCACGCTGGATCTCGACACGGCCATCGCCACGGTGAGCTATCGTCTGGGCGACGCCACGTTCACCCGCGAAGTGTTTTCCAGCGCTCCGGACCAGGTGCTGGTCGTGCGCCTGACGTGCGACCAGCCCGGCCGGATCGGATTCACCGCCGGCCTGACGCGGCCGGAACGATTTGCCACGGCGGACGACGGCTCCGACGGGCTGGTCATGAGCGGGCAACTGGACGACGGCCGAGGCGGCGCGACGGGGATGAAGTACATGGCCCGACTCAAGGCCATCGCCGAAGGCGGGAAGGTGGGCACGACGGGGAACAACCTTCGGGTGGAGGGGGCCGATGCTGTAACGCTGCTCCTGACCGCCGGCACGGACTACACGCTCCGGCCGCCGTATCGCGGCCACCCGCATGAAAAGCTGACGGCCGATCAACTCGCGGCTGCCGCGGCCAAGCCGTACGACGAGTTGCGCAAGGCGCATGTGGCCGATTACCAGAAGATCTTCCATCGTGTCTCCCTGGATCTGGGCGGCCAGGCAGCTCGCACACTACCCACCGATCAGCGCCTGGCGCACATAGCCAAAAGCAAGACGCCCGACCCCGACCTGGAGGCGCTGCTGTTCCAGTATGGCCGCTATCTGTTGATTTCGAGCTCCCGCCCCGGCAACCTGCCCGCCAGCTTGCAGGGGCTCTGGGCCGACCAGATCCGGACCCCGTGGTGCGGCCAGTTTACGGTTGACCTCAACGTGCAGATGAACTACTGGCCGGTCGAGACGTGCAATCTCTCCGAGTGTTTCCCGCCGCTGTTCGATCTGCTCGACTCGTGGCGCGTCCCCGGCGCCAAAACAGCCAAGACGCATTACAACGCCAAAGGCTGGATCGTGCATACGGTCGCGAACGTGTGGGGTTTCACCTCGCCTTCCGAGCATCCCAGCTTTGGAATGTACATGGGGGCGGGAGCCTGGCTTGCCCAACCTCTTTGGGAGCACTATGCTTTCAGCGGCGATCGCGCCTACCTCCAACGCGCTTATCCAGTGATGAAGGAATCGGCCGAGTTCTATCTCGACTGGCTCGTCAAGAATCCAAAGACGGGCAAGCTCGTCTCCGGCCCCTCCACCTCCCCTGAGCACGAGTTCGTCGCCCTTGACGGCCAGCGCGGCTGGTTGTGCATGGGGCCGGCCATGGACCAGCAGGTCATCTGGGACTTGTTCGGCAACGTCCTCGCAGCGGCCGGGGCGTTGGGCGTGAACGACGATTTTGTCCGCCGTGTCCGGGATGCCAGGTGGCAGCTATCGGGCCCGCAAATCGGCGCCGACGGCCGGCTCATGGAATGGTCCGAGCCGTTCCAAGATGCCGAGCCGGGCCACCGGCACCTGTCGCACCTGTTCGCCTTGTACCCCGGCCGACAGATCACCTCGCGCGGCACGCCGGAGTTGGCCGCCGCGGCCCGCAAGTCGCTGGAGGTCCGCCTCGCGAACGGCTCCAGTCAGGTCGGATGGAGTTGCGCCTGGACGATCAACTTGTTCGCCCGGCTGGCCGATGGCGACAAAGCCCACGAGTATATCGTGAACCTCCTGGACAACTTGATCGCGCCGAACCTGTTCGACCGGGTCTCCCGCGGCGCTGTCTTCATGATTGATGGCAACCTCGGCTACACCGCCGCCGTGCCGGAAATGTTGCTCCAGAGCCACGAAGGAATGGAAGACAGAATTCAGGAGTCAGGAGACAGGAGTCAGAAGGCGGAAGACGGGGGACAGAAGTCAGAGGTCAGAAGTCAGAAATCAGAAGCCGGAAAGCAATCAAGCGCATCGCGTAATCTACCCGCCGCCACCAGCCTTCGGTCTTCGGTCTTTCTTCTGCATCTGCTGCCCGCGTTGCCGAAGGTCTGGTCTTCCGGCAGCGTGAAGGGCCTGTGCGCCCGCGGCGGCTTCGAGGTGGATCTGGCGTGGGAGCGGGGCAGGGTGGTCAAGGTGACCGTCAAGTCCAACCTGGGCAACCGCTGCCGCATCCGGTCGGATACTGCGCTCGCGATGGAAGGCTGGTTCCATCCGTCAGTCAGGTCGCCGGAGGCCCATGTTGTCGAGTTTGACACCACGGCCGGAAAAACCTACACCTTGGTCGGGCAATAATATGAAGCGATACCGGCCTAAATGACCCATTACCCTCCCACTGGTTTTCCCCTGGTTTTCCCCTTGCCGCCAGCCCAACTTCCGGTATCATCCACCGCGTTGCGCATGAAAAGTGGGGGCGGGGTTGGCTGGCGCACAAGCAGCGGATGGTGAGGGCGTACCGATGCGGCAGGATCTGGGACAGCAGACAGCGTACACCGGCCGGGCAGCCGAAGCCCGGTTTGAGGCATATCAGCCCTCCGCCAATATTCCCATATGCCTCAGCTTTCCTCAAAAACCCCTTTATTTTCGACATTTATTTGAGGCATATCAGCGCCGACGGGAATTCCCGGCGCAATATGTTTGAGGCATAATACCTGTTCCGCGAGAAATTTATAGATACGTTTGACAAGAAATGCCGACTTGACGGCGTCTTGATTCGACGTTTCCGCGGCTCAACGCGGCGGTTGGCCTACGAACGGAGAATCCTGAGCAATGAATCATTTTGCGGCAATTCTGATGGTCCTCATCCAATTTGCCCCTCCGTTCACGCACGCTGGGGAGAATTCCAATCTTGAACTTGTGCCGCAAGATCTCACCACCCCGCCCGTCACGCACGGCACCCCAGGCCCCGGTAAGAGAGTGCGGCAAGTCAACGAGGACTATGCTGGCAGCCAAGTTTATCATGTCCTGTATTTGCCAACCGACTGGAAAAAGGAGAAGAAGTATCCAGTCATCGTTGAATATGCGGGGAATCAGTGGCAAACGAGTCCCGGAACCGTTGACGGGAGTAATCTGGGGTATGGTATCTCAGGAGGCAAAGGGGTGATTTGGATCTGTATGCCGTTCGTTGATGCAAAGAATCGAAAGAATGCCGCAATATGGTGGGGTGACGTCGAGGCGACCGTTGACTACTGCAAGAAAACCGTCCAACGGATCTGTGCGGAGTACGGCGGCGATGCGTCGGCCGTCTTCCTCGCTGGTTTCTCTCGTGGGGCAATCGCCTGTAATTACATCGGACTCCATGATGATGCCATCGCCGCTCTCTGGCGCGGCTTAATCTGTCACAGTCATTATGATGGCGTCAGAGAGTGGCCGTATGCCGGCAGCGATCGACAAGCAGCCGCCAAACGCCTAAAGCGATTAGGAAATCGACCCCAATTCATCAGTAGCGAAACCGATGTGAGTGCGACGAAAAGTTATCTCATGCAAGCCGACCCAGCCGGCAACTTTTCTTTCCTGGTCCTACCTTTTACAAACCACACGGATACTTGGGTGCTCCGGGACATTCCAGCGAGGAAAGTTATTCGCGAATGGTTTCAGACTGTCTTGAAGAACACTGGCCAACAAGGCGCTCCAGCGAACGGGGCTTTGCCCCGTCGCTGAGCTTGGTCGTGGAAGCATGAAATCCTACGCAACGCTGAGTGCGCAGCCCAACGACCTGGTGTCGCTGGGGGCGGAACGCGGGCTCCGGCCACACGCCCGCGTCCCGACGCTTTGGCGGTCGGAGAAGGTGGCCGGGAGCCAAACCTCGCAGATGCGCCTTGCCAGATATCGCCCGGCCATGCGTTGCCTGGCTGCCGTGGCGATGCTGTCCTGGCTGCAGGCCTCGGCCGCCATGGCCGAGAAACCCGCCATGGCGCCGGTTACCGGTCCGGATCTGGTGCTCTGGCTGGATGCACAGGAGTTGGCGGGCCGAGGGTTCGCTTCCAACCGGCCGCCCCACGGGTCGGCGGTCGGCACTTGGGCTGACAAAAGCAGCTATCGTAACGACGTTTGCCAAACCGTGCCCAGCCAGCAGCCGACCTGCCTCCGCGATGCCCTGGAGGACGGCCTAGCGGCGGTTCATTTCGAGGCGGCCCAACGGCAACAGCTCGCGGCGGGAAATCAACCGACACTCGACCTGTCCGTGCTGACGGCATTCGTCGTGGCCCGGGCTGGCAAGTCCGGCGGCAACATGTGGCTGTTCAGCAAAAACCAGTGGGGTCCGCCCTGGACCGGCTACGGGATCGCCGTCAGCGGCGACGGGTTGCATCCGTGGCCCCATCTCGGCCTGGAGGGTGGGGCGCATGGCAACTTCCAGTTCGGCGGCGGATTGGAGGACGGGTTCCGCCTGGTCGAGGTCTGCTATGACGGACATGTGGTCCGGGGCCGTTGGGAGACCGGACCTGCCCACCAGCAGGCGGTCGAAGACCGTATCGCCACAAACAGCCAGCCGCTGACGATCGGGACCCTGGGTTCCGAGTTTCTCCAAGGCGACCTGGCCGAGATCCTTATTTACAGGCGGGCGCTTAACGAGCAGGAGCGCGAACAGACACGGCGGTATCTGATGGGGAAATACGGTCTGCCGATGAGCGGAGTGACGGTCGAGGATGCTCCGCTTGTTGCAGACTGGTTGTTTCAGGCGGCAGGGCATCCGTTGGCCGAGCGCGTTCGTCAGGAGTTGGGTTGGACCCGCGAGCTGGCGGCGCGTCTGGCCAAGGATCCGCGTACGCCCAGCCTCGGCAAGGAACTGGCTGACTTGGAATTGCTGGCCGGCAAGGCGAACACCAACGCCAGCCCGACCGCTGGATCGAGCGCTGCCAAAGAATTGTATCTCGCCGTGCGCCGGGTCAAACGGAGTATCCTGTTCAAGAATCCCGCGGTGGACTTCACACAACTGCTGTTCATTGATCAGCCGCTGCCGCAGGGGTCTGAGTCCAGTCACGAGGCGGTTCACCGCCTGGGCATGATGGCGGTTCCCGGCGGGCGGCTGCTGGTGCTCGACGGGCTGCAACCGGACAGCCAGGTCCGCCAACTGGCGCCGGAGAAACCCGGCAGCTTCTGGCGCCCAGAACTTTCGTTCGATGCCCGGAAGGTGCTGTTCGGCTACAAGCCGCAGGACGGGAAAAGCTTTCATCTCTACGAAATGAACGTGGACGGGACCGGCCTGAAGCAGTTGACCGACAGCGACTACGATGACATTGATCCGATCTACCTGCCCGACGGGCATATCATGTTCACGACGACGCGCGGCAACACGTATGTCCGCTGCGGGCCCTATATCTATTCGTATGTGCTGGCCCGCTGCGACGCGGACGGTCGGAACGTCTACCTGGTCAGCATGAATAGCGAGCCCGACTTTGTGCCCGCCTTGATGAATGACGGACGCGTTGTCTATTCGCGCTGGGAGTACTCCGACAAGGACCAGAACCGTGTCCAAAGCCTGTGGACCACCTTCCAGGATGGGCGGCAGACAACGGTGCTGTGGGGCAACCAGAGCGTGTGGCCGGACCACCCGGCCGAACCGCGGCCGATGCCGGGTAGCGGACGGGTGATGTTTACCGCGGTGGGGCACCACGACTGGTTTCATGGGACCATTGGCATTATTGATCCGAACCGGGGGTTTAACTTTCCGCAGGGCATCACCCGCGTCACCTTCGACCTGCCGTGGGCCGAGGTGGGCAATTCTCCGGCCGACCGGCCCGAATCGCCGGACTATCACTCGTCGGGCCGTTTCACGGGCTACCTGGGCGCCTATCCGCTTTCCGCTGAGGACTTCCTGGTCTCGGCGCGCGGCGCGGCGGACAAGTTCCGCATCTATCTGATGGATGTGCATGGCAACCGTGAGTTGATCTACGAGGGGCTGCACCATGCCTGGTACGCCATCCCCGTCAGGCCACGTCCGGTGCCGCCCCGGCAGCCGGACCTGGTGACCTGGCCCGGCACCGGCGTGGAGCGCAAGCCGGCGCAGCCGGGTGTGTTTTACAGCGGCGATGTTTGCCAGGGTGTGCCGGATCTGCCGCGGGGGCGGGTCAAGTACCTGCGGGTGTTCCAGCAAGACGCCAAGACGTATTCCACCTGGAGCAAGGTTTTCGCGTTTTCGGGACCAGCCGTCTCTGCGGTCCAATCGGAGGCGGTCAAACGGATCGTCACCACGGTGCCGGTGGAACAGGACGGCTCGGTCTACTTCGCAGTGCCCGCGGGCCGGGCCCTGTTTTTTCAACTGCTGGATGAGCACTACCGCGCGGTGCATACGATGCGCTCGTTTACGGGGGTGCTCCCGGGCGAACGTCGCGGGTGTGTGGGTTGCCACAGCATGCACAGCACCGCGCCACCGAACACGCCGGGACTGGCCTCGCGGCGTCCGCCCACCGCCTTAAGCCCGCCCCCGTGGGGTGCCGAGACCATCAGCTACGAACGGTTCGTCCAACCGGTGCTGGATCGCTACTGCGCCAAGTGCCACCAAGGCGCTGGCGCGGCCCGCAAGAAACTGGATCTGACCCTGCGCCCCGCCGCGGGTGCCTTTGCGCTTTTTAAGGAACCTTACCTGACGCTCATTGGACCGGCAACCTGGCCAGACCCGGTCCCCCATACGGGCCAGGCCGGCTACGGGATCGCGGGAGCAATCCCCGTCTACGGCTTGAAGCCTGAGGACGTGTATCCGAATGATCCTGCCACGGACGGTCCTTCAACCATTCACCGAACGTTGCGACCGCTGCGGTATCTTTCCGCGCGGAGCCCGTTGATTGAACTGGCGATGAGCGGCAAGCACCACGACGTCAAGGTTGACCCCGCCGCACTGCTTCGGCTGATCGCCTGGGTGGATGCCAATGGCCCCTTCCTGGGCGAAGAGGAAATCCGGGTCATGCCCGATCCCGAATTCGACGGCATTGACAAACTGCCCATCCGGCCGCGCTTGAAAACCGCACCGGTGATAGAAAGGCCTTGACCCACAAGATCGTCAGGCAGCAGGATTTCCCCGGCTGGAACACCCTCGTCAAAGGCGGCGTGTAAATGGAGACATGGGCGGGCGGCCAGGTGCACAGGCCATCCCTCGGTGGCCCGATCGGCACATACATGTACCAGATACTCGCCGGCATCAGGCCCGGAGCACCCGGTTTTAAAGAGCTTAATGACATGACAGGTTGGGGCTGAAGATGTATGCTGTTCATCACGTGCTGAGTGTGGATTAAGAAAAGGATATGAAATGAAAAAGATGACGGTGTCCAGGCGGTCGTTTTTGAAGGCGATGGGCGCGACGATCGCCTTGCCGAATATCATTACGTCCAGTGCGCTGGGCGCCGGCGGACGGCCGCCGGCCAGCGAGCGGATTGTCATGGCCGGCATCGGCATGGGCGGGCAGGGGTCCGGCGACCTGGGGGAGTTCATGGGCGATCCCCGGATCCAGGTGGTGGCGGTGTGCGACGTCAAGAACCAGAATCTCGAAGGCATAAAAAACGCCGTGAATGGCCAGTACAACAACCAGGACTGCAAGGGGTATGTGGATTACCGCGAGGTTATTGCGCGTCCTGACATTGACCTGATTCTGTGCGCCACGCCCGATCACTGGCATGCGCAGATTACGATCGATGCCATGAAGCGCGGCAAGGATATTTACTGCGAAAAGCCGTTGACCCTGGCGATCGGCGAGGGCCGCAAGATGGTCGAGACCGCGCGCCGGTTTGGTCGCGTCTTTTCGTGCGGCAGCCAGCGGGTGATCGGCGACTACGGCGCCCTGGCCTGTGCGGCGCGGAGCGGACGATACGGTAAAATACTCGATGTGTACGCCGATCCCGGCGGTCCGCCGCGCATATGCTACCTGCCCGGGGAATCCATCCCGCCCAATACCATTGACTGGGATCTGTGGTTGGGGCCCGCGCCCTGGGCGCCCTATCACCACTTCCGCTGTGGGCAGGCCTATGGGCTGGACGGCGAGGGTTTCAGGTCGTGGTACGATTACTCCGGCGGCATGATGACCGATTGGGGTGGTCACAAGTTCGGGGCGGCGTTGCACGGCATGGGACTGGATAGCACCGGACCCACGGAAATCTATCCACCCGACGGGAAGGACCATAAATACCTCACGTATGTCTTCGCCAACGGCATGAAACTCCATGTCGGCGAGGACGGGCCGAAGTACATCTGCGAGCAGGGTGAGGCCCACCCCCTGCACGAGACCAAGGTGCCGCCGGGGCTGCGCTGGTACGAAGACGGCGCCAATTCGCCGATCAAGGATCTGGTCAATTGCGTCCTATCCCGAAAGCGGCCGTTCCAGGATGTCGAGTACGCCCACCGGACGGCCACGGTGTGCCACCTGGGGAACATCTGTTACAAGCTGAACCGGAAGCTCCAGTGGGATCCGGATAAGGAGGATTTCATCGGCGACGCCGAAGCCAGCCGGCTGGTGGACCGGCCGCGCCGGGGACCGTGGCAGATCTAGCCTGCATTTCTTATGAGAAATGCAGGAAACACGAAACTCGAATATCGAAATCCGAAAAGTAAAATAAAGGTTTAGAATCATGATCAAGAAATATGCGGTTGTTTTGACGCTGGTGGGCCTGGCGGCAAGGATGTCGTTGGGCGATGTCTGGCAGGATCTGGCCAAATACCAATATGGTGAAGGAAATGCCGCGGATGAAGCTGAGCAGCTTCTGCAGAAGACGCCGGTGGCCCAACATGGAGCGATCGAGGATGCACTCATCAAGGTGGTGTCGGCCCGGGAGGCCACGCCGGACGGCAAAGCGTGTGCCTGCCGCATGTTGCAGCAGATCGGAACTGAAAAATGCATTCCGGCCGTGGCCGGCCTGCTGGCGGACGAAGTGCTGTCGCATTACGCCCGGCTGGTGCTGGAGCGGATGGGGAGCCCGCAGGCCGATGAGGCGCTGCGGACGGCCTTGGACAGCGCGCCGGACAAGGTAAAGATTGGCATACTGGGAAGTCTCGGCGCGCGGCGGGCGGTCAACGCCGTCAAGCAGATCACGAAACTGGCCACGCATAGCGATCCGGCCGTGGCCGCGGCGGCCATCGGCGCGTTGGGTAAAATCGGCGGCACGTCGGCCGCGCAGCTCCTCCGCAAGCTGAAGCCCGCGGAGAGCCTCCAGCCGGTTCACATGATGGCCCTGCTGGATTGCGCCCGGAGCCTGAAAGGTTCCAGCGCCATGGAACTCTATCAATTGGTGCTGGCCAGCCCGACCGCTTATCGCCTGGATGCGCTGAGCGGGATGCTCGGTGCGGACGAGAAAAAGGCGGTGGCGCTGATGGTGGACTTTATCAAGGGCGACGACCTGCAGATGAACCGTGGCGTGTTGACGCTGGTGGGCGGCGGAAAAAGCGAGCGTCTGACCAAGGCCATGGCCGCGGTGCTGGCCACGCTCCCGGATGAAAAGCAGGCCGCACTGATCACGGTGCTGGGCGTGCGGGGCGACCGGGCGGCGCTGGGTAGCATTGCCGGATACCTGGCCAGCACGAACGACCGCGTGCGTACGGCGGCTTTGACGGCGGTCAGCAAGATCGGCGATGAGGGGACGGTGAAACGGCTGCTCAGCGATGGCGCGGCCACGGAGTCCCTGGCACGGATGACGGGCTCGGGTGTTAATGATGCGCTGATCCAAGCGTTGGAGGACAACAATCTCAAGACGCCGGCCATCCGGGCCCTCGTGGCCAGAAACTGCAGCGCCGCCGTGCCGGCCTTGTTCAAGCTGCGGAATGACGGTGTTGGCGACGTGCGGCAAGCGGCGTGGGCCGGTCTCGGTTCGCTGGCGACGGAGGATGAGATGGTTCCGCTGGCCAAGGCCGCCTTCGCGATCAAGGATGAAGGCGAGTTGTCCTGGGGCGTGGCGGCGACCCGGAATGTTTGCGCGCATGCCGCAGACAAGGTCAAGTGCTTTGAGGTCGTGGCCGCTTACTATGACGGCACGACGGAAACGGCCAAGGCCGTCATCGTGGAACTGGCCGCACAGGTCGGGAGCCCGACCGCCATGGATGTCGTGAAGAAAGCGATGAAGTCCGGGAACAAGGAAATGTACCGGAATGCGGTGCGTTCACTGGCGGAATGGTGCCATGAAAATGCCGCTGATGAACTGCTCGATCTGGCGAAAAGCGCCCCGGAAGAAGGTGAGCGCATCCTGGCGCTCAGAGGCTATATCCGGCTGGCCGGTAATGGTCCCAACCTGAATCCTGATCAAAGGGGTGAGATGGTAAAGAAAGCAGCCGAGCTGGCCACACGGGCTGACGAAAAGAAACAGATTATCAGCGCTCTGGAAGCAGCGCATAATGCGGTTACTCTGATCATCGTGAACCGGTACATGGATGATCCGGCGCTGCGGGATGAAGCGGAACAGTATGCGGCCACCATCCTGGAACATATCTTCATAGATCATCGCGACAAAGATTTTCCTGCCGCCGAGGTCAAGGAACTGGCGAACAAGCTGTTAACCAGCAAGAACCAGGGATTTGTTGACCGGGCGAAGAAAGCACTGGCTGATCTGAATAAATAACTGCATCATGTTTTTTGCTTCTCGCGGTCTTGGGGGTGGCGCTGCTGCAGCCGTTCGGCAAACAGGAAGAACACGCCGGGGCCGAACGCGAGCAGCATCACGGTCACACCCGTGGCGATGCCCCAGAACGTGCCGATCGGCGCGCAACAATCGTTGCGGTGGCGGACCACGATGTGGCTGGGCACAGCCACCAACAATTCCAGGATGCTGCTCCGCAAGAGCCACTTCGTCAGCCGGCGGATCAAGGACGCAGGGTCCGGTTCCTGCAGGAACCGGCGGAACACCAGTCCCCATGCCGTCCAGGCGACAGCGACATAAAGTAACAGGGCCAACAGCGGCCGGTCATCTCGAGACCCGAAGAGATCGAACAGCGTGAAGGCGCGATCGCCTGTCAGGCCCGCCGCCAGCGCCGTGATAGCTGACACGCACACGAGGGCCAATAAGCAGGCCGCCGCGATCACCGGCAGCCACAGGCTGCGTCGGCTCCGCGGCCGGCGTTCGGCGACAGCCACCGGCACGGCCAGCAGCAGAATCTGCCCCAGCACTGCGGCGCCGATCCAGATCCAGTAACTCCCCTGCCGCATCATCGCCAGCGCTTCAGCGACTTTCATCGGTTTTTCTCCCCAACCGAAGCACGCCTGATGCAGCGGGAGGGTGGCGCCCACCAGCAGCAGCAGGTAGAGCATAATCGTGATCAAGGCCCAGCGTTTCATGGCGACAACATCATGATGGTACGATCCATTTCCGGGATCAGTCAACGCCCATCTTCTTCTCACGCTCTTGGAGCGCCTTGGCGATCGCGGCGCGGGCATCCTCGAGCGCCTTGATGTCTTTCCCTTGCGCCTGCTTCTGCATCTCCTCCAGTTGCTGCACGACGCGTTTGCAGCGGGCGAGGAGGGGCGCTCCTTCGACTTTGCCCAACAGCTCCGCGCATTTGATGATGCCCGGATTACCCCAGCGGTCACCCGTGAAATACTCCCCGGACCAACTCCAGCCGGTCGAGTAGGTGGGCTGCGCCATGAGTTGCTCCACCTCGGCAAGAACTTGCGGCGCCGACTCGGGGGCTTGCGCCAGAAAATACCGCAAAGTTTCGTATTTATTATTCCGCCCGATCGCCCCCTGGTAGCCCGGCTCGATGACCGTCGCATGCATGCCCTGCAGCATGCCCGTGACGATTTGCCCTTTCATGCCGTCACTGATGGCTTTATCCTTCAATATCGCCTGCAACTGTCCCATGAGCCACCGCCGCGGGAAGACATGAGTTTCTTTGGCCACGCGGGCCAGTAAGGCTGGCCGTTCCGGCGCCAGCAACCTTTCGTCGTGGGCCAAGGCCACGATCGCCGCGCAGGCCGATTGCCGCAGCCACCACTCGGGGTGGTCGACATACCCCCGGACCAGCCCCAGGTTCCGCTGGATGTCCGCCGGCTCGGCCCGGCTCAGGGCGAACAAAGCGCCATCCAGTTCCCATAGCGACGTCTCGGGATCCTTCAGGATTTTCTCGATCCCCGGCAGGAATTTTTCCGACACCACGGCCGGGGGAAAGGCCCCTTTGGCGGGTCGGAAAAATCCGTTATAGTTCTCGATGGCATCGAGGGCGGCGCGGCGGACACGCGGAACCGGGTCTTGCAGCGCCTGCGCAATCTCGTCCGTGGCACCCATCCGGGCAAGGATCGCACCCGCTTGGCGCCGGGCCGTCGGGTTGTAGTGCCGCATCATCTTCACGCAGAACGCCTTGTCGGCCTTCTCTTTCGGTTTGTTGTATGCATCGCCCAGTCGGTCGTAGATCTCGTGCGGCTCCATCTCTTCTTTTCCGAACCCTTCACAATAGTCGGTGCGGAGGAACTCGAGATCCCGCGGCCGGCCCCACGGCAAGCGTGGCGCCTGGACCTTGCGGCTGTATTTCGTAGGCGGTGCGCCCGTGATGCGCAGGGTCTGCCGCGGCGCCGTGTAGGCCAGCGCCATCCCGTGCCCCCATCCCGCGTCATCGCCGACACCGGCACCCAGGTTGAGCAAACCGAAACCGCCCTTGGGACGACGGCAAAGGTCATAGTACCAGACCAGCTTGTCCATGCTCAGGCGGTGGTGGGCCTGCTTGTCTTTGGGAACATGCACCGATCCCAGGCCGCGCCAGATATGGTCTCCAAAGGAATGCGCGTGGCCGGCTCCCAGCCACCTATAGGAATCCGCCATATCCAGGCTCATCGTCTGTGCGGCCATCCGATAGGCCTGGCCGTCCAGCAGCGACAACGCAGCGGCCAGCATGCCGTTCTTGCCATTGCAACTGAGCCAGCCCTCCGGGCGATGATCGCCATAGGGCACAGCCTCGTGTCCCGCAAAGCGATAAAAAAACGTCAAGGCCCGCAGGAAGGTGCCCTGATCCACCTCGACGCCGCATTCCTTGGCCAGGATCAAGGTGGTCAATACCTGCACCCCGGCCGGATTCATCAGGCCGCCCTGCACATAGCCGGGGACCGGACCGGCCCAGTGGCACCACCCCCCGTAGTATTGCCGTTCCTGCGCATCGGCACAGATGGCCTTCAAGCGCGGCAGGGCGCTCTTGTCGCCCGTCCGGAGGTAGTATTCGCCGAGCAGAATCCCGGCGTATCCGTTAACCCACGTGTTGTCACCAGCCTTGACAGGCGAGAAGCGCTCCACCATGGCCTTGACGGCGGGCAGGTACTGGTCGTCACCCGTGGACAGCAGAAACAGTCCGCCAAAGAAGCCCGGGTCCTTCAGGTTTTCGGGCTGGGTAAGAAACGCGGCGGCTTGGCGGACGATCTTATCCGACTTCTGACAGTCCAACGGCCAGGTTCGGCTGTAGGCCCCCAGCACCGGAATGGCGAGGGCGACCGACTCTTCCTTATCCCCACGTTGGATAACGATGTCCAGCTTCCCGTCGCTGGCCTCGGCGGCAGTCAGGGCCTCCCCAAAAGCGATATACGGCTCGGGATCAGAGAGCGCTCGGCCATTCACCTTGACGAGAACATCGCCCTTCTGGAACTTCCCGGCCGCCGGCGTGCCCGGCTCGGCGCTGTCCACTGTAACCACGAGCCCCTTTTCGATGGTCGCGTAGATGCCCGAAACACCGATGTGGAAGCGCGGATACGTTTTGGCGGGATCCGCCGGCGTCATGAGAAACACCTTGTCCGCCGCCAGACACGGCCCGGCCAGCCAGAGACCGAGCAGGATGGGCAGGCACGAGCGTTGCATGTGTTTCTCCCAACCGATGGTGGTTGTTTTATTCAGCGCGAACCAACCAGCGCTGCCTGGCCGTTTACTCGCGCGCTTTCTTGGTCAGCAGTTCAAGCATCGCCTCGCCCGCCGCGTGGCCGATGCGGGTGAACCAGATCGCGCTGCCGTAATAGTGGTAAGGACGGTCAGAGCCGGTCTTATTCCACTGCTCGATATTCTTGCTCCAGGTGGGGTACAGTTCTTCGGCCGCCTTGTCGACCAGCAGGTCATTGCGGAACGCCTTGACGTTGCCCTGGAATTCCGGCACGTCGTTCATCGCCATCTGGGCCTCGCGAACCGCCAACATCCCCCCGGCAGCCGGATGCGATCCGTTATTGCCTATGGCGGCGATCACAAACGGCAGATTCGGCGCGCCCAGGTCCTTGCGCACGTCCTGGATGAAGTGCTTCATGTTCGACGCGTACTCGCTTGGGGGGCTGGCAGGATCCTTCGGGTCGCCGAACTGGTCGTTAAAGCCCTGGAACCAGAAGAACCCGGCTACTTCCAGCTTGCGGCCCTTCAGCTCGGGGAACATCGTCTCGTAGTTGTCGAACGTCTCCTTCACCTCCGCCAGCATGTTGCGGTACGACGAGCCGTACGGCTTCTTGATGTCCTCCATCGTCGGCAGGGGATCGTTCTTTTTTTGCTTCTCGTTGTTCTTCTTGACGCGGTCCTGCGCCTGTTCGAGTTCCTTCTGAATATTGGCCGGATAACCCGCCGACGGCGGGCGGAAAAGCTGGAACAATGAATGGCCGCCCCACGCCGCCTTGATCAGCAGCACCGGCTCGTCGAAGTGGTCGCCCATCATCGTGCCGAACTCCAGCTCCGCGCCGGTGCAGCCGGGCGATCCGAAGCCGATCGTCAGCGGGCCCTTGCGATTAAGAAACTTGATGAACACGTCGTCGCGGACGATCCACTGGCCGTCCTTGCGCAGGTGCTTGAACAGGTCCGCGGTCATGGGATCCTTGGCCTGGTAATCCAGCAAGGCGTTGCGGGCCTTGCCTTCCATGTTCGACTGGCCGGCGAGGATGAAGACCTTGACCGGGCTCTTGCCGGCTGGCGCGCCCCACGCCTGCCTGCCGGCGAGCGCCGCGCACAGAGCCAAAACCGCCATTCTTCCGATCCATCGGGTTTCAACTTTCATTGATTTCCTTCCGGGCGCCAGATCGTGTTTGGCGGCGCCTGCATGCCGGGCGGCAGCGGTTGGAGCTACAGGTATCATTACGCTTGGATTATTGCCTTCCGGCCGGGTATGTCAAGTTGTTCGGGGCCAGCAATTCGCAGCATGGTTTCGCTGGGCGCGGAACCGGTACCCTTCTTCGCTGAAACTTTGCCGGGCAAGCCGGTTTCGGGCTCTACCGGAACGTTTACACGTTCCGTTCCGGGGCCTGATTGCTCCGATCTACCCAAAAATGCAAATGGCGGGTCCGGTGCTGGTGAAAAATAGTTGTTGCGTTGCATTTTTCTTGGCGTAAACTATGCTGTGTAAGGGTCGTCATGAAAGATAATAGCCAGCGCGGATGCAGTTCTCCGGGACGCAACGGGCAGGCGATGGTGGAATACATGGTGGCGACGGGCTTGTTGCTGGGTACCCTGGCGATGTTGGCGTTGGTGTTGTATGTGTTCAAGGAGTACGGTGGGCGGGTGCTGGATTTGGTGGCCTACGATTATCCGTAGGCGGACACGGGCAGGCGGTAAGGAGTCAGGAGGACAGGCGATGAACAAGAGCCGGAACAAACGCGGGCAGGCGATGGTGGAGTACATCATCATTGTGGTGCTGGTGGCGCTGGCGGCGCTGGCCGTCTTTGCCGTCTTTAGTGACACCATTCGCGCGAAACTATCGGGCGCGGTCACGGAGATGGATAGCGGGACGCATGCGTCGGATGCCCAGGCGGCCGTGGCCAAGAAGTCGCAAGATGTACTCAAGGACCTGGACAAAGATGGCTTGAAGTAACGCTGCCCGGTGGCGCGAAAGGGTGGCCATGCGAGACTTCATCCGGAGGATGAAGAGATGTTTGGCGTGTGCTGGCTATTCGTCGGGAGGTCCATTTGCGCCGCAGCCAGTGTCGATCCGGCGATGCCGCGACCGGGCGGGACAAAGCCTGATTGAATCCTGCCTGGTTGTGGCGATACTGTGCCTGCTGCTGTTTGGCATGTTGCAGGTTTCGCATTTGTACATGATCAGCGAGGTGCTGGATTATGCCGCCACCGCCGGCGCTCGCGCTCACTCGGTCGGCTTCAATCCTTTCATGGTGCAGAAAACCATTCAGGTCGCCGCCATCCCCGCCGCCGGCCGTCTGCTCAATCCCGCGCCGCCCGCGGCCAACGGCGTGTCTCCGTGGGCCACCCAGCACACCGGTTGGCTCTGGAATTATGCGCTGAACAACAATCCGGGGTCCCAACAGTTCGATCAAATCGAAAAACCGCGCATCCCTGAATACCTGGCCGCGAACTGGGATCAGTTATATGGATACCTGGATTACGAGGCGTGGGACGACCTGTCCGTGAAAAGCACCATCTCTGAAACGGCGGATTCCGTGGAGGTGCGCGTTCAGCAGGACGTCCCCGTTCGTTTCCCCTTCCACCAGGCGTTTTACTCCGCGGACGACATCCTGTACGAGGGCCGCGCCACGTTGGAAAACCATTATCCCCTGTATCTCCAATGAATACGGCATTACAGCAGTGCGGGCCGGCGGAGCGTCAGGGGCTTCCGGCGGGTCGTGCGTCGTCCGATAGGTCTGCTCCCCGGCGCCGGTCCGGGCAGACCCTGATCTTTCTGGTCATGGTCGTGGTGATCATGGCCTTCGTGGTGTTGTTTAATTTCGATATTCACAAGATCCTGTACATCAAATCCAGCGCCCGCAACGCCGGGGACGCGGCGGCCCTGGCCGGCGCGCGCTGGCAGGCCATCACCTTCAACCTGATCGGCGAACTCAACGTCGCCCAGGCGGTGGCCATTCACGACGCGCTGGTGCGCGGCGACAGCGATTTCCCCGAGGCACAGGCGATCGCCGACCTGCAGGCACGGCTCTGTTTCGTGGGGCCCATGCTCGGCCTGTCGGCGGCGCAGCAGGTGGCCAAGAACAACGGCATCTACGTCAACACGAATTACACGGCCAAGATGATGGCGCACGCCCAGGAGGTCCAGAACGCCTACCCGCATCTGTTCGTTGCGCCCTACGCCAACGCCTGGACGGATTACGCGGCGATGATTGCCAGCGTGGCCGGGCAGGGGGTGGTGGCGCTGCCCGGCGCGCAGTCGCCGTATGTGAACTATAACCACATGCTGCTGCGTCGGGAGTTCTACAATGCGATTGCCACCAGCGACTGGTGCTGGTTTTATAACAACGCCTTCAACCTGCTGAAAACCTACGGCGGCTGGCAAACCTGGCCGCCGTTGCCGCCGCTGGCGCAGCGCAACCTGATGGGGTCGGAATATTTCGCGTTGAACCTGGAGACCTTGTCAACCCTCGACGCGGTCGCGGACATCGCGGGCACCAACCAGACCGCCGCGGTGCTGCAGCAGCTCTCCAACCTGGCCGGCAAACCGCTGCGGCCCGGGGTCGCCAATGTTCCGGCCCGCTGGTATTGCTACATCCCGTCGGTCTGGGGCAGTTGGCAGGACCTGATTGCCAGCAATACCGATGTCGGCGCCCAGTTCCCCTTCGCCGCCCCGATCAAGTCGCAATACAATTATGCGGGCGCGGACGCCTCCGTGGCCATTGACGCCGAATCCACCCGGACGATGTTCAACGCGAAGCAGTATATGGTCACATGGTCGGCGGCCGCCAAGCCGCTGGGTGCCCTGGCCGGCCCGGTGCCGCCCAATGCTTATGGTTTGGTGTTGCCGGCGTTCCACGACGTGCGCCTGATCCCGGTGGATGCCGCGGTGTCGCAGGTGCAGGAGGATCTGTTCAATTTCGGCGCAAGCTGGCTGGAACATATCGTGGGGCATTTGCCGATTTATATGCAGTCCGGGCCCGCCGGGATCATGGCCCTGGCCCCGGGCTGCGGCTACTGCCAGCAATTGATCCGCTGGGAAGATTTCAGTTTCCGGCAGACGGGCGTTATGTGGCTGACCAGCGGCGGCTTCACGAATTGCGTGCGACATGGCGGGGGCGGCGGCGGGGGCGGAGGAGGCGGCGGCAGCCGGCACGGACATTGAACCCGAATTTTCCAGGATCGTCGGCACGTGCGATCCCCGGCGGACAAGCCGGGCAGGCGATCGTCGAACTGGTGGTCGGATTGATCGCCATCGTGGTGCTGTTCATGGGGATGCTGCAGATCCAGCGGTTGGCCCGCGAACATACCCAGGTGCTCAGTGCCGCCCGGCATCAGGCGGGTCAGGATGCATTGGCGGGCGCGTATGTCCTGCGCGGCGACCTGCCCAAATTCATTCACGACTGGCAGCCCGGTCCGGATGGCGCCCAATACTCCCAGGATGACGTCGCGCAGCTCGATAATCCCGGCACTGTTTCTATGAGCATTGCGCAGCCGGCACGGCCCGCCGATCTGGCCGTCTACGTGCCCAACAACATGGTCTCCCAGGAGGCGAACGCCGGCAGCGTGCTGACGGAATTTTTCTTTGTGCACGGTCACGACCAGAGCACACCGGTCCAGTTCTATCCGATTATCCGCTCCGCCGTCTACGGCGCCGACGAAGTGACGATGCAGGCGCAGGCCTGGCTCACCTGGACGCACATTGAATGACCCCGGCCGGCCACCAGCGCACCGCGTTGGGCGGCGCCCGGGCGGATGCCTCCGTCCTGCGGCGAATACCCCGCGGGGCGTGGGTGGTGTTGGCCGCGCTGTGGCTGGTCGCCGCGGCGCTGCCGGCCCCGGCGCTGGTTTTTTCGCCGGGGCACGGCGACTCCGATCCGGTGCGCGGCCTGGCCCCGGATGCGCAGCCGGCCTATCAAGCCACACTGCAACTGAACGGCGGAACGGGCGGGGTGGACGTGCGTGTCTGCCCCGGCAGCGTGGCGGCGGTACTGGAGCGGTTGATCGGCGCCTACCGGGAACAGGGCGCGCTGGCTTTCTGCCAGTCCGGCGACCGGCTGGGGTGGGGGGTGGTGCTGCAAAACGGCCGGGTGATCCGCCTGTTAGCGGCGCAGGTCGGACGGCGTCCGTCGTGCCTGCTGTTCCGGTTCGAGCAGTCGGAACAGAATTTTACGCATTCGGAGAATGAGACGCCGGCACTGCCGCCGGGCCTGCCGGCTTATCCCGGCAGCCGCCTGACACGGCTGTTGCGCAACGCGGATACCGGCACCAGCCTGGCCTTCTCATCCGCCACGGCGGATCCTGCCGAGGTGCTCGGGTATATGCAGCGCGCGCTGACCGACGCGGGCTGGACGCCCGCGCTGGGCGCACGGGATGAGACCAGCGGCGTGTATCTGAAGGGGTCGGAGCTGATGTGCGTCACGGTGAATTCGGCTGGCAAGTCGGGACGATGTGTGATTACAGTATTGCACCGGCGTCTTAAAGCGAAGCCGGACGCCTGACGGCGCCGGCAAGGGAGAAGTCATGAAACAAAAAGCGGTATTGATCGCCTCGGTCATCGTCGGCTTGCTAGCGTTCTGGATGACGCACCAGTATTTGCAGGGGGAACGCGAACAGCTTTTCAAAGACGCGGAAGAGGTGGAGGTGCTGGCGGCGGCGCACGACCTGACGGCGGGCACCGTCTTGACGGATAAGGACTTGGGCATAACGAGAATCTTTCGGCGTAAAGGCGGTCTTATTGATGATTATGTCCTGCCCAAGGATCTGGACAAAATCATGCGGCGTAAAATCAGATGGCCGGTGGATCAGCGCAAGGCGCTGACGTGGTCCAATGTGGAAATGCCGCAGGTGGCGCGCGGGTTGGCGCCGATTATCAAACCCCCGCTGCGGGCGGTATCCATCGCCGTCGGCGGCGAGGCGGCGGTGAGCGGACTGGTGCAGCCGAATGACCACGTGGACATCCTGGGCACCTTCTCCTTTCCCTCGCGGTCCGGCGGCAAGGAGATGGAAAACGTGACCCTGACGCTGCTGCAGAACGTCACGGTCCTGGCCACGGGCCAGCGGCTGGGCAAGCAGGAGTTCGAGGAAGGCGATCGCGTCCTGCGTGGCGGCGCCTACAGCACCGTGACTTTCGAGGTCACGCCGCGCGAGGCGGAACTTCTGGTCTTTGCGCAAACCGTGCAGGGCCGCTTGACGTTGACCCTGCGGCACCCCGAGGATATGAGCTTCGAAAAGAATCTGCCGGAGGTCAACTTCCAGCATATCGAAAAGAATCTGCCGGAGTTGAACGCGTACCGGCAGGACACGATCCTGCATAAAAACTAGCTCCCGTAGCCACCATGCCTGCCACCAACATCCGCCTTAATATCGTCAAACCCGATGGCGCCACGCGCATGTTTGAGATCGAACCCGGCGTCTATACCGTCGGGTCCGATGACAGCAACCGCATTGTGCTGCCGCATGGCGAGATCGCCTGGCGGCAGGCCATTATCAGCTATCTGGCCGACGGCTGCTGGGTGGAAAACCTGACCCGGCAGGGCGGCGTGCTGCTGGCGGGCCAGCCGGTGACGGGCCGGCAACAGTGGCAGCCGGGGCAGCGGCTGCAGGTGGGTTCCTATACGCTGTATTTGGAAGGCGCGGCGGCACCGTCGGCACCCGCGGCGGTAGCCCCGCCACCGGCCAAGGCGCCGGCGTCTCCCGTGGCGCCGCCGGCCGCTCCAGCGGCCACCCCACCGGCCGCCCCACCAGCCGCGCCGGAGGCCGATAACCGGCTGCAGGCCATCAAGCGCCAGATCCACACCGAACTGCTCGCCCGGCTGGATCTTAAGCGGATGACGGCCAGCCACGTGGATGAAAAAGAGCTGCGCAAGAACGCGCAGCGCGTGATCCAGGAAATCGTCAAGGAGGTCCGCGATCGGCTGCCGCCGGGCATGGACGCGCGGCAACTGGCCAAGGACATTTGCGACGAAGCGCTCGCGCTCGGCCCGCTCGAGGAACTCCTCGCCGACGCGTCGGTGACGGAAATCATGGTCAACGGCGCCGACAATATTTACGTGGAACGCAGCGGCAAGTTGTATAAAACCGCCCGCCATTTTCTCAATGACGACTCGGTCATGGCCATCATCGAGCGTATTGTCGCGCCGATCGGCCGGCGCATTGACGAGAGCCAGCCCTATGTGGACGCCCGCCTGCGCGACGGCTCCCGCGTGAACGCCATCATTCACCCGCTGTCGCTGGTCGGCCCCTGCCTGACGATCCGCAAGTTTTCCAAGGAGCCGTTCACCGTTCAGGACATCATTAATTTCAACACGATGAACAAGGAAATGGCGGAATTCATCCAGGTGAGCGTGCAGATGCGCAAGAACGTCATCGTCTCCGGGGGCACCGGCTCCGGCAAGACCACCCTGTTGAACGTCATCAGCAGTTACCTGCCGGTGGACGACCGTATCGTCACCATCGAGGATGCGGCGGAGCTGCGGCTCGGGCAGCCGCATGTCATCCGGCTGGAAGCGCGGCCGCCGAACATCGAGGGCAAAGGCGCGATCACGATCCGCGACCTGGTGCGCAACGCGCTGCGCATGCGGCCGGACCGCATCGTGGTCGGCGAGTGCCGCGGCGGCGAGGCGTTGGACATGCTGCAGGCCATGAACACCGGCCACGACGGCTCGCTGACCACGGTGCATGCCAACTCGCCCCGCGATGTCATCTCGCGTCTGGAGACCATGGTGCTCATGTCGGGGATGGACCTGCCGGTGCGGGCCATCCGCGAGCAGATCGGAGCGGCCGTGCACCTGATCATCCATACGTCGCGCTACACCGATGGCTCGCGCAAGATCAGCAAGATTACCGAGGTCTGCGGCATGGAGGGCGACTCGATCACGATGCAGGACATCTTCGTGTTCAATCAGACCGGCGTGTCGGCTGACGGCCGGGTACAGGGCCGGTTCGAGCCCACCGGGTCCGTGCCGACGTATGTCGAGGAAATGCACGCGCGCGGCATCGAAATCAACCGGCGCATCTTCGATCCGCGCGCCTGGGGGGCGTCATGAGCTTGGTGCTCATTCCGTTGCTGTATGCGTTGTGTTTTGCGGGTCTGGCCTACATCATCGGGCTGGCGATCAACGAGGGCATGGAGGGGTACGCCCACACCTACACCGCGGAAACGGCGCGGGGCTTCGAGGACATCTTCCTGTTCATCCCCGCCAAACGCCTGCTGGATATCGCCCGCCTGTCCGCACTGGCCGTCTTCCTGCTGTTTTTTTTCCTGCTGGGCGACTTTGGGAACTCGGGCGGCCTGATCCGCGGCGGCGTCTTCGGTCTCCTCGCCGCCCTGGCCGCGCTGAATGCCCCGCGGGTGATCCTCCACGTGCTCCGCCAGCGCCGCCTGCAGCGGTTCAATCTCCAGCTTCTGGATAGCCTGCTGAACATGAGCAACGCGCTCAAGGCCGGCTTCAGCATCCTGCAGACCTTCGAAACGGTGGTCCGCGAGCGCCGCAACCCCATCGCCCAGGAGTTCGGCATGTTCCTGCAGCAGATTCGCCTGGGATTGCGCTTCGAGGACGCCCTCAAACAGATGGATCAGCGCGTCGGCAGCGAGGATCTGACGCTGATGATCATCGCCATCGAGACCGCGCGGCAGACGGGCGGCAACCTCACGGAGGTGTTCGAAAAAATTGCTTCCACAATCCGCGAACGCATGCGCATCCAGGGCCGTATCCGCTCGCTGACGGCCCAGGGCCGGCTGCAGGGCATCATTGTCGGCTGCATGCCGATCCTGCTGATGGTGGCCATGACGGCCATTGACCCGATCATGATGCGGAACTTTTTCACGTCCCGCCTGGGCTGGGGCCTGCTCGGCGTGGTCGTCGTCTTTGAGATACTCGGGGCGTTGGTGATCCGCAAGATCATCCGCATCCAGGTGTGATCATGGGATCGGACTGGTCAATCAACGGTTTGAGTCTGCTGTGGGCGCTGAGCTTGGCCGGCGTGGCCTGGTATGCCGGGCGCGTGGCCGTGCAGATCACCTACGTCACCCTGGCCGACGGCCGCCGCCAGGAACGCCGCCTGCCGCTGCTTTTCCGGCTGCTTTTGCCGATGGCGCCGAACCTGACGCCGCTGTTCGAGCGCCCGCGGTTCGACAAGATGCGCCGCGAACTCGACCGCCGCATCGTCATGGCCGGTTTCGAAGGCCTGATGGACGGCGCGGAATTTCTGGCCTTGCGCGTCATGGTGCCCCTATTGCTCGGCACGATCCTGTGCGCCCTGTTCGGCTGGACGATCGGGCGCCTGCCGGCCAGGGCCGCGGCTTTCTTCCACGCGCGCCAGAGCATGGTGTACGTGGCCTTCTGCGCGCTGGCGTTTGCCTGGCCGGGCCTGTGGCTCCAGAGCAGCGTCCGGGCGCGGCACCGCAAGATCGAACTGGCGCTGCCCTTTGTGCTCGACCTGCTCACGCTGTCCGTCGAGGCCGGCCTCGATTTCATGACGGCCATCAAACGCATCATTGACCGCCGCGCCGTGGATGCCTTCGGCGAGGAACTCATCCGGACCTTCCGCGAAGTACAGCTCGGCGCCACCCGCCGCGAAGCGCTTAAGGCCATGGCCGAACGCGTGGGCCAGACGGACGTATTCTCCGTGGTGCACGCCCTGGTCCAGGCTGACGAACTGGGCGTCAGCATCGGTTCCATGCTGCGCATCCAGGCCGACCAGATCCGCACCCGCCGCTTCCAGCGGGCCGAGAAACTGGCCAACGAGGCGCCGGTGAAAATGCTCTTTCCGCTTGTCACTTTCATTTTCCCGTCGGTCTTCATCATCCTGCTCGGCCCAATCTTGCTCCAGTGGCTGCAAAGCGGCTTCTGAGCGGGGGCGAAGCATGCGCTGGCTGGCGACCAAAACCCTGGTGACCTACGATGTGCCGCCGACCTACGAGCGCTGGCTCCGGGCCGGCGGCATTACGCCGCAGTTTATCGGGCCTGGCGAGGCTCTGCCGGAGGATCTGCGCGCCTTTGCCGCGCTGCTGTTGACCGGCGGCGGCGACGTGAACCCGGCGATGTATGGCGCGGAGCGTCATCCGCAAACCGGCGAACCCAACTCGAACCGGGATACCTTGGAACGGCAGTTGATTGACCGGTTCCTGGAAATCGGCCGGCCGGTTTTCGGCATCTGCCGCGGCATCCAACTGCTCAATGTCGCCTTTGGCGGCCAGTTGATTCAGCACGTGCCGGACTGGCTCGCGACCCGGGGCCACGGCGCGGCGGAATGCCATTCCCCGGCCAGCGGCGACGCACAGCATGCCATCCGTTTTGCCGCGGGCCGCCGGCTGGAGCAGGCGCTCCGCGGTACGGAAACCGTCAACAGCCATCACCACCAGGCCGTGGATCCGCAGCACCTCGGTCGGCACCTCCGCGTGGCGGCCTGGTCCGGCGCAGGGGTGGTCGAAGCGGTCGAAGGCGTTGATCTGCCGACGCCGGTGCTGGCGGTGCAGTGGCATCCGGAACGCATGGCGGACGGCTCCGCGCCCGCCGCGACGGCCTTGTTGAACCTGATGCGCAGCCTGGCGCAAGCAACGAGGTCAAACGATTTGTTGAAAATTTGGATTTGACCCTTATTTCGCCCGGTCGGGTTGCGGCGCACCGGGCACGGACATTTTTAGGAACGGGAGAATCATGGCCACGCAGAATGAGAACATTGGAGTGATCGACGGCGCCATTGTGGTGGCCAGAACCATGGTGACCACGCTCCTGCAGGAGCAGCCTGCGGCGCTGGGCCAGGCGTGCGAACGCGCCCGCTACTGCCAGATGCTGGCGACCAAGGGGCGCCTGCCTGTCGAAGAAGGGCGCAAGCTGGTTCTCGCCGCCTGGATCTCCACGCTGCCGGAAGACTCACCCCTGGCGCAGCCGCTGATACAGTCCAACGGCGTGGCCGACATTGTGCAGCCCGCCCCCGGCGCGCCGCGCAGCACTGCCGCCGAGATGCTCGACCTGGTGAAATGCTACCAGTTCATCCAGACCGGCGCCGATGCGACGAAGCTCCCGCAGCCGGTCATCCGCCGCAAGCTCGAACGTGAATGGGCTGCGACGCCCGATCGCGGCACGCTGCTGCGGCGTTTTCTGCACTTGCTGCATGAGGAGGCCTTTCTGCTCGAACCTGGCTTGCAGACCGCGGCCAGCATCCTGGTCGTCGACCCGGAGGAGTGTGTCGCGCCGGTGATCTCGCCGCCGCTGGCGCGGCAGGGGTTCGACGTCAACATGGCGGAGAATGTCGGCGAAGCGCGCGCCCTGCTGCAGAAGTCCGTGCCGGATGTGATTCTCTGCCGCATGGACCTGCCGATCGAGAACGGCCTCGACTTCTGCGCCGAGTTGCGCGGCCAGCCCGCCACCCGGAATACGCCCGTGATCCTGTTGCTGGAGAAACAGAATCGTAACGCAATCCGCTTCGGCCTGCGCGCCGGCGCGATGGACGTGCTCGCGAAGCCGGTGGACATCGAGGGGCTTGTCCTCAAGATCAACCGCCTGCTTGACCAGCGACCGCGCGCCACGACGCCGGCGCCCGCAACAGCCGCCGGGACTAGCGTCGCGCTTGCCGGCTCGCTGACGCAGGTGGAGTTCTCGGACCTCGTGCAGATCCTAACGACCCGTTCGCGCGACACCAAGATCACGTTTCAGTGCCCGGATGCAACCAGCGGCTGCCTCTTCATCAAGGATAACGGTGTCGTCCATGCGCAAACCGTCGCCAAGACTGGTGATGCAGCCGTCTACGAGCTCATGCGCTGGAAGGACGCTGTCTTCACCGTCAGCAACGAGTCCTATACCGGCGAACCCACCATCCGCATATCCGTCATGGAGTTGCTGATGGAAGGCGCCCGGCTCATAGATGAGGGCCATCCCGCCAGTTAGATGATGCGCGCCAAACGCTCGGCCAGCGCGCCGATGCGCGTCTGGCTTTTCCCCACCAGTGCCACCAGTTGCTCCTGGACCGGCGTCAATGTGCCGACTCCAGGCGTCTGGAGCATGGTCACGGAAGAGTTGATGACCGACAACGGCTGGCGGAATTCACTAATGACCTCCGCCATGAGACCCAACAATCTCCGCTTGCTCAGTTCGTCCGTTCCGGTCTCCGCACCGCCCGCCTTGCCCGCCATTTGGGCATCCTCGATCGCGATCTGGCGCGCCGCTTCCGCCAGCGCGGTGATTTTACTGTCGGTCTGTGCGATCAAACGATCCACCTCGCCATCGACCCGCGCCAGCGCCCTTGCGAAACCGCCGTCCGAGTCCTTGTCGTCGTCAATCTTATCCAACACCACCGCCAGGTTCGCCAGCAGTGCGGTCAACTGGCTGTCCGTGCCGCCGCCGTCGCCAGCGCCGCTGCCGGTGCTCTTTCCCTTGTCGCCCTTGCCGGCGCGCTGCTTGCTGGTCACGACCAGGCGGTTCCACCCCTCGGGCGTAAGGCCGGATTCCAGCAGCATCTCCCGTACGCCGGCAGCCTCGAGGTTATCGGGGCCGTTGCGGGCGATGAATTTCGCGAGGGTCTTCTCCGCATCCGCCGCCGCGCTCTTCTGTTTCGCGAACTGGCTGGCGATGGACTCGGCCTCAACCTGGAGTTTCATCTCTTTGACGGCGCTCTTGATGTTCTCCCTCTCTGCGTCCTGCGCCTTGTCTTCATCGGCCAGTTTGTGCATGCGGTCGAGAACCTGTGCCTCAAACACGGTCAGCGCTCGGATCGTTTCGCGTTGCACCTTCTGGGTTTGTCCACCGGGAGCCTTCTTGATGCCGTCCACGGCGCGCCGCAGACAGCCGACCACGACGTCACTGAGCGATTCGCCACCTGCCAGAGGGGTTTCCTGCTGACGCACATCAACGGCTCTCAGAATCAGGCTCGCCAATTGGCCAGGATCGCTGGCCGCGTCACGCAGGGCTATACTTATACTGGCTTCCGCCTCGGCGGCTAGGTTCACCGACCCCTTGAGGAATGCGATGATCTCCCCCACGACGGTGGCCGGCAACTGGATCGCAGCCGTATCGGCCGTGCCCGGTGTTCCAGCCGCGGTTACGCTCGCCGCTGGCGAAGGCAACACGTCTGGCGGAGGCGCCACCGGCGCTGCTGCGGAAGGGACAAGCGGCGATGCAGGTGCCGCAGTTTCCGACGCAGAGGCTGCGGCGACCGTCGCGGGAGCGGCAAACGCTGAAGCAGGCGCTGTCACCGCTGAAGCGGGCGGCGCAGGCGCTGGTGCGGATGAAGCGGAGGCCGATCCGGCACGACCGGACCCCGCGCCTCCCATGCCTGTGGCGCCCGCTCCGGCTACGTCAGACCGTCCCAGCCGACCTGCATGTCCGCTACCGCCGGCTCCTGCAAGACCCGGCCGTGCGCCTCCGCCGCCGGCACGACCCGCCGGCCCACCCGCCGCAGCGCTTCTTACCCGATCCTTGGCGACAACCATTTCCGATTCCTGGATTTCGACAAAATGGCTTTTCTTCATGGTAAGGTTCCGAATGCCGGCGGCATTCATTTTTGAAAAAAAATCCGTTTTGCCGTCGGGCGCGCCCACGGGATTGCCCTCGTGGATCAGCTTGGCCAGTTTGCCGTAATCCTCCCGGCTCATGCCGCGGTTTATCGCAACACTTTGGACCGGGATCTGCTGCAGTTTCTTCTCCAGAACAACGGTCGTCCGGTAGGGGCGGCCATTGATCTGCAAGCCTTCTTTCGTCATGCGGATTTCAACCACATTGTGGACCTTGTGCATCCTCTCCAACGAACGATAGCTTTGGTCAATCGCATCTTGCGTCACGACGTGCTCGGCGCCGTAAGTGCCGCAATTGGCTATAATCACAGCGAAGGACCGCAACCAATCAAGTTCTTCCGACGCGGTTTTGAGTGCAGCAGCGTTGCCGTCGGAACTCGCCTGACCTGGAATGGAAGTCATCTGGTATTCTCCAAGTTCAAAGACCATGCAGCACGCCTGAACGGTACATATTCTCCCGCAGTGCCGTAGTATTATCAAGTCTCATGAGCTGATAAGAAATCGCTTTTCTGGCGGTCCGGGCGCCCGCCTGTGGAGGCCGGGCGTGGGGCGGACAGCAGGCCGGCGGTCAGATAGCCAAGCACGGCCAGCGCGGCCAGCCCGCCGATGAGCAGGCAGACGATCATCTGCTGCGGCGTGCGGTGGAAGCCCTGCAGCAGCAGCAGGTAGCCCAGGGTCACGGGAATCAACCACAGCGTTCGCCGCGCTGCATGCCGCGCCCAAAGATAGGGCAGGATCAGGTTGATCAGCGCCAGCGGGATGACCGCCCATACGTAGAGGCGTATCAGCAGCTCGTATGCCGGCCCGCTGATGCCGTAAATCAGCCGCAACGGCAGCGCCGGCCACAGCGTCATCCCGGCGGCGGCCGCGACGCACACCGCCAGCGTGAACAGCGCCGGTCCGAGCAGCAGCCGCGGATTGCCGGACGTGACCGCGCGGGGGAACATGGCGATGGCCATGGGCAGCGGCAGAAAGAACACGGCGCGCGATAATTGCGCCGCCTTCCCATACGCGGCCAGGGCCTCGCCGTCGAGAAAGCGCGGCAGCAGGATCATGTCCGCATTGATCAACAAAAACAGCGCCGTCTGGCTGCACAGCACGGTCCAGAAATAACCGGACACGGCGCGGGCGTCCGGCAGCGGGGCGCGCTCCGGCGCGGTGGACCGCGCCAGCGCGCGCAGGGGCCAGCCGGCGATCAGGATGCCGATGACGGTGCCGGCCGTCACCGCGCCGAGGACCCCGGTGATTCCGCCGCCCAACAGCACCACGGGCACCGCCAGCGCCAGCCGGCTACCGGCGGCGCTCAGTCCCGCGGCCACGCTCCAGCCGAAACGGCGGCTGCCGGTCAGGGCGCCGCCCAGGATGGGGCCATACAGGCTGACGAACGCGATTACGCCGATCAGCGCCAGGCTGGCGGCCGATGGCGACTTGAGCGCCACGCGCAACCAAGGCGTGGCCGCGCACCAACCGGCCAGCGCCAGCAGGCCCACCGGCGTCATGAGCGTGATGGCGCGCCGGACCAACTGCAGCCAGGTGCCGGAGTCGGCGCGGTGGACCGTTTCGGCCACATACCGGGCCATGGTGGTCGAAATCACGTTGGCGGGGACGCTGAGCACGTTCAACAGCGCCAGCAAGGCCACCAGCAGGGCGTATTCGACCTCGCCCATCAGCCGGCCGACGAGCGCATGAAACAGGACGACCAGGAAGGCGCTCAGGCCATGGCCCAGCATCAGCACGAAGCTGTCATAGGCAAAGTGATAGGCCTCGTGCCGCCGGAAGCGTTGGAACAGATTGAGGAACAGGGTACGCATGGGTTTTGCGTCGCGTTACAGATCCAATAACAAGCCGCTCTCACACCGGCTGCAGTTGCACGCGGGCCGGATGCCCGTTGAGATCGCAAGCTTCGCCCTCGGCCGCGGCGTCCCAGACCAGTTCGTTGCAGAGCGTCTCCGTTTGGATAAAGGCCAGGTGTTCCTTCACCGCCGCCGCCGTCAGCTCGTCCGCGGCCAGGTGGAGGCGGATGCGCCGGGTGACTTCCAGGTCGGCATCCTTGCGCAGATTCTGAATGCGGTTGACCAGTTCGCGCGCCAGCCCTTCGCGGACGAGGGCGTCGGTCAAATCAATTTCCAGAGCCACCACCAGTTCGCCCGCGGACGCCACGGCGAGTCCGTGTTTCGGCTGCCGCTGAATGGCGAGATCGTCGCTGGTGATGTCACAGGTCAGGCCGTCCAGCTCCAGCGTGACGCGTTCGCCCTGCAGCAGGGCGTTGAGCTTGGCCGAAGGCCATTGCTGGATGAGACCGGCCGCCTGTTTGACCTTGGGACCGAGCCGCGGGCCGAGTTTCTTGAAGTCCGGCTTGGCACTCAGGTTGACCAGCTCGGTTTCGTCATGGTTGAAGACCACGGTTTTGACGTTCAGTTCATCGGCAATCAGTTCCTGCAGGGCGCGCACCTGATCCAGCCGGTCCACCGCGCGGCAGACCACGTGCGCGGCGGCGAGCGGCTGGCGGACCTTGAGATTGCGTTCGGCGCGCACGGCGCGGCCCAGTTGCACCACCGTCATGACCGCGTCCATCTGGGCTTCCAACGCCGGATCGCGGCGGCGGCTGTCGGCCGCCGGAAAATCGCACAGGTGGACGCTGGCCGGCTGCTCCGGCGTGCGCAGGTTCCGGTAGATCGCTTCGCTGATGAACGGCACGAAGGGCGCGGCGATTTTGGACAGCGTGAGCAGCACGGTGTAGAGGGTGGCATAGGCCTGCGCCTTGTCGGCGTCGTCGCTGCTCTTCCAGAAACGGCGGCGACTGCGGCGGATGTACCAGTTGGTCAGGTCCTCGACGAAGCGCACGAACGGCCGCACCGCCTGTTGCAGGTCGTAGGCGTCCATGGCCGTGGTGACCTCGGCCGTCAGCCGGTCCAGGGCGCTGAGCACCCAGCGGTCCAGCAGATGGGGCGAAGTAAGAGGTGAGCTGTCAGATGTAAGATTTTCCGGAGCAGACGCGGCTGTATCTGTACTTCTGCCATCTTCCTTCTGCCATCTTACATTCGGCTGCCAGCCGTCCACCCGCGCGTAGGTCACAAAGAAGCTGTAGGCGTTCCACAGCGGGATGAGAAAGTCGCGCAGACACTGTTTGACGCCCTCCTCGGAAAAGCGCAGGTCCTCGGCGCGGACGACCGGCGAATGGATCAGGTACAGCCGCAACGCGTCGGCGCCGTAAGTGTCGAACATGAACGCCGGATCGGGATAGTTCTTCAGCCGCTTGGACATTTTGCGGCCGTCGGCGGCCAGCACGAGGCCGTTGACGATGACGTTCTTGAACGCCGGCCGGTCGAAGAGCGCCGTGGAAAGCACCATCAGCGTATAGAACCAGCCGCGGGTCTGATCGAGGCCCTCGGCGATGAAATCCGCCGGGAAATGACCCTCGAAGCGGGCCTTGTGTTCGAAGGGATAGTGCTGCTGCGCATAGGGCATGGCGCCGCTTTCGAACCAGCAGTCGAGCACCTGCGGCACGCGGCGCAGTTCGGCGCCGTCCGGCCCGGTCCAGGTGACGGGGTCCACGAAATGCTTGTGCAGGTCGGTGAGTTTCTGCCCGGAGAGTTTTTCCAGCTCCGCGAGCGAACCGACGCAAACCGTATGCTGACCGTCGGCGGTGCGCCAGATGGGCAGCGGCGTGCCCCAGTAACGATTGCGGCTGATCGCCCAGTCCCGCGCGCCTTCCAGCCATTTGCCAAAGCGGCCGTCGCGCAGATGCTCCGGCATCCAGCGCGTTTGCCGGTTGGCGGCCAGCAGCCGCTCCCGCAGGCTTTCCACGCGGACGAACCACGTGGACACGGCGCGGTAGATCAGCGGTGCGTCGCAACGCCAGCAGTGCGGGTAGCTGTGGTTGATGGTGGCCTGATGAAACAGTTGGCCCCCGGCTTTGAGCCGGTGGATGATGTCCCGGTCGGTTTCCTTCACCGGACGGCCCGCATAATCCGGCACCGCGGCGGTGAAACGGCCTTCGTCGTCCACGGGACAGACCATCGGCAGACCCTTCGTCAGGCCGAGGCGGTGGTCGTCCTCGCCGAAGCCGGGCGCGATGTGCACCACGCCCGTCCCGTCGGCGGTGGTGACGAAATCGGCGGTCGTGACGCGAAACGCGCCATGCGCCGCTTTATGCGCGGCGAAGTAGGGGAACAGCGGCGCATAGCGCCAGCCTGACAGCGCGGAACCGGGCAGTTCCTCCAGGACCTGCACCTGCTCGGGCTGCGGATAAAAGGCCGGGAAGCGGTCCTTGGCGAGCAGGTAGATGTTCTCGCCGTCGCGGACCTTGACGTAGGAAATATCCGCGCCGACGGCCAGCGCCATGTTGGACGGAAGGGTCCAGGGCGTGGTGGTCCAGGCCAGCAGGTACGTGTGCGGCTGGCCGTCCACGGCGAAACGGACCGTGATGGCCGGGTCCTGCACCTCCGCGTAGCCCTGGTTGGTCTCGAAATTCGAGAGCGGCGTGGCACACCGCGGGCAATAAGGCAGGATCTTGTTGCCTTCGTAAATCAGGTTCTTTTCCCACAGCGTCTTGAAGATCCACCAGATGGACTCCATGAAGGGCAGGTCCATGGTCTTGTAGTCGTGGTCGAAATCCACCCAGCGGCCCATGCGCGTGACGATCTCGCGCCACTCGCGGGTATAGCGCAGCACAATGCCACGGCACTTTTCGTTGAACACGTCCACGCCGAGTTCCTCGATCTGGCGCTTGCCGCTGATCTGGAGCTCCTGCTCCATCTCGAATTCCACCGGCAGTCCGTGGCAGTCCCAGCCGAAGCGGCGTTCGACGTAATGCCCGCGCATGGTCTGATAGCGCGGCAGGATGTCCTTGATCGTGCCGGCCAGCAGGTGACCGTAATGGGGCAGGCCGGTGGCAAACGGGGGTCCGTCGTAGAACACGAACTCCGGCGCGTCCCGGCGCAGTTCCAGCGATTGGCGGAACGTTTGGTGCTCCTGCCAGAACTGCAGGATTTCGCGCTCCAACTCCGGGAAAGCGATTTTATTTGAAACCGGCTTCAGCATGTCGGCGAGCCTCGCTGCCCGCCGCGCGGCGGGCAGCGGCATTAAATCGTGCCGCGGGTTGGAAATCAAGTTGATTACCCATCCGCTTCTTCTTATGCTGCGCGCCAACGCCCTGCCGAAAGGAACGAACGGATGAAAAGATATCTCGCTGTGCTCCTGCTGCTCGTGATCTGCGCCCCGCCTGCCGCCCACGCCCTGCTGGACATCGAGGGCTATTATTGGTTCATGAAACCGTCCGGCAGCGCCGCGATCGGTCTGAATGGCCTGGCGGGCACGGAAGTGGACCTGCGGAACGATTTTGGCTATGGCGGCCAGGTCGGGGTGCCCGGCGCGCGGCTGATCCTCGGCGACCTGTTCCAGGTCGGCGCGGAATATTTTCGGATCAACATGTCGGCCGAGAATACCATCCAGCGCGTGGTCAAATTCCAGGACCTCGAATACCCCGTCAATGCCGATGTGGCCACCAGCCTGGAGTCAACCTTCCTCCGCGGCTTTGCCCGGCTCAACCTCGGGCCCGACACCGTCCATGGCGGACTGATGATCGGCGGTCAATACATGAGCTTCGATGCCCAAGCGTCCTCCTCGCTGGTCGGCAGCACGGAGCAGAAGATCCAGACCGGCATGCCGCTCGTCGGCGCGTTTCTGGAAGTCAACCCGCTGCCGATTCTGGGACTGCGCGGCTCCATCACGGGCTCGAAGTGGGATTTCGGCGACATCAACGCCCGGTTTCTGGATGCCGAGATCACGGCCTTGCTGCGCTACGAATTCCTGTTTGCCGGCGGCGGCTGGCGGTATATCGAGGTCAAAGGCTCGTATGCGCAGTATCCCGTGGACGTGGACATCAAACTCTCCGGGCCGATGATTTTTGCCGGCGTGCAGTGGTAAGCGTTGGCTGCGCGCTGTTGGAGGGCTGCGCGCCGGGCGCATGGTGGTTCTGCGGGGATTAGGGCAAGTGCCGGGGTTAATTTGGAGTGCGGCGGCTTGACGCCGCTTTAATATTTTGCGCTATAAAGCGCTGTCAAGCCAGCGCAGTCCAAAGCGTCGCGTTGCGACGCGAGGGATAATCGGATGATATCGTTCTGGCCTTAGCCCAGTTGAGAAAATCAGCGTGACAGCGATTACCCCCGCAGAGCTGCCATGCGCCCCTGCGCGCCGTCGCAGCCGGTTATTCTTTGACGACGCAGGGCGGGTTTGACAAATTGCCGCCGGCGATGGAAAGGACAGCAGCATGAAAATCGTTCTGGCATATTCCGGCGGGCTGGATACCTCCGTCCTGCTGAAGTGGCTGAAGGAAACCTATCAGGCGGAGATGATCGCCTTTTGCGCGGATATCGGCCAGGCGGAGGAACTCCGGGGTCTCGACCGGAAGGCCCGGCAGACCGGCGCCGCCAGGGTTTACATCGAGGATCTGCGCGCGGAGTTCGCGCGGGATTTCGTTTTCCCCATGCTGCGCGCGGGTGCGGTGTACGAGTCGGGCTACCTGCTGGGCACTTCGATCGCGCGCCCGCTGATCGCGAAGCGGATGGTCGAAATCGCGCAGGCGAACGGCGCCGAGGCGGTGGCGCACGGAGCCACCGGCAAGGGCAACGACCAGGTGCGCTTCGAGTTGACGGCCTATGCGTTGCAGCCGGACATCAAGATCATCGCGCCCTGGCGCGAGGAGCGTTTCCGCGCCCAGTTTCAGGGGCGTCGGGACATGCTGGCCTACTGTGCGCAGCACCACATCCCCGTCGAAGCCTCGGCGAAGAAGCCCTATTCCATGGATCGCAACCTGCTGCACATCAGCTACGAGGGCGGCATCCTGGAGGATCCCTGGGCCGAGCCGCCCAAGGATCTTTTCAAGCTCACGGCGGACCCGGCGGACGCGCCGGAGCGGCCGGCGTATGTCGAGATCGCGTTCCGGGGCGGCGATGCCGTCGCGGTCAACGGCCGGCGGATGAAGCCGCTGGACGTGATGCTGACGTTGAACGCGCTGGCCGGCCAGCATGGGGTGGGGCGGGTGGACCTGGTGGAAAACCGTTTCGTGGGCATGAAGAGCCGCGGCGTCTATGAGACGCCGGCGGGCACGGTTTTGCACCGGGCGCGCGAGGCGGTGGAGCAGCTCACGATGGACCGCGAAGTGCTGCACCTGCGCAACAGCCTCGTGCCGCGCTACGCGGAGATGGTGTACTACGGCTTCTGGTTCGCGCCGGAGCGCGAAATGTTGCAGGCCGCGATGGATGCGGCGGCGGCCAGCGTCACCGGCACAGCCCGGCTCAAGCTCTATAAGGGCCAATGCACGGTCGTCGGCCGCAAGGCGCCGAAATCGCTGTACCATGCGGGCGTCGCCTCCTTCGAGGTCGGCGGTGGCTATGACCAGAGCGACGCCACCGGCTTCATCCGGCTCAACGCCCTCCGCCTCCGCCAGCGGGCGCGGGTGCAGGGCCGCGGAGCGGCCCTGTAAGTGCCAAACGTCAAATTCCAATTGCCTGATGGAAACGACTCCGCAACATGATTTATCGGCGCGGACCAAGCAGTTTGGATTGCGCGTGATCCGGTTGGTGTCCGCCTTGCCCAAGGGCATGGCTGCCGCGGTGATCGGTCGCCAGTTGTTGCGTTCGGCAACCTCGGTAGGCGCGAACTATCGCGCGGCCTGCAAAAGCCGCTCGCGCGCGGAATTCATTGCTAAAATAGGCGTGGTGGAAGAAGAAACCGATGAATCGGCCTATTGGCTTGAAATGTTGGGCGAGGCCAATGTGATCAAACCGGAACGTTTGTCGGCATTGCACGGCGAAGCCCGTGAGCTTACGGCCATTATGGCGGCATCGCGCAAAACAGCACGTCGTGGCAGTGCCTGAAAATTTGGCAATTGGACTTTGACAATTGGCATTACATGAACGCCTTTGAATATCGCGACGGACTATTGCACGCCGAAGACGTGCCGCTCGCGGCGTTGGCCGGGCAGTATGGCACGCCGCTGCTGGTGTACAGCGCGGCGCACCTGCAGGCGCAGTATCGCGCCCTGGCCGAAGCGTTTGCCGCGGTCCAGCCGCTTATCTGCTTTTCGATCAAGAGCAACTCCAACGGCGCGGTGATCAAAATTTTCGCCGCGCTCGGGGCGGGTGCGGACGTGGTCTCCGGCGGCGAACTCTGGCGCGCGCAGCGCGCCGGCGTGGCGCCGGCGCGGATTGTCTTCGCCGGCGTCGGCAAGACGGAGGCGGAAATCGAGGCTGCGTTGCGGGCGGACATCCTCTTTTTCACGGTGGAGTCGGAACCGGAACTGGAACGCATCTCCGCCGTCGCGCAACGCCTCGGCGCCACGGCGCGGATCGCCCTGCGGGTCAATCCGGACGTGGATCCACAGACGCACCAGTACATTTCCACCGGCATGAAGGAGAATAAATTCGGCCTCGATCCCGCCCGCGCCGCACAGGCGTACGAACTGGCCGCGCGCCTGCCGAACCTGGACATCGTCGGCCTGCACATGCACATCGGCTCGCAGATTCTCTCGGCCGACCCGTTTGCCGCGGCGGTGCGCAAGGTCGCGCCGCTGTGCGTGGCGCTCCGGCAGCGCCACGCCGGTTTCCGCTTCCTCGACGTGGGCGGGGGCCTCGGCATCGCCTACCAGCCTGATCAGCAGCCGCTGCTCCCGGCGGCGGTGGCCCGGCGGCTGGTGCCGCTGCTCCAGCCGCTGGGCCTGCAGGTCGTGTTGGAACCGGGCCGCTTCCTGGTCGGCAACGCCGGCGCGCTGGTCACCCGCGTGCAGTACATCAAGGATAACCCGTTCAAGAAATTCATCGTCGTGGACGCCGGGATGAACGACCTGATCCGCCCGAGCCTGTACCAGGCCTGGCACGAGATTCAGGCGGTGCGCGCCACGCCGGCCACAGGGCTTGGCGACGTGGTAGGGCCGATTTGCGAATCGGGTGACTTTCTGGCCCAGGATCGCGAGCTGCCCGCGGTACAGGCCGGCGACTTGCTGGCGGTGCTGGGGGCGGGCGCCTACGGCTTCACGATGAGTTCCAATTACAACAGTCGGCCGCGTGTGGCCGAGGTCATGGTGCGGGGCGCACAGCACGCCCTGATCCGCCGCCGTGAAACGTGGGACGACCTGGTCCGCCACGAGGTGGACGTACTCTGGTGATGAACGGCGGGATTTCCCCGCGTGTCTTTGGCGGTAGAAGGGCGACGCGGCACGCGGACCCGTCCTTCAATTCCCCTCTGGCCATCGCTTGTCTTCAATTTCGGCTCGGCTAGGCCTACTCCGCCGTAGTCCCGACTCTCTGGAGGTCGGGACGAAGGCTGGAAGGCCTCGCCCTACCTCGCCGCATGCCAACCGTGGAATGCATTTTCCCGGTAGAAGGGCTGATTCATCCTCGGATGCAATCGCCCTAAGTGTAACGCATTCGGAAGAATGGATTAGCGGGATGGAGTCTCCGGGGAGCGCACGCGCCCTCGCGTGCAATGCGGCGCGCCCCCACGCCGCATGTGTTCAGATCGGTCGGCGAGGGCGCCGACCGACACACGCGGGGGCGCGTGTGCTCCCCATCAAAATATGAATGAATTACGCCAGAGCATGAATCAGCCGTGCCACAGACCTGCCATGCCAAGCTTGAGTTTTGCCCAAACCTTGGGACAATGCGCTGGGAATGGCACCCATGGAAACACCACTGCAACGGCCCAAATTGACCCTGGCGACCAAGGTGACGATTACGCGCCTGCTCGGCGTGCCGGTCTTTATCGTCGTGCTGATCTATTATCTGCTGGGGCTCTACCGGGGCGAGGATGTCGAACTGGAGCGCCTGGTGGCGTTAGTGATCTTCTTTGCGGTGGCGTTGTCCGACGCGCTGGACGGCTATCTCGCGCGCTCGCGTCAGGAGGTGACCGACCTCGGCCGGATCCTCGATCCCATCGCCGACAAGGCCCTGTTACTCTCGGGCCTGATCCTGCTGACGCGGCCCTCCCTGCCGGCGCTGGCGCCGCACATCCCGATCTGGTTCACCGCCCTGGTGATCAGCCGCGATGTCTTTCTGATTATAGGCTCTGTACTGGTCCATCTGCTGGCGGGCGCGGTGCACGTCCAGCCGCGCCTGAGCGGAAAAGTCGCGACGTTTTTCCAGATGGCGACGATCATCTGGGTGCTGATCGGCGGCGCGGCGCGGCCGTTCAACTGGTTTATCGGCTGCGCCGCGGTGCTGACCGCCATTTCGTGGGTGCAGTACCTCGTGGATGGGGCGCGGCAGCTCGCCCACGTCCAGCACGGGCCGCGGATCCAGGCCCCGCTGCCGAATCCCAAATGAACAACCAAACCGAAAATGATGGGGATGTGACGATCCAGGCCGTGAACGAGGCGGCCCCGGACGGGCCACCGGTCCGCCGGGTGGTGGCCATCGTCGGGCGGCCGAACGTCGGCAAGAGCGCGCTCTTCAACCGGCTGGTGGGCCGGCGTCTGGCGATCGTCCACGAGGAAAGCGGCGTCACGCGCGACCGGCTGGTGTGCGAGGCCGCGTGGGACGACCAGCGGTTCGAACTGATCGACACCGGCGGCCTGGACACGGCGCATGCGGCGCAACCGGATCAGGAGGTCCGCGCCGGCACGCGCCGGCAGATCGAGGTGGCGATCGCCGACGCCGCGGTGATCCTGTGGGTGGTGGACCTGTCCGCCGGCGTGGTGCCCCTGGACACGGAGGTTGGCCAACTGCTCCGGCGCAGCGGCAAACCGGTGCTGGTGGCGGCCAACAAAGCGGATACGGCGCAGCGGGATCCCCAGGCGGCGGAATTCGCGGCGCTGGGCTATCCGTTTTACCCGGTGTCCGCGCTGCATAACCGCGGCCTGGAGCCGCTGCTGGACGAGGTGTTGCGCCGCCTGCCGCCCGGTGCGCCGCCGCGTCCGGAAGACGCCCTGCGCGTCGCCATCGTGGGCCGCCCGAACGTCGGCAAATCGTCGTTCATCAACCGGCTGCTCGGGCGCGAACGCCTGCTGGTCTCGGCGGTCCCGGGCACGACGCGCGACAGCATCGAAATCCCCTTCGTCATCGGCCAGGGGCCGCAGGCCCGCCATTACCTGCTGATCGACACTGCCGGCTTGCGCCGCGCGGGCCACGTGCATGAGGCGGTGGAGAAATTCAGCGCGATGCGCACGGGCCAGAGCATCGAGCGGGCCGACGTGGTGGTGTTGATGATGGATGCCGAGCAGGGCCCCACCGCGTTCGACAAGCGCATTGCCGCGCAGATCCAGGAAGCGCACAAAGGCTGCGTGTTGCTGGTGAACAAATGGGACCTGGCCGCGGACCAGGTCAAGCAGGAAGTCTATGAGCAGGCCCTGCGGCGGACGCTGGCTTTCCTGGATTACGTGCCGATCGGCTTCGTTTCCGCGCGCAGCGGGCTGAACATGCGCCGGAGTATCGCCCTGCTGGACCGGGTGGCGGTGGCGGTGGCTACGGCGCTGCCCACGGGACTGCTCAATCGCGTGCTGCACGATGCGTTTCAGCGCGTGCAGCCGCCGCAGGTTCAAAACCATCGGCTGAAGTTGTATTATGCCACGCAGATCGGCGTCCAGCCCATCCGCCTCAAGCTGTTCGTCAACGATCCGCGGCGGCTGACGCCGGCCTACGAAACCTATCTGATCCGCTGTTTGCGCAAGGCCTTTGGCCTGGAGGGCGCGCCGGTGCAACTGCGCCTGCAGTCCAGCCACGCGCCGGCGGCCGACTGAAATCGGCGGCCGGGCGCGCGAATTCGTGAATAAACGCGCTTCCGACTTGTAACCGCCGCCGGAGGTTGTAGTTTTATTGAACGCGTCGGAAGGCGCGGTCGGCGGTGAGGTCCGCCGACGGGACAGGTGCAAGCAAGGAGTTTGCTGCGATGACCGACAAGAAAAAAATGGCGGCGCATCTGCGCACGCGCGGGGTGGGGCCCGGGTCGCGGCCGCGCGGCGTGCCGCTCGCGCGCGTATTCAGCACCGCGGGCGTGAGTCCTTTCGAGGATGTCGTCTGGGAGCAACGCCAGGCGTCCATCACGGACGAAAGCGGCCAGCCGATCTTCGAGCAGTCCAATATCGAGATGCCGGCGGTGTGGTCCATGCTGGCGACGAACGTGGTGGCCTCGAAATATTTCCACGGTGAATTGGGCACGCCCCAGCGTGAAAACTCGCTGCGCCAGTTGATCCACCGCGTTGCGCGCACCATCGCCGATTGGGGGCTGGCGGATGGCGTGTTCGCCGGCGCGCCGGAGGCCGGGGTGTTTTATGACGAGCTGACCTGGCTCTGCCTGAACCAGTACGGCGCGTTCAACTCGCCGGTGTGGTTCAACTGCGGGCTCTATCAGCAGTACGGGGTGGGCCGGGACCGTGGCGCGGGGTTGCTCTATTTCGACCGCCAGGCGGATGCCGTGCGGCAGGCGGCCAGCCCATACGAGCGCCCGCAGTGTTCGGCCTGCTTCATCCAGTCGGTCGCGGACACGATGGAGGGCATCATGACCCTCGCGCGCAGCGAAGCGCTGCTGTTCAAGTTCGGCAGCGGCACCGGCACCGACCTTTCGACGCTGCGCAGCAGCCGGGAGAAGCTGTCCGGCGGCGGCCGGCCCAGCGGCCCGCTCTCGTTCCTCAAGGTCTACGACGCCATCGCCAGCGTGATCAAATCCGGCGGCAAGACGCGCCGGGCGGCGAAGATGAACACGCTCAAATGCTGGCACCCGGACATCAAGGAGTTCATCGAGACGAAGGCCCGGGAGGAGAAAAAAGCCTGGGCCTTGATCGAACAGGGCTATGACGGCAACTTCAACGGTGACGCCTACGGCTCGGTCTGCTACCAGAACGTGAACCTGACCGTGCGCATGACGGACCAGTTTCTGCGCGCCGTCGAGGACGACGGCGCGTGGGCAACGCACTGGGTCACCGACCCGCAGCAGGCCGGCCCGACCTATCCGGCGCGCGACCTGCTGCGCTGGATCGCCGAGGGGGCGTGGCTCTGCGGCGATCCCGGCCTGCAGTTTGAGGACACCATCCAGCGCTGGCATACCTGCAAGCACACCGCGCCGATCAACTCCAGCAACCCGTGCAGCGAGTTCATGTTCCTCGACGACAGCGCCTGCAACCTGGCGTCGCTCAACCTGATGAAATTCCTGCGCGACGACGGCGCCTTCGACGTCGCCCGGTTCCGCGCCGCCGTCGCCCTGTTCATCACCGCGCAGGAAATCCTGGTGGACAACGGCAGCTATCCGACCGCGCCGATCACGGAGAACAGCCACAACTTCCGGCCGCTCGGCCTCGGGTACGCCAACCTGGGCTGCCTCCTGATGGCGCTGGGCCTGCCCTACGACAGCGACGCGGGCCGCGGCCTGGCCGCCGCGCTCACGGCCCTGATGCACTTCAGCGCCTATGCGCAGAGCGCGCGGCTCGCGGCGCGGCTCGGACCGTTCCCCGGCTTTGCAGCCAACCGCATGCCGATGCTGGACGTGCTGGAGATGCACCGCGCCGCCATCGAACACATCCCGCCGAGTTGTCCGGACTATTTGCGCGCCGCCGTCCGGCTCGCGGCCGACGAGGCCGTGGACCTGGGCCGCGCGCACGGCTACCGCCACGCGCAGGTGACCGTCCTCGCGCCCACGGGCACCATCGGCTTCATGATGGATTGCGACACCACCGGCGTGGAGCCGGACATCGCGCTGGTCAAATACAAGCTGCTGGCCGGCGGCGGCATGCTCAAGCTTGTCAACCAGACCGTGCCCGCCGCGCTGCGCCGCCTGGGTTATGCCGGCGAGCAGGTCAACGCGATCCTCGACTACATTGACGCCCACGACACCATCGAGGGCGCGCCCAGCCTCCGGAGCGAGCACCTGCCGGTCTTCGACTGCGCCTTCAAGCCGCGCAACGGCCAGCGGTTCATCCCCTACCGCGCCCATATCCGCATGATGGCCGCCGTTCAGCCGTTCCTGTCCGGCGCCATCAGCAAGACGATCAACATGCCGACCGAGGCGACGGTCGAGGAAATTGCGCAGACCTGTCTCGAAGGCTGGAAGCTCGGCCTCAAGGCCCTCGCCATCTACCGCGACGGCTGCAAACGCAGCCAGCCGCTCAATACCGGCAAAACCGCGGCGGGCGCCGGCCCGGCCGTTGCGGCCGCTGCCGCGCCGGCGGCCTCGCGCCCGCTCCGCCGCCGTATGCCCGCCACCCGCACTTCCATCACCCATAAATTTGACATCGCCGGGCATGAGGGTTACCTCACCGTCGGCCTCTATGACGACGGGACGCCCGGCGAGTTGTTCATCACCATGGCCAAGGAGGGCAGCACGATCGGCGGCCTGATGGATTCGTTCGGCACCGCGATATCGCTCTGCCTCCAGTACGGCGTGCCGCTCAAGACGCTGGTCGAAAAATTCGCCCACGCGCGCTTTGAGCCCAGCGGCTTCACCAAGAACCCCGACATCCCGATCGCCAAATCGCTCCCGGACTACATCTTCCGCTGGCTCGGCCAGACCTTCCTTGAAGGCTTCAAGGTGCCCGCGCCCAAGTCGCTCGAAAACGGGTCCAGCGCCGCTGCCGCCGCGCCGACGCTCAAGACCGACGTCAAAACGCCGTTGCTGCCCGGCCTTGGCGTCAAGGTGCTCGACGAGCAGTTCAAGGACTTCATGGCCGACGCGCCCCTCTGCGACAATTGCGGCGCGATCACCGTCCGCAACGGCGCCTGCTACCGCTGCTACAACTGCGGCAACTCGATGGGCTGCTCCTGACTTACTGAAAAACATTCTGCTTTAAGTCAGGCACTATCGTGGTAATGTAACGCATGAGGCGAAATATGAATGAGTGGATCACAGTTGACCCGAAAATCTGCGGTGGTAAGCCCGTCATCCGCGACACGCGGATTATGGTCAAAAACATCCTGGGAATGGTTGCTGGGGGTTACACGGTGCAGCGCATCATCGAAGCTTACCCGGAACTTGAGCCAGCGATGGTTGAGGCAGCCCTGGAGTACGCCGCTGCCGTGATCGACGAGGAGCAGGTTTTGGCCCATGCCTGAGCCGACGCTCAATATCCTGATGGACTAGAACATGCCTATTGCCGCGGTGGACTGGTTACGTTCCCAGCGGCCCGGGTGGACGGTGCGCCATGTCAACGAGTTGGGCTTCGACGGCCTCGGTCGCCTGACCAATATATCTTCCTCTGTGACCTCCACTTCCTCCGTGACCTCCACTTCCTCCGTGACCTCTGTGGTTAATTCCAATTCGTACCAGTACAATACCGCGAACCAGCGCACGCAGAACACATTTGCAGACGGCAGCCATTGGAACTATGGTTACGACCGTTTAGGGCAGGTGACGAACGCGGTCCGGTCCTGGGCCACAGGCGCCACAGTCGCCGGCCAGCAGTTCGCCTACGGATTCGACGACATCGGCAACCGGAAGTGGGACATGCGCAACGGATCGGCCAGCCGCAAGGAGGTGTATACGGCAAACTTACTGAACCAGTACACGCAGCGCACCGTGCCGGGCGCCCTGGACATCCTGGGCGCGGCCAATGCCAGTGCCACGGTTACGGTCACAAACCAGCCGGTGGTGCGGCAAGGCGCGTATTTCTATAAGGAACTTACGGTTAACAACACCAACAATGCGGTCTGGCAGCCAGTGTCCGTGCTGGGCGTGCTCAACACCGGCAGGAGGAAGCAGAGTAAGCAGAGGGGTCACATCGTAACAAATAACAAATGGATTGACGGGGCGTGGGTAATGGACAAGCAGAGGGGTCACATCGTAACAAATAACAAATGGATTGACGGGGCGTGGGTAATGGGGTGTAATGGAAAACATGGCGCGACCATTAAGGACGGACATCGTGGGCGGATGGTATCATGTGACGGCGCGGGGGGATCACCGGCGGACCATCTTCTGCGACACGCGCGACGAGGCGCATTTCACCGCATTGTTGGCAGCGATGCGTGAGCGGTTTCGGGTCCAAATCCTCGCGTATGTCCTGATGGGCAATCACTATCACCTGATGGTATGCACGCCGGACGCGAATCTGAGCCGTGCGATGCAGTGGCTGAACGTAAGCTACAGCGTGTGGTTCAACCAGCGTCACGGCGATAGCGGGCATGTGTTTCAGGGGCGGTTCAAGGCGATCGTGGTCGAAGGTCAGGGGTGGGGGCTCGTGCTGAGCGAGTATGTGCACCTGAACCCGATACGCATCAAGGCCTTGGGACAGGGCAAGGCCACGCGGGCGGCTCAGCGGCAGGGGCTGACAAGACCGCCGACGCGGGAGGAGGTCGAGGCGCGATTGACGAAGTTGCGGCGGTATCGGGCCAGTTCGTATCAGGCCTATGCGGGTTACGGGAAGAAGCCGGCTTGGTTGGATTCCGAGGTGGTGCTGAGTCGGGCGGGAGGCCTTGCGGCGTACCGGAAAGCCGTGGAGGATCACGTACGCCAGGGCGTGGAGGAGTCGCCGTGGCAGCAGGTCAGATGGGGGCTGGTCCTGGGTGGCGAGTCCTTTGCAGAACGAGTGCGGAAGCAGTTACGGGTTGGGCGGGAGGCTTCGGGCAAGCGGGCGTTGCGGCGTCGGAGAACGTTTGCGGACGTAGTGGGCGCCGCGGAGCGATTGACCGGCGAGACCTGGGCAGCCTTTCGCGACCGCCACGGCGACCGCCGGCGCGATCTGGTGTTGTGGGTTGCGAAATGCTGTACGGGACTGACCGCGGCCGAGTTGGGCCGGCTGGCCGGCGGCATGGATTATGCGGCCGTAAACATGGCAATCCGGCGCTTCCGGAGTGCTCAAGGGCGTAACAAGGAGTTGGCGCGTTTGGCGAGCGACATCATGGCATCCTGCCAATAGTTATATGTTACGATGTGACCCCAACTACTACCAACTACTAGTTATATGTTACGATGTGACCCCAACTACTACTACGGTCAGGCTTGCCTGCCGTAGCCGCTTCGGCGCAGGCAGGATGGCCGCGCTCCCCTTCCGCAGCCCGCATCCGAGCGGGGGCATCCCCACTGCGTGGAATAACGTAATCGGGCATGTAGGGGCGCAGTCTTGCTGCGCCCGCGGGCGTCGCAAGCGACGCCCGCACCCCGTGCGACTGAGCCTTGCGGAATAACCGAATCCTAACTTCCCCGCCGCTGGGAAGCATGCTACGCTGCCGGCGCAAACACCATGGCTACCGGCAGCGACATCCTGTTCCTGATCAACGGCCTCGGCATGGGCAACAGCACGCGCTGCCATGCCATCATGCAGGCGCTCGCGCCGCGCGGCCACCGGCTGCACGTGCTGACCTCCGGCAACGGGCTGACGTATTTCGGCGACAAGCCGGAGGTGGCGTCGCTGACGGCGATGGAGGCCTTTTTCTATTCCAAGCGCAACGGCCGGATCAGCGGCTGGCAAACGCTGCTCGCGGCCCGCCACCTGGCGCGGCTGGCGCGTGCCAAACGCCGCAAGCTGGAAGAGCTGCTGGAAAAAGTCCGGCCGGCGGTGGCGGTGACGGATTCGGAATATGCCGTCGGCCCGCTGCGGCGGCGCGGCGTGCCGATCGTGGCGGTGAACAACGCCGAGGTCGTCGTGTCGGAATACCGGGCGTGGCGCGACAATCCGCCGGCGGTGCGCGGCCAGTTCTGGCTCATCGAATTTCCCGACTACCTGTTCCACCGGCACGTGTGCGAGCTGGTCATCAGCCCCTCGCCGCGGCCGGGGCCGACGCGGCATCCGAAGTTCCGGCGCGTCGGGCTGATCCTGCGCCGCGAGGTGCGCGCAGCGGCGGAGCATGCCAGCGCCGCCTTCGCGGAGCCGAATAAAATCCGCAACGTGGTCTTCATGCTGAGCGGCTCGATCTTCGCCTCGGCGGTGCCGCTGGAGGACTATGACATGCCGTTCCGGATTGACGTGGTCGGCCGCGGCGGCGCGAGCACGGACCACGTCACCTATCATGGGCGGCTGATGCACAACCTCGACCTGCTGCTCAAGGCCGACGCGCTCGTGGTCAACGGCGGTTATTCGGCCGTCAGCGAGGCGCTGGCGCTCGGCAAGCCGACGTTCGTGATCCCGGTGCCGGGCCACGCCGAGCAGTATGTGAACGCGCGGCTGGTGACGGAACTGGGCCGCGGCTATCGCACGAGCGAGGCCGAGGTCATGGACCTGCTGCTGCGGCTGTACGCCAAGCACCGCTGGGAGGGCCTCGCGCCGCAGCAGCCGCTGAGCGGGCTGGACGGCGCGACGGAGGCCGCTGAAGCGATTGAAGGAGTGTTGGCCGCACGGCGGTAAGAGGGGGCAGGAAACAGGGTTCAGGGTTCAGGAAAAGACGCAGGGGCACGGTTCCGCCTGAACCCCGAACCCTGATACCTGTGTGAGGCAGAACCATCGTGGACCGCATAACCGACAACCACCGTAACTCACCGGCCGGCCAGTGGGGGCCCTGGCTGGTCCGGCTGCCGTTCCTGCTGTTCGCCGTCGCCTTTGTCGTCCTTAACGTCCGACTGCCCTACCGCATTCTGAATTCCGACGTGGCCATCTTCGGGCTGATGGGCGAGGATATCGTACAGCACGGCTATCTGCCAACCTACGCCTATGGGCAGAACTATCTTTTCTCCATCCTCCCGTACGTGTATGCCGCCATCCACCGGCTGGCGCCGGCGCTCTCGAACGTCATGGTGCTCAAGCTCGCCGGCTGCGCGCTGAACCTCACCGGTCTGGGCCTGCTGTTCGAGGCGTTGCTGCTGGCGCAGCGGCGCAACGGCTGGGGGCGCGGCCGCGCCGCCGCCGTCTTTTGCCTGCTGCTGGCCAGTTCCAGCAGTTATCTGTTTGACCTTCAGGAACATTCCAGCATCGAGGTTTCGCTCTTTGTGCTGGGCTGGATCTCCTTCTTTGCTGCACGGCTGGAGCGCCGCCTGGCGGACGCGCAGGACAGCCGCGGTCCGGATTGGTTGCTCTTCGGCCTCGGCCTGGGGCATGCGCTCTATTCGCGACCCCTGGTGATGGCTTACGGGTTGATGATGCTCGTCTGGTTGCTGCCGCGGCAGTGGCGTCGGACCCCCGGCTGGAAATGCTGCCGGCCGCTGATCTGGTTCCTCGCCGGCGCCGGCTTGGGGTATCTGCCGCTGCTGCTGCACAACCTGCTGCGCGCGCCGACGTGGCCCTATAAATTCCACACGCACACCCCCATCGGCCGGTGCGACAAGGCGTATCCCGGACTGATCGTTTTCTGGACAATGTTCCGCATCCTGTTCGACTTGCGGCTGGCCCATCCGCTCTATTCCGCGCTGGTCGGCGTGTGGCTGCTGGTGACGGCTGGCGCGGCGCTCTGGGTCCTGCGGCGCACCCGGCAGGAGTGGTTGGGCGTACTGGACATGGCGCTGCCGCTCGGTTCGCTGTGGATCGTCAGTATCATGATCCTGATCCCGAATTTTTCGGTCAACGCGACGCATCGCCGCTATGGCGAACATCTGGTGCTGGCGGCGATCTGGCTGTTTGCGCGGTTGGCGCCGCAACTGCCGCGCAGCCGCTGGCCGGCGCTGGGATTCGCGGTGGCCGTGTTTGGCGCCTCGTTGGCGAGTTGGAAGCAGCGCCTGAACTACGAGATGTACGTCAACGATACGCTGGCCCGGCAACTGCCCGCGGCTGCGGCCAAACTCGAGGCCTTCCAGGCGCCGATCCTGGCCGACTTCTGGGATGCTTACCTATTACGCTTCGTCACGGATGGCCGGCTGCCGATCGAGGTTTATCCCTGGCAGTTTGTACGCACGTTCAATGCGGTGCCGGAAGCCGACCTGCGCCGGCGCACCCTCTGGTTGGTGCGCGAGGAGGCGATCCCGGACGTCAAATACTGGCTGCATCACCTCTTCCGGCCGCCCGGCCTTCTGGATCAGGGCAAAGCCTATGCGTTACGACAGCCCCTGCTGTTCCGGCAGTTCGAATTCTGGGAGATCGGCGGGCCGCTGGGACCGGAGGAATGGCAGCGGCACGAGACCGGACGGCTGCAGACGATGTTTCTGTGGGATCTGGATCCGTCGGAAAGCGTGCGCTTGATGCGCGTCTATTATCCCAGATATTTTTCAACGCCCTCGCCGGCTGGCAGTCCAAGGGCTGCCAGACAGCGAGATGGTTAAGGCGGATGTAAGCATTCTTACTAACCGTCTCAGAATAGGAACTGTAGCCACGGCGCTCTGTCGCCGTGTTTATTAACATCCTCCGCAGGATGAACGCCAAGAGTTGACGGTCTTTAGCGTCTGAGCGTGGGGTTGGATTTTGAGGCCCGAGGACGGCAATGATCATTTGCGCGGATGATTTCGGGATCGCGGCGGACGTGGACCAGAGCATTCTCACCCTGGCGGCCGAGCAGAAGATTTCCGCTGTTTCCGTCATGGCCGCATTGCTGCCCGGCCCCACGCCGGCCCTGCAGGCGCTGTTCCAGCGACGCGCCACGCTGGATATCGGCCTCCATCTCATGCTGACGGCGCCCGCCGC
>Ga0209048_10000211_pt1 | contig 63266 bp, 48 predicted proteins | sample FrelakmetCRP12CR_FD_187146 | JGI IMG/M metagenome (GOLD analysis project Ga0209048, IMG submission 187146) | Freshwater lake sediment microbial communities from the University of Notre Dame, USA, for methane emissions studies - CRP12 CR (SPAdes)... | ecosystem: Environmental > Aquatic >...
TTTGAATCCCAATTAAACCAAAAACAAACTAAACCAAAGGAATTGATCCCCAACTAACTGTCCGAAAAATCGGGGGAAGCCCACTCTGACCCCAGACGCCCCCGACGTTGGAGTGTCGCTTATTAGCTCTGACCCCAGACGCCACGACTGATGTCCGCCCCGACGGGCAAAGCCGAGAGAAGCGTTGCACTGCCGTTATGCGTAGTTGCGGTATTCCGGCTCATACATGAGCGATCGGATGTATTCGTCGACGTCGTCAGGGACGGCCACGCCAGCGAGTCCTCTGTGGCACGCGATGCGAATCACCGCTGCGGCGACTGCGCGAGAGACGTTACGGATGTGCGTAAGGCGTGGATACAGTCGACCCTCATCTAATTCCGGCTGCGAAACCTGTTGCGCCAGTGCCCGCGCGGCCGCGAGGAACATCTCATCGGTCACCAGCCGGCTCGCGCATGCGACCACGCCCAAGCCGACGCCGGGAAAGATGTAGGCATTGTTACCCTGGCCCGGCACGAAGCGGCGGCCTAATAACGACACCGGATCGAACGGGCTTCCGCTGGCAAAGATCGCGCGTCCTTCGGTCCAGCGATACGCTTCCTCGGCTGTGCATTCGACCAGGGAAGTGGGATTCGACAAAGCGAAGACGATCGGCCGGGCAGCCTGTCGGGCAGCAGCTTCGAGCACGGCACGCGAGAATACTCCCGGTTTTCCGGAAACTCCAATCAACACGCTCGGTCGCACGCTTTCGATAATTGAAACAGGGTCGGTCAGCGGCTGGTGATCCTGCGCAAAGACACGCTTGTGGGTGGAAAGATCGCTTCGGCTCTGCACGATGAGCCCCTTCGAATCCACAAACCAGCAGCGAGCGCGGGATTCGTTCTGCGGCAACCCGGTTTCCATGAGCGCCGAGACGAAAAGGTTTGCGATTCCGATGCCGGCTTCGCCCGCGCCGAAAAACAGCACTCGTTGGTCGCGTAGAGTTTCACCCGTAATGCGCAGAGCGCTGTAGATGCCCGCTAGCGCAACGGCGGCCGTGCCCTGGATATCGTCATTAAACGTGCAGATCCGCTCCTGATATCGTTCCAACAAGCGAAAGGCGTTCTCGTTTCCAAAGTCTTCGAACTGAATCAGCAGCTGCGGAAAAAGTTTGGTCGCGGCTTCGATAAACTCGTCGACTAGGGCGTCGTATTCCGGGCCGCGCAAGCGTCGCTGGCGCAGGCCGAAGTAAAGTGGATCGACTAGCAGCGTGGCGTTGTTGGTGCCAACGTCAATCGTCACCGGCAGGCACTGAGACGGATGCACGCCGGCGCAGGCCGTGTACAACATGAGTTTACCAATCGGTATGCCCATGCCGTCGCTCCCCAGATCGCCGAGGCCGAGGATCCGCTCGCCATCTGTCACCACGATCACGCGCACATCCCGCGCCGGCCAGTTGCGCAATACCTCCGCCACGCGGCCCCGATCTTCCGCTGAAATGTAGAGCCCGGCCGGGCGGCGGAAAATTCGATCATATTCCTGACACGCCTCGCCGACCGTGGGCGTGTAGATGATTGGCATCATCTGCTCGATATGATCGACCAGGATGCGGTAAAATAGCGTTTGGTTTCGGTCGGCCAGCGCGATGAGCGAGATGTAGCGTTCCAACTCCGTCGGTTTGCGCGCCAGATTGCCGAGCACTCGCTCGACCTGCTCGGCTTGCGTTTGGGCGTGAGGCGGCAACAGACCGCGCAGGCCAAGCGCATCGCGTTCGGCGGCGGTGAATGCACTCCCTTTATTCAGAACCGGATCGTGGAGCAGCTGCACTCCTCGCGGGATGATCTTCTCGGGCATCTTTGTAATCGGGCAGTGAAGGGCTTCCCTAAGAATATACGGAGTCTCAGTTTCATTCACCAGAACTCAAGAGGAAGGTCGTCCAGGAAAACAATTATGGAAGTGGGATGCGTGATTGCGTGGACGCGGCCATGAGCCGCGAGAAACGCCACGGTCGCGGTGGTTGGAAGCCTCAAATGACAAAAACGTACCAGACCCCGTAGGCTCCGATTAAAATCGCAATTGGGCGCTAGGGGCGCTAGAGGGGTCCGCCATTTGTGTAAAGTAAAATGCATAATGCTTTCCACAACATTAGTTGCTGTTCATCGGCTTCCCACAACGTTGGAACGTCCTTAACGAGCATGGCTTGCATCTCGAATGCACGCATATGCCGCTTGGTGCGGGCTCTGAGCATGGCGGGGACCGCGCGGACGTCCCGAAAGTGGAGCCGAAGACGGGATTCGAACCCGTGACCTACGGTTTACGAAACCGTTGCTCTACCAACTGAGCTACTTCGGCCTGACTGCGGAACGCCGGGAACATGCCACCCACTGGCCAAGCCGCAAGCCGCAGACTCGCCTTGCCTCTGTGGATCGTTTCATACCGGCCGTGATGGACCAACACTCATCGGCGATTGATCAGGCAACGCTCGCACGATTCCTGACGGAGGGTTTTTTCCTGAGCCACGTCAAGCGGATGCGGAAGCTCTATTCCGAGCGGAGAGATTTCTTCATTGAACAATTCCACAAGGTGCTCGGCGACCACTTCGTCTTGCAGATTGAAACAGGACGACGCCTCCTGAATTCGAGCCGCATCGCGGACCAGCCGATTCCGGCCGGTGAGACCGTTTTGGGCGTCACCGGGACCGAGCAAAAATCCATTGCGCCGCGGGGGTTTCTTCCTACGTTCCACTTCGCTTTTAAGGGGTAAATATGGCCGACGCAGCAAACAAATATCCGGAAAACGTAGATGGAAAGTTCTACGTCGATGACCAGTGCATCGACTGTGATCTCTGCCGGGAAACCGCGCCGGCCAATTACAAACGGAATGACGACGGCGGACATTCCTTCGTTTACAAACAACCGGAGAGTCCGGAAGAAGAAGCGCTCTGCAAAGAAGCGATGGAAGGCTGTCCAGTCGAAGCGATCGGTAGCGACGGCGCCTAATTTTGTAGCGGCGGTCTCTGACCGTCGAAATCGATGGTAAAGAAAGAAGGCCGGCGCTCAGAGAGCGCAGTAGTCGCTCTAACTATCGCCGGATCCGACAGCAGCGCGGGCGCCGGCATTCAGGCGGATCTAAAGACGTTTGGCGCGTTCGGCGTCTACGGACTCAATGCGGTCACCTGCGTAGTGGCGGAAATACCAGGACGGGTGACGAGAATTGAAGGGGTCAGCGCGCAAATGGTCTGCGCGCAGATGGAGGTTCTCCTCAAGAGCTTTCCCGTCGCCGCGCTGAAAACGGGATTGCTTTTCTCGGGAGAGATCGTGTCCGTGGTCGCACGGACGCTTCGCGGGCATGCGGCGAGATCAACGCTCGTGGTTGATCCAGTCATGGTCGCTACGAGCGGTGATCTCCTTTTGCGCGATGACGCCGTGGAAGCGTACGAGCGCGAATTATTCCCCCTCGCGACCCTCATTACCCCGAACCTCGACGAAGCAGCTCGCTTGCTCGGAGAACCGATTCACGATTTGGCCGCGATGCGCCAGGCCGGGAAAAGGCTGATCAAGAAATATGGCGTTCCGGTCTTATTGAAGGGTGGGCATCTCGCGGGCGAGGAAGCGATCGATCTCCTTTTCTCGGGAGACGAGGTGGTGGAATTCACCGCGCCCTTTTCCCGCGGAATTGCGACACATGGCACCGGGTGTACTTACTCGGCCGGCATTACCGCCGGCCTCGCGAAAGGTTTATCACTTGAAGATGCTGTGGGCGGCGCCAAGAGATTCGTGACGGCGGCGATCTCGCAATATCTCATTTGGGAAACGCCATCAGGCGATTCGCTCCACGCACTTAATCATTTCCGCGGAAATTGAAGTTTTCACAGGAGGAAACAGAGGTTCCAGAATTCACCCCTCCTCCGTTTCCTCTGTTTCCTCCTGTGGATTTGACGGCCCCGTTTGTCTAGAGCATCACGTTCCGGCCGGGACATCCACGGTTTCGCGCTGTTCCCAACGTTTCTCGCGCATTGCTTCCACCGCGGCGGCCGTTTCCGCCTGCTTCTTGCTTCGTCCTGTTCCCTCTCCCAAGACAATGCCTTCCCAGAGAGCGCGCACCACAAACGTCTTTTTGTGCTCAGGTCCAGTTTGCGAAATCACCTCATAAGCCGGACTGCGCGGCGAAATCGCCTGGAGCAATTCCTGAAGGTGACCCTTTGGATTAATATCGACCGGCTCCTCGATGAGCTGCGCCAGATCGTTGCCCGCCTGTTCCAGGATAAATGTCCGCACGGTGGACAGGTCGCTGTCGAGATAGATGGCTCCGACGAGCGCTTCGAAGGCGTCGGCGAGAGTCGAATTGCGTTCGCGTCCGCCGCTCGTTTCCTCGCCGCGCCCCATCATGAGGTAGCGTCCCAGCTCAAGCGTGGCCGCATGGACGCTCAGCGCCTCGCGTGAAACAAGTCGCGATCGAAGTTTCGTTAATTTCCCCTCAGCCTCGCCCGTGAAATGTCCGTAAAGATGCTCGGTGATCACCAATTGGAGAACCGCATCGCCCAGGAATTCGAGCCGCTGGTTATCAAAATGATGCTGCTGTGTTTCGTGCCTCAGGCTCGGGTGCGTGAGCGCTTCCGCGAGCAAAAGCGGATTGCGAAACTTGTAACCAATGCGGTCTTCCAACGGATTCACTGCGCAGGGGATCCTACTCGGACCGAACGGTTTTGCCAGCATGCCATCGACACACGGTATCTACCGGTTTTGAAAAACTGCGATCGAAGTAACCAGATCGAGGGCCCGCTGCAGGACAGGATCACGAATCGTCGCTTTCTCAGGGCCGCGTCCCCGCCGTTGGGCCGCTTCCATGGCTTCGAGCTCGGGATTCTTGCCGGAAATAAGCGCGGCTTCGTTCAGATGCGGCCGCTCATTCTCGACGACAAAAGGAGTCATCCCCTTGGCCAAGCTTTGTTGGAAGATTTCACGCTTGTCTGCCGGCGGCATCTCCACCGGCACGTCCGGACTCAGGCCACCGGGGAAGAGAGGCCGGTCTTCAGGCAGAAAGGCTTCGGCCACGGCCACCCGCAGCACTTTCCCGCTGGGAAGCTTCAGGTCGGAATATTCCACCCCGCGACCGGCGGTGGATTGACCGATCACCAACGCCTTGTCATGAAAGTGGATGCTGCCGGCGACGGCCTCCGCTGCGCCAGCCGTGTCCCCGTCCACGAGGATGATTGTCAGACCCTGGTAGGAGGGATCGCGATCCGAGGTAAAAGTCCGTTCCTCTTTGGCGATTGTCTTGCGCAGGCTAAAGAGCGGCTTTCCTTTGGGACAAAAACGCTTCGCGAACTCGGAGGCAGTCGCAAAATCATTCGTGGCAGGACTGGCTCGCAGGTCGATAACTACGGCGTCCACTTTCTTCGCTCCCAGAGTTATCAGATTCGCGTCCAGCGCCTCGAGGTTCGGGCGTGACAGAGCTCCGAGCCGGAGATATCCAACATGACCCTCCAGAATTTCACCGAAAAATGGAACCGCAGGTTCGGCTGACTCGGCCGGGGAGTTGGGGAGAAGAACAACACCACGCCCCAAACGCGCCAGGATTCCTTCAAATGTCGCACGGCTCAGCCCTGTTTCATCGAACGCCTCCGGGTTGATGTAGTTGTTCTTCAGGAGCTGGATCGCTTCTTTCAGATCCGCAACGTCCATCGTATCGACGAGCGATTTTGTCGTTGGCGTCAATGAAGGCAGCGTTACCGGCACCATCGGCGATGGTGAAGCGGGGGCCGGCTTCGCCGGAGATTGCGCGAACAAATTCGCCGTCTCACTCCAGCCGAAAAGAATCAAAATAAACAGGAAGACGGGCCGGAACATCAGTGGCCCCCGACCTTAGTCGCAACTGCGCCAAGAGCAATATCCCGGCGGTAATGACAGCCTTCGAACTCGATCTGAGAGACTGCCTCATAGGCCCGCGCCCGTGCCGCGGCCACACTCTCTCCCAGTGCGGTCACCGCCAGGACACGTCCGCCAGCGGTCAGAACCGCTCCATCCTTCTTCCGAGTACCAGCGTGGAAAATATGCACATCACTGGCCGTGGCCAGGAGCTCCAATCCATGAATCGGTTTTCCGATATCATACTTGTCCGGATAGCCACCAGAGGCGAGCACGACCGTGACGGCGGCGCGTTTATCCCATTCGATTTTCCGGCGATCGAGCGTTCCGTCGATCGTCGCTTCGAGGAGCTCGAGCAAGTCCGACTTCAAGCGCGGCAGAATGACTTGCGTCTCCGGATCTCCAAACCGGCAGTTGAATTCCAAAACCCGCATACCATCCACGGTGATCATCAGACCGGGGAAGAGCAATCCACGAAAGAGCATGCCGCTTTCGTTCAAACCTTTCATCAGGGGACGCATGACCTCGCGGTCGAACCGCGCCTGCAGGTCGACCCCGAAATTGTCCGCCGGGCTGAATGCGCCCATGCCGCCGGTATTTGGCCCCGTGTCGCCGTCGAAGGCCCGCTTGTGATCTCGAGCGGTCGCAAGCAGGCAATAGTTCTTTCCGTCCACCAGGGCATGCAACGAACATTCGGAACCGGTCAGGCATTCTTCAATCAGGACGCGCCTTCCTGCGTCGCCAAACCGACCCTGAGTCATCATCGAATCGATCGCCGCTCGCGCCTCCTGCGCATCCCGCGCGATAATCACCCCCTTACCCAGCGCAAGACCATCGGCCTTGATCACGATGGGAAATCGCGCCTCTCCCACAAAGGCCAATGCGGCCTCGCACTCGGAAAAGGCGGCGCCGCGAGCGGTCGGGATCTTGTTCTCCCGCATCAACGTCTTCGCGAAGATTTTCGATGATTCGAGGCGCGCCGCGGACCTGGACGGGCCAAAAACGCGCAGGCCTTCTTCTTGGAAAAGATCCGCGATCCCAGCCGCGAGCGGGTCATCGGGTCCGATCACCGTGAGTCCGATTCTGTTTTCCCTGGCGAAGCGGACCAGCGCCGGCAAGTCGTTCGCCGGAATCGCGACGTTTTCTCCGATGTCCGCGGTGCCCGCATTTCCCGGCGCGCAAAAAATGCGCTCTGCCCTGGTCGATTGCTTCAGCTTCCAGGCGAGGGCGTGCTCTCTGCCCCCACTGCCAACGACCAGGATTTTCACAGTATTTTGGCGTCTCGGTGAGACATATCGGGACGGGAACTCAAGGAGCGGCGGTTTGCAACCGCCGATGTATTTTGGGTCGGCGGTTTCAAACCGCCGCTCCTTGGCTTACAGGTGACTGGTGAAATCTTCCAGCCCTTCGGTCCTGAAAGCGCAATGCCCTTCGCGCATCGTGCTGGATCGAATCGCGGATAAATGGACGGCGCTTATTATTCAGGTCCTCGCCCATGGGACTCGCCGATACGCAGCGTTGCAAAAGGAAATTGGAGGCATTTCGCAGAAAATGCTCACCCAAACGCTGCGCAGTTTGGAGCGAGACGGCCTCGTCCTGCGCAAGGTTCATCCGGTCGTTCCACCCAAAGTCGAATACTCGCTCACTCGTCTTGGACGCACGTTAATCGACCCGCTGCATACGCTTTGCCGATGGTCCGAGAAACATTTGCCTGAATTGCAGGCCAACCGCCAGCGAGCCGCCGATGGCGAACGGTTAACCCGAAACGGGTCATCCTGAGGATGACACGCGTGTGCGCGGTGGCCTACTTTCGGTGATCTCGTGACCATTTGCGCGCGTTTGAGCGCGAAAGCGAAACTGTAGCCGCTTCGGTGTGGCAGGCAGGGCGCGCTCCAGATTTACTGGGTCGGGTCCAACTCGAAGGTGATATTCACTTCGTAAAAGGCGCCAGCCCCAAGACCGTTCGGCAACGGATCAACCTGGGTTACCCGTTTCGCCACCGCAGCGACCGATTCATCCACCACCACATTCCCTGAGGGTCGCACGACCGTGAACTTCGAGATGCGACCATCCTTCTCAATGCGAATTCTGACTAGCGCAGACATCTTTGCTCCGGCGGCAACGCTGGTTGTCGGCTGGATCCATTCACTATGAAAACGATCGTGGAGCATTTTGCCGTACCAGCTGAATTCCGACCCGCGGGCTCCCCCGCCGGGTCCGGTTGCGCCCGATTCTTCTCCTTCAGCGCTCTTCACTTCGGCGGACACGATTTTCGCCGTCTCGCTTTCCTTCTTATTCCTGTCGTCTCTCGTTTCCTGCTCCGCGATTTTCACTTTCTTTTTCGGCGGAGGCGTTGGCGTGGCCTTCGCCGTAACGTTTTTTTTCGGAGTGGCTCTGGGGGTCGGTTTTGCCGTGGGTCTCGGTGGGGCCTTGGGAACGGGCGACACGGCCGGCTTCGGAACCGGCGGTGTCGCCACTGGAACGGATGAAAGCGTAGCGGTCGGAAGCTGAATGTCGCTCCTGGCCGGGACAGGTGGTTGGTCCTGATCCTCTTCCCTGGAATGAGGCGGCTGGGTTTCAGGCGGAGGCGTCACCTCACTCGCTGACTCTTTTCGCGCTGGTGATTTCCTGGACGCGACTTCGGTGCCCCCTCCAGTCAGCCATACAATACTCGGCCGATCCTGCTTCCGGCCGTCGCGGTTCCAAGAGACAAGCGTGACGGCAATCGCGATGTGCGCGACCGCGACGATCGTGACGTTGCGCCAAAAGCGTGCGTCTCGCGGCATCGACTATTTCGCTTCGGCCTTTGTCGCAATGCCCACTTTCGTGATTTGCGCGCGCTGCAACGCATCCATCAACCCGATCAATTTCTGCACCGGCAGCTCGCGATCAGGGCGAATAACGACGGCCACATCCGGACTCGCTCGCTTCAATTCCGTGAGCCGCGCGACCAGTGTCTGAGTATCGACCAGTTCGTTGTTGAACCGGATCTTCTCCTGGCGATCGATGGAAATCGTCTGAACCTGCGCCGGATTGACCGGAGCGTTCACAGAGCCACTCGATGGGATCACGAGATTCACGCTATTTTCCAGGAGCGGCGTGGTAATCATGAAAATGATCAACAAGACAAACGCCAGGTCGAGCAGCGGCGTGATATTGATCTCCGAAAGGGTCGAGAGACTCTGGCGTTGAGAATAGCGGCGCATCTCTCAGCCCTCCCATTTGAACATTGGACGTTGGACGTTCGCCACGGCGAATCCGTCCTCTGGCGGATTGGGCCACCCGCTCGCGAAAGCTTTCGAAGTTGGACGTTTCCCCTCTTTCGTCCTCATCGCCGGTACTCCGGATCACGTGCGCCATGATCCACGTATTTGTGCTCAAACTCTGAAGCCAGCTCCGCGGCGAAGTTATCCATCTCCACGATCATGCCCCGGATACTGGTGACGAGAAAATTGTAACCAAACATCGCCGGGATCGCGACGCAGAGAGCGGTAACCGTCGTGATCAACGCACCGGAAACACCGGGCGCCATCGTCGCCAGGTTAGGCGAACCCGCCACCGCAACATCCGTGAAAGTGTCCATCACGCCCCAGACAGTCCCGAGTAATCCCAGGAAAGGCGAGCCGCTCACAGCCGTCGCGAGCAGGATCATCTGCGACTCCAGCTCGAGCGCGGTCTCGCCTACCGCACGTTCCATCGCGGCATTCACGGCATGCATTTGCGCAGGCGTGATCTTGTCCGCAATATCGAGTCGCGCCCGAAATGTTTCGTCTACCTCGGCCGAGCCGAGCAGCTGAAAGGTCATTTCCTCACAGCCAGCGCGGTAAACATTGAAGAGCGGTGCGCCTGGAAAGTTCGCTTGATTTTCAAACAAGCGGAGTGGTTGCCGGTCTTTCCGGAAGGCCGCGCGAAATCGCGCGGTTTGTTTCCGTGCGAACTGAATCACGCGCAGCTTCGTGATCATGATCGACCAGCTGAAGATCGAGACGAGGCAAAGCAGCGCGAGAACAATCTTGCCCGCGAGAGTGGAATGCTCGAACGCAAAAAGAAGACCACCCGCCGCGAGAATCTTCGGAAGTAGCATGTGCGCCAGCTTGTTAGAGTAATACCGGACTTTCCCCCGAAGGGAAAGTGAGGAGATGCATCACGCGGGCAGCTTCCGCGGATAGGTCGGGCGCAGTTTCGCGGTCACCATGAAACCCACGCCAAGGGCGACAACGAAAAATGAGAAAAACTGACCGCGCGTAAACATGCCGATCAAGGCCGCATCCGGTTCCCGAAAATACTCCACCACAATCCGGAAGGCCCCATAGCAAATCAGGAATAATCCCGTCAGGAAACCATTGGGCGTCCGCGCCCGGGTGCGCACCAACCACAAGATGACAAACAACACGACCCCTTCGAGAAGCGCTTCGTAAAGCTGCGAAGGGTGCCGGGGGGTGAGGGTCTCGCGCAAGACTGCTGTGATCGGCGGATTTGTGCGCGCCGCCTCAACGATCGTTTCGAGACTCAAAGACGGATCTACTTGCCGGCAGGCCGCGAGCGCGCGCTCGGCTTCCGCGGCATTTGCGGGCTCGAGCAATTCTTTCGGAAACTGCATCGCCCACGGAACGTCCGCGATCCGGCCGTAAAGTTCGCCGTTGATGAAATTAGCGACCCGGCCAAGGCACAATCCGATCGGCACAGCGACCACGAGATTATCGCCGAGGTTCGTCCACGAAACTTTGTGCCGGCGCGCGTAGTACAGGGAAAACAGAACTACCCCGAGTATTCCTCCGTGACTGGACATCCCTCCCTCCCAAACGCGCAAGATGGAAAGAGGTTCGCGAAACATTTCGGGCCGGTAAAAGATGACATAGCCCAAACGGCCGCCCACCATCACTCCGAACAGCGCCACCCAGGTAACGAAGTCGCCGACGGCGGACTGGCTGAGATCGAGGTAGCCTTTCTTCGAAAAACGGCTCAGCAGCGCGAAGCCGCAAATGAACGAGAGCACGTAGGCCAGGCCGTACCAACGCGGGCCAATATTGCCCCAAAGCCTGAAGATGAACGGGTCGAGATTGTGAAGGTAATAGGAGAGCATTGAGCGAGGCGATACTCAGCGATTTTTTCGCAGGCAGCAATAGCAGTGTCATGACACGCCCACTTGCACCTACACGTTAACTTTCCCTTACGCTTATCGCTTTCCCGGCGCCGAAATGCATCTCGCACGACGAACACAAAGGGCACAACGAATTTCTTAACGTTCCTCACCATTTCCTTTGTGAACCGTTGTGACCTTTGTGTGCGGCTCCCAAAAACATGTACGTGCAAGTGGGCCATATGCGGCCCCAAGCGACCCTTATCGCGGACTCAAAACCTCGCGTAAGAACGGTGCCGTTCGGCTGGTGCGACTCTGCGCAACCTCTTCGGGCGTGCCCGTCGCGACGATTTCTCCGCCGTCCGCGCCCGCTTCTGGTCCGATGTCCACGATGTAATCTGCTTCCGCGATGATGCTGAGGTTGTGCTCAATCACAATCACCGTGTTGCCTTCGTCCACCAGACGGTGCAGCACCTTTATGAGCAACTCCACGTCCGCCATGTGCAATCCAATCGTCGGCTCTTCCAGGAGATAGAGCGTCGATTTCGGTTTGCGCATTTTGCGCATCCGCTCGTTTTGCGCCCGCCCAATCCCGCGCGTGAGCTCGGTCACGAGCTTTAAACGCTGCGCTTCGCCGCCACTCAACGTCGGACTCGGCTGGCCCAGCTTCAGATATCCCAATCCGGTGTCGACCAGGAGTGAAAGTGGGCGCGCGATCTTCTGGTTCGTGGCAAAAAATGTCGCGGCCTGCTCAATCGTCATCTCCATGACGTCGCCGATGCTCTTTTCGTTATAGAGAACTTCCAGCGTCTGAGGGTTGTAGCGCCGGCCACCACAATCCTCGCACGGTACATAACTGCTGGGCAGAAAACTCATCTCGAGCTTGATCGCGCCCTGGCCACTGCAGACTTCGCAGCGGCCACCTTCGGCGTTGAACGAGAACCGGCTGGGTGAATAGCCGCGCACGCGCGAGACCGGGAGTTGTCCGTAGAGTTTCCGAATTTCATCGAAGACTTTGATGTAGGTCGCGGGCGTGGATCGAGACGTCTTGCCAATCGGCGACTGATCTACTTCGTAGACCGTTTCGAACGAGTCAACGCCGCTGATCGTCGAAAACAGTTCGCGCTGTTTGTTGCCCGCTTTTTTCAAGCGCTCACGCACGGCGGGCAGCAGGACGGAACGCATCAGCGTTGATTTTCCGGATCCGGAAATCCCGGTGATGACCGAAAGCCGGCCGACCGGAAAACGCGCGTCGACCCTCTTGAGATTGTGCGCGTGCGCCCCACGAATTTCGACCCATTGCTCAACTTCGCCTAACGATCGCCGCGTCCTTCGAGTGGGATGAGATAAGGGAGTTTTCAGGCAACGACCCGTCTCCGAACCCGGGTGTCTCTTGATGTCGTCCAGCGTTCCCTGCACGACCACTTCGCCGCCATGCACCCCGGCGCCCGGGCCGAGATCGATGATGTGATCGGCGCGGCGCATCGTCTCTTCATCATGCTCGACAATGACCAGGGAGTTTCCTTTTTCACGCAGAGCCGTCAGAGTCTCGAGCAATCGGAGATTATCCCGCGGATGGAGGCCGATCGTCGGCTCATCCAGAACGTAGAGCACGCCGCGCAGATTTGAGCCGAGCTGGGCCGCAAGACGAATTCGTTGCGATTCGCCACCGCTCAGGGTCTTCGCGGAGCGTCCGAGCGCCAGATACCCGAGGCCGACGTTATCCATGAACTGAAGGCGCTGCGAGATCTCCGGCACGAGATCATCGGCCACAGCCTTCTGGTTGCCGCGAAAGCGAAGCTTGCCGATTAAACGCAAAGCTTCCCCGGCAGAGAGGGCCGCGAAATGATTAATGGTGTAGGTCTGCAGGCGCACATGTCGCGCGACGGGGTTTAAACGCGAGCCATGGCACGCGGGGCACGGTCCTGCTTCATCCGGGCCGATCCACTCCGATTCCCGCTCGGCAGCCAGTTCGTTTTCGAGCACGGACTCGCCCGTATCCTCCGTGCCCGTTTGCTTGGCGCGATTCCAGATTTCGCCAAACCCGCCGCATTCCTCGCAGGCGCCGTGCGGCGAATTGAATGAGAACAAGCGCGGGTCCAGTTCCTCGAACGCCCGCCCGCAACCCGGGCAGCTCATCTCCGTGCTCATGACCGCGACCCGATGTTTCGCATCGAGCAGATGCGCGGTGCCGCGTCCGATGTCGAGCGCGCGCTGGACCAGATTCCGCGCTTTCAGAATTCGCTTCGCATCGATCGCACCGACTACGACGTCAATCGTATGCTCCTTGAAACGCTCGAGATTCCGGAATTGCGCGATCGGCAGGAGTTCTCCGTCGACAAAAAGCGTGTCGAAACCCTGTCGTTCCGCCCAGCGAGCGACATCGGTATGAAACCCTTTGCGCGCTTTTACCAGCGGAGCCAGCACCTTGAGCGGGCCGCGTTTTACGGCAGTCTCGAGTTGTTTCACGATCGCGCCGAGACTTTGTTTCTCGACCGGGAGATCGCATTCAGGACAAAACTGTGTTCCGGTCTTCGCAAAAAGGAGCCGGAGAAAATGGTAAACCTCCGTCACCGTGGCGACGGTCGACTTGCCGCCACCACGCGTCACCCGTTGTTCGATCGCAACACTTGGCGGCACACCTTCCACCAGATCGACGTCCGGCTTTTCCAGTTGTTCGACGAACTGCCGCGCATAGGGCGACATGCTATCAAGAAACCGGCGCTGCCCTTCCGCGAAAAGAATGTCGAACGCAACGGTCGATTTCCCGGAGCCGCTCAGGCCCGTGACAATGACCATCTGGTCGCGTGGAATATCGAGTGAGATGTTTTTCAGGTTGTGCTCGCGCGCGCCGTGAATGCGAATTGAGTTTCCATCCCTGGGGAGCGCACGCGACTCCCGTGTCCCGTTCGCCGCGGCGAACGGCTCGTCCGCCACGCGCAACAGTCCATTCTCTGCTCGATCCGTGACGTCATAGAGCGCTCCCTTCTTGGAGGTCTTCGGCAAGTCGCGTGCGCTCCCCAGAGTCTTCCGCAGAAACCTGCCGGTATGCGACGCGTCGATCCGCGCGACCGCTTCCGGCGTGCCGGCCGCGACCAGTTTCCCACCTTCGTCGCCGGCCTCAGGGCCAAGATCAATCACCCAGTCGGCGCACTTGATTACCTCGAGATTGTGCTCGATCACGACCACCGTGTTGCCGGCGTCCACGAGTCGTTGAAATAACTTCACCAACATGGCGACATCGTCGAAATGGAGACCCGTCGTCGGCTCGTCGAAAATGAGGAGGTTTCCACGGACGGACCCGTTGGGTTGGGCACGGGCACCCTCGTCCGAGAGGTGCCGGACAAGTTTCAGCCGCTGCGATTCGCCGCCAGAAAGAGTATTAAGCGGTTGCCCGAGCCGCAAATAACCCAGTCCAACTTCATCCAGCACCCTGAGCAAATCGCCGAGCTTTTCGGATTCACCGATCCTTCCGAAAAATTGGATCGCTTCACTGACGGTCAACTGGAGGACATCGTGAATCGATTTCTCATGCAGTTGGACACGGAGAACATGAGGCTGAAAACGACGCCCTTCGCATTCAGCGCAGCGCACGTAAAGATCGCTTAAGAATTGCATCTCGATCTTTTCAAATCCGGTGCCGCCACAACGCTCGCAACGGCCGCCGCCGGAGTTAAAGGAAAATGCGCTGGCCGTCAGTCCTTGCGCCATGGCCTCGGGTTGAGCGGCGAAAAGCTCGCGAACGCGATCGTAGAGTCCAAGGTAGAGAATTGGCGTTGAACGCGGGGTCCGCGCCAGCATCGATTGATCGACCATCACGACGTCGCCCACGCGGTGCGCGCCGGTGACCGACTTGCAGGCGCCCGGCTCCTGCTCGCCCGGGCCTCCCTTGGCCTGAATCAGGTTCCGATAAAGGACCTCGTGAACGAGCGTCGATTTGCCGGATCCAGAAACGCCGGTGACGCAGTTGAAAACTCCAAGGGGGATTTCGACGTCCAGATTCTTGAGGTTATGCTCGCGCGCACCGGTGATTCGGATCGAGGCCGTTGATTTGCGGTGCGATTTCGGAACGGGGATCGATTTTTTTTTCGCAAGATAATCGCGCGTGAGGGATTGGGGAGGGCGCGCGACTCGCGTGCCCTGATCGGCGATTCGCCGATCAGCATGCACGCCCGGCAAAGAAGATCGCGGCGAGTCGTCGCGTGCGCTCCCCAGAAAATCCACCAGCTTTCCGCTGAAAACCAATTCGCCGCCACACTCACCGCGGCCCGGACCGATATCGATCACCTGGTCCGACGAGCGGATGATCGCCTCTTCGTGCTCGACGACGAGCAGCGTATTGCCTTTATCGCGCAGATCGTGCATGACGCGAATCAGGTGGCCGACATCCCGCGGGTGCAGGCCAACGCTCGGCTCATCCATGACAAAGAGTGTGTTCACGAGCGACGCACCGAGACAGGTCGTTAGGTTTACGCGCTGCACTTCGCCGCCGCTGAGCGTGCGCGTGGAGCGATCGAGGGTCAGGTAGCCGAGACCGACCTCGCACAGATAACGAAGCCGCGTGACGACTTCACCGCGCAACATCACCGCGGTCGAGTCGTTAGGCGGCAAAACCAGTCCAGCGAAAAGTTTCCGCGCCTCGGAGATGGAAAGAAGTGCTATCTCGGGCAACGTCCGCGCCGTTTCCCGGGATTTGCCTTCAGCGGGAGAAACGATCCGATAGTTCAGGGACGCGGGTTGAAAGCGCCCGCCCTTGCAGTCGGGACAAGTGGTGTAGGCCCGGTAGCGGCTGAGCAAAACGCGCACATGCATTTTGTAAGTCTTGCTTTCCAGCCATTTGAAAAATCCACGAACGCCATACCAGCGATCGTTTTCCGCAAGCTCTTCGACATCCGTATCCGCGTCGCGCGCTTCGCCGTTGATGACAAAGTCCTGATCGGCCTTGGGCAGATCCTCGAAAGGAATGCGCGCGTCGATCTCCTCGCGGGCGCAGGCCCGCAACAGATCTTTCTGCGATTCGCCAAATTGCTGGCCTTGAAAGGCGCGCACCACCCCACCGGCAACGCTCAAGCTGCGGTCGGGAATCGCGCGGTTCAGGTCGATCGCGATCGTCCGTCCAAAGCCGCGGCAGGCCGGACATGCGCCAAGCGGATTGTTGAAACTGAAGAGCCCTGGAGTCGGCGGCCGGACATCGAGGTCACAATGAGCGCAATGCCAGCCGGTGGAGAATGGCATTTCGGATTGCTGATTTCTGATTGCCGATTTCTGATCAGTTGGACGTGGCCGTTTCGACAGGCTAAAGGCCCCGAGCTGGTCGAGGGGGACGTTCTCTCCCAGAATCGGCACGACGTTGATGCGATCCTTGCCAAATCGCAGCGCGGTCTCGATCGACTCCACCAAGCGCGCGCGTGTTTCTTCTGCTATCGCGATGCGATCCTGAATCACCTGCACCCGCGCTCCGAGTCGATCGACTTTCTTGTCGGTATCAGCTCGAACGATTTCACCGTTTAGCCAGATACGCAGATATCCCTGCTGTTGGAGAAACTGAAAAAACTCGCGGGAATCGGTCTTGGCCGGCACTCCCACCCAGAAAGTGAGCAGGACCGTCTTGCCGGCGAATTGACTCACCACGTCGTCAGCAATGGAGCGAGCGGTTTCGGGTCGAATTTCGCGACCGCAGTCGGGACAAAAAGCGCGCGCGACCCGCGGCATCAAGAGTTTCAGGTAGTCGTTGATCTCCGTCATGGTTCCGACGGTGGAACGCGAACTTTTCACCGGGTTAGACTGCTCGATGGCGATCGCCGGCGGGATACCCCGGATTTCGTCCACGCGCGGCTTGTCCATGCGGTCCAAGAATTGCCGCATATAGGGACTGAACGTCTCGACGTAACGCCGCTGGCCTTCCGCGTAAATTGTATCGAAGGCGAGACTCGACTTGCCGCTGCCGCTGGGCCCGGTAATGACCGTTAGTTTCCCCAGGGACAGGTCGAGGTCGATCCCTTTCAGGTTGTTCTGCCGCGCGCCGCGAATCACCACGCAACCCGCCTTCTGGGTGTCAGGCAGGGCGGCGATGGAAGGTTTTTCGGCGATCTTTGAACCCACCGGAGACTATCCGGTCGAGCGCTGGAGTTCGCAAATTTTCGACGTAAGAAACAAGTGCCATCCCGAGTCGGACGACGTCTGTAGCCGCCCTGCGGGGGGGTATCCGTTTAGCGAAGCGTCGACAGAGACAATCAGTTGGCGAAACGCTTCACTACTTTTTCGCGTTCCGCGAGCAGCGCCCCGGGCATGTCGGGCTGGAGGGTTTCGAAGAACTTTTTCTGGCCTTCGATCTCCGTTTTCCATTGCTCCGGTTTCACCGAAAGCAGTTCTTTCAACTGTTCCTTCGAAACACCTTGGAGCCCTTCGAGATCGAGATCCTCGGGTCGTGGAATGTAACCAATGGAAGTTTCCTCGGCCCCGCCCTTACCCTCGCAACGATCGATGATCCACTTGAGCACACGCATGTTGTCGCCAAAGCCTGGCCACAGGAATTTCCCACCGGCGTCCTTGCGAAACCAATTTACGTTGAAGATGAGCGGGGGATTCGACAACCGCGGGCCGATCTCGAGCCAGTGCTGCAAGTAAGCGCCCATGCTGTATCCGCAAAACGGCAGCATCGCCATCGGATCCCGTCGCACCTGACCGACCGCGCCCGTCGCCGCGGCGGTCGTTTCTGAAGCCATCGTCGCACCGACAAAAACGCCGTGAGTCCAATTTAGGGCGCCAAAAACCAGCGGCACGGTGTCGCTCCGGCGTCCGCCGAATATGATCGCGCTAATGGGCACGCCTTCGCCCTTTTCCACGTCAGGATCAAGCACTGGATTGTTCCGCATGGGCACGGCAAACCGGCTATTCGGATGCGCGGCCTTTTCCTTTGAAGCCGGCGTCCAATCGTTGCCTTTCCAATCAATCGCGTGAGCGGGAGGCGCGCCATCCTTCCCTTCCCACCAGACGTCGCCATCATCGGTCAGTGCGACGTTGGTGTAGAGCGTGTCATGCTCGATCGACTTCATCGCGTTCGGATTCGATTTGTAACTGCTCCCCGGCACGACCCCGAAATATCCATTCTCCGGGTTGACCGCGTAGAGCCGTCCGTCCTGGCCGATTTGCATCCAGGCGATGTCGTCGCCAATGGTGGTGACCTTCCAGCCGTGGAAATGCGGAGGTGGAATGAGCATCGCGAAATTGGTCTTGCCGCATGCGCTTGGAAACGCCGCCGCGACGTAATGCTTCCGGCCTTCGGGTGATTCCACTCCGAGAATCAGCATATGCTCGGCGAGCCAGCCTTGTTTGCGCGCGAGGTACGAACCAATCCGGAGCGCGAGACATTTCTTGCTGAGCAAAACGTTCCCGCCGTAACCGGAACCGACCGAAATGATCGCGTTGTCCTGCGGAAAATGGCAGATCAAACGGCGCTCGGGATTCACATCCAGCAAGGAATGAACGCCTCGATTCCATTCCGCTTTGGCACCGCTGCCCAGTCGCTTGACCGCAACGGATCCCATCCGGGTCATGATGCGCATGCTCAGGACGACGTAAATCGAGTCAGTAATTTCGAAGCCAACCTTGGTCAGGGACGAATCCGGCGGACCCATGATGTAGGGCACGACGAACAGCGTCCGCCCCCGCATGGCCCCAGCGAGCAGGCCGTGGAGTTTTGCATAGGTCTCACCCGGTGCGGCCCAATTATTGGTGGGTCCGGCCTCTTCTTTGGTCGGCGTACAGATCAGGGTGAATTGTTCGACCCGCGCGACATCGTTCGGATTCGACCGGTGCAAATAGGAGCCGGGCTTTTTCTCTTCGCTGAGCTTCGTCACCACGCCCAGGCGTTGAGCCTGCTCGAGCAGCCAGGCGTTTTCTTTCTCCGAACCGTCGCACCAGAAAATATTTTCGGGTTCGGTCAGACAGGCGACCTCCTGGACCCAGGCAAGAACCCCCGGATGTGCTGGCTTCGAATCCCCGATTCCGCCCGGTGGCGAAACGGCTGGCGCGAGGTTTTTCATAGATGACGGCCCTCTGCGTCCTTCCCGAGCGGCGCAGCGAGAGTGGTCATTTTCGACGCTTTAGTCGCATCGCCAAGCAAATTTTCGGAGAGATAGGGTTAGACCGGAAGCGAACGGCGCTTGCGCGGAATGAACACGCACACTTAATTGAAGGATGTTCGGAGTCACCACCTCCGATGACTACCAGCCGGTGACATGGGTGGGACGTCATCCGGTCCATGTCACGACGCTCCTCGTCGCTCTGCATTCATTTGCCGCGATCGTAGCGTGCTTTCTTGGAGGGGCCGGCGTTCTGGGACACCTCGCTTTCGACAGCGCACTCGTCTGGCAGCGCGGAGAATTCTGGCAGCTCGCGACCTACGCCTTTGTCCATTCGCCGTCGGCGCTCCTCTGGTTCGCGGTCGAAATGTACATGCTCTTTATTTTCGGCCGCGAGGTAGAACGCTTTATTGGCCGCCGCGCCTTCATCGTTTTATATCTCTTTCTTCTCCTTGCCCCGACGGTATTCCTCGCGCTTTGGGGGCTCGCGGAACGTGTTGGCGTCGCTGGCTCCCCCGCACTGCATTTCGGGATCTTCATTGCGTTCGCGACCATTTATCCAAACGTCGAGCTGCTTCTGCGGATACAGGCGAAATGGGTGGCGCTGGCCCTCGCCGCCATTTCCACCTTGCAGCTGCTCTCCTATCGGGATTGGTCGGCCATGGCCGTGCTCTGGGTGAGCATAGCCGCTGCGTTCTTTTTCATCCGCCTGCACGGAGTCGGCCCCGAACTGGTTTGGTGGAGTAACTTGAAATCGCGCCTGCAACCAAAGCCGAAATTCCATGTCGTCCCGCGGTCGGCCCCACGCCGAGTCGCGGAGCCGGAGAACGTGCATGAGTCTATCGACCCCGTCCTGGACAAAATCTCCAAGCACGGGATCAATAGTTTGACCGTGTCAGAACGGCGGGCGCTCGACCGGGCGCGAGCTCGTCTCTTGAAAAAGACGCCGTGAGCGGATCGGGCGCGACGCAGGCTCACTCCAACAGAAGCGCTCCGGCCCGAAGCTGTTCCACCAAATCTTCGGCGGTCGTCGCTGCCATCAGTGCGTCTCGTCGCGTTTTGTCCTTCACGACACGCGCCACCGCTCCGACACAGACCAGATAATCAGTCACCATGCGTTCCGGCACGGCAATCAAGAAAATCATGTGCACCAGTTCTTTTGCGTGACCGAATCGAATGCCGCCTGCGCTGCGTCCGATGCCAAGAACAATGCGATCGACCAGATCGGTGCGGGCGTGCGGGAAAGCCACCCCATCTCCGGTGTTGGTGGAACTTCTGCCTTCCCGCTCCATGACCGCATCGGCCAATTTGAAATAGTCCTTCACCTTGCCGTTATCGCGAAGCAGTTCAACGATCTCGAGAATTGCCTCCGCTGCCGTGGCCTCGCGCAATTCGAGGGCGATCTGGCGAGGATCAAGAATTTCAGAAAGAAGCGCAGACATCAGAAAATAGCTGAGCGATTGATTGGATTGACGGGCTACTCCGAGTTATCGAATTATCCAGGGACTCGTGGCAACTGAAAACAATCCGGGCGGGCTAAGTGAAGAAGCGACCATCTCGCTCCAAAAGAGCCTGTACGATCCAGGCTATGTCAATGCCATGTCGCACTTTTACCGGGGAGAGCTCGGGCGCATTATGGTCTGGCGTCAGCGCCTCGATATCACGACGAATTGGGCCATCACCAGCAGCACCGCGATTATCACCATCGCCTTTTCCAATCGCGAAGTGCCGCACATTATCTTCTTTTTCAATCTCGCGATTGTCTGGGGCATGCTTTGGATTGAAGCGCGGCGTTACCGTTTTTACGATGCCTTCCGGGCCCGCGTCCGCATGCTCGAAGCTCATTTTCTCGTGCCGATGGTGATGGAAAACCGCGAGATGCTCCAGGGCGAATGGAAAAAACTGGTCTGCGAAGATCTCATCCTTCCCTCATTCAAGATCACCAAACTGGAAGCGGTCGGGCGCCGCCTGAAACGTAATTACGTTTTCATTTTCATCCTGATCATGGTCGCCTGGATTACCAAAATTTTTCTCCACGCGAGCGCGCCCATGCAGGGTTTGCCGGCGTTCTACACCGCGCTGCGAGTTGGGCATATTCCTTCGTGGCTCGTGGCGTTTATCTTTGTCGGCACTTTGGCCATGGTTATCGGCATCACGATTTACGTGGGCCGGAAAACAACTGGCGAAGTTTCCGAATTCCGCACCCACCGATCGCTGTGGCGGATCTGAGAGGATTGAGAGTTGAGAGTCGATAGTTGAGAGACAGGAATGCCCGATTCATCGCCGGGAGTCAGTGCGGCGGCTCTCAACTCTCCACTTTCAGCTTTCGACCAGCTTTGCGACATCGTCGCCAGGCTCCGCGCGCCCGGTGGTTGCCCGTGGGATCGCGAACAAACAAACGAAACGCTTCTCCCCGGCCTGATCGAGGAAGCGTACGAAGTCGCCGAAGCCGTGCGCAGGCGTGACGACCAGAATTTGCGGGAGGAACTCGGGGACTTGATCCTGCTGGCCGTGATGCACTCCCAAATCGCCGCGGAAACCGCCCGGTTCAATATCCAGGAAGTGTTGAACGACGTGACGGCAAAACTTATCCGCCGGCATCCGCACGTTTTCGGTACGAGCGGAGTGCGCGATACGGACGGCGTGGTGAAACAGTGGGAGGCAATCAAGCGCGAAGAAAAGAATGATGCCGGCGGGTATTACCTTGCCGGTCTTCCCGCGGCGCTTCCCGCCTTGATGCGGGCACAGAAAGCTCAGAAGAAAGCCGCGCGCGTTAATTTTGACTGGACCGAAATCTCCGATGTCGTGGCGAAGGTTGACGAAGAATTAGTGGAAACGAAAGAGGCCATGGCGTCAGGCGATCCCGGCGCGGTTGGAGAAGAAATCGGCGATCTGCTCTTTGCTGTGGTCAATCTCGCGCGCAAGAATAAACTCGACGCCGAGAGCTTGTTGCAAGCCGCCACGGAGAAGTTTGTTTCGCGGTTCGGCCGGGTCGAGGACGTGTTGCGTGCGCGTGACCGGAAACTCGGCGAGGTGGAGCTCGAGGAACTCGACGGGATTTGGAACGCGCTTAAACGGAAGGCGGCCAAAGAACAAGGCTAAGGAAATATTGATCGATTTGGCCCTTCCCTGCTCCATCGCTAACCCCCCATTTACAAACCGCCCTGGTTGGCGATATTGCCCGTCCCGATGACCCTTTTGATCAATATCCTGCTCGGAATTTACGTGTTCATCGCGCTCCTCATGGTCCTCGTGATCCTGATGCAACGCCCAAAGAGCGAGGGTCTAGGCGCAGCCTTCGGTGGCGGCGTGACCGAAAACCTTTTTGGCGCGCAAACGACGAATGTGCTGACGAAGATCACCGGTTGGCTGGCGGCGCTCTTCTTTCTCCTGACTTTTGGCCTCTCAATTCTTTACGCGCACAAAGGCAACACCCAGAGCGAGCTGCGCCGCGAACTGATGAAAGACCTCCCGCCTCCTGTGGCCGCCTCGCCGACGCCCGGCCCAACCGCCGCTCCAGGCATTATGGATGCATCGCCCACGCCGAACCCCAGTCCCTCCGCCGCCGCTAGCACCACCCCCGCCACGAGTCCCACCCCAAACTCGACGACCCCGGCAGCTTCTGTGACGCCAGTGGATGTCGCGGCCCCACCCGCAAGCACCTCCGCGACGCCAGCACCTGCGGCGAGCCCAGCTGAGCCCAGCGCCGCGCCAGCCACCACGCACAGGCGAAGGCACCGCTGATCCCTAGAACGGGCGGCACCCCCCTTTAGGGCGACCAAACCAGCGCTCGCACTGGAGCCCGCAAGCACCCTGAGGAAGGGATCCTAGTCAGGCTCAGTCGGGCGTCCGAAAAACGCCAGGCGTTGTTATTACTATTATTGAGTAACTACTTCGGGCCTAGGGCCGGCTTTGTCATTCAAGGCCTGAGTGAACTCCTGCAGGCTCGAGACGATCTGTGGAGCCTTGGTAAGCACCGTGCTCGCGAGCTTTTCCGAGTAATCCGGCCGGCGCTGTGACATCTCGGAGAGTGCCATCATCACGGCAAGGGCGTTATTGATGGCGTGTTTGATCTCGCTGAATTTCTTCTGCAATTCGACGAGTTCTTCCTGGGAAATTGTGTGGTCGAGGTCACTCATGATTGAAAGCATTCGACTGGAGAAAAGCAGGAGTTGTGCTTGACTAACAGGTTAGACATTTGTCGTCCGATGCCTGCGCAAACTATCAAGATCAGCGGCGCGCGCCAGCACAATCTCAAGAATCTCCACGTAGAAATTCCGAGAGAAAAGCTGGTTGTTATCACCGGTTTAAGCGGATCGGGGAAGTCCTCCCTAGCCTTCGACACCCTTTATGCCGAGGGCCAGCGCCGTTACGTCGAAAGCCTCTCAGCGTACGCCCGGCAATTCCTGGACCAAATGGAAAAGCCGGACGTCGACTTCATCGAAGGACTTTCCCCCGCGATCGCCATCGAGCAGCGGAGCGCTGGCGCGAATCCCCGCTCCACCATCGCGACCACAACCGAGATTTTTGACTATCTGCGCGTCTTGTTTTCGGCTGTGGGCCAACCGCACGATCCGACGACGGGTCAACCAATCCATCGGCAGACGCCACAACAAATCGTCGATCAGATTGTCGCCTACCCCACTGAGACAAAAATCATTCTGCTCGCACCGCTGCTGGAGAACCAAAAGGGCGAATTCCGGGATGTAATCGAAAAGGTCAGGCGGGAAGGTTTTGTCCGGATTCGCATCGACGGCGAGATCGTCGAGCTCGGAAAACCAGAGCCAATTCGGCTGAAGAAAATCGAACGACACACCATCGAGGCGGTGGTGGATCGGCTGATTGTGCGCGAAGGGGTACGAACGCGCCTGGCGGATTCCGTGGAAACGGCACTGAAGTGGGGTGGCAACCGGATCGTGGTGCTGCGATCGGAAGAAAGGAAAACGTCCAACTCCGAAAGCATTCTCGAGCAGGGGGTCCAATCCCCCAAAGGACCGATTCGCCGTGGCGAACATCCAACTCCGAAAGCTTTCGCGAGCGGGCCGCCCAACGCCCAATTAGAAGAGAAATGGGAGACGGTCCGTTACACGACGGATTACGGGAACGCCGAGAGCAACTTCTCGTTAGGGGAGCTGACTCCGAAACATTTTTCTTTCAATAGCCATCTGGGCGCGTGTCCGGCTTGCCACGGACTGGGAACGCAACTCGTTTGCGACCCCGACTTGATGGTGTCGGACCAGGAAAAGTCGCTCGCGGAAGGCGCGATCGCCCCGTGGCGCCGCGGCACCAAACCGATGCAGGCTTATTACCGAAGTCTGCAAAGCGCGCTCGTGAAACATTTCGAGGTCGACGACTGCATTCCGTTCGCGGATTTGCCGGAATCGTTCAAGAAGGCGCTCTACCATGGAACGGGCGGCCAGCCGATCGAGATGAATGGCGGCGGCGGCAGAAAATCGCCCGAGACAGCGCGGCCTTTCGAAGGGCTCGTTCCGCAAATGGAGCGACTCTACCAGGAAACGGAGAGCGAGTTTACCCGCAATCGCATCCGCGCCTTCATGACCCGAGTGCCTTGCCAGACTTGCCACGGTGCTCGGTTGAAACCGGAAATTCTCGCCGTCACACTCAAGGACTCGGAAGGGCGAGAACTGAATATTCACCAATTCAGCGAACTGACGATTGATTCGGCGGCGGCATATATCCGGAGGCTCGACCTGACCAATCAACAGCGGCACATTGTTTCCGATGTGGTCCGGGAAATCGATTCTCGCCTGCAATTCCTGGTGGAGGTGGGACTCAATTATCTTTCGCTGAATCGCGAGAGCGGGACCCTTTCCGGCGGCGAAGCGCAACGCATCCGGCTAGCCACGCAGATCGGTTCCGGCCTGGCAGGCGTTCTCTACGTCCTTGATGAACCAAGCATTGGGTTACATCAGCGCGATAATGCGCGTCTGCTCGCCACTCTTCGCCGGCTCCGCGACCTCGGCAATTCGGTCATCGTGGTCGAGCACGACGAAGAAACGATACGAGCGGCGGATCATATCCTCGATCTTGGTCCCGGCGCCGGCCCGCGCGGCGGCGAGATCGTCGCGCAGGGGACGATCGCAGAAGTGCTTCGAGCGAACAATTCGCCGACCGCCGATTACCTTTCCGGCCGGGCACGAATCGCTGTGCCGAGAGAGCGCGTAAAGCCGCGACCCAGCCAGACCGGAGACGGATGGTTGACGCTAACTGGAGCCGCGGAGAATAATCTGAGGAACGCGACCGCCGCATTCCCGATCGGTTGCTTCACTTGTGTGACCGGCGTATCGGGCAGCGGCAAATCAACTTTGGTCGATGATATCTTGCGACGCGCGCTCTTCCGGCATTTTCATAATTCCAAGGACAAGCCGGGAAAGCATCGCGCTCTTTGCGGCCTCGATCAGCTCGACAAGACAATCGTGATTGATCAAAGCGCGATTGGCCGCACGCCTCGCTCGAACCCCATCACCTACACCGGCGCTTTCACGCCGATCCGCGAACTATTCAGTCAGCTTCCGGCGGCGCGCATACGTGGTTACGACGCAGGACGTTTCAGCTTCAACGTGAAAGGCGGACGGTGCGAGAATTGCGAGGGCGGTGGGCTGATCAAGATCGAGATGCATTTCTTGCCGGACGTTTATGTGGAATGCGAAATCTGCCACGGGCAGCGTTACAACCGCGAAACGCTCGAGATCACTTTCAAAGGAAAGAATATTGCCGATGTGCTCAACCTGACGGTTGACGAAGCCGCGCGTTTTTTCCGCAATGTGCCTTCGGTTTCTGATCGCCTGGGGGCCATGCTTGATGTCGGTCTCGGATATCTCCGGCTCGGGCAGGCAGCCACGACTCTATCGGGCGGCGAAGCGCAACGCGTAAAGCTGGCGACAGAGTTGGCGAAAAAGGCGACCGGCCGCACTGTCTACATTCTCGATGAGCCGACGACGGGTTTGCATTTTGCCGACATCGAAAAACTGCTGCAAGTGCTAATGAAACTTCGTGACGCAGGCAATACCCTGGTGGTGATCGAGCATAACCTGGAAATGATCAAGTGCGCGGACTGGATCATCGATCTGGGGCCGGAGGGCGGGGAGAAAGGAGGGGAGATTGTCGGCGCGGGGACGCCGGAGGAGATTGCAAAGGTAGCGGGAAGCCACACGGGGCGCTATCTAAAGCCATTGCTGACAACATGAGGAGACTTGCGATTTTCACCGCGCTATTGGCATTCACCAGCCAGATCCACGCAGCGGATTTCCCAGAGTTAACCCTGGCGACCCGGCCAATGGAGGACGGCGTTCCGCAAGTCGCCGTGTTGCGATTGCGGGCACTGCTGACGAACGATCTCTCCGCGGACGAACGACGGGCCGCCACCGCAAAACTGGGCGAAGCGCTTCTCGCTGCCGGGAGCATGCAAGAAGCCTTGAAGGTATTGCAGGATCCGACCTTGCTGGCGCTGCCGGCCACCCGGTTTTTCGGCGCACAAGCTCTCGCCGCGCTGGACCGGTGGGCTGAGGCGCTCCCGCGATATCAAGAGATCGCGTCCGAAGCAGGTTCGCCCTTTCGTTCCAGGGCGATCCTGGGACAGGCAGAGGCCCTGAGAGCACTTCGACGTCCTGACGAGGCCCTGCCAGTGTTCGCTCTTCTCTTTTCCGATCCGCAATGGAAGGACCGGGCCGAGCTTCGCACGGTCGAATTGTTGCTCGAGAAACAAGACGCGGCCGGCGCGCGCCGCATCCTCGACAAGACCAAGCCAGTCACACTCGGGACCAAAAAAGAGAAGCGCTTCCTCCAAGGCCGGATCGAGGCGCAACTAAACCATCACGAGCGTGCGCTTGGACTTTTTCAGTCGATTCTGCGCCGACCGGAGGGCGCTAATCGCGCTGTCCTTATCGCGACGCTATGCGCCGTCGCCGAGGCTCATTTACGATTGAAAACGCCCGACACGGGAGATGATGCGCTCGAGGATTTCGTGGAGCACCACCCAACCGATCCAGAGTTGCCGACGATTTTCAGCAAGCTCGATCAGCTCTACCGCGCCGAGCGAGCACCATCGAATCAGGAGCTGCGCAGGTGGGCCAGCGATCCCGCTCAGCCGCGTCGCGTTCTGGCGCAATGGTATCTTGCGAGAAGTGAGTTACGCGCCGGACGCCGTGAGAATGCGTTCCGGGTCTTCGGCGAGTTGCGAGAGGCTCAGCTTCGGCTGCCCGCGTTGGCCGAAGGCCTCATCGATTTTGCGCAGCTTAACCTCGACAATCGGCATTTCGAGGAGGCGCTGGCGATCCTGGAAGAGGCGCGATCGCTTCGCCCGGCTCCAGCGACGCTCGAACGAATCAACTTATTAGTGGGTCGCACCCACTTCGACGCCCAACAATTCGAGGCTGCGGCACAAACCTTCGAAACAGTAGCGCGTGAGTCACCACATCTGGCGACCGAATCGTTCTACAACGCGTCGCTCGCCTGGCTGCAGGTGGGCGACCATGCGCGATTTCTGGCTGATTTTCGTGAGTTAGGCGAGGGCGGTGAAAGTGAGGAAGCGCGCGGCAATCTGTCGCTCGAGGAAGGTCTGACCCAGGCCGCTCAAGGAAACAAGAAGGCGATTGAAACGCTGCAAGCGTTTCTGCGAGCCTTTCCCAATCACAAACGCGCCTCAGACGCGTGGGTAGCGCTGGCGGAACTCGCCTTCCACAGCGTTCCAGCCAACCTTGAAGCGGCGAGAAAGAACCTGGCTAGGGCGCGGGAAACCGAGCTGAGCGCGGCCACCAGCGAACGGGCGGACTATCTCGGCATCTGGATCGAGGACGCCGCGCCGAATACTGACCCGGCCAAGGTGATTGGGTTCGCCGGTCAATTTCTACTGAAATACCCAGCCTCTCCGCTTGTTTCCGACGTCCGGATGAAATTGGCGGAAACATATTACCGGCAACAGGATTTCCCGAATGCGCAAACGCAGTTCCAACTTCTCGCCCAGGAAAATCCGCGAGCTCGTTTCACCGAAAAGGCACTGTTTTTTGCGGCGAAATCCGCGATGCAAAGCATGGGCGCCCAGGCACTCGATCGCGCACTCGTTTTGCTCGATGAGGTGGTCAAGAAAAATGAGGAACTGAAGTGGGCCGCACGAAACGAGCAGGCCGTAATCGAGCGCAAGCTAGGCAAGCCGCAGGACTCGACGACGCTTTACGATGAGGTCCTGCAGGGAGCCGCGAAACCGGAAGAAAAGCGCGAGGCGTTGTGCGGCAAAGGCGATATTCTTTATGAGTTGGGCGCGGCTGATGGCGAAAACTACAAGCGAGCCGTCGAAATTTACGATCAACTGGCGTCGCAGAAAGATGCTCCTTCCCATTGGCGCAATCAGGCGCTCTTCAAAAAGGGAATTTGTCTCGAGAAATTGAACGATCGAGCTAATGCGCTCGCGACCTTTTACAAAGTTATCGAAGACGAAAGCCGGCCGGATCGGCCGCGGGAGTTTTTTTGGTATTACAAGGCCGGTTTCAACGCAGCGCGGCTCCTCGAAGACGATTCAAAGTGGGAACCCGCCGCCATTGTCTACCAGAAACTCGCTTCGGCCGGCGGTGCCCGCAGTGATGAAGCAAAGTCGCGTCTCGGCCGGCTGCGCCTCGAACATTTTCTCTGGGAGCAGTAGGCCAAGATACGCTCAGGCACGATTTTGAGCCGACCGCACTTTCGCCTTCCAGGACATCAAGCCGCGAAGACGAGCGCCTACTTTTTCGATCGGATGGTCCCGCGATTCCAGCAACAATTTTGCATACCGTCTTCGACCATTTTTCGTTTCGCGTAACCATTCTCGCGCAAACTTCCCGCTGCGAATTTCCCGAAGGATGGTCTCCATCTTCCTTTCCACCGCGTGGTCGATGATCCTGGGACCAACGGAAAGATCCCCCCATTTTGCCGTCTCCGAAATGAGCGAGCGCATTCCGTGAATCCCAGCTTCGTGAATGAGATCCACGATGAATTTCAATTCGTGCAGACATTCAAAATAGGCCAGCTCCGGTGCGTAACCAGCACGGATCAAGGTCTCAAATCCGCTGCGGATAAGCGCGCTAACGCCGCCGCAGAGGACGGCTTGTTCGCCGAAAAGATCGGTTTCGGTCTCGTCCCGAAACGTTGTTTCGATTACGCCTGCCCTGGTGCAGCCGATCGCCTTCGCCCACGAGAGAGCGGTTTTTTTTGCGCGCTTCGTCGGGTTCTGGCTGATGGCAAAAAGAGCTGGAACGCCCCGGTTCTCAACGAACTCGCGACGAACCATCGGACCAAGCCCTTTCGGCGCCACCATGACAACGTCCACGTTCTTTGGGGGAACAATTGTTTGGTAAAAAATCGAGAATCCGTGCGCCAGAAGCAACGTCTTGCCGGCAGAGACAAAGGGCGCGATTTGCCGCTCGTATATCTCCGGGATCTTCGTATCAGGGACGGCAAGAAAAATGATATCGCCACGTCGCGACGCCTCGGCCGTGCTCACTACTTCGAGTCCCTCTTTGCGAGCCATACGTCGCGACTTACTCCGGGGAGGAAGTCCGACCAGCACTTGCAAGCCGCTATCTCTAAGATTCAACGCATGTGCGCGGCCTTGTGCGCCGTAGCCGATCACGGCGCAGGTTTTTCCGCGCAAGAATTTTACGTCGGCGTCTCGATCAGTATAGATGCGCGAAAGCATACACCCAGGATAGGCGCGCCGATGGTACCGGCCCACGGGTCGAAGTCAATAAAGCCTCCTCGAAACATGACAACGGGTCGGAGGAAACAATCGCTGGCATACAACGTGCGACAGATCAAGGGTGCGTCAATTAAGACTGATCTTGATCTTCTTGGTCGTGGCCCTGGTCGTCTTCCAGAACTCATTTCAAGGGCCATTTATCTTCGACGATTTGCGATGCATCCTGCCAAACGAGAACATTCGAAAACTCTGGCCGCCTTGGGCTCCCTTTTGTGCTACGTCCCGCCCGTTGGTTCAGTTCTCGCTGGCGTTGAATTTCGCCATCAGTGGATACTCCGTCTGGAGCTACCATGTCTTGAACCTCTTGGTTCACGTTGCCGCAGCTCTGGCGCTTTTCACAACAATCCAGCTGACCTTGAAGAGATACGGTGGTTTCTTGAGTCACGCCAATGATGGGCTGGCGCTGGCAATCGCCTTGTGCTGGATGCTGCATCCTCTCCAGACCGAGAGCGTCACATATGTGATTCAGCGAGGCGAAGCGATGATGGGGTTGTTTTGCCTCCTTACGCTTCTCTGCTTTATCGTCTCGATCGATTCCCCGCAACAGACACGCTGGCGGCTCTGCTCTCTCCTCTGCTGTTTCCTCGGGCTGATAACCAAGCCGGTCATGCTGGTGGCGCCGCTTCTCGTCTTGGTTTACGACCGCACCTTCGTCGCGCAATCGGTTACCGCGGCCTTGCGATGGCGATGGCGCTACTACTCGGCTCTATTTGCTATCATGGCGCTCTTACCCCTGATTCTAAATGGCAACCCGCAAGACTGGTCCACCACTGTCGGATCGGAGGTCACCGGCATTTCTTGGTTACAATATGCCACGAGCCAGCCGGGCATCATCCTCCACTATCTGCGACTCACGTTTTGGCCTGACGCGCTTTGTCTGGATTATGGGCTGCGCCCCGAGGAGAATAGCTGGGTAATTCTGGGCAGCTCGCTCCTTATTGGACTCTTTCTCGTCCTCACCATCTGGGCCCTAAAAAGGCGAAATGCAGCAGGGGTGGCCGGCGCCTGGTTTTTCCTTACCCTGGCTCCTACCTCCAGCTTTGTTCCGATATCGGACCTGGCCTTCGAGCATCGGATGTATCTGGCGCTTGCGGGGGTGCTGGCCGTTGCCCTGCCGTCTGGGTACATCTTGCTCGACAAGGGATTGGATCATCTTGCTTTGTTTCAACGAAGCAAAGGACTGATCCTTGCCAGCTGCGCCCTGCTCGCGGGCACGTCGTTGGCTGGCCGGACCATTTTGCGTAATGATGATTACAGTTCGGAGATTGCGATTTGGACGAGCGCAATCGAGGTTAGTCCGCAAAGCGCACGTGCCCAATATAACCTCGGGACGGCGTTAGCGCGCAAGGAGCGCGTGGCGGAAGCAGTCGATCATCTCAGCAAGGCCGTCCAAATTCGACCTTCCTACCCGGAAGCACACTACAACCTTGGAAATGCGTTCCAGAGCCTGGGGCGTTTGCCGGAGGCCATCTTATCCTACCGTCGGGCGCTCACGCTCACTCCGGACGACTGGCAGGCGCACAATAACTTGGGAGTGGTCATGCTGAAGTCGGGCGACAACTCTTCTGCAGAAATCGAGTTCGAACGAACCCTCCTCTTGAATCCAAACTGTTCTAGCGCGCATCGAAACCTCGCGAAGCTTAGGCAGACCTTGCCGAAGATTTGAAAACGCGCGCTCATTTTACCCTGGCTTCAACCGCATCTCGATCGGTCTAAATTCTTGGCCTACAGGGCACGTGAAGGGAGCGCTGGCCAAAGGGCTGCAAGCAAAATCATCCCAGCTAGTCGGCGGTTGGCTGCAATCGCGCGAGGGTCCGCAGATAACCCACTCGATTTATTGCCGTTTTCGCCTCTGCGGTCCGACCCATTTTTTCTAGAATAGCCGAGAGTAGAAGATATTGTTGTGGCTCGTCGGGGTGGCGCGAAATGGCGCGCTGTTGAATTTTATAGGCATCCTCGAGCTTGTTTTGGCGCATGTTGAGCAATGCGATCCAATTGAGCGCTTCGACACTGTGCACGTCGAGCATACTTGCGTTCTGAAACGCAACTTCAGCCTTCGCCAGATCCCCCACCTCCATCAAAAGGCCACCTAGAGCAATGGACGCGCGGGCGTGCCACCAATGATCGTCAACAAAGCTCTTTACGATTGACAGGGCCGCACCAGAACCGTGAGTTTCGCGCATCAATTGCGCCTCGAAACTGATGAGGTCCCAAGTCCCCGGATAATCTCGGCGCGCCTTTTCCATAATGGAAAAGGCTGCAGCGTCGTTGTTTTCTCTATGCCGTAGACGCGCAAGATTCCGGGCTGCCTCCCAAGTGCGGGGGTACCCGCTGCTTTTGCCAGCGGTCGAGTTACTGGCCGTGGCGAACATCGTCTCGGCTTCCTTTGTCTTGCCTTGCTGCGACAGCGCGATTCCAAGGTTGTTCCGCGCCAACGGAAAATCCGGGCAAACCTGTAACACTTTACGTAAAACGGCTTCGGCCTTGGCATGTTCGCCCTGCATCGCGTAAATCACCGCCAGGTTCACTCCTATTCGGCTGCTTGACCCACCTGCGGCAAAGGTCTTGCGAAAAAAGGTCTCTGGGTCAGCCCAATCGCTGCTGCGAATGGCGCTGCGTGCGCTCAATGCCAGAACCGCAATAGTCGCAAAACCTGTCGCATAGCGGCCAAAGCGCACCGGCATCTCAATGAAATAGCCGGCGAGAAACATGAGAAATCCAACGCTGGGAAGATAAAGCCAATGCTCCGCGACCGTTGCATTTAGGTCGAACAGATTTGAGATCGGGAGATACGTGACAAAGAACCAGGTCGCGCCGAATATACGTATGGCTTGTCCATCGCCCTTGCGCAATGCGCCGAAAGCCAACACCCCGAGAAGGGCCACTCCAGTAATTGATAAGTATTCGCTGGTGACCAGATCGCGCAAGTTCGCCGGGTTACGAGCAGAGGCGGGTTCGAAGACACTGCGTTCAACGTGCAGTCTGCAGGGAAATACCATCAAACCTCCGTAATCACCGAGCGCCCGAAGCATCAGGACACCGCGCATTGCCGGCGTAAAACTGACTGACCGGACGTTCTCGGGGCGGCTCTCCGGCAATTGTCGCAATCCGACGTAGAGCGCGACGACAGCCAGACAAGCAGAGAGAACAAGAAATTTTGTTCGAAGAGTGGGTTTCCGATCGAATACAAACAAGTAGAATAAGAAGACGAACACCCACAGACAGCCGCTCTCTCGCGAACAAAGCGCGAGCAAAGCGGACAAGATGGCCAGAGCGAACAAACCTCGCCGGACCCAGGCTCGTAATGGGTCATGCGCTCGCAGAAAGAGGAGCCATCCGCCCGAGGCAAAGAAAAAAGATAAACTGTCCGCCCGTCCGGATACGTAATCCACCGCGGCGCTATGTACCGGGTGCACGACCCACAGGAGAGCCAGAACAAATGCCACTGCCGATGATCCCAACCTACCGTTCGCCCAATCACTTTTCTCCGACCAGCGCTTGTCAAGAGATCCCAGAATCCGGCACAAGAGAAAGTAAAGGAGGACGCCGCTCAGAACATGCCACAGGACATTTGAGAGATGAAAACCATATGGTTCCGTGTTCCAAACCAGGTAATCGAAGATGTAGGAAATCGTTTGCACTGGCCGATAGTGGCCGCTGTATGAATCGGGGAAAAGATAGTGTCGAAATGCTTCCAGGATGAGCGCTGGGCTCTTGATGAACGGATTGTCTCTGATCAGAGCGACGTCATCCCAAAGGAACTGCCCCGGGAGGGAGGGAAGGTGTACACCCACTCCGAATAGGACAAGCGAGAGACACCGCACCCATGGCACCTCTATGTAGCCGGCGAGCTGACGCCAGACTGACTCGCCTTTCAATAAGTTGGGGGGCACCTTGGTCTCGCTCTTGGTCATTTCAAAACGCCTAGGTATCGGGCATTGAGAAGGCAGCGAATCTCTAGTTAGCAGCGCTGGCAGCCGTCGCGGTCGCCTTCATCTGGGCCACCTGGGCCAAAACGGCTTGTGCCTCAACGGTCCGGCCCATCTTTTGGAGTATATCCGAGAGAAGCAGATACGGCCGTGCCTGGTCGGGTTGCCTTGAAACGGCACGGCGTTGTGTCTCAAACGCATCTTCGAGCCGGTTTTGCTGCACCCGGAGCAGGGCCAGGGCACTGAGCGCATCCGCATCATGCACATCGAGCCAGCTAGCATGGCGGAACGCCTTTTCAGCGCCAGCGGCATCACCGTTTTCCCAAAAAAGCCTGCCTAGGGCGACAAACGCCTCGCAGTGCCACCAATGCTCTCGCGCGAATTTTTCCACGATCGGCAAGGCCGCGTCCGGCCCACGTGTTATGCGAAGCAGCTCGGCTTCATAACGCGTCAAGTCCCAAGCCCATGGATAATCGCGCCGCGCATTGTCAATTATGGCCAGTGCGCCTTGATCGTCTTTTCGTCGGTGCGCCATGCCAGCGAGATTGAGCGATGCGGTCCAGGTCCGGGGATAGTTCGCTCGTTCTTCCGGTGTAGGCTTGCTTGCCAAATCAAATAGCTGCTCGGCTTCTGCTTTTTGTCCGCGTCCAGAAAGAAGGCCAGCCAGGTTATTCCGCGCCACGAGGTAAGTCGGATCGGCTTTGAGCACTTTTCGCAAAATACTCTCAGCCCTCGCACTCTCGCCGCGCCTTGAGTAGATTGCCGCGAGATTCACGCACATTCGAACGCTGACTCCGCCGGCGAGCAGGGTGCGTCGGTAAAAGGTTTCCTCCGTAACCCAGTCGCTACTTCGAACAAAACTCCGAGCGCTTAGTCCCAGCACGACCGCGCAGGCAAGTGGAAACGCAAGGCTTGTCGCAAACCGAGGCAGCTCCAAATAGCAACCGACGGCGAACACGAAGATACCAACACTCGGAAGGTAAAGCCAATGCTCCGCCACAGTTGCATTCAGGGCGAATAGGTTTGAAATCGGCAAGTACGTGATCAAGAACCATCCTGCACCGAAAATGCGAATCGAGCGGGCTTCTCCTTTGCGCGAGGCGCCAAAAAGTAATACCGCCACGACCAACAGGCCAAGCACCGACAGGTATTCAACATGGATCGACTGCCTCCAATGGCTCGTGTCTTGTAAGCTATCGCCATCCATCACGTCCCGCTCCATATGTAAATTTGCCGGCCAAACCATTAGGCGGCCATAGTCCCCGAGGGCCCGCAACATCAAGACGCCCTTGGTGGCAACCGTTGGTGTCGCCCGGACTTCATGGTTCGTCCGGTATTCTGGAAGTGCCCGCAGTGTCCCATAGACTCCGGCAAGCGCGAGGCAACACGACAGCACGACGAGCTTCGCTCGCAGAGTTGGTTTCCGGTCGAAAATGAAAAGGTAAAGAAGAAAGACAATCATCCAGACGAAGCCGGTCTCCCTTGAACAGAGCGAGAGCAACCCCGACAATGCTACGAGGATGTAGCAACTCCAGCGAAACACCCTTCGCGATATTTCGCGGGCACGGAGGTAAAGTAGCCAGGCGCTGCAGGCGAAGAAAAATGTAAGACTGTCAGCACGTCCGGAAATGTAATCGACGGCGGCGCTATGGACCGGGTGGACCATCCAGAGAAGCGCGATGACGAAGGCGGCGCCTGAAAGACTTTTCGCTGGTTGCTCTCTCACTGAGCCTGCTCCCTTTTCGAAACAGGGCAGGGCGATTGACCGCAACAAGCTTTGCAACAGAAAATAGAGTAAGATGCCGCTGCCAATGTGCCAAAACAGATTGGAGAGGTGGTAGCCGTAGGCATCGGTGTTCCAGATCAGATAATCGAAGACATATGAGATGGTCTGAGCCGGCCGGTAGTGCCCGGCAAAGGAATCGGGAAAGAGATAATGGCGGAACGCTTCTAGGATGAAGAGCGGACTCTTGATGAAGGGATTATCATGCACCAAGTAAAGATCATCCCACAAAAGTGGCCCCTGGAGAGCTGGAAAGCGAACGCCCGCGCCAACCAAGAGGAGCACGAGACACCGGATCGATTGACTCTCGCTGTAGGACGCGAGGTTTCGCCCGGCCACTTTGAGACACTCCAATATCGTCCGAGTTGGGATTCTTTCGACTCCGGTCATCTTGCGTTCACAGCCATGTTCAGCAGAAACGACAGAGCGCCCTTTCGCGAACGAAAGGGCGCTCGTCATATTTGAAGTCGAAGCTGTTCTACGGATTATAGGGTGACCAGAATGAGGCGTCTGTCACGTCCGACAAGGCGTTGTAGCTTGACAGAGGGACCCTCGGCAACGAGTCAACGATTTGATCATTGTAAGCGTTACCAAACAGGTCATTCCCGGTGACATAGAGATTGGTATCTTTCTTAAGATACTTAGTCCAATCGGCTACAAGCACCTGATCGTCAGACTTCTTCGAGTTTTCAATCGCGTATTGGTCAACAGCTCCCGAAATCATACGAAGGTCGTTGAGAATTTTCGAGGCCTGCGAACGTTTGCGCGCCCGAAGGAATCCTGGGACGGCAATCGCCGCGAGGAGCGCAATGATCGCTACTACGATCATGATTTCCACCAGCGTGAAGCCGGCGCGTTTGGTCGTTAGTTTTCTTAACATAACAAGTGTCTTTCTATTATTTGGTTTTTATTATTTATTAGTGCGAGCTGTAAGGTGGCAGGGCTTTTTAGGGTCTTGTTACTCACAACTCATTCCCTGCCACTGGCGAACCAATGACAGGAGAATGAATCGTCAGATTCTTATTGGTAGGGCGACCAGAACGTGTTATCGACCACGTCAGAGAGCGCGCTCTTACTGGAGGCTGGCACGGTCGGCAGTGAATCCACACCCACGGCAGAGTAGGGATTTCCCAGGATATCCTTGCCAGTGACGGCGAGGTTGGTACCGGCCTTCAGGTACTTGGTCCACTCCGTAATAGGAACGGAGAAACCGCTCGACTTGTTGTTTTCGATCGCATACTGGTCGACTGCAGAATCGATCAAGCGCAGATCGTTGATGATGCGGCTTGCTTGAGAGCGTTTACGGGCGCGGAGGAATCCCGGCACCGCGATCGCTGCCAGCAAGGCGATGATTGCCACTACGATCATGATTTCCACGAGGGTGAAACCCCCGCGGCGTTTGTTGAATTTGTTTAACATATTGTTTGCTTTCTTTTTTATCTTGTTTGTTTGACTGCGATCCACGATACCGACCGCGGATGTGAGCCCTTTTAGAGCAGTGTTGATGCCAAGGAATGCGAGTTTGCTAGAATTTCTAGAATCCCCTGCCAGGCTCGGCCACGCTGGCGCTGATTATCTAACGTCTCCCGCCTGATAGGCTTGTGTGCCGCCGCCTCCCGGGATAAGGCAAGAACCGTGACCAAAACGAAGCGGCTTGCGGCTGACCTCGACAACGGGCCAATTCTCAGCGTCGCATTGCTGTTTTTCGCCCTATACACCGCGGCATCCGGCGCACGTTGGGCAAACTTTGAATACCGGACGTTTGATCTAGCCTACTACGTTCAGGCCCTCTGGCAGCTAATTCACGGCCGTTTCCAAGTCCCAGTCCTGGGCGTCCCCCTCTTGGGAAATCACGTCGAACCGATCGTTTTCCTCATTGCCCCGCTTTTCCTGGTCTTCCGCCACCCGCTGCTCTTCGTCGTCGTTCAAAACGCCGCCCTCGCCTCGATGGGTCCGGTCGCGTTCAGCATCGGGAAACAACTCGGTCTTGATCGAAGAAGTGCGTTTCTCCTGGCCGCCGCCATCCTGATCACTCCCGCGACCGGCTACGTCGCGCTCCACGAATTCCATCCAGAAGCGCTTACGGCGCCATTCCTCCTCCTAATGCTTCGAGCACGCCTCCGGCATTCACTCCGCGCCCATTGGGGATGGATGCTTGCCATCCTCGCGTGCAAGGAAAACATGGCGCTGCTCCTCATTGCTTACTGCGCGCTGCACATCGTCCTCGAACGCAAACGCCCGATGGCCGAGTTGCGAACGTGGTACCTCTGGCCAATGGCGTTCTCAATCTCGTGGTTTCTCGCTTGTACCAAACTTATTATCCCCACGCTAAACTCGGGAAGTATTGATTATCTCGCGTTGTATGAGCGGTTGGGCGCATCCGCAGGCGATATCTTGCTAAAAGCGATCACGCAGCCGCACCGAATCCTGGGGGCACTCTTCGAATCCCTCTCGCATGGAAACATGCTTTGGGCCCTGCTCCTTCCTTTTCTGGCAGTGCCGCTTCTCAGGCCGCGCTGGCTGTTGATCGCCACTCCCATTCTTCTTCAGCATCTTCTTTCCTGGCGTTCTTCGGAGTGGACCATTTACTTTCATTACACGGCTCCCCTCCTTCCCCTGTTTTGGTTCGCGCTGGCCGAAAGCGTTGTCCGGATTGATCGCTGGCCGACAGTACCGGTTCCGCTCCGTCGATCCCTTCCTTCTCTTGTAATTATCGCATGCCTGGTGGCTCAAATTCTTCTGGGGCCTGCCGGGAATATCGCCACTGCGACCGCGAACTGGTTCAGCGGAAAACAGAACCGCGCCCGCAAGCAAGCGCTTGTCAGTCAAATCCCACCAGACGCCAGCGTTCTTGCCCCGCTCCCGTACCTTTCACATCTGGCGATGCGCGAAAAACTGTATTCCTTGCACTACGTGTTGAAAGGCCTGAGGACATTGAGTCGTTCAAATTACGACCCCCCGCCGCCGACAGACTTCGTTCTGATCGACTACGACGATTCCGCCACATTTGACGCAATTGCGGGCTACTATCATCCCACGATGAAAACAGTCGACGACCGCGTGATCCCTTCCAGCGATCGACTGTTGCACGAGTTTTTGCAGCGAAGTTCGTGGACGGTTTTCTCGTCAGATGGATTAACCATACTGCGGCAGGGCAAGGCCCCGCCGGAGCTGCCGCCCTCCAGTCTAGGTCTGGGAGCAACCGTCGTGATGGGAACTGGCGTAACTCTCACGGGCATAACAAAATCCGGCGATGAGCTCACGGCGCAAGGACTGGAAATCAAAATGAGCTGGAACTTCCAAAGCCCGCGCGACGTTTTCCCATGGATGTTCTTGAAACTCACGGCGCGCGATCACCAAAACGAAATCATCATTTCAAAGGGACTGTGCGCTCCCGAAGCCAGGAACGGACCTTATCTGGAAAGCTGGCATATCCCTCCTTCCGATCGAATCCCGGACGGGGATTATGACGTCGAAGCGTTCTTCGTCGATAACGCGAAGCGCGCCTGGACAGCGAAGACCGGTCAACCTGATATGCTAATGCCACAACTTGCTCCTCCGGTTCGCCTCGGTGAGCTACATGTCGTAACTGGCAAGAGCAGGGTACCTGGGAACTAGCATGGCCTGGTCGACCCTTCTTTCCCGACAACCAATCTTTGGAAGAGCTTTGAGCAGTTCGCCACGCCTCGCCCCCTACATCTTCGCTTTCGTTTTTCTGGTCCGCCTTATCGCACTTACGCGACTCGCGTCGTCGCCTTTTCTACTTCCCGGCGGCGGCGACATGCACTTCTACGACGATTGGGCGAAACAAATCTTGCAAGGACGGTTCACGGATCACTTCGCCTTTTATGGCCTGCCACTTTACGCCTACTTTTTGGCGCTCCTCTACAAACTCTTCGGCTACAACCCATTCGTTCCCGGTTTCCTACAGATATGTCTCGACGCAGGAACGGCAACGTTACTCTACAAAATGGCGGTTCGAATCTTCCGGACAGGCGACGACCCGGAATCCGTTGATTATCGAGCCCACGCCATTGGCACCCTGGCCGCGCTCGGCTGGGCCTTCTTTGTTCCGGCCCAGGCGTATTCGGTGATCCTGATGCCAACCGCGCTGGGCGTGTTCGTCTTCTGGTTCCTGATCTGGCAAATCATCAAAACCGAACATGCTCCTACTCCGCTCCGCTGCCTGGCTTTTGGAGCGCTGGTTGGACTCACGGCAACGGGTATCGCGACAATCCTTTTCTTGGTGCCACTTCTGCTGGCCACTCTCCTGCTCAAACCACAATTCGATGCGACGCGCCGATCTCCCTGGGCCACTCGCAGCGCCGCGGTTGCACTGCTTTTTCTTGGCCTCGTGGCGGGCACCTCGCCCTGCTGGATTCACAATTACTTCGTCGCACGCGATCCGGTTTTCCTGTCGGCACACAGTGGCATCAATTTCTGGCTCGGAAATAATCCGGACGCGACGGGATATCCACGTTTTCCGGGCTTGCACGCGGGGCAAACTGCCATGTTGCGGGATTCGATTAATCTGGCTCAAGCCGCCGCCGGCAAAAGCCTGAAGCGCTCAGAAGTGTCGGACTATTGGTCAGCAAAAGCGCAGGCCTACATCGCCGGAAATTTTCGCGAGTGGTTAAATCTCCTGTGCAGGAAGGTCGGAAATTTATGGAACGCATTCGAGTACGATGATTTAAGCGTGATCTCAAACCTGCTGCAACAGAAGGTCTTGTTTCCAGGACCGCATTTTGGAATTGTTGCCGCGTTTGCCATTCCGGGACTCTTGTTTTCGCTTCGAGCATTTCCGGCCTCACGCTGGATCGCTGTCGCGATCCTTCTGCACCTGGCTGCGATCCTTCCGGTTTTTGTCACCGAACGCTATCGGCTCGCCGCCGTCCCCGGCCTTCTGCTCTTCGCCTCGTTCGGCTTGCAAATGCTCTGGCAAAGTTCTTCCTCAAGCAATTATCGCGCACTTGCCCTGTATCTCGCGCTTCTTCTGCTCAGCGCGATTCTTGTTACCCGACCACGCAAAGAACCGTCTCTTTGGGCGATGGAAGCATATAACTCCGGACGTCAGGCCCTGGAATCGAATAACCTGCCGCTCGCCGAGCTGCAGTTGAAGCGCGCTTACTCTTATGTGCCGGATAATCCAGAAACGAATTTTGCGCTCGGCAACCTTCGCCTCGCCCAAGGCGATCGCGCGGACGCAAAATCCTTTTATCACACCACCTTGCGGGTGGATGCCAAACACAAAGGCGCGCTCAATAATCTCGGCCTGATCGCGTTGGAGGAAAATCAGCCAGCCCTTGCGGCGCGATACTTGCAGCAGGCGATCGAGGAAGATCCATCTGACGCGAAAACGTATTATTTGCTGGCCAAGGCCGAGGTGGCCATGGGAAATACCAGGAGCGCACGGCTCGCCATCGAAAAAGCTCTCGAGCACGAGCCAGATCGAGCCGAGTATCGACAGCTTCAGGAAGAGATCGAACGGCGCTCCAATGAATAGCTCTACTTTTCGAGCGAGCCTCACCCGATCGTGGCCGCTCGTGGGCCTGCTTGTCATCGCGGCAGTTTGGCTTTGTCGGACTCCTTACAACGCATCAAATCTCGAAATTCCGCCCGATACGGTGGAATATGCGCTGGCTCCCTTGCAGCTCCTCGAAACCGGCCACTATGAGATCATTGTGGAAGGGCGCGGATTGCCGCCCCGCTACCCGCCCTGGTTCCCCGCGCTCGTCATCTTGCCCGCGTATGTCTTGTTTGGGCACGAACCAGGCAATGCCATTTTGCCAGTTACGTTCCTGGCAATAGCTGGCATTGGTTTCGCCTACGCGATTGGGAAGCGACTCAGCTCAACCACGGGCGGGGTGCTCGCCGCGCTCGCCGTGCTCATGCTTCCATCCTACAGTGCCTGGGCCAGCCAAGTGATGACTGATGTCCCGTGCACGGTCTTCATGCTGGGCACTTGTTTGGTCTATCTGCGTCTACGAACGAGACCCGAATCGGCGCTTCTTTATTTCGGAGCGGGCATGCTGGTGGCGGTAACGGCTCTCTTTCGACCCGTCTTTGCTGCCATGTTGCTGCCTTTCATGCTCGCGACATTCAGGCAATGGAAGGGCGTTTTTTCTCGATTAATATTGTTGCTCGCTCCGATGGCTGCGGGAGCCATGGCGACTCTCACTTATAACTATGTTACCTTCGGCTCCCCTCTGCGCAACGGTTACAAATTCTGGGTCGCAGTGCCGATGGATTACCCAAGGATGGTGTTTTCGCTCTCGTATCTCCGGATGAATCTGGCAGTGATTGGCTTTAGCATTTTGCCGATCCTGCTGCTCGTTTGCGTCGGCATCTGGCTCCTGGCCAGGACGCGAAGATCTGCCGCTTTCACCGCTTCCCGGCAGTCATTCCGGGATGCCATGGTTTTTTTCTTTTTCACGACCGTGCCCATCCTGCTTCTTCATCTCTTCTATTTTTTTCCGGCCGAACGTTTTCATATTCCGATGCAGACGGGCACCGCCGTGTTGGCTGGCTCGATGTTAGCGCTATTGCTGGGCCCGGGGAGGGAATCGCTCCTTAAAGTGATGTTGCCGGTCGCCTTCTTGCTCGCGCTCGCCGCACGAATCGCTGCGCCTGCGCCCCTCCCACTCCGGCGGCTCGCGGCCGAAGGGGTCCGAAAGCATACGCCCGAGAATGCCATCGTCATTTCCGCGATTGATCCGGTTTACCTGGCGCGTCTAGCGGGCTATGGATCGTCACGCCGGATCGTACCCTTGTCCCGTAATGTTGAATATGCATCGAAGCTTCTGGTCAGGAAACGTGTCTACGATTCCCGCCTCAGCTCGTTGAACTGGCATGATCCCCGCGCTCTTGCCTTGATTCGTCCGCACGCCGAGGAAGCAGTTCGGTTTGTCGCCAGCGAGGGCATGGATGAACTCGCCATGGAAATCGCGCGGGGCACACCGGTCTTCTTGGAATCGTCCTTTGTGTTCGACGAGGCAGCTGTCATAACCAAGCTGCAAGAGCGCTTCAACCTTGTCCCACGTGCACCTTACCTTTACCAACTGCAGAAACTTTAGACTCTCAAGGTTTGCGGCACTTCACCGTGAGGTTCTTCCCGAAAAAATGACCCAGGGCCGGATCAAGGAACCTGCTCACGGGAAATAACAAACGGTCGTAAACCCAGATACTTTGTCGCGAAATCTCAGCCTTGGCGCGACGTCCAAATAATAAGGCAGCGAAAAAGCCGAGGGAGTCTGCGTACCGCGAGCGCTCCAGGACGAATCCCACCCGGCGAAGCATTGCCACCATCGGCGAGCGCCGGTAACGACGCTGGTGTTCGACGTAGTCGTCGAGCCGTGACCAAAGGATCGGAAAAGCCGGTACGAAAATAAAAAACGTCCCTCCTCTGCGCAACCGGGAGAATACGTCCCTGACGAGCGCCTCGTCGTCCGGCACATGCTCAAGCACGTTCAGGGTGTATACGTAATCCAGCGATTCCGGTTCACGCTCTTCCATCGCCCCCTCGACTTGAAATCCGAGTCCTCGGAGGACGGCCTGATTCTCGGAATCCGGCTCGATGCAACAGATGTCCAAGCCACGCGCTCGAAGCATTTCTGCGAATGTCCCGCGCCCAGCTCCAAGGTCGACAATCTTGACGGCGTGCGAGGGCCTTGCGGCTATAACCTGATCCGTCAACCAACGGTTGTAATTCCTCGCCTCTTTCAGCAGGTCAAGGATATCATGTCCTCGATACTGAAACGGGGAGATGTCTCTCGAGGACCGGGAGGCCGGAAGTGGCGCTGGCAGCTGGGATGACATAGGATTCGCGCTTCCAGAGGTTATACTTCAGGATTGCGTAAAGGGCACGAACTCCGTCGCGCCAGCCGATTTTCTTTCCTTCTTCGTAGGTGCGGCCGTAATACGAAATACCAACTTCGAAAAAGCGGCACCGGCGCTGGGCGAGTTTCGCGGTGATTTCAGGCTCAAAACCGAATCGCTTTTCCTCGATCCGCAGATCTTCCAAAACATCCCGGCGAAAAACCTTATAACCCGTCTCCATATCGCTCAGGTTGATATTGGTAAAGATATTCGAGAGCAAGGTGAGCGCGCGATTTCCCACCATGTGCCAGAAATAAACCACCCGATGAGGACGACCTCCCAAAAAGCGGGAACCGAAGACGACATCGGCTTCTCCATTCTCGATCGGGCTGAGCAATTGAGCGTAATCCCTTGGGTCGTATTCCAGATCGGCATCCTGCACGAGAACGATCTCCCCAGTGGCCTGCCGGAAACCGGTCTCCATCGCGGCGCCCTTGCCGCGATTGAGGGCGTGACGCACAACCACCACTCCTTCACCAGTCAGCTTGTCGATGATAGCGGCAGTCCCGTCCGTCGAGGCATCATCGACAATGATAATCTCGGTCCCTGCGGGCACGACGGCCTTTACCTTCTCCACGATCGTTCTGATCGTGCGGCGCTCATTGAAACAGGGAATGACGACGGAGAGAGTCATTTGGGTGACCTAATATCGGAGCAAATCCAGTGCCAGTGCTCGCGCCGTGCGAAGCGTATTGTCTTTGACGGTGAAGTAATGGAGCTTTCTCGAGAGTCGCAAACAGGGATGCGCGACCAGCAGCTGCGGCGATGAACTCCGAACCTGAACTTACCAAGATGGCAGATACGCAGGGGGACGATCCGTTTTTCGCGCGACCGGTTCTGATCGTCGCCGTCGCCCTAATCGCGTCCCTCTTCAAGATCGGCATTGCTTTGGCGACCTTGGGGACGAACGACGTCATTGCGTTCTACGAGTTCGCGAACGCACTGGAAACACATGGCCTCGTCTGGACCTACGAGCACAGCATCCTGTTCAACCATCCGCCTCTTGTGGGCTACTTTTTGCAGGGCCTCGCCTGGCTCGATCATCAGCCGTTCTTTCAACAAAATGGCCTCACGTTTCCCTTCCTCCTTCGCCTCCCAGGTATTATCGCCGATTTCGGCGTCGTCCTGCTTGTGCTCGCAGTCGTCCGAGAATATCCAAATCTCCGTCCACCGCGATGGGCTCTGCTCCTTTTTGCGGCCAGCCCGGTTTCCATCATGGTTAGCGGATTTCATGGCAACACTGATCCGATCATGGTGCTGTTCCTCGTTCTCGCGTCGATCATGGCGTTGCGCGGCCGGCCTCTTCTGTGCGGAGTGTTTCTGGCGCTTGGCTGCCAGGTGAAAATTATTCCGTTGCTTCTTCTCCCCATATTTCTCTTCTTCTGGGCCGAACGCCGCCGACTAGGCTGGTTTTTGAGTTCGTTCCTCGTCAGCTCGCTTCTTTTTTGCGCAGAACCGTTATTGAGATCGCCGGTTTCGTTCTCAAAGAATGTCCTTTCCTATGGCAGCTTTTGGGGAATTTGGGGGTTAACCTATTGCCTGCGGATGACAGGACTTCATGAATTCAACAAAGTCTCTTTCTTCCATCTTTCTGAAGTACAAAACGCCGTCATCATGATTTTGAAAGTGATCGTCGTTCTCAGCATTCTCCTTTTGGCCTGGCGACGAAGGAAGCTCGCTCCCCCGGCTCTGTTCGCCTCAATTGGGTACGCCTGGATGATCTTCTTTGTCTTTTCGCCAGGAGTCGCGGCGCAATACCTGGTTTGGCTCGCGCCGTTCATCCTGCTTCTTTCTCCGAGGTTCTACGGCTTCCTGGTCGCCGGCAGCTCAATCTTTCTCTTTTCTCTTTACACCATCACCTCCGGCGGTCTTCCGTGGTATTTTGCGCATGCCTCGAAAAAACTGAACGCGATCTGCGCACAGTGGGCCCTCATTCCGTGGTTGGTGTTGGTGGGCGGTCTCTTTGCTTTTGCGTTGAGCGCCCGGCGCCAGAATCCACACCTTCGCTTCGTGAGTCTCACACCAATCGAACCCCAGGAGAATCAGTGACTAACGAATTGAAATTATGGTCGTCGGACGGCCATCGCCGCCTCTTCCTTCTCGCGATCGTGCTGGTCAGCCTAGCCGGCATCGCGTTGAGGATTTATCCCTCCTCCAGCTTTACGGCCATTGGTTACGACGAAGCACTCTACCGCGATTACGTCAACAACCTGATCTCAAGCGGTCTAACAAGCTATCCCGACTTTGCCGAAGGCTATATCGAGCGCCAGACAAAGTTGCCGGCAGCGATTCTCCCACCCACCCGGTTCCTCTATATCTTCTCCGCGTATCTCTGGCATCAGGCCACCGGAGACGAGGCCCTCGTCGCACTTCACCGCGTTTCCAGCTTGTTCAGTGTTTTCCTACTTTTCGCCGCGAGCGCGTTCGCGTGGCGGCTGGGAGGCCCGCGCATCGCTCTCGCCGTGCTCACCCTGATGGCTTGCGCTCCCACCCAGATTCACATGTCGCAACACGCGCTCATTGATGGGTTTTTTGCCTTCTGGGCCACACTGAGCCTTTGGTTTTTATGGGAGAATCTTCGGCAACCCAACCACCTGCGCTGGCTCATTCCCTATACCGCAAGCCTCGCCTTGATGGTGATCACAAAGGAAAACGCGGTCTTCGCCTATGCGGGTTTGCTCGCCCTTATCGGCGTAAATCGGTGGCTGCGTTTTGGCACGGTGACACGGCCGCTTCTCCTGCTCACGCTGGCTGGTCCCCTTTTGGGGCTCGTTGTTCTCATTGCTCTCTGCGGGAGCGCGACAACTTTCGTCAATACCTACCGGCTCCTCGTTGCGAAGGCTTCGGTTTTGCCCTACGCAGTCGCGACCGGTGATGGTCCTTGGTACCGCTACCTCCTCGAACTGCTTCTCGTCAGTCCCGTGGTCTTTCTGCTTGCGTGGGGCGCAGTTTTCAGATTGAGACCGGGGAACAAGGAAGCGCTATTCCTCATCGTGTTCGTCAGCGCAACTTATCTCGTTATGTGCAACGTCCGCTATGGAATGAATCTGCGTTACACAAACATGTGGGACATGCCGTTGCGTTATCTAGCGGTCCTTTGTCTGTGCGACCTGACACAGTACTTCCGTCGATATCAAACCATCGCCATCGTGCTCGCGGTGATCCTCCTAGGCGCATTCGACCTGCGCCAGTATCATATCTTTTTCGTAAAATATGGGCTCTACGAACTGGTAACTGCCGGACTGCTGCGTGCCGTGCAGATCCTGAAATAGGATCAACTGCCGTTAGCAGGCGATCTTCAATGCGGAATACCGGAGCCGCGCGCTCGAATCGATCGTTTCGGCCAGCAGATTATTTACGGTCGGTTTCGCTTCGGCCCGCACGAAAATCTGGTAGGCGAACAATCCTCTGCAGACCCGGATCAGCGCTTCGTTGACCCGAAGGAGCAGACGGGAACAGCAGTTGTCACCGATCGCTTTCGGGAAAGGCGCCGGAATGCCCCGCTCTTCGAGAATCTTGTAGCCGGCTTGATCGAGCAGATCTCCGAGCGAACGGAACGTGAACAAACGTATGTGAGTGGCGTCCAAGATGCCTTTCTTGCCGTAGTTGAATTGACCGAAAAGCAACATCAGGCGCGTAACCCAAAACCCAATGTTCGCCGTCGTGATCACGACTTCCGGGCGTTTGCACGCCGCAGCGAAACGAAGTTCGTCCATGAAACTCTCCGGCTCTTTCAGGTGCTCGATGATGTCGAGCATGAAAATCTGATCGAACTGGGACACGTTCACCGGAAATTCCTTCCGGTCCAAATTCCACTCGATATAGTCAATTTTCTCCAAAGAGCGCGACGCGTCTGGAATGTATTGATCCATGCCCGTGACCCGACAACCCTTCGCCGCCAGTTCCCGAGCGACATAACCCTGGCCGCATCCGATATCAAGAATGTGGCTCTCGGGACGCGCTACCTCGATCGCCGCGGTGTGTGACGAAGAGAAGCCGAGTTTGAGATCGTAATTTTGTTCCGGCGGATGGACGTCGAACCTGCGGTCGAAAAGGAGATTCATCTCGTGGAAACGCGCGCGCAGCATCGTCTTGAAAACGTCCCAGGCGTATTTCATCCCGTTGACGTGGCAAATCTCATCGCCGTAATAGGTCGGGATCGGCAATTCGGCGACGCGCAGATTTTTCATCACCAACTGCACGATGATCTCCGTATCGAAATGGAAATCGTTTGTATTCTTTTCGAACGGAATCCGGCTCAAAGCCGAGGTAGAATACAGTCGATAACCGGAATGGAATTCGGAGAAATTCGTGCCGAGCATCCGGTTCTGAAAGGCGGTCAGAATCTTGTTGCCGATCCATTTATAGGTCGGCATTCCGCCGGCCCGCGCGGCTCCGCCATCGATCATCCGGGATCCGAAAACCGCGTCAGCGTCGCCCCGAACGAGCGGACCTAAGAGCACGGGCAATTTCTCCGGCGCGTACTGCCCGTCGCCATGGACCAATGCTACGATGTCGAACCCGTTGTCGATTGCGTAACAAAATCCCAGTTTTTGATTTCCACCGTATCCCTGATTCTCCGGCGTCCGCAGGATCGTGATCTTGAACGCGGAATTTCTTTGCTGAAACCGCAGACCGGTGTTGAAGGTATTGTCCTTGGAGAAATCATCGATGATCAGAACTTCAACGTTCTCCGAATGAAGGCTGGCCGGGATTCGGTCCAGAACCATTTCAATTGTCGTCTCCGCGTTGTAGGCGACAATGAAAATTAGCAGGCGCTTGGCGCGCAAATCCACTGGATTGGCGGCAATAGGTTCCTGCCCATTGAGACGCATTCCTCGCGTAAGAGCTAGAATTGCGCCAGGCTGGCGCCCCACGGTCCGCGGTTAACCGCGTGGCGATTTGCGGCGAAATAGCAAGTAATCGCCAAACTCACCGGAGAATGTAAATTCCGTCCGAACCACGACGTTTGGTTCGTCAGGTCCGTTTTTGCTGGAGGAGTTTGGCTCCATCCAATTGTCGTAAACTCGATTGAGTATGAGCCAATCAGCGGTCCGGATGTCCGACGCCAGACGCGAGTTTGGCCGATTCGCGGAACCGGGATTCATCTCCAGGAAATAAGTGGCCGGGCGGAGTTGCGGCAGCATGTGGTAGAGAAAAGTGTCGTTGTAGTTGGTTCGCCGCAGGTCGGCCGGGCCGACGAACAAACGATCGCCTGGAGCAGCCATCCCATCGATCCGATCCAGGAGCGTTCCGGTGGTTCGCACAAGTGGCATTGTAGCCATTGGAATGCGGCGGCCTTTTTCCTCGAGCACGAACGGCGGCGGCGCGTTTGGGTTCAACGCCGCGACCACCTGGCTGAACACGTGCACAGGCAGAGCGGGAGCGAATGATGCGACGAAACCTACCGCAGCCGCGACGGCAATCACCGGCTTTTGCCGGGACGAGAGAAACGAAGTTTTTGACAAAAGCACGAACAACGAAATCGGCAGTATCGCCAGCGAAGCGAAGGCAGCAAAGCGAACATGCATCCCATCAATGCGCTGGATCGCCTGATGTGTCAGCGCAACTGCAAACAATGCCACGCCGAGCAGCAAACGGCCAGCGATGAGCTGCGGTTGACGACGCACTGCGATTACGCCCCCGAGGATATTTACGCCGGAGGCGATGAGGTGAACAGCGAGCACACCGAGCACCGAAGCCGCGGCTTGCGCGAGCGGTAAATGTCTTCCCCCATTTCCGTAGAACACTGGAAACAGCAATAGATTATCGAGAACGTGTTGTGGCCCTGCCGCGACCGCAAGCACGCCGAGCAACAGCAGACCAACGCCCACTCCGCCCAAGTAGCGCACCTTGGCTAAGCGGCTCATCCGCAGAAATAGCGGCAGCGTTCCGAGAATCACCGCGGGACCAAGATCAGGCCGGAAAAGCAGTGCCGCCGCCGCGAGCATTCCACCGAAAAAGCAGCGGACGTGCGGATCAGGCTTGTCGGTAATAAAAATTGACCAGAGCGCACAGGCAACGCCCCCCATCCAAGCGTACGCGACGATACCGACGTCGAGCAAAACGGCCCCGGCAATGAGAGTCGCACCCGCAGCGAGCGTAGCTCCCCATCTGCTTCCGATGCAAAACACGGCCGCAAGAATCAGTAGACGATAGACGAGCCCGGTAGCACGCTCAGCCAGAGTGCTCGGACCAAATACTGCATAAACGCCAGAGAGTAGGTAGACATTGGCTGGGCCGTAAAACGTCTCGAAATCACGGTAAGGCAAGTTGCCCTTAAGAATCAATTCCGGGTAAACGAGGAGTGAACCCTCGTCCATCGCCTTTGCCGGTCGGTCGAAACCGCGGAGTAGCGGTAAGAGCAGAGCAACGAGCACTAATGTCGCGACCGCGAGAGAGCGTCGGGTGCTGCTCGCGCCGCCAGTGGCCGTGCAATCGGCGCGTGCTGTCGCGAGTGACTTGCACTCAATCACCGTCGCATCACGCGCAAATCCGGATGCCATCACGTACCCAGGAGAGCGGTATTCGTGCCACCAGCTGAATCGCAAAGTTACCTTGCGGGCGGGCGACCCCGATGGAATGAACCGGCACGGGTGTCTCAAAGCGGGACGCACGCCAGTCTAGAACCGGCGAGGACTATTTTTCGTTACGCGAAAGACCAGGTGCGTCACAATCCCGCGGCAGCACGGTTCCTGCTGGAAACAGCAGGGTGGACCTGGCCCCCTCTGAGACTGATCGGAAAGGCCTCACTTTCGCTGAAGCATTCGACCCGCGGAGCAATGCCATAGGATTCCTCCGGCTTACCCTGGCGATCTTAGTGATTTTTTCGCACAGCTTCGCGCTGGGTGGATTTGGGATCGATGCGCTGGGAGCTCTTACTGAGGGACGGCACACAATTGGACTCATGGCCGTCGCGATGTTCTTCGCCCTGAGTGGTTTTCTGATTTGCCGCAGCGCCTCCGGTTCGGTTTCAGTTGCCCGGTTTCTGTGGCACAGGTTCCTTCGCATTTTTCCTGGCTATTGGGCGTGCCTTGTTGTTTGCGCCTTCGTCTTTGCACCTCTAATCGCCCTCGCAGAGCAAGGAACGCTTCTAGGGGTCTTTTCCGCTCCCCGAAACTCTCCTCAATCGTACATGCTCAATAATGCAGGATTGTTTCACCTAAACGGGTTCAGCCTATTGGGCATTGTCGATCTCCATCCCAAAGGTATCGCCGGCTTGCTGAGTCACAATCCCGTGCCATTTCAGATCAATGGTTCCCTCTGGACGCTGCCATTCGAGGTCGCCTGCTACCTGGGGGTTGCGGCCCTGGCAATGTTCGGGATCATGCGGCGCGGGCGATTTGTTGTTCTAGTATTATTCGTGGCGCTTTGGTCCCTCTATGCCTTGAGTTATGTCAACCCGCGGAGTTTTAATCGCTATTTTGCTCATAATGGGATTAATGCGCTCATCCCGCTCTGTCTCTTCTTCGCGGCCGGCTGCGTCTGCTTCGCCTACCGTGAAAAGATCCCGTGTTCGGCCCTAATCTTCGCGGCCTGCGTAGTCATCCTGGCCGCTAGTCTGCCTCTAGGAGCGTTTGGTTTGGTTAGTCCCATATTTATGACCTACGCGTTTCTGTGGCTGGCCTTTAGGCTCCCGTTTGGACGCTTTGATGCGAAAGGCGATTTCTCTTATGGGACTTACATCTATGCATTTCCTATTCAACAGGGACTCGCTTTACTGGGAGTTCAGGACGGAGGGTTCCTCCCTTATCTTGCCTGGTCTGTGCTCCTTACTCTTGGATTGGCGATTCTCAGCTATCGCTTGATCGAAGCGCCTTGTTTGCGATGGAAGAATCTGAACGTAACAGATTTCATCGCCACACGCCTTAAGCGATCTCTCATTTCTCCAATGGTCGAAACGCGGCTCACCACCCCGGTCACGTCACCTAACTCTTAAGATTGGGCGACGAGCCATTCCCGCAGTCAAAGGAACGTTCGGACAACCACAAATTCGCTTCTTGGGATCCGAATTCGCACCGATCGTCAATTCAGGATAGCCGAGCAGGGCCTCTCATCCATCGGCGGAGCCGGCCGGCACCATTCGCCGCCCGAAATTAGAATTGTGCCTGCTCGGTGCCTTGGCTGAAGATCAGCGGCCGTTCAAGCGGGCGGAATCGTTTTTCCCGAGCACCGAATTTGCTGTGGCGAGCAAGGCCTCGTCATCGTTATCCGTCAGCTCGCCAAGGAACCGTCGAATCCGGTGAAACGATTGGCGCAGGAAAAGTGCCGCGGCTCGGTGGCTTCCCGCGGCGGCCTCACCGTTTTTTCCCCCGCCCTGCAACTCCGCATCCAAGCGGCTGATTACGCAGGCGGACGCGAACATCTCCATGGCCGCGCCGGCGATCCGTTCCTGCACGAGCTGCATATCCATGACCGGTTCGCGGTACGTGATTAGCGCCCGGTTCACGCTCAAATTAAACCGCCAGATCAACCGACCAAGTTGCGACGCCTGTGAGCGCAGGCTCTCGCTTTTCACCGGCACGCTCGGAATTTTCACTGCGGCGCCAAGGCGATTCATTCCCGCTGTCCAGGCTTTCCCCAGTCCGCGAGAGGGATTGAACATCGTGTCGTAGATCTCCTTGAATTCCATCCCGGGTCCGCGCATGCCGACAAGCGCAACGAAGGACGTGAGCACTTCGTTGCTTCCTTCGCCGATCTGGTTGATGCGCGCGTCGCGCAGCATACGTTCGAGCGGCGAGTCGTTGAAATAGGCCGAACCTCCATGGATCTGGAAAGCGTCGTTGACCGCCTCCCAGAGGCGATCGGTGGTGAACACCTTCAGCATCGCCGTCTCGATCATGTAATCCTCTAACCCGCGATCAATGAGCGAAGCCGTCACGGCCGTCATCGCTTCCATCGCATAAACATCGGCTGCCATTCGTCCGATCTTCCTTTTCACGAGGTCGAAATCGCCCAGAGTTTTCTTGAATTGCCGGCGCGTATTCGCGTGCTCCACCGCGAGGCGCAGACATGTCTTGGCCGCGCCGGTGCAACACGCGCCGAAAGTCGTGCGGCCGAAATCGAGAACCGTCAGCGCAACTTTCAATCCTTTGCCGAGCGGGCCGAGAATATTTTCTTTCGGCACGGCCATGTCGCGCATTTCGAACCGGCCGGTGGCAGTTCCACGGATGCCGAGCTTTTCCATGCGCGGCTCGAGCATGGTGAATCCCGGCATGTCGGGCGTTACGAGGAATGCGGTTATTGCGCTCTTGTCGGAGCCTGGGACCGGGGTCCGCGCCATGACGGTCAAGACCTGCGCGATCGACGCATTCGTGATGTAACGCTTCTCACCATTCAAAACATAGTGGCTGCCATCTGCGCTCGGCTCCGCCAGCGTCTGGACATTCGCAGCATCCGAACCCGCTTCCTTTTCCGTGAGCGCAAAGGCCGCAAGCTGCTCGCCCGTCACCAGCGGTGGCAACCATTTCTGCTTCTGCTCACGCGTTCCGAAAAGGAGCAAGGCACGAATACCAATCGAATGGTGGGCATTCGTAAAAACGGACGTCGACGCGCAACGCGCCCCAATTTCCTCGAGGACCTGGCAGTAGGCTTGCTGGGAAAATCCACGACCGCCGTATTCCGTGGGCGCGGTCATTCCGAGGACGCCGATCCGGGCGAGTCCGTCGATCACATGTCGTGGAATATCCGCGGTTCGATCAATCGCAACCGGATCCAGATTTTCATCGAGGTATGCGCGAACCTCCGCAATTGATTTATCAAGCCCCGCCTGTTGCGCGGCAGCCACGCGCGGATAGGGCATCGCCCAATCCGCCACAAAGCGCCCGAGAAACAGCCCCTTGGCGAATCCCAACGCCTGTGGCCCGGTGAAGAGCAGTTCCTCCGCTTCTTTGATTTCTTTCTGCCGCTGGATTTCTGCTTCGTTCATAAACTCAGATAACTAAGACCGCATTAAGGTCAGCCCCGGTCTTACGTAAAGGGGGCTTTGCGTAAGCTTTGGATACTGATCGCGCGAGCGCGCGGAACTAAATCGTGGATTCTACCTCGGCTGACAACCGACAAAAATCAAGCGGCCGGTTCCACTTTTGAGACGTAAAGGGGAAGAGAGCCGAGTTGGCGGCCGTCCACCGCCAGATCAATCGTGTATTCGCCGAACTTGGGCAGGCGAATCTGCTGAATGACCATGACGAAATGAGACGTGACCGTGCGTAGACCGGGCGCAAAATGGACTGTAAGGGTCGAGTCGAACTTGGGCATCACCACGTTCCCATCTTCGTCGGCAAAGGTAAGGCTGACCCGGTGATTACCCTCCTCGATTTGCTCGAAACGTAGCCGGCCGGCGATGGCGCATTGCGGATGCGCGATCGGCGCTTCGAGGGCACGGAGCGCGTCGAAGGTCCCAATAATGTTCAGCTTGCCGGCGTGTTCCGTCGCCGCGTCACAGAGCGTAAAGATTTCTAATTGCATAACCAGCCACCGCGCGGCCTGCGAGCACAGGACCGCTCTACCTTAGCTGCATCCCTGACTTGTGCCACACTCCGTGCAAACGCCGCACGCGCCCGCGCGCACCACCTTGTCGCTGCCGCAATGCGAGCAGAGAATGTCCATGAACATGTTCCCGAGCGCTTCCTGCACACGCTCGGCGTGGGTGTGGCCGTTGCTCCCGATGTGAGGATTCCCTTCGTTCGGCGCGTGGTTCGTGATCACATCGATCAATTCCTTCTCGGCTGTCCGCGGCAGATCGGAAACGGGGCGATTGATCGCCTTTTTTTCCATCTCTGGAATTTCCTTCATCGGCAACTCACTCTGGCCGCGGTTAGGCGAAGTCGCCTCCTTGTAGCCCTGGATGAACTGGCAGCCGAGCCAGCGGAACACGTAATCGGTAATGCTCGTCGCGTTCCGGATGTCGGGATTCTTGGTGAACCCGCTCGGTTCGAAGCGTTGATAGGCGAATTTTTTCACCAGGCTCTGCAACGGAACTCCATACTGGAGCGCGATGGAGGTGAGCGTGCCGACTGTGTCCATTAGCCCGCCGATGGTGCTGCCTTCCTTCGACATCGTGATAAAGAGCTCACCCGGTTGGCCATCCTCATACAGACCGACCGTGATGTAGCCTTCGTGCCCCGCAATCTCGAACCGGTGCGTCAACGACATGCGCGTGTCCGGCATTCGATGACGCGTGGGCTGGTCGAGTCGGCCGCGTAGGGACGCGACTTCGCCGTCGAGCTCGATGATTCTGTTTTCCAACTCGCCTCGATCCAGCGTGGCCACGGATTCGTGATCCATCCCGCCCATGTCTTTCGTCTTGCGAGTGTTCAAGGGCGCGGAACGCTTCGATCCATCGCGATAAATAGCGATGGCCTTTAATCCAAGCCGCCAGCCCTCGACATACGTGTTCATGATTTCGTCGACCGTCGCCGTCTCCGGCATGTTTACCGTCTTTGAAATGGCGCCGCTCAGGAAGGGCTGCGCCGCCGCCATCATCCGCAGATGCGCCATGTAGCCAAGACTGCGCTCTCCTTTGTAGGCTTTGAACGCGCAATCGAAGATCGCGATATGTTCCGGTTTGAGGCCGGACGAAATGGTCGATCCATCCGAGTCCGCGATATCTTCGATCGTGTCGAACGCATCGATATGCGCGATGATGCGCTCGATCTCCTCCGAGTTGTAACCGAGCTTTTCCAGCGCGGGCGTGACCGTCTGGTTCACAATTTTCAACATGCCGCCACCCGCGAGCAGTTTGTATTTTACCAGGGCAATGTCGGGCTCGATCCCGGTCGTGTCGCAATCCATCAGGAAACTGATCGTGCCAGTCGGCGCAAGAACAGTGACCTGCGCGTTGCGGTAACCGTGGCGCTTGCCCAGTTCCGAGGCGCTATCCCACACTTTGGCCGCTTCCTTCTTTAAGTAGGCGAATTCTTCGTTCGCGGCGATCTCACTCACGGCCGAGCGATGGAGCTCAATCACTTCCTGCATCGACGCGACATTGTTTTTCGCCATCGGCTTCGGCACTCCACTGCAACGCGCATCGCGATAGCCTGGAAACGGCCCCATCACCCGAGCCATCTCCGCGCTCTGCTTATAGGCTTCTCCAGTCATGACCGAGGTGATCGCGCCACAGATGGCGCGGCCTTCCACGCTGTCGTAACCGTAGCCGTAGCTCATGATGAGCGATCCGAGATTGGCGTAACCAAGGCCGAGCGTGCGGAAAATGTGGGAATTCTCGGCAATTTCTTTGATCGGATAGCTCGCATTATCGACTAGAATTTCCTGGGCTGTGATATAGATCCGCGCGGCTGCTTTGAAACGCTCGACGTCGAACACTCCGTCTTCGCCCTTGAACTTCATCAGGTTCAGCGAAGCGAGATTGCACGCCGTATTGTCAAGAAAGAGATACTCCGAACAGGGGTTCGTGGAATTCTGCCGGTCGGTACCTTTGCACGTGTGCCATTTGTGAATGGTGGAATCGAACTGCATCCCGGGATCGCCGCAAACGAAGGTGCCTTCCGCGATCTTGCGCAATAAGGTGCGCGCATCCTTGCGTTCGCACGGTTTCCCATCGCGCACGTTCCGCGTCCACCATTCGCGATCTTCCACCGCCGCATCCATGAACTCGTCACTCACTCGCACGCTCAGGTTTTCATTCTGATACATGACCGAACCGTAGGCGTCGCCGTTGTAACTTCCGTCGTACCCCTGCTCGATCAGCGCCCATGCTTTCTTTTCTTCCTTCTGTTTCGCGTCGATGAATTCCTCGATATCCGGATGCCAGTCTTTCAGCGTGTTCATCTTCGCGGCGCGCCGCGTCTTGCCACCGCTTTTCACGACGTTCGCGACTTGATCGTAGACTTTGAGGAACGAAAGCGGGCCGCTCGGTTTCCCGCCGCCGCTCAGTTTCTCCCGCGTGCTCCGCAGTGAGGAAAGATCGCTGCCCGTTCCGCTGCCGTACTTAAAGAGCATCGCCTCGCTCATCGCGAGACGCATGATGTCTTCCATGGTGTCCTCCACGCTCTGGATAAAGCAGGCGCTCCCTTGCGGATACTCGTACTGCGTCGCCGCACGCTCGGCCCGACCGGTTTCGCGATGATAGAAATAGTTCCCGAGGCCGGCACCGCGACCGACTCCGTATTGATGGTGCAATCCGACGTTGAACCAAACCGGCGAATTGAAAGCCCCATGCTGGTTCACGCAAAGCCAGGTCAACTCGTCATAAAAAGTCTCCGCCACTTCCGCGTTCGCGAAATATCCGTCGGCGATGCCCCAATCAGCGATTGTTCGCGTAACGCGATGCACCAGCTGACGCACCGAAGTTTCACGGCCGCCCTTGTGTGGATCCGTCCCGTTGGCGATGTCGCCGTAAAAATACTTTGAGACCGCGATCTTGGTTGCGAGCGCGCTCCAGGTCTTCGGAACCTCAATGTTTTCCTGCTTGAAAATCACTTTGCCGCTGTCGTCGGTGATCTCCGCCGTGCGCCGTTCCCAATCGATCTGGTCGAACGGCGCGACGTTCGCATCGCTAAACACACGCACGAAACGCAGACCCTTGCCCCGCTTCTTCCTCGCCCGATTTTTGGTCTGAAGGGACGATTTCCGTGGTCGATTTAGCGAGGAAGGGCGAATTCCGGGTTTGAGTTGGATCATGGCGGCGGAGCGGTTAAGGTTGGGAATAGACGGGAATAATAGTGAACAGCCCAGCTAATAAGTTGTGAATTTCAGCTAACAACCATTAGTAGCGGAGCGGTTTACGCGGATCTACAACATGCAGTGGAAATGAACCGCGCGGCAAGCGGAAAATTGTGACATTTTTTTCCTCTGGGACTCAGGCACTTAACGATGAAATGGGCCCCTTTTCGACCGTCCAAAAGTAGAATTCAATAGCCAATTTATCCGGATCATTGACGGTGGCCCCTTCTTGGACAAAACAAGTCAGGACACCGAAGGAATCCGACCTCTTCAAAATCTGTGTCAATCTGGGCTAATCTGTGGCTAGATTCAGATTGTGCCAGGAAGGAAGGGTGGCTGAGTCTGGTTTAAGGCACTCGACTCGAAATCGAGCGTGGGGTTAAACTCACCGTGGGTTCGAATCCCACCCCTTCCGCCATCTTTTTCCATCTAAAAAGCTGAATCCTAGAGGGAAACTGCTCGGATGTGCGGATGGAATTCGGGACAGGCAACTCTACGCGAGGATTGGTGCAGACCGGTGACAATGTCTTGATCGCGGGAACGATCGCACTTGGTGACGCGGCGCGGAGAGTGATTGTTCGAGCGCTTGGCCCATCGTTGTCGGTGCCGGGCAAACTGGCGAATCCGACTTTGGAGCTGCGTGTCGGGAATGGTGCTTTGCTCGGATCGAACGACAACTGGCGGAGCGATCAGGAAGCGGAGATCATCGCGACAGGCATACCTCCGACCGACGATCTGGAGTCAGCCATTGTCCAGACGTTGCCGGCCAGCGGCGCGGCCTACACTGCCATTGTCCGCGGAGTAAACGACACGACTGGAGTGGCCGTGGTAGAAGTTTACGCATTGAACTAACCAAATTTAGGGACTCTCACGCACCGTCCAGCGCCTTGACCACACGAAAGCGATGATCAGGACTCCAGCCAAATAGCGCGATGGAAGGCCACCGTTACACTCACTATGCGCACGCCCACCATCTGTGCTCCAGCCAACCGCTGGTCGACGTACGGCCCCGCTCCCCTTCATGAAACCACGTCCATTGCAATCGCCGCTCGCCATCGTCCTATCCGATGGTCTCTGCCGATGAGCTTGATGCATGGATCACCTCAGTGAGGAACAGGCACCGTAAGCCTTGACCAAGCTGCAACCAGCTGCAGGCCATGGCCCCAAAACCGCCATCAATGCGGCTCTGCTCCGCCACAATCTCTCCCGTTCGCGACGGCGGTGCCGTCGCGAACTTGCCTTAGTGCTCGATCAGGGCGTCAACAAAACCGCGTGAATCTCGTTGGTGCTGAGATCCTCGGCGATGGCCGCAATTTGCCCATTATTGTTGATCGCCGTAGCGGCATGGAGCCAGTAATTTTTTGCCGCTGACCCAATCAGCTCATTCAGATCCATCATCACGCCCTGGTGATAGATGAAGGCCACCTGCTGGAGTGGCATGCCCCGACGTTCGCCCCGCCCTTGTTTTACCGGGAGATAACTCCAACCGACCACTTGATCGATGATGTTAATCCCCAAGGCAACACTTTGATCGGTGACCAACTCCCTGCCACCGATGCCACCGAGCGAACCAAGATCGCGCATCTTCGTGCCATCATGAAGAAACGCGTGCACGCGTTCGATATTGACTGTGGAATAGCCGACGACGTGGTTGTTCACGTTGATGGCCATCCCATAACTGTCATTACCGCCGAGTGTCCCAAGGTCGACCATGTTCGTCCTAAGCGTCATCGGATAGATGAAGGCGTGGGTCATTGTAACTCGGCCGCTATCGGCGATTTGCGATGTCCCCGTGACAAATCCGGAATCATTGATTCCGAAAGCCTGAGCATATGCTCCGCCCAGTGTGCCGATGTCCTTCATGCCCATGGACGGGCTCCAGAGAAAAGCCCGGTTGGCGCCGCAATCACGTTGCGGGCTGGAGAAACCGACTACCTGCCCCGAGGCGTTAATCCCGGTAGCCCGGCTATATGCCCCGCCACTCTTCAAGGTTCCCAAATCCGCGACCTTGCCGTTGCTAAACAGGGCGGCATGACTGATGGCTTCGCTGGTGCCAAAAGTCGAGTCCCCCACCACGTCCCCAATGCCGTTGATCGCAAAGCCACGGCTGATGCCGGCAGCGTTTCTGCCGAGATCCTCCATCGCTTCCTTGTTGCGTTTAGGGTCGTAAAGAAACGCGGACTCATCCACGTAGCTCATCCCCGAGGTGCCCGTCACAAGAGCCTGCTCGTTGATCGCAGCGGGCGTGCTGACCCTGGCCTTCTTTGCGGGAAGAATTCCCAGATCGGTGAGGTTATAGGAACGCTGGGGAGGCGCCTGTGCGTGCCCAGTTGATACCCCGATCGCGAGACACGCGATCAGGCCAATTGAAATCAAGCCGACATTTAATCGATGCAGGCTGGATTGGTACCTGATAATTGCTCTGTAATAGGATAAATGGTTCATAAATTTTCGCTGGTTAATGGTTTCAGTTCGCCGCTTGGATTCTGTTCGTTGGTACTCCATAAGTTCCTTTCCTTGATTCACGCTAGATAGCGCCGGACATCCCGCTCCACGTTGGTTGCTTTTCCCTGTGCAAAAATTGCCCAAGCCAAAAGGAAACGTTGCGGCATCGCGCCAGGATGTTTCGACCATGCCGGCGTCGCGCCCCAAGAAGGCGGACGCAGATGCTGGTTTCAGCCCCTTGGAACTGCGCAAATTACGGGCGCTCAAGACGCCAGCCGGCATCCAACGTTGCCTCGACGATATGCCCTACCATCTGGCCGGCACCTCATGGTCACCTCGCGTCGTCCTGCGCGAACAGACGTCGCATTGCCTGGAAGGCGCGATCTTCGCCGCAGCCGCTCTGCGCGTCATCGGCTTTCCGCCGCTCCTTCTCGACCTCGAAGCAGATCACGACACCGACCATGTCATCGCGATCTTCAAATTGCGTGGGCATTGGGGCGCCGTAGCCAAGTCCAATTTTGCCGGCTGCCGTTATCGGGAGCCGGTCTACCGCACTTTGCGAGAACTCGCCTTGAGCTACTTCAATATCTACTTCAACCTGCGCGGCGAGCGCACGCTTCGGCGCTATTCGCGACCAGTAGACCTGGTGCGGTTCGATCATCTCGACTGGATGACCTCCGAGAAGGACATCTGGTTTGTTGCGGAGCACCTCTGCGACATTCCGCACAGCACCTTGCTGAAACCCGGGTTGGAAAAGTATCTCAACCGTGTCGACCCGCGGACGATGCAGAGCGAAATGGTAGGGCACCGACGGAAGTAGGCGGTTAAGTTTTTGCGCTGACAACGTTAAAACTTGCTGAACGGCACGTCCGCTGCTAACATCCTCAACTCGATGATTCGTGCGAATTGTCGGGAGCGGTTCACAGCGGCGGATTTCGACTTTGTCGTTCGCACCCTGGCGCGTTCCAGGACAGATCACGTTTCCCTGGTCGAACTTTTGAGCAACGCGGAAACACGCGACTCGGTGCTCGATCTTCCCCGGCTGGTTGAGGCGATTCTTTGCCATGCGGGTCACCTTTGCATTTCTTCGCAATTTTATTTTTACGTGCTGGCGCGTCACGTTTTGCGAGACGTGGGAATCACCGACCGCAAACTGTGCGATTACATTGCCTCGCTCCTCGAAACGTTTTCCCGCACGAAAGGTTTGCAGTCGCCGCACGCGACCGAGGACTGCGGGCGCCAATACGTTTCCGATATGCTGATCGCCCTCACGCACGCGACTTCGGAACAGGCGTTCCTGCTTCGGGCGCATGTCGGCAATTACTCGCTTTTTCTCAGCGGCATCTTCCACGAGAACACACAACGCCGCAGCCGGCGCGGCGCACCCGACCTGGCCTTTTATGAGCAGGTCGGCCGGACAAATTATCAACTGGTGGCTTCGCACGCCACCGCGCGCCGCTGCGAGTTGAGCGATGTTTACGAAGAACTCGCGGACCGCTTCCGGGAGGTGCGGCTCGCCTTGAACCGGCTCTCGGACCAACTGCTCAATCTCGATGAGGAGATAAGCAACTGCCTGATCTTGGGAGATGTCGCAAAAGTCCACAAAGGTCACCAACGATGACAGGTAAGGAACGAGCTCAATTCTTTGGGTCGTCTGTGTCCGGGGTGCGAGGCCGGTGAAGATGAACGAAACCCTTTTCAGCCAAGTTCAGCGCCTCTTTGAACGGACCTACGCGCAGGTCGGCATCAACCTCGAAGATTGCCTGATCGATCGCAGTCGTTGCGCGCACCTCTCACGGCTGGCCGGCGCATCCGCCCGGGAATTGAGCGAACTGGCCCGCACGTTTCTGCGACGGGCCGATGATCAGCTTTACGTCGGGATCTACTACTCGCGCTGGTTGATCGAACAGCTCGAACGCCACGATCCACGCGCCGGTCTGAGCGACCGCAATATCCGGTCGCTCATCGCCTTTGTGGAAGAGATCAATCACGCGCTGCACGCTGCTTTGCAGTTCAAAACGGGGCCATGTGAGATTGCTTCGGAAGATTTCGCGCGTAACCTCGAGCTCCAGGCACGCGTCGATACTTATCTGGTCCTGCTGCTCTTCGTGGCCTTTTTTCGCAAGACCCAAAAGGTTTCCCGGACCGACAGGCGCTGGCTTCGCTTTCACCTGTTCGCTTCGCAAAATCCCGGCGCGTTCCGAGCCGAAAATCTGCGCGGGCGTTATCTCGAGACGACAGAACTCGCCGCGAGCTACACGCAATTTCTCGATACGCTCAACGGCATGCGCCGGCTCGAGGAGATCCGCCGGTTTCGCTCGCTCGATTACGGAGCCAAAAAAGAGCGCGTTCTCGCGCTCATGAACGCCTCCTAGGTCTCGCGCGTTACGGACTCTTGGGCGCTCCGTCCTTCGCCTTCTCTTTCCCAGCGATGATGGCCTGCAGTTCCGGCAGATGTTCCTGCACCTTGTTCTGACCAATCTCCGCGCCTTTGGCCATCAACCCTGGCAGCGTCTGCATGGTCTTTTTTCCGAGAGGCGTCTGGTAGAATTTGTTTAACTCGTTCAATTCGCTCTCCGTAAAGGCGTCGGCATACAGCTTGACCATTTCGTCCTTGAGCCCGGGCCAGCTCATGTATTTCTTCAGAAAACTTTTCATCTCCTGTTCGTAGGGAGCAATGGCCGGACTGGCCTTGATCTGCATCTGAAGCGTCTGATCGATGGTCTCACTCAAGGCGGCGTCCATATTCATGCTGCTCAACAAGGATTCGGCTGCCTTCCGATGGCTGGCTTCGTCCGCACGAGTTATCGCCGGCTGGAGGAGGGCTATGACGCCGATCAGAATTGAGAAGATGAGTTGCTTCATGCGTTCATGGTGCAGACGCCATCATCCGAGCGCAAGGATTGAAGCGCTCCTTCCTCGGGTTTTCTCCCCGACCGAAAGGTGATTCCGTTTGAGAATCTCGATCGCACCCGTTAGTAATCGGACGTGTTCAGTTTGACGATGCTCGGGAGCGGGAGCGCAGGGAATAGCGCACTCGTCGCCACCGATCATTGCCGGTTGCTCATCGATGGCGGTTTGAGCGCGCGCCAGCTCGTCCTGCGCCTCGCGCAATGCGGGATTACGCCCAACCAGCTCGATGGCGTGCTCCTCACCCACGAACACGGCGATCACGTCTGCGGTCTCGAAGTGCTCTGCCGAAAATTTCATATCCCGATCTACTGCAACTCGCTTACGGCGGAGGCGATTCGCGATGGAACATTGGCCGAACATCGGAACTGGCGGTTGTTTCGCACCGGCGCGGATTTCTCAATCTGTGATATCGCCGTGCAAACGTTTCCGGTCCCGCACGATGCGGTCGATCCGGTCGGATACGCATTTCACTCCGGCTCAAGCGCGCTCGGATTCATTACCGATCTCGGTTACGCGACCAAGATGGTGATCGAGCGGCTCCGTCAGGTCCACACGCTCGTGATCGAAACAAACCACGACGAAAAACTTTTGCAGAACGATCCGCATCGCCCCTGGCCGGTGAAGCAGCGGATCCAATCACGCCACGGTCACCTTTCAAATGCCGCCGCGGCCACGGTGGTCGAACAACTCCTTTCCGGAAAACTCGATCGCGTGGTGCTCAGTCATCTGAGCCGGGATTGCAACACGCCCGAACTCGCCGCTGGTTCGATCCGCGCGATGCTCGCGCAACATGGCCGCAATGAAGTCGAAGTGCATTGTGCCGGCCAGACCGAAATCAGTCTCCGCTTTCGGATCGGGGAGACAATCGGTCGCGCGTTCCAGCC
>Ga0209048_10000212_pt1 | contig 63172 bp, 47 predicted proteins | sample FrelakmetCRP12CR_FD_187146 | JGI IMG/M metagenome (GOLD analysis project Ga0209048, IMG submission 187146) | Freshwater lake sediment microbial communities from the University of Notre Dame, USA, for methane emissions studies - CRP12 CR (SPAdes)... | ecosystem: Environmental > Aquatic >...
CAGTCGAGGGTTGTTGCTCTCGCTCTCGCGCCCGGATGGTCTGCCGGACAACATCCGCTGGCGCAAGGTCGACCGGATGAACTACCAGCAATACAGCCTCTTCTGCATGCACGCCCTGCACAACTTCGTCGAAACAGAGTTCTGCCTCCTGGTGCAAGAGGATGGCTGGGTGCTGGATGGCAGGAACTGGCGGGATGACTATTACCAGTACGATTACATCGGCGCTCCCTGCCACGCCGCCTTGGTCGGTGAACGGTATTACTCGGGATACAACTGGCTCGACCAACCCAATCCGATCGTTGTCCAGAACGGAGGATTCTCGCTGCGCAGCAGGAAGTTCCTCACGACGCCAAGCTGCCATGGCGTGATGTACATGTTCTTCCAGGTGCAGCCGTTCTGCAACGAAGATGTGCAGCTCACCTGCCTGATGCGGTCCCGGCTGGAAGAGCTGGGAATCAGGTATGCACCGATCGAGCTTGCCAAGCATTTCAGCGTGGAATACCTGGGGCCACGCTTCCACGACGACATCGACTTTGCCAGGCTGCTGGGCCACCACGCCCCCACGAGGAGGCTCAGAGGCGATCATCGCATCCATTGCGACCAAACGCTCCCGCAGCTGAGGACAATCTTCCGTGAGCTGGAGTTCCTGAACTACCTCGAGCGCACCGGATACACGGTGGAGTACGCGGACGCCGCTTCCTGAACCAGCGGTCGCCGGGCATGGCACGTTGACGGCATTGGTCGGCGGCTCCGAAGAACGCGCGCGCAGCTATTCGGGCAGCAGTACGCCCGAACCGCCCATCTCCTTCGGCACGTCCTTCTGCTTCGGCAGGCCGTCCTTCATGCGCAGTACGGTCTCCTGATAGTGGACGTGCACGCCGGGTTTGAACTGAAAATCCGGAATCGTGGCAGCGTACACATCGGTAAGATTCCACGACGGATGCTCGGTGAAGATGTGCCCTCCGCACGACTTGCACCACTTGCGCGAGCTTCCGGGCGTCTTGTTGTACGTGCCGATGTTCTGCTCCCCCTGCACGAACCTGACGGCACTCGGCTGCCAAAGCGTGAAGGCATTCACCGGCCCCGCCGACCAGTGACGACACGAACCGCAATGGCAGTAGCCCATGGCGACCGGCTCGCCCGTGACCGTGAATTGCACCGCACCGCAAAAGCAGCTGCCCTTGTAACTGCGTTCATTGCCCATGATTGGCCTCGTGGTGATGGTCGCTGGAAACACGCCAGCCCGGCGGTTTGTACTGCGCTATCCCAAGCCGCGTTCGGATAGCCGCGCCAACACTGCCATCGCGCAATACCTGTGTCAATCTTCGCGCACGGCGCCGCCCAAGGAAGTGTGTGGCTCCGATTTGCGCTGGCGTCGGCCGCTAACCGTCCGGGGCGGCGGAGCGCGCGGGCCGGCGGGGCCTTTTCGGGACCGCTGCCGGCGTTCGAGTGGGCAATCCTGCCCGCGGTTGCGCCACGGTGCGGACGGGAATAGGATAAACGACCCCATCCGGAGCGAAATCATGCGACGACTGCGTGTCCCGATAGCTCTAACCTGTGCGGCCCTCGCCATGGCCGCTGGCGCTGCGAACGCATCCACCTGCTACGTGATTCTGGATGCGAAGGAAACCATCATCTATCGCGCCACGATGCCTCCGGTCGACATGAGCGACCGCGGCGTGGCGGCGCGGGAAGCGTTGCGCCAGAAGGGCAACTATCTGATGTTCATGGACACGGAACGGTGCGCGCCGATCGGGTTCGGCAGCGGCTGGGCAAGTTCCAGCGAAGCGCCGCTCTCCGAGTTCGCGAGCAACACCACTGCGATCACGGCACCGGACGAAGGGGCAGTCGCCCGAGCGCGCGGCATCGCGCCCGCCATGCGGACCTCCGCCACGCCGGCCCCTCCAGCGGCCCCTGCGCCGTCACGACGGAACCCATCCGCGCAGACACGCTGAGCCGGTATTGCGTGCGCCGCGGCCGGCCGGCCGTCGCGCCCCGCCCTGATTGCAGCGCTGCAACGCGAAATCATCGCCGTGCCGGCTGTCCTTTGAAGGCCGGAGCCTCCGTTTGCGCGCAGGGTCGATGCGTGCGTGCGAGAGGGTCAGCCTGCCAGCCCGTTCGCGTCGGCCGTGCTCTTCGACGATTGCGCCCTGTTCGTGCCGGTCATCTCGACGAACACCGAGTCGCGCAGCGAAGGCTACTTCCGCCTGGAGTGGAAGCTCGCGGTCGACCGTTCGTGCCTGATGGCCGACGACCAGTTGCAGTGACGGGAGGCGCGCTGGCGGCGGTGGTTTCTCCCGGGCCTGTGGCACGGATCCGACCCGTCAGCCCGCCGCGTCGTACGCCGAGCGCACCCAGGCCAGGAGCTCGGCGTCGATGTCGTTCGGCTCGGACAAGCGCACGGTGTACTGGCACATGCCTCCCGGAGGCAAGGCTTTCAGGCGCGGTGAGGGGCGCAGACTCGTGGCGTTGAGCCCAAGCTCGATCTGGTCCCTGGTCGCCGGGCCGAGCATGGCGAACTGCTTCTTTCGCCGCAAACTGATGTAGGCCTTCTTGGGAGCCGTGGCGTACGCCCCGAGCTTGTCGATCTCGGCGGTCAGCCGCTCGTGCAACGTGCGCAAGGGTGCCTTGGCGCCGCTGTAGATCGCGTCGAGCGGGTCGGCATCGGCGGGTGTGGGCACGACCGCCTCCTTGGCCCGAAGCGCCAGCGCGTTCGCGTCGCCGTAGCCCAAGCCAAGTCGTTCCATCAGCATCGAGCGCTGCTCGCCGACCTTCGTCAGGCCGCTGTCGGCGATCAGCCGGCACAACTGCGCGAAGGTCTTGCCGGTCTTCGCCTCGATGTTGCGAATCTGCGTGGCAGCGGCGCTCTTGGGATCAGCCATCGTTTCGTCTCCTCCTCGAAACCTTCGTGGTCAAAGGGGGCCGGCGCTCGCCGTGCGTCCACCCGGCCGTGGTTCCGGCCTTCGTCTATGCCATGAGCCGGGAGCGCCCGTGCCTGGCCAGCAGGGGATCTCGCGCGCCTGCCTCGGCGAATCCCCGGTCCCGCAACTGGCAGGAGTCGCATCTGCCGCACGGAGCACCGTCGGGTGCGGGATCATAGCAACTGCTCGTCAACGCGTAGTCGATGCCGAGCGCTTGCCCCCTTCGAATGATCCCGGCTTTCGTGAGCTGGATGAGCGGGGTGTGAATCTTCAACCGCGGTGCCCCCTCGACGCCGGACTTGGTTGCCAGATTCGCCATGTTCTCGAAGGCGGCGATGTACTCGGGACGGCAATCCGGGTAGCCGGAGTAATCCAGAGCGTTCACACCGATGAAGACGTCGCTCGCACCCAGCGTCTCGGCCCACGCAAGGGCGAAGCTCAGGAAGATCGTATTGCGTGCCGGGACATAGGTGACGGGGATCCCGTGCGACAGCTCGGACAGGGGGCGGTCCTTCGGCACGGCCATATCGCCGGTCAACGCCGACCCTCCGAACTTGCGCAGGTCGAAATCGACCACGACGTGTTTGCGCGCTCCGAGCGCAACGGCCACGCGCTGAGCGCACTCCAGCTCAAAGACATGTCGCTGGCCATATCGAAAGCTGATCGCGTATGTCTCGTACCCTTCGCTTTGCGCGATCGCGAGCACGGTCGTCGAGTCGAGCCCGCCGCTGAGGAGCACCACCGCCCTTCCTGCCGTTGCCACCGGAATCCTTTCCGCATGTCGAAAACGGGCATTATCCAACGAGTGCCGGCGGGCGGACATTAGGCTTTGGCCGAAAAACAGTGTAGCGTTGACGTAGGGACAAGCCGATTGCTACCCCAGGATCCGTCCACGAAGCGGTGACGGAGCGAAGCGATTGCGACGTCCGAATCGCAGCCGTGATGCCGTCGCGCGACAGGACCCCGCGCACGGTATCTTGCAGTGTCCGGAAACGGGATTCAGGACGGAAAGGCGGGAGGCACGTGCAGGAACCGCACTCTGCTGCACCGGAAGCGGCTTCACTCCGGCGATCATGAAGATGAGGCTGCGCTCGGGTCTGGTCGCCATCCTTTGCACCGGCATGGCCGGGTGCGCAATCCTGCCCGCAGTCGGACTCAACCTCGCCGCACAGGGCGCGCAAGGTCTCGTCGCATTGACGCTTGGACCCATGGTGGCCATGCAGGAGCGGGCGCAAACGGATCGCTGCGCGGTGTCCAAGGGCCGGGGGATCTCGGTCGGCGAGTCGCTGGAGTCCGCGATTCCAACGGACGAGGGGGAAGTCGAGACGTTCGAGCCCGCATACTGGCGGCCCGAGTTCGCAAGCGAAGGCTATCCCCAGGCCGAACGATCCCGGACTCCGACCGAAGGAACGCTTGCGATCAGCGAACGGTCCATCCTGCTGGTCCCCCCGCTTGGCGCGACGAGGGTTCGCATTCCCTACGAGCTGGTACAGGACGTCGAAGTCCGCAGAGCCGCCGTCACCGGCGAACCTCGTTCCATGATCGTCAAATCCTGTTTCGGGCGCTTCGATATCGTCACCTTCGGGCAGCGGCAGGCCAACGAGCCGGATCCCGACGCAACCGCGGCGGCAGCCGCCCAACTCAAGGCCCGCCTGGCCTCGTTCATCGCCGCCGCGGGCGAATGACCCGAAGCGCCGCGCCTGGCGGCGCGGAAAGGCCCGTCGACCCACGGGCACCGCCGACGCAACCGGCTGCTGCTGCCATGGTCGCCTCCGGGGAGGTCCGGGACCGTCCGCGGTCGGCCGAAGTGGGACTTTCGCGAAGTCTGCAGGCGGACGCGAGGCTCGCTCAGGATGCCTTGGGCGCCATGTGGCCCTCGACCGCGTCGAGGACCTTTTCCGGCTCCTCCGCGTCGTCCTCGGTTTCGTTGTTGAGCACCCTGCGCATCCGTTTCGCGTCGAGCTCGCCACACCACTTGCCGACGACCACCGTGGCGACACCGTTTCCGATCAGGTTGGTCAGCGCCCGCGCCTCCGACATGAAGCGGTCGATCCCGAGAATGAGCGCGAGCCCGGCGACCGGCACGTTGCCCACGGCCGACAGAGTCGCCGCGAGCACGATGAACCCGCTGCCCGTAACGCCGGCGGCTCCCTTCGACGTCAGCAGGAGGACCGCGAGCAGCGTCAACTGCTGCGTGAGCGTCATCGGCGTGTTGGTCGCCTGCGCGACGAACACCGCGGCCATCGTGAGGTAGATCGACGTCCCGTCGAGGTTGAACGAATACCCGGTCGGGATGACGAGGCCGACCGTCGACTTCTTGATGCCGAGGTTCTCCATCTTCGCCATCATCCGCGGCAGAACCGATTCGGACGACGACGTGCCCAGGACGATCAGCAGCTCTTCCTTGATGTACCGGATGAACTTGAGAATGTTGAATCCGTTCGCCCGCGCGATCGCGCCCAGGACGAACAGGATGAAGACGAGGCAGGTGAGATAGAAGGTTCCCATCAGCTTGCCGAGCGACAGGAGCGAGCCGACGCCGTACTTGCCGATCGTGAAGGCCATCGCGCCGAACGCGCCGATCGGCGCGACTTTCATGATGACCCCGACGATGGCGAACAGCACATGCGACGATTTCTCGATGACGTCGAACACGAGCGTGCCGCGCCCTCCGAAACCGTGCAGGCAGAAGCCGAACAGTACCGCGACCAGCAGGACTTGCAGGATCTCGCCCTTGGCGAACGCGTCCACGACCGTGTTCGGAATGATGGCCAGCAGGAAATCCGTCGTGCTCTGCATCTGGCCCGGCTTGGCGTAGGCGGCGACGGCCTTGGTGTCCAGCGACGCCGGATCGATGTTCATCCCGGAGCCCGGCTGCACCAGATTGACGATCGTGAGCCCGACGACGAGCGCGATCGTGCTGACGATCTCGAAGTACAGCAGCGCGATGCCGCCGGTCTTGCCGACCTTCTTCATGTCCTCCATGCCGGCGATCCCGACGACCACCGTGCAGAAGATGATCGGCGCGATGATCATCTTGATGAGCTTGATGAAGCCGTCGCCCAGCGGCTTCATCGCCGCTCCGGTCTCCGGATAAAAGTAGCCGAGCAGCACCCCGAGGACGATCGCGCAGATGACCTGGAAGTAGAGTGACTTGTAGAGCGGTTTGCGGGCTTTGCTGCTCATGGTCATCCTCCTGGCCTGCGTTTCATTCCGGACTGACTGTCGGAGCGCCCGTTGCCGCTCGGGTCGCGTACGGCGGCGGCGTCATGATGGGGATCGACGTTCTTCGCCACGCGCCTAGTCGCCGGGAAGACCCTGCACCCGGAAAAGCTCCTCGAGGTGCGGACTCATCGGCAGGTTGAGGCGCGCGCCCGACGGCATTGGTTTGACGAACCAGCGTTCGTAGATGGCGACAATTTCGCGGCTGCCGGCAAGCTTGCGGAATGCGCGCTCGACGACTTCGGCAAACTCGGGATCGTCCTTGCGGAACATCAGCGCGTCGTCGGCGTAGGTCAGGTAGTCGCCCACGACGCGGAAGTCGGAACCGGACGCCGTCGTGGCCACCATGCCGTAGAGCTGCACGTCGTCGTTGGCAAAGGCGTCGGCCTTGCCCGATCCGAGCATCGCGAACGATTCCTGGTGGTCGCCGCCGAAGATGAAGTTGATCCGCAGATTCCGGCGCTGGGCGAGCTTGGGGATCGCCGTTTCGTGCACGGTGCCGCGCGTGAGCACGACGGTCTTCCCGTCGAGGCCCTCGAACGACCGGATGCCGCTGCCGCGCCGCACCAGCAGCTTCGTCCCGGTCACGAAGATGGTCGGCGAGAAGGCCACGATCTTTCGCCGCTCGGCCGTATTGTTCGACGACCCGCATTCGAGGTCGATCGCACCGGACGTGACGAGATCGAAGCGGTTCTCGGGCGTCACCGGCCGGAATTCGACGCGAAGCTCCTTCTGGAGCTCGGCAGCGATTTCGTCGACGACGATTTCGCAGAGATCGAGCGAATAGCCGATGGGTTTCTTCTTCGCGTCGAGGAACGCGAACGGCGGCGAGTTCTCGCGATGACCCAGGCGCACGACGCCCGTTTCGTCGATCTTCCTGAGGGTCGGCGAGGTGGGGGCCCAAAGGGGTCTTGCGGGCTGCTGCGCGAGTGCCGCCGCCGCGACGCAAAGCGCCACCGCCCCGGCGGCGATCGCCGCCCGCGATCCGCGCCGCAGCGCGATCCGAGGCCCGCCGGCGTCGCCCCTCGACACCTTGCGCGCGGACGCCGGCTCGCGGCGGTCGGCGCCGAAGCGATTGATTGCGCGGTTCGAGGGCAATACCATGGTGGTGAAGGTCGGCGTCCTCTGCCCACAGCCCACAGCCCACAGCCTCCGCAGGGGAAGCCCCTCGGATAACCCGGACGGCGGCCATGCATGTTCGCAGGAATTTGCACGTCGGGCAATCCGCCCGTGGCACGTTTGAAGTTCCGGCATCGCTTTCATCGATCTCTACTGGTGTTGCGCGGCAGCCCAGGTCCGTCAAATGGGTGTTTCGAACGTCTACGTCGAGGCAAAGTCGGTCAGAATGATTCCGGGTCGACGGGTGCCGAAGTGCGCAGTCGATCCACACCGTTCAGTCGCTGTGTGCAATTGCGGACACTCGCGCGTGGTGCTGCAACAGGGGCGTCGCAACACTCATTAGCTTCATCCTCTGCCGCCCGGGATCGTCCTTCAGGTTAGGCGCATGCCAGCTGAGTCCGGCCCGCCCAGCCAATCGCGCTTCAGGTGTCGCTAGCATCGCGTACCGCCCCTGCCAGGTCTTGCCGATGCGGAGATCGTCTGCATGCAGACCGCGCGCCCGAATTCATGGTGGGGTGGCCACTGCTCGCACCACCCTCACTTTGGCCCAGTTACATCGACCGTGATACTCTGTCGCGCGCAACCTTCGTGTGCTTGAATCTCTTCGTCTTGATCCGGCTTGGCTGCGACGTGGCGGATGCGCCTTCCCGGCCGTGCCCAGAAGTCCGGGCGGCAGATGAAGAGTCGGATGTTTTCGAAGGTCATTAAACCCCTTCCGAACGCGAAAGAATTGCTTGTAGACCGTTCCATGAGGTCGAAGCTGAACCCGGACGCGCACATCTCCTGTTGCCGCACAGTCTGCTAGTCGACCGCGCTATCTTGTGTTTGGATGAAAAATCTTCTAATCCTTCATTTGGAAAGCGTCACCCGGCAGCGCCTTGCCGCGTTCGGGTCGGCATTCCCCAATACCCAGCGCCTCATGCGTGACGCGTTGGTATTCGACAAATTCTTCTCCTCGGCGACCTCGACGCTGATGGTCGTTACCTACCTCTTTCACGGCAACGACTTCGAATTCGACGCGTCCTCCCAATTCGAGGGTATGCGCCCCGCGGCGAACAATCGAAACCTCTTTTCCGTTCTTCGGAGCCGCGGCTACAACGCCGACATCGTCTGCCTAAATGGTTTCCACGCAGCGAGCGCGACAAAGCTCTCGGCGTGGTCCGACGACCTGCCGCCGGTGTGGAGTACCAACGATTTCCCGACGCTGTTTGCACGGTTCGATGAACTGACTGATGCGCCACCGTTCGCCATTTATGTCTGGGATCTCATCACGCACATCGAGCATAGCCTTGCGCTGGCACCTTTCTCGAGCGGGCTCACCGACCAGATCCGGCGCGCCTGCGGCGTGGCCGACGATGCCATTGGCACGATGCTGGCGATGCTCGAACGCAAAGGGCTGCTCGATAACACGACGATTCTCCTCTACGGTGACCATGGCGACGATTATTGGACCCATGGATTCAAGGGTGGCATGGTCCATGCAACCGAGCCGTACACGCAAATCACGTGGACGCCGCTGGCAATTCGTGATCCGGGGCTTGCCCCGGGATCCAACGAGAATCTTGCGAGCACGATAGACATCGCGCCGACGTGCCGCGCGCTACTCGGCGTCGACGAGCCGGACGTGTTTCCATACTCCGGAACAAATCTGCTCACGGGCGCTCCAACACGCGTGTTCTCGCAGAATTTCACGGCCAATCAACCGGACAATTGGGATCTCGGCGTCGTCAAGACGCATGCCGTTACCGACGACGCATACAATCTGGTGGCGAGCTCGCGCGGGCTCGAGATGTACGCATATCACCTCGACCCCGGCAACCACTGCAACCTGCTGCACTTCTTCGACGTTTTCCCCGGGGGGCGCATTGCGCTGCGCGAGCAGGCTCATTGCGCGGGGCATTTCCGCGCGGCGCTACAGGAAAACGCACGCGCGGTCGCCGACCTCGCGTCGCATTTCGGAGTGCTGCGCGCGGCGCTAGCCGAGCGCGTCGCGGCAAAGCGGGCGTATATTGCGGAGCGCGGTATCGAGCCGACCTTCGCGCTCGATCCGCGTTGCCTGCACAGGGCCAGTGACCACGACCGTGGCGCGTTCTTCGGCCGTGCAGATGGCGCGCAATCGGCGGCCGCGACAATGCCGGCATTCAGCTTCGCGTTCAAGCTTCGGTGAGATGAACGCCTCCGCCAGTCCCCTGCGGAGATCATGCGCTACCTAATCCTCGCTGCCGGCATGGGCAAGCGCATGGGCGGTGCGCACGAGTGTGTTCCAAAGAGCCTGATCGCCATAGACGGTGAGCCGTTAATCGGGCGGCTGCTGCGGCAGATCCGGCAGTGCGACGCATCGGCCGATGTGCACGTGGTGGTCGGGTACAAGAGCGAGCTCATCGAACCACTGGTGGAGGGTTGCCGGATCATCGTCAATCCGTTCTTCGACATCACCGGAATCAACGCGTCACTATGGTTTGCGCGGGCATCCTTCGATCAATCGTTGATGATGATTCACGGCGACGTCGTGCTGTCGGAGGAGCTGGCGGCGGACCTGATCGCGACGGGAGCCGAGTCTCTGGTGGCCTACGACAGCAGCGTCCTTGACCCCAAGGAAATCAACATTGCAGTAGCGGGCGATCGTGTCACGCGTTTCGGCGTCAATTTTTCTGGCTATAGCGGTGCTTACGCAGGCGTTCTCAAGCTCTCGCCATACGCTGCGCGGTCGTTCGCGGAAACGCTCGATCGACGCGTGAGACGCGGATTCAACGAAGCACGCACGTATTACTTCTTCGTGATGCGCAAGCTGATCGCCGACCCTCGAGTCACCTTTGCGCCGTTCGATCTTGCCCGCCATCGCTGGAAGGAAATTGACTACGTCGAGGACATCGCCATTGCCAGAGCCCGGGTCGGTGGACAGGGCCGCGCCGATGTCCCCTAGCGGTGGCGTGCGCGATATGCCGAGCGTGCATTGCGGCGCCGCGGATTGCGAAGTCATCGACAGGGGTGTCGTACCAGTCGGACGCCGCGAGCTCGGCGCTGCAATCCGGTCGATCCTCGACGGTCAGGTTGCCGAACTCGCCCGTGACCGCAACTCGGTGTGCTACCGCGTCCGCCTTTCGGGGCGTCATGGACCTCCCGGCGCCGCGATCGTCAAGGTGGCCAGGCCGGGATCGCAGCGAACCAACGGCGACGCGACGTTCGCCTGGGAGGCCGCAATGCTCGCGAGACTCCCCGCCTCGGGAATCATGGACGTGCCCGCGTTGCTTGCGCGCGTCGCGGCCGACGGTAGTCACTTCCTTTTTACGACCGAACTGCCGGGCAAGCATCCCGATGCCCGGCTGCATCCTCTCGATGGCCGGCAGTTGCGCGCGATTCTGGGCGGCCTCTATGTTATGGACTGCCGGTCCTTGATGCACTACGACCTCAAGGCTGCCAACATCTTGATCGACGGCGATAGCGCGCGGTTCATCGATTTCGAGTTCGCCCGTTTTGTGGGCTCATGCAATGCGTACGCGCCGGCGGCCGCGGCTTTCTGCGAGGACTTCAACGTTTCCGGCAATCCGTTCTTTCCGGCGCGGTCGAACGTCGCGAATTTCGAGTTTCGGGCGCTCCATCGCTATCTGGTCGACCTCGAGGCGACGAGGTCTCGTGGCGCCGCCAATGCCCTGCTTTGCGAATGGCTGCGCGGCAAATCTGCTTACCACCGGCGGATGTCGGGCTTTCTGCTGGAGCTCTCCCAAACGTCGGTCGGGCGCGTTGCCATCGCCAGTGGGATCACGACGGACGAAGCGCATGGGGGGTTGCTCGCGGCCGTGGCGCACGAGAACCTGCTCGCGACGCTGTTCCAGCATCCGCGCGATGCCGTGGTTCGCGTCGAGTGGTTTCTGATGGGGTTCCGTCGCGCGGTCTTCGAGCGGCGCACCGACGAGGCCGGCAAGTTGCAGGACGCGACGTTGAGCGAAATCAGCGATGGCGCCCTGTCGTCCCACGACTTGCCCGACACATACAAAAAGGCGACGGCAAGAACACTCGACCTAGTTGGACGCAGCACCCATCCCCCAGCCTGACAGTTCTCGCCGCCGACGGGCGCAATCACACGGCGTCTGGTACCCCTTGGGAGAAGGCACGGGGGTCCGCCTGCATTGCCAATGTCATAGCGGGGGTCGCCGCAATACGCAGGACGATCAACCACGCCAAGGGCAGTTAACGACCTTCGCCGCGATCGACCGGACGCCGGGTCTGGCGGATGAGAACCTGAAGTTTGCCAAAAAATGGAGTGGCGTGGCCGCGTGATTGCGGCTCGCGTCCCATCGATGATCGCATCGCCAAGCAGGCTTCGTTGGGCTTCAAGCCCCGGGATAGTGCCTTCGAGTGACTGCCGTTCGGTGGACGTCGGGTGCAAGCACACCAGTTCGTCCTGGGCGCTGGTCAACGCCTGACTGACGATCCGGCCGGGCGGCGAGTGGCCACTATCGGCGAAATCCCTGACGGTCCGCTGGCCGAGCTCGGTCCAATCGTCGACGGTCGCAGTTCGACGCCGACTGCAGACTTAGGACGGTTCCGGAACCGGCCATACGTAGATGTCATCGACCATTCGAGCGGCAGTCCGTAGACCCGCGGTGCAAGCCCGATGGTCAATGCATCGGAACGAAAGGCCCGCGCCGATAGGATCGCCCCAGCCCGGCGACGCAATCAGCGCGCGAGCTCGATTGCGGAAAACACCCGCTCGCAGCGCTGCCGGTCGCCCGCTTCGGCAATGCCCGGCTGGGCGCACCACGCGAGGAGGCGATCCCCGGCCGTGGCGGGGCCAGTCGGCGCCGCGCTCTGGAAGCGGTCGCGCAACTGCTTCACCTGCAGCGCCAGCCGCTGCGCCTGCAGCTCGGGCGGGCATTCGAGGCCCAGCAGCATTTCCAGTTCGAGCAGCATCCCGCGCCGCGCTTCGGCACCGTCTTCGATCCGCGTCATGTGCTCGCTGGCTGCGCCTTCCTCGGCGAGGGCACGCCGCGCCGCGTCGCGCCGCGCGAGCATCTTCTTCTCCCAGGCCCCCGGCAGGCCCGGCATCGCCGTCCACTGTTCGTCGATCGCCGGCACCGCCGATTCCGCGTTCGTGCGCGAGCGCACGAGGCTGTCCAGCGCCTCGCACAGGGCTTCCTTCGCCGCCAGCGTCCGCCACACCGCGGCTTCGCGGGAACGCGCGCGCGCCGCGAGCGCCGTCTCGACCGCGGTCCTGGCATTCCGGAACCGGGATTCGAGGCCGCCCGGGGCAGGATCACGGGGACTCGTGCTCTTCTTCCATTGCTCCTGCAGGTCGCGCAGGCGCCGGCGCAAGTCCTGTTCGTCGATGTCCGTCGGCGCTGCGAGCTGCTCGAGCTGCGCGCACAGGCCCTCCAGCGCGCGCCGCCCTTCGTGCTTCCGGCCGTCCTCTTCCTTGCGCTTGGCCTGGCGCGCCTCGAATACCGCGTCGCAGGCGGCGCGAAACTGCTCCCACAGCGCGCGCTCGTCGCGCTGGGGCAACGCCAGCGTCCGGGCCTCCTCCTGCCATCGGGTCTGGATCGCCTTGACGCGCGACGGCGCCTCGCGCTCCATCGCATGCGCGGCGAGCGCGGTGGCCTCCTCGACCAGCGCCTGCCGGCGCGCCCTGGCCGCATCGCGCGCGGCCGCCAGCGCGTCACGCAGCGGGGCGAGCGCGGCCTTCAACCGCGCGTCGAGCTTCTTCCATGCGCCGGGCTGCACGCTGCCGAGTGCGCCTTCGCGCCATGTCCGGTCCGTTTCACGCAGCCAGCGCTCGATCGCGCGCCAATCGCGCGGCTCGACGAGCAGCGTCGGTGCATTCGCTGCCGCGGCGGCGATGAAGTCTTCGCGCTGCTTGCGCGCCTGCTGCCGCTGCGCCGCCAGCTCCGCGAAATGCCGGGCGGCCGGCGCGTAGGCTCTTTCGCAGGCGTGGTCGAAACGCTCCCACAGCGCCTTGGGCACGCCCGCGTGCTGCTGGTCGAGCGCCTTCCACTCGTCGCGCAGTTTCCGGACGTCGAGCGCGAGCTGCGGTGCGTCCAGCGTCTGCGCGGCCGTGGCCTCCGCTCGCTCGCAGAGCCGGATGCGGGCCTGTTGCTGGCCGAACGACTCCCAGCGCTCGAGCTCGACGAGCTGCTGGACGACGCGGCTCAGGCGCTGCGTGGTCGGCTTCGGCAGGGGGCCGGCGCCTGCCTTGTGCATCCTGATTTCCTCGGCCGCCATGCGCGCCGCCTGCAGCTGTCCGGCAGCGAGCGCCTGTTCGGCGGCGTGCAGAAGCCCGTGAATCTTCTGCCGGGTCGCGCCCGCCTCCTGCTCAGCCGCGCGGATCTGTGCAAGCCTGCGCTGCTCGATCACGATGAGCGCGGCCTCGAAACGCCGGGTCAGCGCCGGCGTGCGGATCGCGCGATCGAGCGCCTGCCATCGCTCGGGAAGCGTCGCGTGGTCGATCGACGTGCCCGCAGCGAGCTGCTCCGCCTCGACGACCAGCGCCTCCGCACCGGCCTGCGCCTGGCGATCCTCCTCCCGTCGGGCGATGCGCAGCTCGGTCTCGTCGAGTTTCGCGAGCGCCGGATCGTCGCCGTACCGCCGTGCCTCGTCGCGCAGCGAAGCGAGTTCCGCGCGCAGAGCCGCAATGGCGTCGGGCGCGGAAGGGAGCTCGGGTGTTCCGGTCGATTCGCGGAGCCTGCGCTCGAACGCGGCCCTGGCCCGCTGTTCGTCGCGCTCGCGATCGAAGCGCGCCTGCAGCGCCTGGCGGGCCGCTTCGCAGCGCGCCAGGCGCTCGGGGTCGCCGCCCAGGTCGAGCGCCTGCCAGCGGCGATTGAGCTCCACCACCGCGGTCACGATCGGCCCGGATTTCGTCGTCAGCGCTTCGAGCTGCGCGAGGATCGCATCCGCTTCCGCTGCCCCGGCCAGACGGTTCTCGATGGCATCGAGGCGCTGCCGCGCAAGCCGCGCCACACCGTGGTCCCGGTTCTTGGCCGCATCGGCGAGCTTGCGCAGGCCCTCGGGCGTGTGCACCCGCTCCGCCGCGGCGATCCGCGTCTCCGCGTGCTGGGCGGCGAGCGCGAGTTCGATCAGCGTGCCTTCGTCGCGGATGCCGGCGATCGCAATGCGGCGCCGATCGGGGTCCGCGGTGCGGCGCGCAACCTCGCTGCGTAGCGCGTCGGTGCACGGATCCGAGTCGAGCAGAGCCGTGGCCCCGGCAATGTCACCGGTCTCGGAAAGGACGTTGCCCAGCGCGGAAGCCAGCGCCGCCTGCACGGACGGATCCGTTTCGGCGGCCGATGCGGCGGCGAGAAGGGCCAGATCCGTGCAGCGTCCGGCCGCGGCGGCGCGCACTTCCGGCACGGGGTCGGCCGCCAGCAGACGCGCGAGCTCGTCCGAGTCCGGCGGAAGCTCCGCGGCGCCGAGGACCCGTTGCGCGGGGTCGGCGTGCAGGTGCAGCGCGGCGCGTGGAAAGAGTCGGTTGATCATCGTCGGGCGGCGGTCCGGTTCCAATGCAGTGATGCCGTCGCCTGCGCGTGCAAGCGCGGCGGCGGATTCACCTTCCTGCCCCGGCCAGGAGATCCCGGGTGTCGTTCCGCACCCGCGAGCCATGCGGTCCGTGGACGGCGAAAACGCGATGGTAACCAAAAATCACGGTGTCGGCGGATGATCCCTCACGTTCGCGGATGGAGCGCCCGAAGGCGGGTGTACGGCACGGCGACCGGCGTTCTCGCGCGGTCTTGGGGAAACAGCGCCGCGGTTGACCGCCCGACAACGATAATGGAGGATTGCCGCGGCACGGCTGGGCGGCAGGCGTGCCGGAGCCGGGGGCGCCGGGGAGCCATCGACGGAAAGCAAGCATGCAGGCGTCGATGCCGACTTCTACGCGCGGCTGCCGGTCTTCGCAGCCTTCACCGGCGTGATGGACCCGGACCGGCATTGCCCGCTGCCCGACGATTGGCTGATCGGACTGACCGATGCCGTGGGGTCGACGCAGGCGATCGCGGATGGCCGCTACAAGACCGTGAACACGGCCGGCGCGTCGGTCATCGCCGCCGTCGCCAATGCGCTCCGGGGCCGCTCGTTCCCGTTCGTCTTCGGGCGTGGCTCGGGTAACATGCCGGTGCGCATGGAGAACAACCGGCCCTCGCCAGGGCGACGCCCGTGACGGCGGCCACGGCCAATGGCATCACGATCGAGTACGAAGCGCTCGGCGACCCGGCCGCGCCGCCGATCCTGCTCGTCATGGGACTCGGCATGCAGCTCATCGCGTGGCCCGATAGCTTCTGCAAGGGGCTGGTCGAGCGCGGCTTCCGGGTGATCCGCTTCGACAACCGCGACTGCGGCCATTCGTCCAAGATCCACGTCCGCCGGCAGCCGAACATCGTCGCGGCGCTCGCCGCGGCGTGGCTGCGCCTTCCCGTGCGCGCCCCATACACGCTGGACGCAATGGCGGCCGACACGGTCGGCCTGCTCGACGCGCTCGGCGTGCCGCGCGCGCACATCGTCGGCCTGTCGATGGGCGGCATGATCGCGCAGGTCGTGGCCGCGAAGTACCCGGAGCGGGTGCTGAGCCTGACGTCCCTCATGTCGTCGAGCGGCAGCCGCAAGGTTTCCCAGCCGCGCCCCGACGCGAAGCGGGCGATCCTCAGCAAGCCCGCGCGCCCCGACGACCCGGAGAACGTCATCGAACATCTCATAGAGGTGTTCGGGGTCATCGGCAGCCCGGGGTTTCCGACCGACCGGCACGAGTTGCGCGCGCGGATTTCGCGCAGCGTGCGCCGCGGCTACTACCCGGCCGGCGTGACGCGCCAGCTGGTTGCGATCATCGCTTCCGGCGACCGCCGCGCGCTGCTGCGGAAGATCACGGCGCCCACGCTGGTGATCCACGGCGCCGAGGATCCGCTGGTGCCGGTCGAGGCGGGCAGGGACACCGCGCGCCACATCGCCGGTGCGAAGCTCATGGTCGTCGAGGGCATGGGACACGATCTCGCGCCGGCACTGGAGCCGATGCTGGTCGAGGCGATCGCTGCGCATTGCCGCGAGTCCGGGGACGTTTCGCGCCCCTGAACGGCTGCAGCCTTTGCCCGGGTCGTGCGCGCCGGCCGCGACCAGGCCGGCCTACCGCGATTCCTTCGCCGACGGGAGGTGCCGCCGCGCCGGGGTCCCGCGGCCGGCGTCCGCAGCCGGTTCTGGCCATGGGGCGGCGTGCCGGGAGCGCACCGCGGGCCTTTCGATCGCGACGATCACTTCCCTCAACTTGCCGCTGCGCCGATCCGCGCGCGGAGCGCGGCGGTCGAGGTGCACCCGCACGTTGGGCAGCGACTGCTGCGCGAGATAGCAGTGCAGCGCGTCAGCCGCGGCATGCCACGCGGCCTGCCGATCGCCGTTGCCGGGAACCAGACGCAGCGCAAGCCGGTCGGCCGCCGTCTGGACGACCTGGAACCGCTGCACGCGCGCGGCCTCCTCCACCACCGTCGTCAGTGCCAGCGGCAGCAGACGCACGACGTGGCCATCCGGCGCGCGCAGTGAGAGCACGTCATCGTGCCTGCCCTCCACCTGGATTGCCGGCAGCGGGCTCCCGCACTCGCACGGCCCGTCCCTGGCCAGGACGCTGTCGCCCAGGTCGTAGCGGATGATCGGCTGCACGCGGTTGGCGAGGTTCGTGAGGAGCACGGTGCGCGACGGCTCGCCGGGCGGAGTCGGGCGGTAATCGCCGTCGACCGGCTCGAGCAGGACCCAGTCGGCGTTGACGTGCAGCCAGCCCTCGTGGCAACCGAAGGCGATGCTCATGCATTCGGACGCGCCGTATTCGTTGACGAGGCGGCATCCGAAGGCGCCCTCGATTTCCCGGCGCATGCACTCGGGCAGGCATTCGCCCCCGGACCACAGGCTCGCCGGATCGATCCTAAGCCGGCCGGCCTTCCGCTCGTCGGCCAGCAGGGACAGCATCGTCGGATAGCTGGCGAGGAAGGCGGGGCGATAGGCATTCAGCGCGGCGACCAGACGGGGCAGCGGGTCCATGATCGAAAACCCGCGCGCCGCGATCCACGGATTGTTGCGGCACAGCCGCTGCCACGAGGCGATGCCGGCGAAATGATCGCCGGTCGCCGCCACCAATGCGGCCCGTCCGCCGGGAATGAACAGCGGCCACGCCTGCTGCGTGGCGAACCGCGCCGGATCCATGTGCACTGCCATGAGCGCGTCGAACGACGCCAGCGCGTCGCCGTCCTGCACGTAGATGCCCGGCTCACCGGTGCTTCCGGAGCTCTTCCAGACGACGAAACGGCCCATATAGCGCTCGCCGATCTGCCGCCGATCCGCGAGGAACGCCTCGATGCGGGCCCGCTTGAGGACCGGCTCGGTCACCCAGTCGTCGAAGCGCTCCATCAGCGCCCGCTTGGTCGCGACCGGCAGGTCGGCCGGATCGAGGTCGCCTTCCGGCAGTCCGCGATAGGCATCGCGGTAGACGGGCGACCGGGCCCGCGCGAAGCGCACCAGCGCGTCGAAGCGGCGGCGCCCGGCGGCCTCGATCGCGGCGCGGCCCATGCTGCGGGTCCACCAGGTCTCCGCGACGCGCGAAGCCCACGACCAGCAGTCGGCGGATGCGCGGAGCGCATCCCACGAAGCGGCCGGTGCGACGCGTGTCATTCACGATCTCCTGCGTGGCGCCGTCCTTCCGTAAGACGGGGGACGCGCCGGTTGAAACAACGTCCTGCTCCGACGGGATGCTATCGCTCCTCCGTCACCTCGAACCATTGTTGGCCGCCAGGGGATCCTCGCCGTGCGCGAATCGCCGCATCGCCGCCGCGAAGACGCGGTACTTGGCGCTGGTGACCATCATGTCCTGGAACCAGTTCACGAGCTCGCTCCACGGCTCGTTCATGTTGTTGAGCCCGGAGAGGAACGCGACCACCGTTCCGAGCTCGGTCTGGCCGTTGATCACATACCATCCGCCCACGCCGAGAATGACGACCCGGCCGAAATTCTGGGTGAGGTTCATCAGGAACTTCATCGAGTACCTCAGCTTGAAGATACCGAGGTTGAGCTGGAAGATTTCCGCGAATCGCAGCTGCTGCTTGAGCGCCCGCTCCGTCTCGTTCGCCCTCGCGAGGACGCCGGCGCTGGCCTGGCGCAGAACGGCAATGCGGATCCGGACCTTCCGATTGATCGCCCTCTGCATCAGCGGCACGAACACGAACTGGGGGGAAAACAGTACGATGCTGACGACCGCGAGCATCGGCTCGACGTAGAACATGTAGCCGATAACGCTCAGCAGTATCCCGATCTGCAGCACCGGCTCGGAGATGGCGACGCCGACGAATCCGCCGATCGGCTCGGGCTCGGCGAGGATCAGCGAAATCTCGACGCCCTTCACGCCCGGCTTTGCGCGCTGCGCCGGCAGCGAGGCGACGAGCGAGGTCGTCGCCAGACGCAGCGCACGCACGGCCTTTTCTCCCAGCCAGCCGCGATAGACGTTCATCAGGAGCTTGATGAGCCCTTCGGACAACACGACGGCGACATACACGGTGGCGAGCGCGGCGAGCAGCTCAAAGTCGCCATGCAGGACCGCCGCATTGAGGATGCGCCGCTGCAGCTCGAGCGGCACCGTGTTCAACGTGAAGACGGCGACCGCGAGCAGCGAGATCCAGAGCTGGGCCCAGGCACCCACGCGCCCGACGAAGCCGAACAGCGTAGGCGGCATGCCGTTGTGGGCAAGCGGCCGGGAGAGATTGTCGGGCGGCGGCGCCCACCACTCCGTGTCATCGGAACTGCTCGCAACGGCATTCCCCGCCGCGCCGCGGGGACCTTGACCCCGCGCGCTTCGCCACAGAGTACCCGCGCCCTTCGACCGATGCATGCCGGCCCTTCGCATGTTCGCGGGGCGATCCCGCGGCGATGGGTACTGCGTAGAGAGAGAAACGTGACGCCCATCAACAAGAGCGTCGGTGCCGAATCGCGCGAGGGTTCGCCTTGCGGTCCAGTATACCGCCCGGGGGAAGCTCCCTGCATCCGTTGTGTGCACTTCCGTCGACGCGGATGTTGATGCTGGTCAACAGTACGGCTTTGGTACCGATCGCAATGTCCGTGCACCGGGCTTCCGTTGCGGCCGCCGCCGGTTGCGGTAGTGGATGCGCGGTGTTCGGAGGACAATTCCAGTAGGCAGGACAGACCGCTGGCAGCGGGGTTGGCGGGCGCGACCCGGAAACCGGCATGGCGGGCGACGGGAGACGGCATGGAGAAGCAGACCCGGTTCAACATTTGGTATGCGATCGTCGCGGTGCTGGGCGTGCTCCTGCTGCGCGAGGTGTGGACGACGGCGCAGCAGGTGGAGCCGATCCCCTACAGCGAGTTCCAGCAGCAGCTCGCCGCCGGGCGCATCAAGGAAATCGCGATCGGGAACAACGTCATCCAGGGCAGCTATCGGGAGGCGCAGCCCGACGGACGGACCCGCTTCATCACGACGCGCGTGGATCCCGACCTGGCGAAGGACCTGGCGAAGTACGACGTGAAGTTCGCCGGCGTCATCGAGTCCACGTTCCTGCGCGATGTCCTGTCGTGGGTGGTGCCGGCGCTGGCCTTCTACCTGATCTGGACGTTCTTCGCGCGGCGGATGGCGGAGCAGGGGGGCCTCGGCGGCGGCTTTCTCGCGATCGGCAAGAGCAAGGCGCGCGTCTATGTCGAGACCGACACCAAGGTGACGTTCGAGGACGTCGCCGGCGTCGACGAGGCGAAGGAGGAGCTGCGCGAGGTCGTGGGCTTCCTCAAGGACCCGCAGCGCTACAGCCGGCTCGGGGGGCACATACCGAAAGGGGTGCTGCTCGTCGGCCCGCCGGGAACCGGCAAGACGCTGCTGGCGCGCGCCGTCGCCGGCGAGGCCGGCGTGCCCTTCTTCTCGATTAGCGGCTCGGAGTTCGTCGAGATGTTCGTCGGCGTCGGCGCGGCGCGGGTGCGCGACCTGTTCGGAGAGGCGCGGCAGCGCGCGCCCGCCATCATCTTCATCGACGAGCTCGATGCGCTCGGCCGCGCTCGCGGCGCCTATCCGCTCGGGGGCCACGACGAAAAGGAACAGACGCTCAACCAACTGCTGGCCGAAATGGACGGCTTCGATCCGAGCCATGGCCTGATCCTGCTGGCGGCGACCAACCGGCCCGAGATCCTCGATCCGGCATTGTTGCGCGCCGGGCGCTTCGATCGGCAAGTCCTGGTGGATCGGCCCGATCGCGTGGGCCGCGTGCAGATCCTCAAGGTGCACCTGAAGAAAGTCCGTCTTGCCGCCGACGCCGACCCGGAACAGATCGCGGGGCTGACCCCGGGCTTCACCGGCGCGGATCTCGCCAATCTCGTCAACGAGGCGACGCTGGTCGCCACACGCCGCAATGCGGACGCGGTCGCGCTGGACGACTTCACGGTGGCCGTCGAGCGGATCGTCGCCGGCCTCGAGAAGAAGAGTCGAATTCTCAATGCGAAGGAGCGCGAGGTCGTGGCCCATCACGAGATGGGGCATGCGCTCGTCGCTCTCGCGTTGCCGGGCACGGATCCCGTCCACAAGGTATCGATCATCCCGCGCGGCATCGGCGCGCTGGGCTACACGATCCAGCGGCCGACCGAGGACCGCTTCCTGATGACCCGCGAGGAGCTCGAGGACAAGATGGCGGTCCTGCTCGGCGGGCGTGCCGCCGAGCACATCGTCTATGGCCGGCTTTCCACGGGCGCGGCGGACGATCTCGCCAAGGTCACCGACATCGCGCGGAGCATGGTCATGCGCTACGGCATGGACGAGAAGCTCGGCAACCTCTCGTTCGAAGAGGAGCGCCCGTTGTTCCTGCCGGCACCGGTCGCCTGGTCGGAACGCCGGTACAGCGACGACACGGCGCGCGAAATCGACCGTGCCGTTCGCGACATCGCGGGTAGGGCGTTCGATCAGGCGGTGCGCATCCTCGCCGCGAACCGCGGCATTCTGGACGACGGGGCGCGGCAGCTCCTGCAGAAGGAGACGCTGTCGGAGGCCGAAATCAGCGCGATCGCTGCGTCCATCGTGCGGATTCCGCGCGCGAGCTGAGTTCCGCCCGCGCGAGGCTTCCGTCCGTTCGTGCACCGGTCCTCGCATGTTCGCGCGCGCGGGCGCCGCGTGCATTGCTTGACATTGATCAAACCGCACCGGGTTGCCGCCGCGAAGAATAGGGTTGTGTGTACGTGCATCGCACTCGGTCGCGGGCGGCAAGGTTCCGCGACGACGTGCGTCCGGTTCGCGCAGTCTGCCACCTGGAGATTTCATCGATGACCACGAAGCAGAGCCCGAGGGTGCCGTCGCACCTGGCCGGGCGAAAGACGCACGCCCCCACGCCGGCGCATGCGAACCCGGATCATCCGCGCAGCGTGGCGATCGAGGTTCCCGAGTTCGAGGACGGAGCCGACCCGGACCAGCCGTTTGCCGAAGGCGCGCACGACGGAATCGATCCCGATCTGCGCTACCGGATGGTGAGCGAGGCGGCGTACCACCTCTACAGAGAGCGCGGCTATGCGGACGGCTATGACCTCGACGACTGGCTGCAGGCCGAATCTTCGGTCGAGCATCTTCTGCTCAATCCGAAGGGTCGCGCGGGGGTACCGGTCGGGGAGTAGCGCGATCGATCGAGGAGGCCGGCACAGCGGGCGGTCGCGTCCGAAGCCGCATCCACGCGGCCCGGCAGCGGGGCTGCGTGCATGATGAGGCGCGCCCGCCAGCGGCTTCGCACCCGCCCGCGTTGACCGGCGTCAAGGTGCGGCGCGCGCTCGCCTGTAGCCTAATGCTTGAGGGGATGCGATGCGCCCGGTGGGTGAGTTACCGATATCCCCGATTGGGAGTTCACATGCAGGTACCACTGACGATCACGATGCGCCACATGGCTCCGTCCGATGCACTGGAGGCGAAGATCCGCCGGAAGGCCCGGAAGCTCGAGGAGTTCCACCCCAACATCACCGGCTGCCACGTGGTGCTCGAGGAGCAGCGCCGGCACCACCAGCAGGGCCACTGGTTCAACGTCCGGCTCGAGGTCCATCTGCCCGGCCACGAGATCGTCGTCAATCGCGATCACGACGAGGATGCAAACGTCGCGCTGCGCGATGCCTTCGATGCGGCGGCGCGGCGGGTCGAGGATGTCGCCCGGCTGCACCGCGGCGACGTCAAGCAGCATCCGACGCCGCTGCACGGGGCGGTCGCCCGGCTGTTCGCCAGGGACGGCTACGGCTTCATTCGCACGGCGGACGGCAGCGAGTTCTATTTCAGCCGCGAGAACGTCGTCGACCCGTCTTTCGAGCAGCTGGAGGAGGGGACCGAGGTCCAGTTCATCGCGGAACCTGCCGGCGAAGGCATGCAGGCGAAGCGCGTGAGCGCCGGCAGGCATCACGCCCTGCCCTGAGGGGATCGCCGCCGGGGTTTCCCGGATACGGCGTCCCGCCGCCGCTACAGCGTGGGCATCGCGCCGACGGCGTAGGTCCGCTCGTGCAAGCTCTGGCAGGCCACGCAGCGCTTGGCGGAAGGGCACGCCAGCAGCCGCTCGAAGGCGATGTCGGAGCCGCATTCAATGCAACGGCCGACCCCGCGCGCCTTGATGCGCAGCAGCGCGTCATCGATGTCCCTGATCGCCTCGACGTGGCGGCGCGCGATTTCGTTTTCGAAGTCGGTCAACGACGCGGCGGTCGCCTGGTCGCCGAAGTCGGGAACCTCGCCGGCGATCGCCGTGAACGATTGCTCGGTCGCGCGCGTCCGCTCTTCCTGGGCGGAGCTCAGCACGGTGCTCCTTGCCGCATGCAGCTTGCGCTCCAGTTGCCGTGTCTGCTGCGCAGTCAGTGCCGTCATGGCTGGTTCTCCTGCGTTGTTCTCGGATGGCTTCGCGTCTTGCGGTGGGATCGACGCGTCACTAGGCTAGCTCACGCTTGCCGGAATGGTTTGACGGAAATCAATGGCCGGTGCCGCTGACGCGGCCGCAGGCAGGTCGGTCGGGCGCCGCTCCCCCGGCGCCGCCGTGCCACGGGGGTCCGCGGCCGGTCAACCTCGACAGGCCGTCCATGTCCCTGATCCGGATGTGACGGCGCTCCGCGTCGATCAGCCCCTGCGCGTGCAGCTTCGACAGGCTGCGGCTCACGGTTTCGAGCCTGAGCCCGAGAAAGCTGCCGAGCTCTTCGCGCGTCATGCGCAACAGGAAGTCCGAGGGGGAGTAGCCGCGGGCCTGCATCCGGCGCGAGAAGCTGAGCAGGAACGTCACCAGACGCTCCTCGGCGCACATCGTGCCGAGCATCAGCATCAGCCCGTGGTTGCGCACGATCTCGCGGCCCAGCATCCGGTAGGCGTAGCGCTGCACCAGCGGGCTCTCTTCCGCCGCATGCATCAGGTTCGCGTAGGAAATGACACAGACCTCGCTTTGGTCGAGCGCGACCGTCCGACCCGTGTGGCGTCCAGTGTAGATGCCGTCGATGCCCAGCATGTCGCCGGGCATGTAGAACCCCGTCACCTGCTCGCGGCCGTCCTCGGACAGAATGCTGGTCTTGAAGAAGCCGGCGCGCACCGCGCACAGCGACTGGAGGCGGTCACCGGCGCCGAAGAGCACTTCGCCGGTCCTGAGCGGGTTCCGGGACGTGATCGCCGATTCGACGAGCCGGCGCTCCAGGGGAGAAAGGCCGGACGGAAGGCAGCCCCCGGGGAGGTTGCATCCCGCGCAATGTCCCCTGGCGTCGATCTCGGGTCGACGTGCGTCGGCATCGCGAGGCCTACGTGAATCGCCGGACATGACCCGCGCCGGCCGGAGGGTGGCCGGAGGCCGGGCGATGGCGTTGAGGACGTCCACGACGGTCTCCAGAATGGATCGCAAGGCAAATGCTGCCAGCCGTGCCGCCATCCCGAGTGGGTCATGCCGTCACTCGTCGAACCCACCGGGAGGGTGAGCCGCGGCCGCCGCGCTGCGGGAGGACACGGCGCCCCTGCCGCGCAGATGCCGACCATTATCACCCCATTGGTAACCGGAAGACAGGTAATCCGAAGCGAATGTCGAGGCCCCGGGGAACGTCGGCGGGCGCGGGCCAATGCGTGCCGCGCGGTTCCCGATCGCGGGCATTCGCGCGGTAACCGCGCGATCATGGCTCCATCGACATTCCTTCCCCTTGCGGTTGCTCCCGCTTCGGGGCTTCCACGATGACGCAGTCCGTCGTGAGAATGAGGCTCGCGATCGACGCGGCGTTCTGCAGGCCGAGCCGGGTGACCTTGGTCGGGTCGATGATGCCCATCGCGAGCATGTCACCGTATTCGCCGGTGGCGGCGTTGTAGCCGAAAGCTCCGTCGCCGGCGGCGACCTTGCCCAGAACGACCGACGGCTCCCCTCCGGCGTTGGTCACGATCTGCCGCAAGGGCTCCTCGAGCGCGCGGCGGACGATCTTGACCCCGGCGTCCTGGCCGAGCGTGCCGAAATGCAGCGGCAGGAGTGCGCTCCCGGCGCGCAGCAGGGCCACCCCGCCGCCGGCGCCGATGCCCTCGGCCACCGCGGCGCGCGTCGCGTGCAGCGCATCCTCGACGCGCGATTTCTTCTCCTTCATCTCCGTCTCGGTCGATGCTCCGACCTTGATCAGCGCGACGCCGCCGGCGAGCTTCGCCGCGCGCTCCTCGAGCTGATCGCGGTCGTAGTCGCTGGTCGCCTCCTCGGCGGCTTTCCTGATCTGCGCGATACGGGCTTTGATCGCCTCGGAGGCGCCGGCGCTGCCGATCAGCGTGGTGTCGTCCTTGTCGATCTCGATCCGTCGGGCGCGGCCGAGTTCGGCGAGGCCGACGCTCTCGAGCTTCGTGCCGGTTTCCTCGGATATCACGGTCGCGGCGGTCAGGATCGCGATGTCCTGCAGCATCGCCTTCCTCCGGTCGCCGAAGCCCGGGGCCTTGACGGCGCAGGTCTTCAGCACGCCGCGAATCGAATTGATGACGAGCGTCGCCAGCGCTTCCCCGGTCACGTCCTCGGCGATCACCAGAAGCGGCCGCCCCTCGCCGGAGATCTTTTCCAGCAGCGGGATCAGGTCGCGGATCGACGAGATCGCCCGGTCGTGGACCAGCACGCAGGCGTCTTCGAGCACGACGCGCTGCTTGTCGGGATCGTTGATGAAATAGGGCGACAGGAACCCGCGGTCGAACTGCATGCCTTCGACCACCTCGAGCTCGTTCGTCATCCCGCGCCCGTCTTCGGTCTTGATGACGCCGTTGTCGCCGACCTTCTCCATCGCCTTGGCGATCATCTCGCCGATGGACACGTCGCCGTTCGCGGAGATCGTTCCGACCTGCGCGATCTCCTGGCGCGAGCTGCAGGGGCGGGAGCTCTTCTTGAGCTCCGCCACGACCGCCGACACCGCGGCGTCGATGCCCCGCTTGATGTCCATCGGGTCGAGCCCGGCGGCGACGTATTTCATGCCTTCGTTCACGATCGCCTGCGCCAGCACGGTGGCCGTCGTCGTGCCGTCGCCCGCGGTCTCGGATGTCTTCGCGGCCACCTCGCGCGCCATCTGTGCGCCCAGGTTCTCGAAGCGGTCCTCGAGCACGATCTCCCTGGCGACGATGACGCCCGAGTTGATCACCGTCGGCGGGCCGTAGCTCTTCTCCAGCATCACGGTGCGGCCCTTCGGCCCCAACGTCACCCGGACCGCGCTCGCCAGAATGTTGAGGCCGGCGCAGATCTTCTCGCGCGCCTCCCGGTGGAATTTGAGCGCCTTCGCAGTCATCGCGGAACTCCTTCGTTCGTCTTCAGGCCGGTGTCGGCAGGACGCGGTAATCAAGCTTCCAGTGCCTGCCGAGGTACGAGATCACGTTGAAGTCGATCCCGGGAGAGGCGTAGGTCCACGTCGGCTGCGTCCGGTCGAACCGGGTGAACTGGGACGACCTGACGTTCACCGCGCCCACGCCCAATCCGAGTTGCCGGTAGGCCTCGATCTCGTGCAGCGCGCGCGGATCGTCACGGTAGAACAGCCACTCGTCGGCGAACTCCGACTGCAGCTGCCCGAGCTCGTGGCGGACGATCTCCGGCAACGGACAGTGGAGCTCGCTCACCCTGGAAGTGTCACCAGCCGCCCACCTGCCGTGGGCGTCATCCTCCATGCTGCGCCAGAAGATCGTGGGATCGGTCGTGTAGAAATGTTCGAGCGCGAAGAACCGGGATTCGCATCCGTGGTCGCGCGCCCCGGTGAACCAGCCGTGGACGTCCGGGCCGTGTGCGCGATAAAGAACCGCCGCCGCGACACCTGCACCGCGGGGCGTGTGCGCGAGATAGAAGCGCGGCTGCATTCGCGAGGCCCCAACCGACATCGTGCCACCGCCAGGCGCGAGGGCACGTGGATTCATCCTAGGCGCCTCGCCGGGCCAGGCCTTGACGCTCGTCAAGATCGGGCGCCACGTGGCATCGGCATCGGGCGTCACTCCGCGTCGACATCGCGCGCCGCTCCGCGCCTTGCCGACGCGGCGCCGCGTTCGCGCACGGTGCGGGGGCCGTGGCGGAGCAATCCGCGCCGGCACCGCATACCATGACCCGCGTCAATTCGTCGCGCGGCGATGCCGCCATAATGGCGGGACCTCCAGCAGGGCGAAGGAAGGCTTTGCCGATGGACAGCGCGGCCCAGACACGAGCGGGAGATCCAGGGATCGCTGCGAAAGTCGCGTTCCTTTCCCGGCCGCGCGCGTATCCCGAGCCGACCCATGGCGTCGAAATCGTGGAGACCCACATGTCCTGGGTGTTCCTGACGGACCGCCATGCATGGAAGCTCAAGAAGCCCGTCCGGCAGAGCTATCTCGACTTCAGCACCGAGGGTGCGCGCAGGCATTACTGCGCCGAGGAGGTGCGGCTCAACCGTCGCCTCACGCAAGACGTCTACCTGGGGACGGTGCCCCTGACCCTCGGCTCCGACGGGTCCCTGCGGCTCGGACCCGGCGGCACCGTGGTGGATTGGCTGGTCAGGATGCGGCGGCTGCCGGCCGACCGGATGCTCGACTCCATGATCCGTGCCCGCTCGGCTAGCGCCGACGACCTCCGCACCGTGGTCGGCGCGCTGTGCCGCTTCTACCGGGACTCTCAGCCGGTCGCGATGGCGCCGCCGGAATACCGCGGTCGCTTCACCGCCGGTATCGACGACAACCTGCGGGAGCTCTCGGCCCGGGAATTCGCGCTGCCGCTCGCGACGATCGAGCCGGCCTGCGCCGGCCAGCGCGCCTTTCTCGAGCGCCGGATCGCGCTCTTCGACGAGCGGGCGCGCGCCGGCCGCATCGTCGAGGCCCACGGCGACCTGCGGCCCGAGCACGTCTGCCTCGAGCCGGCCCCGCAGATCATCGACTGCCTGGAGTTCTCGCGCGACTTCCGCCTGCTCGACGCCGCCGACGAGCTCGGATTCCTCGCACTCGAGTGCGAGCGTCTCGGCGCGACCTGGATGCGGCAAGCGATCTTCGACGCCTACGCCGCGCAGACGGGGGACGCTCCGCCCCCCGCCCTCCTGCACTTTTATCAAAGCTATCGCGCCTGCACGCGGGCGAAGATCGCGATGTGGCACCTGAAGGAGCCCGGGCGCACCGATGCGGCGAAATGGACGGCGCAGGCATCCGATTACCTGCGGCTCGCCGCCGCGCACCTCGCGCAATGCGATTGAGGTGAACGGCCGGGGCGCGGACCGCTCGCCGAACCCCGAGGGTCAGGACCCCAACAACTCGACGATGGATCCGCCGGAGTGGATTCTCCGGATCGCTTCGGCGAAAAGCTCGGCCGTGCCGACCTGGACGAGCTTGGCCGCGAGGCCGGGGTCGGTGACGCGCAGTGGCGGCACCGAGTCGGTCACGACGATCTGCTCCACCGCGGCGGCCCCCAGCACGGCGTTCGCGGCGCCGGCGAACAGCCCGTGCGACGCCGCGGCAAGCACGCGGGTCGCCCCGTGGCTGCGGCACGCCTGCGCCGTGCGCGCGATCGTGCTGCCGGCGCTGATCAGGTCGTCGATGATGATCGCCGTCTTGCCGCGAACGTCGCCCACGAGGGCTTCGCCGCTGACCACGCCGCCGCTCCGGTACTTTTCGGCGAAGGCCGCGGCGACGGGCCTTTGCAGGGTTTCGGCGAGGCGGGTCCGGAACTGCTCGGCGCGCTTGATTCCCCCGGCGTCCGGCGATACGACGGCGATCTGCGCATCGCGCAGCAGCGGCGCGAAGTGGGCGACGAACAGCGCATTCGCCTCGAGATGCTCGGTGCGGCAGCGGAAGGCATTCTGGAACGCCGCGAGGTTGTGCACGTCGAGCGTGACGACGCAGTCGGTGCCGAGCGCCTCGAACAGGCACGCGACGTAGCGGGTCGTCACGGGGTCGCGCGCCTTGGACCTGCGGTCCTTGCGCGCGTAGGCGAGGTAGGGCACGACGGCGGTGACGCGTGTCGCGCCCGCGTCCTTCAGCGCGCCGATGAAGAAGAGCAGCCGGACGAGCTTGTCGTTCGCGCTCTGCGTCGCCTCGCCGTAGAGCGAATGGATCACGTACACGTCGCACGCGCGCACGCTCACGAGCGGCCGCGACTTGTGCTCGCCGTCCTCGAACTCGCGCTCCTCGTGGGGACTGAGCGGAAGCGCGAGCCGCGCGCCGACGGCTTCGCCGAACGCGCGGCTCGCGTCCAGCGCGAAGAGCCTGAGATCGTTCATGCTCATTAGTACCCCCTTGGCGCTGCGCGCCGTCTCCCCGAGGGGAAGCATTCGCGCTTGGGACGGCCCGGCGCGCGGACGGGACGACCCCCACGCTCGCGGCTCGCGCCGCTACGCTGCCCCCCGAGGGGGCGCGATTCGCGCTTGGGACGGCCCGGCGCGCTCATGGCGTCTTCACCCCTTAATGCAGACCAGCGGCTCGAGACGGGCCACCTTGCGCGCGAGCTGCGCGTGCTCGGCCGCGTCGACGACGGCGCAGACGTCCTTGTAGGCGCCGGGCGCTTCTTCGGCGACGCCGCGCATCGACGGGCTCCGGATCAGAATCCCGCGCGCGGCGAGCTCGTCGACCACACCGCGTCCGTTCCAGCGTCGCATGGCCGCGTGCCGGCTCATCTCCCGGCCCGCACCGTGGCAGGCCGAGGCAAACGCCTTCGTCATGCCGCGACGGGTTCCGACGAGAATGTAGGATGCCGTGCCCATGCTGCCGCCGATCAGCACCGGCTGGCCGGTCGCATGGAACGCACGCGGAAGGTCCGGATGCTCCGGTCCGAAGGCGCGGGTCGCGCCTTTCCGGTGCACGTAGAGCTCGCGCGGCTTGCCGTCCACGACGTGCCTTTCGACCTTGCACGTGTTGTGCGACACGTCGTAGAGCAGCGCGAGCTTCGTGCCGGGCAGCACCGCCTCGAATGCCGCGCGCGTCAGGTGCGTGAGTATCTGCCGGTTCGCCAGTGCGCAGTTGATCGCCGCGCGCATCGCGCCCAGGTAGCGCTCGCCGACGGGCGAGCGGATCGGCGCGCAGGCGAGCTCCCGGTCCGGCAGGGCGATGCCCGCCGCCTTCGCGGTGACGGCCATCTCGCGCAGGAACTCGGTGCCGATCTGATGACCGAGCCCGCGCGAGCCGCAGTGGATGCTGACGACCACGTCGCCCGCGCGGAGACCGAATGCCTCGGCGGCGGCCGGGTCGTGCACCTCGACGACGTGCTGCAACTCGAGGTAGTGGTTGCCCGAGCCGAGCGTGCCCATTTCGTCGCGTTGCCGCCGCTTGGCGGCGTCGGACACGTGGCCCGGTTCCGCGCCCGCCATCGCGCCGCTCTCCTCGGTCCGTTCGAGGTCTTCGGGCCGACCAAAGCCCCGGGCGAGCGCCCATTGCGCCCCGCCGCGGAGCATGGCGTCCATCTCGGCAGGGGAGAGCCGCAGCGCGCCGGTGCTTCCGAGCCCTGCCGGGATGCGTTCGCGGAGCGTATCGGCGAGCACCCGTTTCACCGGCTCGATCTGCGCACGCGTGAGTCCCGTCAGCAGCGTGCGCACGCCGCAGGAGATGTCGAAGCCCACGCCGCCGGCGGACACCACCCCGCCTTCGTCCGGGTCGAAGGCGGCGACGCCGCCGATCGGGAAGCCGTAGCCCCAGTGGGCGTCCGGCATAGCGAAAGAGGCCTCGACGATCCCGGGCAGCATGGCGACGTTCGCGACCTGCTCGAACACCTTGTCGTCCATCGCCCGGATGAGGCCCTCGTCCGCGAAGATCACGCCGGGAACGCGCATCGCCCCGGTACGCGGCAGCTGCCACTCGTGGTCGCCGATGCGCTTCAGCCTTCCCGGATCCATCGTGGTTCCTCTCCCCGCGCGTGCCCGCGTGGCGCGCGCCGCATCCATTCCTGACGCGGCAGCGCGGCGCCCTTCAGCGCACGCTGCGCCGCCAGACTCAAACATCGACCACGCACTGCGCGACCCAGGTGCCGTCGGCGCGGCGCTCCACCGACAGCGCGGTGTACGTCGCTCCCTTGACCTCGACCGCGGGCCGGTGCCGGGTCCGATCGAGCGGCTCGCCCCAGGCCTTGGCCTCGAGGACGTGGTCGGCCACCGACACGGCGAACCGGCCGAAAAGCATGTTCCGCGTGGCCATCTCGTAGATCAGCGCGTTGAGCCAGTCGGCCAGCAGCAGTTCGTCGTCGGGCGCCTCGCAGCGGAACTCGATTTGCGTCTCGACGGCGACCTGTGCCGGATCGACGACCACGGCGGTCAGCGCGAGCGCCGCCTGCTCGAAGGCCTCCGCGCGCGTCGTCCCGGTGCCGCGCACGCCGATGTCGGCGCCGTGGGCGAAGGTTTCCCAGGCCATCACCTCTCCCTTTATCGGTCGCCCGCAACCCCGCCGCCGGATTTGCAGCGCCCGCGGCGAGCCCGCAACCCGCGTTGTCCAGTCTGTGCCGCCGCTGCCGCTCCCCGCTTGACGTGTGTCAACAGGGGATCGCGGACCGGGACTATCATGCAGCATAGCCCCCGGGGACCCGCCGGCCGGAGTCGGCTCCGCGCCAAGACGGGCTCGAGCGATGTCCAGCGTGCTGCTCACCGACCTGTACGAGCTGACGATGCTCCAGGCGTATTTCGAGCAGCGGATGAACGGGCACGCGGTATTCGAGCTCTTCGTGCGCAAGCTGCCGCCGCACCGCAATTTCCTGCTCGCCGCCGGTCTCGCGCAGGTGCAGGACTACCTCACGAACCTGCGCTTCGACGCGGACGACCTGCGGTGGCTCCGGGCCGACGGCCGCTTCACGCCGGAGTTCGTCGACTCGCTTGCGGACTTCCGCTTCACGGGGGACGTCGACGCCGTTCCCGAAGGCACGGCGACCTTCCCCGACGAGCCGATCCTGCAGATCAGCGCGCCGCTGCGCGAGGCGCAGCTGGTCGAGACCCGCGTGATGAACCTGGTCCACTACGAGACGCTCGTCGCGAGCAAGGCCGCGCGCTCGGTGCTCGCCGCTCCCGGCCGCCTGCTGGTCGATTTCGGCCTGCGCCGTGCGCACGGAGCCGAGGCCGGCCTGCTGTCGGCGCGCGCGAGCTATCTCGCGGGGTTCACGGGCACGGCGACCGTCGAGGCCGCGCGCCGGTTCGGCGTTCCGGCCTACGGCACGATGGCGCACTCCTACGTCCAGGCCCACGGGGACGAAGCCCGGGCCTTCGAGAGCTTCGCGCGAGCGCACCCGGAAAACGCCGTCCTGCTAATCGACACGTACGACACCGAGCGGGCCGCAACCAAGGTGGTCGAGCTCGCGGCGAAGCTCGCTGCCGACGGTCTCGCGATCAAAGGCGTGCGGATCGACAGCGGCGACTTGGGCGAGCACGCCCGGCGGGTCCGCGCGATCCTCGACGCCGCGCGCCTCACCGGGATCACGATCTTCGCTAGCGGCAACCTCGACGAGTATCGCGTGCGCGATCTCGTCGCGCAGCAGGCGCCCATCGACGCCTTCGGCATCGGGACGCGGATGAACACGTCGGCCGACGCGCCCTTTCTCGACTGCGCGTACAAGCTGCAGGAATACGAAGGGCGCCCGCGACGCAAGCGCTCGGAGGGGAAGGCGACCTGGCCGGGACGCAAGCAGGTGTTCCGGCAGTACGCGCCGGACGGCCGGCTGGGGTCCGATTCGCTGACGCTCGCGACAGAGGCACATCCGGGCACGCCGCTGCTCGCGCCGGTGATGCGCGCCGGACGCGTCGTCGCCGCGCCCCCCGCGCTGGCCGCCGTCCGCGAGTACGCCGGAGCGGAGCTCGCCAGGCTCCCGCAGCGACTGCGCTCGCTCGACGCCGCCGATCCCTATTCGGCCGAGGTCTCGCCGGCCCTGCGCCGGCTGGCCGCCGACATCGACGCCCGTACCTGACCATGCGAACCGGCCCGGGCGCGAGGGGGACCGTCGCCGCCGTCGAGATCCGCGTCGATGCGGCGCGGCTCCAGGGCGAGCTGGCGCTGCCCGCGCAGGCCGGCGGCATCGTGCTGTTCGCGCACGGCAGCGGCAGCTCGCGGTTGAGCCCGCGCAACACGTATGTCGCGCGCGTGCTGCGCGAGGCGGGCCTGGGCACGCTGCTGTTCGACCTGCTGACCGCCTCCGAGGACCGCGATTACGCGACGCGTTTCGATATCGGGCTGCTGACGTCGCGACTGCTGGCCGCGACGCGGTACCTCGTCGCCGACTCCGGTGCTCCGAAGCTCCCGATCGGCTACTTCGGCGCGAGCACGGGTGCGGCCGCCGCGCTCGCCGCGGCCGCGGCGCTCGGGACGCAGGTCGGCGCCGTGGTGTCGCGCGGCGGCAGGCCGGATCTGGCCGGCGCCGGGCCGCTGTCCCGCGTCAGCGCGCCGACGCTGCTCATCGTCGGCGGCGAGGATCGCGAGGTGCTTGCGCTGAATCGCGCCGCGTACGCGCACCTCGCCTGCCCGAAGGCGCTGCGCGTCGTCCCCGGGGCGACGCACCTGTTCGAGGAGGAGGGCACGCTGGAGGAGGCCGCGGCCGCGGCCGCCGAATGGTTCCGGCGGTGGCTCGTCGGAGTTCCCGAAGCAGGTTAGGGGCGGTTCACGGCGCGAGCGCGTCGTTGCGCTCGCATCGCCTACTGCGGACGCCGTCGGGGCGTGCGCACGCAGCGGCGAAGCGCGCGAGGCCGCCCCCGCCCGGCGGCGGCACCCTACGCGTCAGGCCGGCACCACCTCGGCCGGTGCCGGCGACAGCGCGGTGGCGATCGCATCGTCGACGTGCTCGATCCACACGAATTCGAGCTTCTCCCGCGCGTCGGCGGGGATTTCCTCGAGATCCCGGCGATTGCGCGCCGGCAGCATCACCGTGCCGATGCCGGCGCGCAGCGCGGCCAGCACCTTCTCCTTCACGCCGCCGATCGGCAGCACGATTCCACGCAGGCTGATCTCGCCCGTCATTGCGACGTCGTTGCGCACGGGCCGCCCGGTGAGGAGCGAGGCCAGCGCGACGAACATCGCCACGCCCGCGCTCGGGCCGTCCTTCGGCGTCGCGCCGGCCGGCACATGGACGTGGATGTCCGATTTCTCGAGGACTTCCGAGTCGACGCCGAGCTCGCCCGAGCGGGCCTTCACCAGCGACAGCGCCGCCTGCGCGCTTTCCTTCATCACGTCGCCCAGCTGGCCGGTGAGGATCAGCTTGCCCGCGCCGGGCATGCGTGCGGCCTCGATGAACAGGATGTCGCCGCCCACCGGCGTCCAGGCGAGGCCGGTCGCGACCCCCGGAACGCTGCTCCGCATCGCGATCTCGGCCTCGAACTGCCGCGGCCCGAGAATCGCGGCGAGATCGCCGGCCCCGACGCTGACCTGCTGCGTTACGCCTTCGGCGATGCGCACCGCGACGCTGCGGAACACCTTGCCGATTTCGCGCTCGAGGTTGCGCACCCCCGCCTCCCGCGTGTAATCGCCGATGATCGCCGTCAGCGCATCGTCGTCGATCGCGCACTGTTCCGCATCGATCCCGGTCGCCGCGAGCTGGCGCCCGACCAGGTAGCGGCGCGCGATCTGCAGCTTTTCCTGCGCGGTGTAGCCCGGTAGCTGGATGACCTCCATGCGGTCGCGCAGCGGGGCCGGAATCGTGTCCAGCACGTTCGCCGTGCAGATGAACATCACGCCCGAGAGGTCGAACGGCACTGCGAGATAGTTGTCGCGGAAGGCCGAATTCTGCTCGGGATCGAGCACCTCGAGCAGCGCCGAGGCAGGGTCGCCGTGGAAGCCGCCGGCGCCGAGCTTGTCGACTTCGTCCAGCATCATCACGCAGTTGCGCGTCCCGGCCTTGCGCAGGCTCTGGATGATGTTGCCCGGCAGCGAGCCGATGTACGTGCGCCGGTGGCCGCGGATCTCGGCCTCGTCGTGCACGCCGCCCAGGGAGAGGCGCACGAACTTGCGCCCCGTCGCCCTGGCGATGCTCTGGCCGAGCGAGGTCTTGCCCACGCCGGGCGGGCCGGCGAAGCACAGGATCGGGCTCCTGCCGGACGGGCTCAGCTTGCGCACCGCGAGGTACTCGAGAATGCGCTTCTTGATCTTCTCGAGCCCGTAGTGGTCGTTGTCGAGGGTGCGCCGCGCCTCGGCGATGTCGATCGCCGCCTCCGGCTCGGCCGCCCAGGGCAGCTCCGTCAGCCAGTCGAGGTAAGTGCGTATCATCGAATGCTCGCCGCCGCCCTCGGGCATCCGCTCGAGGCGCTTCAGCTCCTTGCGCGCCTGCTTCTCCACTTCCTCGGGCATCTTCGCCGCGGCGATCGCGCGGTCGAGCTCGGCGACTTCGGCCTCCGCCTCGTCGTCCTCGCCCAGCTCCTTGCGAATCGTGCGCATCTGCTCGCGCAGCAGGTGCTTGCGGTTCCGGTCGTCGATCGACTCCTTGGTGCGCTCGTCGATCTCGCGCGACACTTTCAGCACCTCGATGCGGCGCGTGAGGAGCAGGAGCAGCTTGTCGAGCCGCGCCTTAAGGTCGAAGGTCTCGAGCAGCGACTGCTTTTCCTCGGCGCCGATGTCCATCAGCCCGGCGATGAAGTCGGCGAGGCGCGCGGGGCCCTCGACGCCCTGCAGCGCCGCGACCATCTCCTCCGGCACCTGGGGCAGCAGCTGCAGGATCTCGATCGCGCGCTGCCTGAGGTTGTGGGCGCGGCCCTCGACGTCCGGGTCGACCTGCGCGGCCTCCTCGATCAGCTGCACGCGCGCGACCGTGAACGGGTAGCCTTCCAGGAACTGGAGCACGCGGAACCGGCTCACCCCCTTGCAGATCGCGTGATGGACGCCGTCGGGCGCCGTGATGTAGCGCACGACGCTGGCCGTCGATCCGACCCAGTGCAGGTCGTCGGGCCCCGGCTCCTCGACCTCGGGCTTGCTCTGCAGCAGGATGCCCAGTGGGCGCTCCCGCCGCACCGCCTCCTGCGCGGCGGCACGCGAGCGCTCGCGACCCACCGTGAGCGGGAAGACCATGCCGGGAAAGAGCACGACGTTGCGCACCGGCACGATGATCAGCGCATCCTCGGGCAGCGGGCGCGACGTGCCCTCGCGCTGCGGCGTTGTCGCGGATTCCGCGTGTTCGCCGCGGGCACCGGCGTCGGCGCCGAGGGGGTCGGTGGTGGCGATCGTATCTTCGTTCATGGTTGCCCCGTCTTGCGCAGGCTGAGGGTCAGGCAGCCGTGCGCGAGCTCGCGCCTGCCGGTCTCCAGCCGTGCCTGCGGCAGCGGAATGCGCCGCTCGAAATGGCCGTAGGGAATCTCGAGCCGCCGCACCGCGCGGCGCGAGCCGGCGAACGGGAGGCGGCTTTCGGCGCGCACGACCAGCGCGCCCCCTTCGATCGCGATCTGGATGCGCTCGGCCGGCACGCCCGGCAGCGCGACGACGATGACCACCTCGTCGTCGTCCTCGAACACGTCGACCGGCGGCTCCCATACCGCCTGCGTCCGCTGCGACGCGCTCAGGCGGAAGAACTGCCGCTGCATGCGCTCGGCCTGCTCGAGCAGGTCGCAGGCCTGCGCCCACATCCAGTCCGTCGGATTACGCGATGACATGGGACTCCATCATGCTAGGCATTCGCCTTTATCCACGCGAGCAGCGCGGGCAGGTCCATCGCGCCCGACTGCCGCGCGACCTCGCGCCCGTTCCGGAACGCGATCAGCGTCGGTATCCCGCGGATGCCGAAGCGAGCCGCGAGGTCCGGCTCCGCCTCGGTGTCGACCTTCGCCAGCCGCACCTCGGGCGCGAGCCGCGCGGCGGCGGCCTCGTAGGCGGGGGCCATCATCCGGCACGGCCCGCACCACGGCGCCCAGAAGTCGACGACGACGGGCAGGTCGCTTGCCGATACGTGGCGGTCGAAGCTCGCCTTCGTGAGCCCGAACGGGTGGCCTTCGAGCAGCGCCTGCTTGCAGCTGCCGCAGGTCGCGCCCGTGGCGAGGCGCTCGCGCAGCACGCGGTTGGTCGTGTCGCAATGCGGGCAGACGACGTGGACGTGGTCGGTCATGGCCGGGCAGTTCGCGGAGCCGCTCGCGCGGTCGAGACGCTTCTCATGCCGCCCAAATGAGGGCGGAACCGGTTCGTTCAAGCCTTGACCCTCGCGCCGGCGGCAAGGGCGTCCGCCCGGCTTCCCCCGGCGGCCGGACGACTACGGGAGTCGCGCCTGCAGATACGCGACGAAGTCGTTCAGGGTGACGAGCTTCTCGTAGTCGGCCTCGGGCACGTCGACCCCGAGCCGCTCGTGCAGGCGGATCAGGAAATTCAGGAAATCCATCGAATCGAGATCGACCTGGTCGCGCAGCGGTTCGTCCGCCGCGACCTCACCGGGCGTCGCTTCCGGCGCGACCGTGCGCAATGCCGCGAAAAGGGTCTCGCGCAGCGTTGATTCGTTCATGGTGTCGGGTTGGTCGTCGAAAGGGTTGGCTAGAGGCGTTCGGGTTCCTGCAGGAGCCGCGCCATCTCGCCGAGAAACGCCGCGCCGGCGTGGCCGTCGCTGACGCGATGGTCCGCCGACAGCGTCACTGTCACGACCGGCATCGCGATCACGGTACCATTCTCCGCCCAGGGCCGCTCGGCGACCCTGCCGAGCCCCACCAGCGCGACCTGGGGCGGATAGATCACGCCCTGGACCAGGTCGACGCCCTGGTCGCCGAGATTGGTGACGGTGATCGTCGGGTCGGCGAGCTCGGAGCTCCGGAGCGAGAAGCTGCGGGCACGCGCGGCGAGATCGGTCAGCTGGCGCATCAGCGCGTCGAGATCCTGCGCATCGGCGTCGCGGATTGCGGGTGCGACGAGCCCGCCCTGGCGGATCGAGATGGCCACGCCGAGATGAATGCCGGTCGCGGGCTGGAACGCGCCGTCCCGGAAGAAGCCGTTGAGCTGCGGGTGCCGGCGCAGCGCGAGCGCAACCGCCTTGAGCAGCAGTACGGCCATCAGCACGCGCTCCGTGACGGGACGGCCTTCGTTGCGTGCGGCGAGCCAGCGACTGGCGCGGCCGAGCGGAATGCTCGCCGCCAGATAGTAGTGGGGAATCTCGCGCTTCGAGCGTGCCATGGCCGCGGCGATGGTCCTGCGCATCTGCGCGCCGCGGTCTTGCGGCTGCGCACGCGCCGACGCCGCGCGTTCGACGTCTTCGAGCAGGATGGCGCCTTGCGGACCCGTGCCGGCGACGGCCGCGATATCGATCCCGAGCGCCTCCGCCCGGATGCGGGCCGCCGGCGAAGTCCGCGGGCGCGAGCCCCGGACGGGCGGGGAGGGGGGTGCCGCTTGCGTCGCATCGACCACCGGCGCGGGAACCGCTGCGAGAGCCGGTCCGAGCGTCGCGTCGCTGCCCGCGCGCCGGCGCTTCTCCTCCTCGGCATGTTCCGGCGTTTCTCCGCGCTCGAGGAGCCGGGCGATGACCGTGCCCACGGGCACCGTCTCGCCTGTCTGCAGCACCAGTTCGTAGACGATGCCCTCGTCCCAGATCTCGACGTCGATCGCCGCCTTGCTCGTGTCCACGACGGCGACGACGTCGCCCTTCTTCACCGCGGCGCCGGGCTGCACCTTCCACTGGATGAGCTTGCCCTCGTCCATGTCGGAGCCGAGGGAGGGGAGCCTGAACTCGATCATGGGGGGCTGCCCGGAAGGTGGCGCGGTGAAGCTGCCGGCGCGACGCGATCGCCGTCTCGAATGTGCGGTCGTCGGGTCTGCCGCATGGTTCAGCGCGTGCCGACGACCTGCCGAACCGCCGCGACGACCTTCGGCACCTGCGGCAGCGCCGCGTCCTCGAGGTGTTTCGCGTAGGGCATCGGCACCTCCTCGCTGCACACGCGCGCGACCGGCGCGTCAAGGTCGAAGAAGGCCTGCTCCATGATGCGGGCGCCGATCTCCGCCGCGAGGCTTCCGGTGCGCCAGCCTTCGTCGACCAGCACGGCGCGGCGCGTCCGGCGCACCGACGCCATGATCGTCGCGTCGTCGAGCGGGCGCAGCACGCGCAGATCGACGACCTCGGCCTCGATGCCCTCCGCCGCGAGCTGGCCCGCGGCGTCCAGGGCCTTGCCCACCGTCCCGCCATAAGCACAGATCGTCACGTCGCGGCCCGCGCGCAGGATCTTTGCCGACGCGATGTCGACCCGCTGCCAGTCTTCGCCCAGCTCCCCCTCGACGTTGTAGAGCAGCGCGTGCTCGAAGATGACCACCGGATCCGGGTCGGCGAGGGCCGGCTTCAGCATGCCGCGCGCATCATCGATCGTCGCGGGCGCGAGCACCTTGAGGCCCGGAACGCAGGCATACCAGTTCTCGAAGCTGTGCGAGTGCTGGGCGGCGAGCTGGCGGCCGGCCCCGGTGGCCATCCGGATCACCAGCGGAATGCTGAACTGCCCGCCCGACATATGCCGGTACAGCGCCGCCGTGTTCACGATCTGGTCGAGCGCGAGCAGGCTGAAGTTGACCGTCATCACCTCGACGATCGGCCGCATTCCGCCGAGCGCGGCGCCGATGCCGGCGCCGACGAAGGCGAGCTCCGAGAGCGGCGTGTCGCGGATGCGCTCGGGCCCGAACTCGTCGAGGAAGCCCTTCGACACCGCATAGCTGCCGCCGTACTTGCCGACGTCCTCGCCCATCAGGAAGACGCGCGGGTCGGTGGCGAGCGCGTCGTGCAACGCCTGCCGCATCGCTTCGCGATAGGTCATCTTCATGCCGCGCTCTCCGTGTGCACGTCGCGGGCGAGGTCCGCCACCGGCTCCCAAGATCCGGCCTCGGCGAAGCCAACCGCCGCCTCCACCTCCCTCGCTGCATCCGCGTCGATGCCGAGAAACCCTTCCTCGGTCAGCGTGCCCTCCGTCTTCATGCGGGTGGTCAGGTTGTGGATCGGCCCGCGCGTCTTCCACGCCTCGACCTCCGCCTTGTCGCGGTAGAGGTCGGGATCGAACATCGAGTGAGCGCGATACCGGTACGTCTGGAACTCCACGAAGAACGGTCCCTCGCCGCGCCGCACGTGGCCGACCGCATCCGTCGCCGCCTCGTAGACGGCGACGACGTCCATGCCGTCGACCTTCAGCGTCGGCACCTTGAACGCATCGGCCTTCGCGCACAGGTCGGTCTGCGATTCGGAGCGAGCCAACGCGGTCCCCATCGCGTAGAAGTTGTTCTCGCAGAAGAATGCCACCGGGAGCTTCCACAGCGCGGCCAGGTTCATCGACTCGTGGAACGCGCCTTCCGCGACCGCGCCCTCGCCGAAGAATGCGGCCGTCACGCGCCGTCTTTCCTGCATCCTGTCGGCGAGCGCGAGTCCCACGGCCAGCGGCAGGCCGCCGCCGACGATGGCGTTGCCGCCGTAGAACCGCGCGGCCGCATCGAAGAGGTGCATCGATCCGCCCCGTCCCCGCGAGCAGCCTTCCTGTTTCCCGTACATCTCCGCCATGATCGCGTCGGCCGAAATGCCGCGGGCGAGGGCGTGCCCGTGCTCGCGATACGTGGCGACGATCGCGTCGTCCTCCTGCAGCGCATGGATGGCCCCCACCGCAACCGCTTCCTCGCCGATGTACAGGTGCAGGAAGCCGCGGATCTTCTGCTGCCCGTAGAGATCGGCACAGCGCTCCTCGAAGCGGCGGATGCGCACCATGTCCCGCAGCAGGCGGAGCGCGAGTTCGCGGGGAATCGACACGGGTTTCAATGCGGCCTCGTTCATGTGCCCCCTTCCAGTGTCGAAATATCCCCTTCCGGCAGGCCGAGCTCGCGGGCCTTCAGCAGGCGCCGCATAATCTTCCCGCTGCGCGTGCGCGGCAGCGCGGCCATGAACGCGATCTCCTTCGGCGCGACCGCGGCGCCCAGCCGCAGGCGCGCGTGGCCGAGCAGTTCCATGCGCAGGTCCTCGCTCTCGGCGATTCCGGACTTGAGCGAGACGAACGCCTTGACCACTTCGCCGACGACGGGATCGGGCTTGCCGATGACGCCCGCTTCCGCGACCGCCGGATGCTCCATCAGCGCGCTTTCGACCTCGAACGGACCGATCAGATGTCCGGCCGACTTGATCACGTCGTCGGCCCGCCCCACGAACCAGTAGTAGCCGTCCTCGTCGCGCTTCGCGAGGTCGCCGGTCAGGTAATACGGGCCGACGAAGCACTTGCGGTAGCGCTCCTCCTGGTCGAGATAGCCTCGGAACATCGAGGGCCAGCCGGCCCGCAGCGCGAGCTCGCCTTCGACGTCAGGGGCCGTGATCTCCTCGACGCTTCCGTCGTCGCGCTTGCGCACGATGCAGGCGTCGACGCCCGGCAGCGGTCTGCCCATCGAGCCGGGCTTGATGTCCATCGCCGGCGTGTTGGCGATCATGATCCCGCCGGTCTCGGTCTGCCACCAGTTGTCGTGAATGGGCAGGCCGAGCACCTCCTGGCCCCACCAGACCGCCTCCGCGTTCAGCGGCTCGCCCACGCTGGCGACGAAGCGCAGATCCGGGCGCGGGTATTTCCGCGCGGCGTCGGCGCCGCTCTTGATCAGCATCCGGATCGCCGTGGGCGCCGTGTACCAGACGCTGACCCGCTGCTCGTGCAGCAGGCGGTACCACCGCTCGGCGTCGAACTCGGCGGCGTCGACGAGACTGGTCACGCCGTGCAGCAGCGGCGCGATGATGCCGTACGACGTTCCGGTCACCCAGCCGGGGTCGGCGGTGCACCAGAAGATGTCCTCCGGGTGCAGGTCGAGCGCGTACCGGCCCGTCGCGTAATGGGTCACGGCCGCGCCGTGGACGTGGAGCGCCCCCTTGGGTGTCCCCGTCGTGCCGCTGGTAAAGTGCAGCAGCGCCGGGTCCTCCGGCAGCGTGCGCTCCGCCGTGCATTCGTCCGCGGCGCGTTCCATGAGCCCGGAGAGATCGAGGGTTCCGGGCGAGCTCGTCGCGTGACCGTCCTCGTTGAACAGCAGCACGTGCTCGAGACTGGGAAGCGAGTTGCGGATGCCGGCCACCTTGCGCCGGTACAGCGACTCCGTGGTGACCAGGACCCTGCCGTGGCCGAGGCCCACGCGCGTCCTGATGGGTTCCGGGCCGAACGCGGAGAAGAGCGGCGACACCACCGTGCCGTTCTTCAGCGCGCCCAGCGCACCGACATACAGCTCGGCCACGCGCCCGGCGAGGAGGAAGAGCCGGTCGCCCTTTCCGACACCCAACCCCCGCAGGACGTTCGCGAAGCGGTTCGTCAGGCGCGCAAGCTCCGCATACGTGACGTCACGCGCAGGGCCGTCGCGGCCGGCGAAGCGGAACGCGACGCGATCGCGCACCGGCGACGCGAGATGCCGGTCGACCGCCGCGACGCCCATGTTGAGACCGCCGCCGGGCGGGCCGACGAGCTCGGCGCGGACGGCCGCCCACGAGAACCGGCGCCGTTCGGCTTCGTAGTCCAAAAGGTTCGGCGCCGGGCGGAGTTCCGCCGGCGACTTGCGCAGGACGAGAGGGCGCACTGCATTCCCCGCTTACCGGAGCCCGTGCGCGACAAGCGAAGCCGTTCGCGGCCGGGCGTTCAACGGACACTCTAGGCTCCCGCCCGGCCCGCACATTGACATCCATCAACCCGCACCCCGGAAAACCGTCCGCGACCGAAGCTAAGCGCCGCTGCGCTCGGCGTGCGCGGCGCCGGTGTTCCGCAGCGTGGCGGAGCGCGGTGCAGGCGCATTCGAGTGCGGCGCAACATGAAACGGCGGGCGCGCACCTGAGGGGGTGTTGACAGACGTCAATGAAACACCTATTAGGTCGAGTAGGCTACAGGAACAAGAAGAAGAAAAAGAGCAGGGTCGCATCCTTTCACTCAAGGAGATGAGAATGCCAAGTTCACATCCCACGACAACGCAGATCGCGCGGCGCAAGCCCGCGGTCCCGCCGGCGGCCCCGGCAGCGGGCAAAGCGAAGCCCGGCATCATTTCCGAGATGGCCACGCAGGTCACCCAGGCTCCCGCGGTCGATCCCGAAGTGAAGCGCCTGATGATCGAGGAGGCCGCGTATTTCCGCGCCGAGAAGCGGGGTTTCGCGCCCGGCTGCGAGCTGCAGGACTGGCTCGACGCGGAATCCCAGGTGGAGTTGATGCTCTGTACGTGACGGTGGGCCGTGAGACGACGCGCCCGCGCGAGCGTGGACAACGGCCGCGACCGTCGGAGGAGACGGTGAGCGGCGCGACATAGGTGAGCGACGTGCGAATTCCGGCCGGCCAATGATGGACGGCAATGCCGAACGCGGCGTGCTGGATGCGCTCTTCCACGGTGCGCGGGCGAGGCGGCCGACCGGCCCGCTGCCGAAGAGCACGCTGGCGCTGATCCTCGCGGGCGGGCGCGGAAGTCGCCTCGAGGAGCTGACGAACTGGCGTGCGAAGCCCTCGCTGCCCTTCGGCGGAAAGTTCCGGATCGTCGATTTCGCGCTGTCGAACTGCGTGAACTCGGGCATCCGCCGCATCGGGATCTGCACGCAGTACAAGGCGCAGAGCCTCATCCGACACGTGCAGCGCGGGTGGAGCTTCCTCGACGGCCGCTTCGACGAATTCGTCGAGCTGCTCCCGGCGCAGCAGCGCATCGAGGCGACCTGGTACCAGGGCACCGCTGACGCGGTCTACCAGAACCTCGATATCCTGCGGCGGCACGACCCGGCGTTCGTGCTGATCCTGGCCGGCGATCACGTGTACAAGATGGACTACGGCCGCATGCTCGACGACCACGTCCGCGCACGCGTCCCGATGACGATCGCCTGCACCGACGTTCCGCTCGACGAGGCGCGTTCGCTCGGCGTGATGGCGGTCGACGGGGAGCGCCGCATCGTGGCGTTCCAGGAGAAGCCGCACGAGCCGGCGCCGATGCCGGGCCACCCGGACCGAGCGCTCGCCAGCATGGGCATCTACGTGTTCGACGCCGCGTTCCTGTACGACGAGCTGCTGCGTGACGCCGACGACGCGGAGTCCGGGCACGACTTCGGGAAGGACATCATCCCCCGCCTCATCGGGCAGGGGACCGCCGCGCACGCCCACGATTTCGCCGACAGCTGCGTGAACACGAGTGACGGTGTCCCCTACTGGCGCGACGTCGGCACCATCGACGCGTACTGGGAGGCCAACGTCGCGCTGACCCACGTCGTGCCGGAGCTCAATCTCTACGACGAGGACTGGCCGATCTGGACGCACCAGGAGCAGCTGCCGCCGGCGAAATTCGTGTTCGACGACGACGACCGGCGCGGCACCGCGATCGACTCGATCGTCGCCGGCGGCTGCATCGTCAGCGGGTCGACCGTCCGCCGGTCGGTGCTGTTCTCGAACGTCCGCGTCCACGACTACTGCACGATCGAGGACTCGGTGATCCTTCCCTCCGTGGACGTCGGCCGCAACTCGGTGCTGAAGAGAGCCGTTGTCGAAAAGCACTGCCGGCTGCCGGAGGGACTCACGGTCGGGCTCGATCCCGATCTGGACCGCCGGCGGTTCCACGTGACCGATCGCGGCATCGCGCTGATCATTCCCGAGATGCTGGGTCAGCAGGTCCACCACCTGCGCTGATGGCGGGACGCGGCGCGCCGCGCGCGCTCCGGAAGGCCTCGCCGGCCCTCTGCGCCGGCGGGGTGTCCCACAGCGCGGCGGCGTCGACGCGCACCTTGCGGCGCCAGTTCGGGCGCACGCGGTCGGTGCCCGGGAGGTTCTGGGCGACCGTCTCGCCGGCGAGGTCGTCGGCCTGGACCAGCAGTAGCGCCGAGCGCGACGCGCAGGCGAAGCGGTGAATTGCCGCCGTGATCGACGCGGAGTGCGGAGCCGCCCCGTCGACGGGCGCGTCTCCCGCAACGCCGGTCGCGGCGATCGCTTCGGCCAGCGCCTGTTTCGAGGCGAGCCGCTCGGCGGCCTCGCGCGCCGCGTCGTCCGCGCCCAGCAGGCCCAGCGCGCGCTTCTCTTCGATGTCCGCGCCGGTCCACCAGCCGGCGACCGTCGGCAGATCGTGCGTCGACACGCAGGCCGCCGCCATCGCCGGATACGAGGACGGGGCGGAGAACCGGGCACCGTCGCGCTCGAACCAGAGCACCCGGTATGAAAGGACGTCCGCTAGCACGAGCCGTTCGCGAAAGCCTTCCGGCACGGTGCCGAGGTCCTCGCCGACCACGAGGCAGCGCGCCCGCGCGCTTTCGAGGGCGAGCACGCCGAGGAGCGCGTCGAGCGGGTAGCGGACGTAGGCTCCGTCCGCCGCCGCGGCACCGTCCGGAATCCAGAAGAGCCGCGCGAGCCCCATCACGTGGTCGATCCGCAACGCGCCGCCGTGGCGCATGTTGGCGGCGAGCAGCTCGCGGAAGGCGGCGCACGCGGACGCCGGCCCGGCAGCGGGATTCGGCGGCGGCAGGTTCCAGTTCTGTCCCGCGGTGGAGAAGGGGTCGGGCGGCGCGCCGATCGAGACGCCGTGGGCGAATCCCGCCGGGTTCGCCCAGGGCTCGGCGCCGTCCGGCGCAGCGCCGATCGCGAGGTCGCGAAAGAGCCCGAGCGCGAGGCCGCTCGCGCGGGCGCGACTCGCGGCCGCGGCCAACTGGCGATCCGCGAGCCACTGCAGGTAGAGCGCGAACCGCACACCGTGCGCGTGGCGTTGCGCGAAATCGGCGACGCCGTGCGTATCGGGCCGACGCAGGCCGTCGGGCCAGCGTTGCCACGGCTCGCGCGGATGCACTGCTGCGATCGCCTCGAAGACCGCGAAATGCCGCAGCGCCTCGCCGCCGGCCGCGACGTAGCGATCGAATTCGGCGACGAGCGGGTCGGCGTCCGCGCGCTGCTCGAAGCGCGCGTGACACGCCTCCAGCGCGGCGCGCTTGATCCGCCAGACCGCTCCATAGTCCACGAAGGCACCGGTCCCGGGCGCCGCGATGCCGCGGCCGTCGCGCTCGAGCAGCGCGCGCGCTTCGCCGGACGCCGCGAGATCCGGAACGCGCTCGATGTCGACGTAGATCGGATCGAGGAACCGGCGATCGGACGGATGGTACGGGCTCGCGCGTTCCCGGTCCTCGGCGAAGAGCGCGTGCAGGGGATTCAGGCCGACGATGCTGCCGCCCGCCCGGGCCGTAGCTTCGGCGACGACCGCGAGCGTCGTGAAGTCGCCGATGCCCTGGTCGCCGCGCCGCTGCAGCGCGTACAGGTGCGCGGCCAGGCCGAAGCGGCGCGCGCCTGCGGAGAATTCCGGCGGCAGGTGGCAGCGCGCCGGCCCCACGACGACGCGGCACGCGTGCCCGGCATCGTCGTCGAAGGACAGCGCGTGAAAGCCCGCGGGCAGCGGCGGCAGCGCGAGGATCCGCTGCGTCACGCTGCGCCCGTCGGCAGCCGTCACGACACGCGCCGGAAGAGCGTCGAGCACGAACGGCACGACCTGCGCGGTCCCGTCCTCGAGGCGCAGGCGCAGCGCAGCGCGGCGGCGCCGCGCGCGGCCGTCGTCGACCAAGGCCACGTCGGCGCGCGCCCGTTCACCGGCGCCGACGAGCGCAGGCAGCGGCCGGCGTTCGCGTGCGTCGGCCAGCGCGACGAGCCGCGCGCGGGCTTCGTCGGTGGAATCCACGGGCAGGCCCATCGCCGCGAGCAGCGCGCGCTTCGTGTCGGCGCCGACGACGTGGCGCTCCCCGGCGATGTCCCACCACTCGGCCGCGATGCCGGCGGCCGCGGCGAGCCGGTCGAGCACTGCCGGCTCGACGCCCGTGCGGCGGCGTCGCGGCGAGGCATCCCGTTCTTCCGTGAGGACCACCACCGACCGGGGCGCCACCTCGATGCTGCCGGCCACAAGCACGTCGGCGGAATCGGCCCGTTCCGCGCGCTCGGACGTGTCGGCGGCACGGTGCCAGACGAAGCCGTCGCGTGCGTCGGGGCAGCGCATCGTCGACGGCGCGTCGGCGGCGTTGAGCGCCACCGCGACGCGATCCGCCTCGGCTGCGTCCGTGCCTCCCGCATAGAGCACGGCGACGAGCGCGTGTCCATCGGGCTTCGTCCAGTCGTCGCCGCTCATCGTGTGGCCGTCCGCCCGGCGCCACTCGACGTCCGGGATGCCGGTGGCGTCACGCGGCGCGCCGGTCAGCCACCGGTCGCAGCGCAGCGCGGGATGCCGCCGGCGCAGCTCGATCATGCGCGCGACGAAGGCGATCAGCGCCCGGTCGGCGTGCACCCAGTCGACCCACGTCAGCGCGCTGTCCTGCGCGTAGGCGTTGTTGTTGCCCTGCTGCGTCCGCCCGAGCTCGTCGCCCATCGCGAGCATCGGCGTCCCCCGCGACAGGAGGAGCGTCGCGAGCAGGTTGCGGACGTCGCGTTCGCGCGCCGCCCGGATCGCGGGGTCGGCGGTCGGTCCCTCGACGCCGTGGTTCCACGAGAAGTTGGCGTCGTGGCCGTCGCGATTGTCCTCGCCGTTCGCCTCGTTGTGCTTCGTTGTGTAGGCGACGACATCGGCGAGCGTGAAGCCGTCGTGCGCGGTGATGAAATTGACGGACCGCGACGGCGGGCGCGCCCGCGCCGCGAACACGTCGGCGGAGCCCGCGAGGCGCGTCGCCAGCTCGCTGGCGACCCCCGCATCGCCGCGCCAGAAGCGCCGCATGGTGTCACGGTAGCGGTCATTCCATTCGCCCCAGCCCGCGGGGAATGCGCCGAGGCGGTGGCCGCCGGGCCCGATGTCCCACGGCTCCGCGATCAGCTTCAGCTCGCGCAGCAGCGGATCCTGCGCGATCGCCTGCAGCAGCGGTGCCGCGGGGTCGAAACCGTCCTCGCGGCGGCCCAGCGTCGTCCCGAGGTCGAAGCGGAAGCCGTCGACGCCGGCGGCTTCGGCGTAGTAGCGGAGGACGTCCATCGCGAGGCGGAGCACCGGCGGCCGGTCGAGGGCGAGGGTGTTGCCGCAGCCGGTGTCGTTGACGTAGCGGCCGGGGTCGTCGGCGCGGGCGCGGTAGTAGGTCGCGTTGTCGAGGCCCCGCAGCGACAGCGTCGGCCCGAGCGCATCGCCTTCGCCGGTGTGGTTGAGGACGATGTCGAGCACGACCTCGATGCCGGCGGCCTGCAGCGCGGCCACGCATTCGCGCAGCTCGTCGATGCCGCCCGGCGCGAGCAGCGGATCGGGGACGAACGGCGCGGCGGGGTTGTATCGCCAGTAGTTGACGAGGCCCAGTCGCGCGAGGTGACGTTCCTCGATGGCGGCGGCGATCGGCATCAACTCGACCGTCGTGACGCCGAGACGCGTCAGGTGCGCGAGCGCGGCCGGATGCGCGAGGCCGGCGCAGGTGCCGCGGAGCGCTTCCGGCACCCCCGGATGCGCGCGCGTGTAGCCGCGCACGTGCAGCTCGTAGACGACGGTGTGCGCCCACGGCACGCGCGGGCGCCGCGGCGCCGCGGGAGTGAGGCCCGGCGTCGCGATCGCCTTGGGGACGTGCAGCGCGCTGTCGGTGTCGTCGCGGGCCGCGTCGTCGGCGCTCGCGCCGGCCATCGCCGGATGGAACGCGAACGGGCCGTCGAGCGCTCGCGCGTACGGATCGACGAGGAGCTTCGCCGGATTGAAGCGGTGCCCCTCGCGTGGAGCGTACGGGCCGTGCGCGCGCAGCCCGTAGCGATCGCCGGCGATTATGCCGCCGACGAAACCGTGGAAGACGTTGCCCGTGCGCGCGGGCAGCGCGACGCGTTCCTCCGCCGAGGCGTCCCCCGTGGCGAACAGGCACAGGTCGATCGCGGCCGCGTGCTCCGAGAAGACCGCGACGTTGGCCCCGCCCGGGACCAGCGTGAGCCCGAGCGGCTCGGGGCTTCCGGGACCGGTGTCGCGCATGTGTCAGGCCGTGCGGCTCGCGGCGAGCTCGCGGTAGAGCGCCGCATAGCGCTTCGCGGGCCGGCCCCATCCCACGTCCGTCGCCATCCCGCGCACCTGCATGCCGTGCCACGTGTCGCGATGGTGATGGAGCTCGAGCGCGCGGCCGATCGCGAGCTCGAGATTCTCGCGGGTCACCGGCGCGAACTGGATGCCCGTGCCGGCGCCCGCGGCCAGCGCCATGTCGTTGGCGTCGACGACGGTGTCGGCGAGGCCGCCGACCCGCGCGACGACGGGGATCGCGCCGTAGCGCATCGCGCAAAGCTGCGTGAGGCCGCAGGGCTCGAAGCGCGAGGGGACGAGGATGGCGTCGGCGCCGCCCTGCACCAGATGCGCGAGCCCCTCGTCGTAGCCGATGATCGCCGCCACCCGACCCGGGTGATCGCGCGCGGCCGCGACGAAGCCGTCTTCGAACGCCTTCTCGCCGGTGCCGAGCAGCGCGAGCTGCGCGCCGGTCGCGGTCAGCGCGGGCAGCGCAGCGCCGAGCAAGTCGATGCCTTTCTGCCAGGTCAGCCGGCTGACGACCCCGAAGACGAACGCCGCGGGCTCCCCGTCCAGTCCCAGGCGCGCCTGCAGCGCCGCCTTGTTCGCCGCGCGGCGAGCGAGATGGCGCGCGTCGAAGCGGCTCGCGAGCAGGGCGTCCGCGGCGGGATCCCAGTCGCCTTCGTCGATCCCGTTGAGGATGCCGGTCAGCACGGCCGCGCGCTGGCGCAGGAGCCCGTCGAGCCCCATGCCGGCCTCGGGCGTGCGGATTTCCTCCGCGTAGGTCGGCGACACCGTGGTGAGGCGGTCCGCCAGCGCGAGCCCCGCCTTCAGGTAGCTGATCGTTCCGTGATACTCGACGCCGTCGAGCGCATACGCGTGCGGGGGCAGGCCGATGGCGGACAGCAGCTCGCGCGGGAAGAGTCCCTGGAACGAGAGGTTGTGCACGGTCATCACGGTGCCCGGCCGCGCCGTGCCGCCGTAGTGGAGGAGGGCGGGCGCGAGGCCCGCCTGCCAGTCGTGGGCGTGGACGATGTCGGGCGCGAAGCCGGCGACGCCGCCCCGCGCGATCGAAACAGCGCATTCCGCGAGCGCGGCGAAGCGCAGCGCGTTGTCGGGCCACTCGCTGCCGTCGGGGCCGACGTAGGGATTGCCCGGCCGCGCGTACAGGTGCGGCGCGTCGAGGACGAGGAGGTCGAGCCCGGCCCTGTGCGCGGCGACGAGCCGCGCCGGTCCGCCGTGCAGCCGCGCGTACGTGTGCACTGCCTCCGCCCGGCGCAGCGCCTCCATCACCGCGGGATAGCCGGGCACCAGCGTGCGCATCCGGATGCCTTCGTGGGCCAGCGCCCGCGGCAGCGCGCCGACGACGTCGGCGAGACCGCCGGTCTTGACCAGCGGAAAGATCTCCGATGCGACCGAGAGAACGTGCAGGCTCTTCACGGCCCGAGCCGGTCGATCATCGTCCGTGTGATCAGGCACACGCCGCGCGGCGTGCGGCGAAAGCGCGCGGCGTCGACGTCGGCGTCCTCGCCCACGACGAGCCCCGCGGGAATGCGGACGTTGCTGTCGATGATCACGTTGGCAAGCCGCGCGCCCCGCCCGATCTCGACGTAGGGGAGGACGACGGCGTTCTGGATGGTCCCGTACGAATGCACGTGGACGCCGGTAAACAGCAGCGAGCGCCGGAGTGACGAGCCGGAGATGATGCAGCCGCCGGACACGAGCGACGAGATGCCGATGCCGCGCCGGCCGTCGACGTCGTGCACGAACTTCGCCGGCGGCGTGATCTCCGCGTACGTCCAGATCGGCCACTCCCGGTCGTACAGGTCGAGCTCGGGCACCACGTCGGTCATGTCGATGTTGGCTTCCCAGTACGCGTCGAGCGTGCCGACGTCGCGCCAGTAGACGCCGGCCTCGGCGCGCGAATGGACGCACGAGCGCGCGAAGCGGTGCGCGACCGCCTTGCCGTGCTTGACCAGGTACGGAATGACGTCGCGACCGAAGTCGCGGGTCGAGTGCGGGTCGGCGGCATCGCGTCGCAGCTGCTCGTGCAGGAATTCGCGCTTGAACACGTAGACGCCCATGCTCGCGAGCGCAAAGCCGGGCCGGTCGGGCATCTCCGGCGCCCGCTCGGGCTTCTCGACGAACGACACGATGCGGTCGGTCTCGTCGACGTGCATGACGCCGAAGCCCGAGGCCTCGGCGGCCGGCACTTCGATGCAGGCGACCGTGACGTCGGCGCCGTCGTTGACATGCTGGACCAGCATCCGCTCGTAGTCCATCTTGTAGATGTGGTCGCCGGCGAGGATCACCAGGTACTCGGGCGCGTAGCCGTCGATGATGTCGATGTTCTGGAAGACCGCGTCGGCGGTTCCGACGTACCACTGGTCCGCGGCGACGCGCTGGCTCGCCGGCAGGATGTCGAAGCTCTCGTTGCGCACCGGCTGCAGGAAGTTCCAGCCGCGCTGCAGGTGCCGGATGAGGCTGTGCGCCTTGTACTGCGTCGCCACCGCGATGCGCCGGATACCCGAATTGAGCGCGTTTGACAGCGAGAAGTCCACGATGCGCGACTTGCCGCCGAAATAGACGGCAGGCTTCGCGCGCCGCTCGGTAAGCTCCATCAGCCGGCTGCCGCGGCCGCCCGCGAGCACGTAGGCCATCGCCGAGCGTGCGAGGGGAGTCGAGTACATCACCTTGTCCATGGCTTCCTCTGCGTCGGCCGGCTCACCCGGGCTGCCCCATCATCCGCCGCCTTCGTGCACGAGCCACAGCGTCCCGAGCGGCGGCACCGTGATCGTGGCGGAGCACGGAAAGCCGTGGTGCGGTTCCGCGTGCGCGTAGACGCCGCCGCCGTTGCCGCAGCCCGATCCGCCGTACGCCGTGGCGTCGGTGTTCAGGATCTCGCGCCAGCGTCCCGGCAGCGGCAGGCCGAGCGGATAGCCCTCGCGCGGCACCGGCGTGAAATTGGCGACGACGGCCACCGGCGGCGCGCCGTCGCCGCCGAAACGCAGCCACGCGTAGACCGAGCTCGCGGCGTCGTCGACCTCGATCCAGCGGAAGCCCTCGCCTTCGCAGTCGCGCTCGTGCAGCGCGCGGTGCGTCCGATACGCGTGGTTGCAGTCGCGGACGAGCGCGCGCGTGCCGGCGTGCCACGCGACGTCGAGGAGCGCCCAGTCGAGCCCCGTCTCGAAATCCCACTCCCGGCCCTGCGCGAACTCCTGCCCCATGAACAGCAGCTTCTTGCCGGGGTGCGCCCACATGAACGCGTAGTAGGCGCGCAGCGTGGCGAACTGCCGCCACGCGTCGCCCTGCGTGCGCGCGAGCAGCGAGCCCTTGCGGTGCACGACCTCGTCGTGCGAAAGCGGGAGCACGAAGTTCTCGGTGAACGCATACACGAGCCCGAAGGTCATCTGATGGTGATGCCAGCGCCGGTGCACCGGCTCCAGGGCCAGGTATTCCAGCGTGTCGTGCATCCACCCCATGTTCCACTTGAAGCCGAAGCCCAAGCCGCCGGCGAACGTCGGTCGCGACACCGCGGTCCATGCGGTGGACTCCTCGGCGATCGTGATCGCGCCCGGATGGCGGGCGTACACCGTCTCGTTCAGCCGGCGCAGGAAGTCGACCGCTTCGAGGTTCTCGTTGCCGCCGAACTTGTTGGGCAGCCACTGGTCGGGCTCGCGCGAATAGTCGAGATACAGCATCGAGGCGACGGCGTCGACGCGCAGGCCGTCGACGTGGTAGCGGTCGAGCCAGTAGAGCGCGTTCGCGATCAGGTAGTTGGCGACCTCCCTCCGGCCGAAGTTGAAGATCGCGGTGTTCCAGTCGGGATGGTAGCCCAGGCGCGGATCCTCGTGCTCGTAGAGCGCGGTGCCGTCGAAGCGGGCGAGGCCGTGCGGGTCGACCGGGAAATGCGCGGGGACCCAGTCGACGATCACGCCGAGTCCCGCGCGATGGCAGCGGTCGACGAAGCGCGCGAATCCGGCGGGCTCGCCGAACCGGCGCGTCGGCGCGAACAGCCCGATCGGCTGGTAGCCCCATGAGGCGTCCAGCGGATGCTCGTTGACCGGCATCAGCTCGACGTGCGTGAAACCCATCTCCGCGACATACGGCACGAGCGCATCGGCGAGCTCGTCGTAGGTGAGCCAGCGGTTGCCGTCGCCGCGACGCCACGAGCCCAGGTGCACCTCGTAGATCGCCATCGGCGCGCGGTAGGGGTTGCGCGCCGCGCGGGCCGCCATCCAGTCGCCGTCCGACCAGGCGAAATGCGCGGTATCGCAGACGACCGACGCCGTCGACGGACGCAGCTCGGCGCCGAAGCCGACGGGGTCCGCCTTCAGCGGCAGGAGCGTGCCGTCGGCGCCGACGATCTCGTACTTGTACAACGTTCCGTCCGCGAGCGCCGGGACGAAGATCTCCCAGACGCCGGTGCCGAGGCGCTTGCGCATCGCGTGGCGACGGCCGTCCCATGCGTTGAAATCGCCGACCACCGAAACGCGGCGCGCGTTCGGCGCCCACACGGCGAAATGCACGCCGGCGGCGCCCTCGTGCTCGATCGCGTGCGCGCCGACCCGGTCGTACAGCTGCGCGTGCGTGCCCTCGCCGATGAGCCAGTCGTCGACCGGTCCGAGCACCGGCCCGTACGCGTAGGCGTCGTCGACGGTCCACGTCGCGTCGGGATTGGCGGCGTTAAGCCGGTACGCGGTGCGCCGCGGGAACACGCCCTCGAAGAAACCGGCCGGGTGGCGGCGCGCGAGACGGGCGAGCGGGGCGCCGTCGCGCGTCACCGCCTCCACGGTCTCGGCGCCCGGAACGAACGCGCGCACGATGAGCTTTCCCCCGGCCTCGTGCAGCCCCAGGACGGCGAACGGATCGTCGTGGCGGCCCGCAACGATCGCGTCGATCGTGCCGGAGGGCAGGGAGCCCCGCATCGGCGCCGACTCTCAGTGCCCGCCCGGCCGCCCGAAGGGCACTGAGCGCGGCCTCCGTGTGGTAGGACCCGCCGCGATGCGTTGTGGAGTCGGCCGCCGCCTACGCTCGCAGACGCGCCCTTCGGGCCTTGGCTTCGCCCTGCTCGCGTGGGCGTCCCTCGGGGGGCAGCGAGCGTAGTGAGCGTGGGGGCGCTTCATCAGTGCTCCCCCGGCACTGCGCGCCAGATGTCGCGCGCATACTCGAGAATCGCCCGATCCGCGGAGAACCACCCCATGCGCGCGGTGTTGAGGACGGCCTTGCGCCACCACGCGCGGCGATCCTGCCAGAGCGTCTCCACGGTGCGCTGCGCGGAGCGGTAGGCGTCGAAATCGGCGGTCACCATGAAATAGTCGTGGTGCCGCAGGCCGTTGACGAGGCCGCGGTAGCGGTTGCGGTCATCCGGGGAGAACACGCCCGCGGCGACGGCGTCCAGCACCTCGGACAGCACCGGCGAGGCGGCGATCGTCGCGGCCGCGTCGATGCCGGCGCGGCGCCGCTCGGCGACCTCGTCGGCGGTCAGGCCGAAGATCAGGATGTTGTCGGCGCCCACGCGCTCGCGGATCTCGATGTTGGCGCCGTCCAGCGTTCCCAGCGTGAGCGCGCCGTTCAGCGCGAGCTTCATGTTGCCGGTGCCGGAGGCCTCCATGCCTGCCGTCGAGATCTGCTGCGAGAGGTCCGCGGCCGGGATGATCGCCTCCGCGAGGCTCACGTTGTAGTTCGGCAGGAAGACCACCCGCAGCTGCCCGCGCGTCACGGGGTCGCGGTTGACGATGCGGGCGACGTCGCTCGCGAGCTTGATGATGAGCTTCGCCTGCTGGTAGCCCGCCGCCGCCTTGCCGGAGAAGATCTTGACCCGCGGGACCCACGCGGCCGTCGGTTGCGCGCGCATCGCGTTGAACAGCGCGATCGTCTCGAGGATGTTGAGGAGCTGGCGCTTGTACTCGTGGATCCGCTTGATGTGGACGTCGAACAGCGCCTCGGGGTCGAGCCCCACGCCGACCCGCTCGGCGACGAGCCGCGCTAGCGCGACCTTGTTCCCGCGGCGCACGGACTCGAAGCGTTCGCGGAAGGCCGCGTCGTCGGCGAAGGGGACGAGCGCCTCGAGCTGCGCGGTGTCGTCGAGGACCTTCGGTCCGACGGCGTCGACGATGAGCTCGGTCAGGGCCGGGTTCGCCTGGTAGAGCCAGCGGCGGAACGTGATCCCGTTGGTCTTGTTGACGATGCGCTCGGGGTGGATCGAGTGCAGGTCGCGGAACACCGTCCTGCGCATGAGCTCGGTGTGCAGCGCCGAGACGCCGTTAACGCGGTGCGAGCCGAGGAAAGCGAGGTGTCCCATCCGGACGCGGCGGCTGTGGTTCTCCTCGACCAGCGAGACCGACGACAGGAAGGCGTCGTCGGTCCGGCCCGCGGCGCGCTGGCGATCGAGGTGCAGCGCGTTGATGAGGTAGATGATCTGCATGTGCCGCGGCAGCATGTTCTCGAGCAGGGAAACCGGCCAGGTCTCGAGGGCTTCGGGCAGCAGCGTGTGATTCGTGTAGTTGAAGACCGACGTCGTGACGTCCCACGCGAGCTCCCACGGCATGCCGTGCGTGTCGATCAGGAGGCGCATCAGCTCGGGCACCGCGATGGCGGGGTGCGTGTCGTTCAGCTGGATCGCGACGTGGTCGGCGAGCGAGGAGAGCTCGCCGTGCTGCGAGTGGTGCCGGCGCAGCAGGTCCTGCAGCGACGCCGAGGCGAAGAAGTACTCCTGCCGCAGGCGCAGCTCGTGCCCGGCCGCCGTCTCGTCGCTGGGGTAGAGCACGCGGGATATCGCTTCGAGCCGCACGCGGTCGGCGAGCGCGCCGACGTGATCGCCGCGGTTGAAATCCTCGAGCCGCAGCGGGTCCGTCGCCCGCGCCGACCACAGCCGCAGCGTGTTGACGTGCCGCCCGCGCCAGCCCACGAGCGGCGTGTCGAAAGCGACCGCGTTGACGCTCTCCGCGGGCTCCCATACGTAGCGCGTCGCGCCGTCCTCGGTCGGCAGCGCCTCGACGGTGCCGCCGAAGCCGATCGTGTAGGTGACCTCCGGCCGCTCGAACTCCCACGGGTTGCCGGACGACAGCCAGTCCTCGGGGAGCTCGAGCTGCCAGCCGTCCTTGAGCGCCTGCCGGAAGATCCCGTGGTCGTAGCGGATGCCGTAGCCGTGCGCGGGTATGCCGAGGGACGCCATGCTCTCCATGAAGCAGGCGGCGAGCCGGCCGAGGCCGCCGTTGCCGAGCGCGGCGTCGGGCTCGAGCTTGCGCAGGTGGTCGAGATCCACGCCGAGCTCGCGCAGCGCCGCGCGCGCCGTCGCGGTGAGCCCGAGGTTGCCGAGCGCGTCGAACAGCAGGCGGCCGATCAGGAATTCGAGCGAAAAGTAGTAGACGCGTTTGCGGCCGTCGCGGTAGGTCCTGCGCGTCGCGTCCATCCACCGGTCGACGATGCGGTCGCGCACGACGAGCGCCGTCGCGACGAGCCAGTCGTGGTCCTGCGAATGGCCGGGATCCTTGCCGACCATGTAGGTGAGCTTGTCGAGGACGGCGCGGCTGAACGCCGTGACGCTGTCGCCATGCGGCGCGCCCGCCCCCGCGTCCGCGGGGGGGTCGAGGGCACCGGTGCCGCCGTCGAACGTCATGCGGCGTTCCGTCGCGCCCGCATCGCGTCAGGCAACGGTGATCTCCGAAGAGAGGTAGACGTCCTGGATCGCATTGAGCAGCAGCACGCCGTCCTGCATCGGCTTCTGGAACGCCTTGCGCCCCGAGATGAGGCCCATGCCGCCGGCGCGCTTGTTGATCACCGCGGTGCGCACGGCGTCGTGGAGGTCGTTCTCGCCCGAAGCGCCGCCGGAGTTGATGAGTCCGGCGCGGCCCATGTAGCAGTTCGCCACCTGGTAGCGCGTGAGGTCGATCGGATGGTCGCTGGCGAGCTCGGAATACATGCGCTTGTCGCTCTTGCCGTACGGGTTTTCCTTCGTGTTGAGCGCGAGGAAGCCGCCGTTGTTCTCGGGCAGCTTCTGCTTGATGATGTCGGCCTCGATCGTCACGCCGAGGTGGTTCGCCTGGCCGGTCAGGTCCGCCGCCACGTGGTAGTCCTTGTCCCGCTTGAACGCCGGATTGCGCAGGTAGCACCACAGCACGGTGGCCATCCCCATGTCGTGCGCCACCTCGAAGGCCTTGCTCACTTCGACGATCTGCCGTCCCGACTCGGGCGAGCCGTAGTAGACCGTCGCGCCCACCGCCACGGCGCCCATGTCCTTCGCCTGCTTGATGCTGGCGAAGAAGATCTGGTCGTACTTGTTCGGATAGGTCAGGAACTCGTTGTGATTGAACTTGAGCAGGAACGGGATCTTGTGCGCGTACCGGCGCGCGCACGCCCCCAGCACGCCCAGTGTCGACGCCACCGCGTTGCACCCGCCTTCGATCGCCAGCCTCACGATGTTCTCGGGATCGAAGTACAGCGGGTTCTTCGCGAACGAGGCGCCCGCGCTGTGCTCGATGCCCTGGTCGACGGGCAGGATCGAGAGGTAGCCCGTCCCGCCCAGCCGGCCGTGGCTGAACAGCTGCTGCAGGCTGCGCATCACCCCCGGCGAGCGATCGCTGGTCGCGACGACCCGATCCACGAAGTCCGGGCCCGGCAGGTGCAGGCTCGCCCTGGGGATGCCTTTGCACACGTGCTGGAGGAGGCCCGCGGCTTCGCCGCCCAGGACACCCATGATGTCGGTCATTGTCGTATCCTCTTCTTTCGTGAATCCGCTTGCCCGGACAGAGGTTCATTATCCCGCCACGGCGCTCGACGGACAACCTCCGGGTGCCGGGTGAGCGTGGCGTACAACTCCCGACGGGGAGCCCGATCGATGCGAGGCGTTCCGGATCGGCCTGCTAGACTCCGCCGCGTGACGCGCACCGGCCTGTTCATCCTCGTCCTGCTGTTCGGCGCGGGATTCGCCTATTTCGAGTGGGCCGAGTCGCTCGACGGCAAGCTGCTCGACGCCCAGTTCCGCTTCCTGCGCATGCAGGCGCTGCGTCCGGTCAGGACGGACGTCGTGATCGTGGGCATCGACGACGCCACGACGCGCGCGCTGGCCGAGCCCCTCACGCTGTGGCACCCGCATCTCGGCAGGTTCCTGCAGGCGGTCGCGACGTCGGGCGCCGCGGCCGTGGGCCTGGATGTCGTGCTGCCCGACCGCAGCTTCGACGCCATCGTGCCCGGCTACGACCGGCAGCTCCTGTCCGGCATCCTGATCGCGCGGCGCACGACGCCGCTGGTACTGGCGCTCACCGTCGATCCGACGGGCGAGACCCGGCCGATCTATCCGGCATTCCTCGCGGCCGCGGGCCCGCAGGGCACCGGATACGCGCTGATGGCCGTCGATGGCGACGGCGTTGTCCGCCGCTTCGACGAGCGCATCGGAGCCGGCGGCAGCAGCGTGCCCACGCTCGCGGGCCGGATCGCCGCCCACCTGGGCCGGGACGTCGGCCACGGCCTCATCGATTACGCCGCGGGCGCGGCGTTCGAATACATTCCGCTGCGCACGGTGCTCGCGTGGTACGACGCCGGGGACGTGCAAGCCCTCCAGCGGGCGCTCGGCGGCAAGGTGGTCCTGCTGGGTGGGGTCTTCCGGTTCGAGGACCGGCACCGCGCGCCGGTGAACCTGCTGGCCTGGGACCCGGAGGCGGCCAACGTGCCGGGGGTCGTGCTGCACGCGCAGGCGCTGCGCAACCTGTTGAACGAGGGGCTGATCGAGCCGGTGCCCCCTGCGGTGCCGCCGGCGCTGTGCCTGCTGATCGCGCTGGGGTGGTTCGCCGCGGCGAACTTCGGCTTCGCGGCGGCCGCGGCGCTCGGCGGCAGTGCGGCGATCCTGGCGGTGTCGACGTGGCTGCTCGGCCGCGGCGTGTATCTGCCCCCGGCGGCGATGCTGACGACGCTGCTCGTCGCCGTCGGAACGCGCGTGCTGTACGAGGCGACGCTGCAGCTGCGCGAACGCCGGCGATTGCGACGCGCGTTCGGCGCGTACGTCAGCCCGCGCATCATGCAGGATATCCTGCGCAGCACGCCGCCGCCCGGTCTGGGCGGCGAGCGTTTCGTGCTGTGCGTGCTGTTCGCCGACATCCGCGGCTTCACTGCGCGCAGCGAGGGCATCTCGCCGGAAGCCGCGATCCGTCTGCTGAACCGCTACTTCTCCGAAGTCACCGCAAGCATCCACGACACCGGCGGCACGCTGGACAAGTTCATTGGCGACGGCGTCATGGCCTTCTACGGCGCGCCGCAGCGGCTCGACAATCCCTGCGAACCCGCGTTTCGCGCGGCGCGCGACATGCTGGAGCGCGTCGAGCGCCTGAACGTCGAGCTCGCCAAGGATGGCGAAGCGCCGATCGCCATCGGGATCGGGTTGCACGTGGGCGACGCGGTCGTCGGCAACATGGGCTCGGCGGCGCGGCACAACTACACGGCGATCGGCGACACGGTGAACGTCGCCTCGCGGCTGGAGGGCCTCACCAAGGAGGTCGGCTACCCGCTGGTGTGCTCGGCCGACGTGTTCGAAAGGCTCGGCCGGCCGGCCGGATTTGTTAAGCTAGGGGCCAAAGCCATCAAGGGACACCAGCCGGTCGAGGTCTGCGGCTGGCGCCCGAACGGCAAACCTTTCCCGGACGCGGAGGCGGCATGAAAGCGAAAGTCGATCTGGTGAAGTTGTTGCGGTGGGCAGTGGCGCCGCTGCTGGTGTGCGCGATCGGCGTGCTGGCGACGGCGGCACACGCCGCGGGGGTCGCGATGGTGACGGACCTGCAGGGCAAGGCGACGGTGGCCAGCGACGGGCGCTCACGCGACATCACCATCCTGGCCGAGCTGGAGGCGGGCGCGCGCGTGCAGCTCGCCGCGGGCGGCACGCTCGTCGCGCTGTACCTCGATGCCGGGGACGAATACGTCTTCAAGGGGCCGGCGACGATCGACTTCAAACCGGGCCAACCCGAGGTCGTCACCGGCGCGAAGGCCGAACGCCGCAGCCTGTCGCTGGGCAAGGGCGGCAAGGACGTCCGCATCAAGCCCGTCGGCATGGCCCAGGGCGCGATGGTCATGCGCGGCATCGGCACCCAGGCGCGGATCCAGCTCCTCAACCTGCACCGGACGCGCACGCTGGAGGTGCAGCCCGAGTTCCGCTGGAAGGAGCTGCAGCCGGGACAGAAGTACACGTTCGAGCTCGAAGACGAAACCGGCCACGCGATCCTGGAGACGCAGGTCGACGGCACCTCGCTCAAGCTTCCGGCCGGCATCGTGCTGAAGGAAGGCGTCCCTTACACGTGGGAAGTGACGACCCGGCTGCCCGACGGCCGGAAATACGCCACGTCGGCGGATTTCGCCGTCGCCCCGGCCAGCCTGCGCGCCGAGGCTGCGTCGCTGCGCCCCGCGGCGTCCGCGCCGCTGTCGAGCCGGATCGCCTATGCGGCGTGGCTCGATCAGATGGAGTTGCGGGACGAGGCGCGCAGGTACTGGCAGGCCGCCGCCGCCGAACGCCCCGACGACGCACGACTGAAGGCACTCGCCGCGCAGTGAGCGACCGGGTCGGATAGGTGACATCGGGAGGCCCGCCCTGCAGGCGCAGGCGATCGCCTCCGATGTTCGGTATCTGATCCCGATTGCCCCACCCCATCTCCCACGCCCGGATGCTCCGGCTCGTCGCGTCGGTCCTGCTCGCGTCCGCGCTCGCGGCCGCGCCCGCGCGCTCGCAGGACCTGCAGTACGACCTCGCCGGCGCGTTCCCGGACGACGAGCGTGAAGGCACCGAGGCGGCCGACATCGTCCGCAGCAGCGCGCCGCCGCCGCGCACCCTCGACGACATCACGCAGGCGCTGCAGCGCTACAAGCCGGACCCGGCGAAGGCCGAGCGGGACCGCGCCGCGGCGCAGGCGCCGCCGCCGGCGGGCGCGGATCGCGAGGCGCTGTTCAAGTTCTACATGCAGCGCTCGGCCGCGGCGGCGCGCGTCGGGCTCCTGAGCCAGCGCATCTCGGACCTGCGGCTCGCCGCGGAGGCCGCGCCGACGCCCGCGCACCGCAAGGAGGCCACGCGGCTCCTCGCGAACGCCGAGGCGACCGGCGGCAATTTCCTCGCCGCGATCGCGATCGACGAGCGGGAGGTCCAGGGCCGCGACGTCGGCCGCGCGATCGGCGAGAACTGCACGCTCGCGATGTACCGCGCGCAGCTCGGCGACGTCGCCGAGGCGAAGCGCAACCTGAGCAAGTGCGAGGCGGGTTTCGAGCGCCGCGAGCGCCGTGGCAAGACCGAGCAGCTCGATCACTCCGCGCTTGCCCACCTCGAGCGCTCGCGGCTCGCGGTGCTGGTGGCCGAGGGCAATCTGGCCGAGGCCGAGACCGCGGCGCGCAAGGCGCTCGCCGAGATGCAGCTGCACCTGCCGACGGTGCGCTCGCTCCAGCAGCAGGGGCGCGTGGGCAACACGGCCAACCTCGCGCGGATGCGCAACGTCAGGGACGCCGACGAGCGGCGGCTCGCCGAAGTGCTGATGCTGCGCGGCAAGCTGGTCGAGGCCGAGATCGCGAGCCGCAACGCCGTGCGCTCGCAGCTCGCGCGGAACGGCCTCTATACGCTCGCGACGGGCCAGGCGCTGACGGTGCTCGCGCGCGTGGTCTTCGAGCAGGGCCGGTTCCGGGATGCGGCGGCGCTCGCCGTGGCCGCCATCGACAGCCTCGAGCAGAGCGGCGCCATTCCCGAGTCGCTGCCGCTCGTCGACGCGCGCAAGACCTATGGCGCCGCGCTCGCCGCCCAGCACCGGTGGGACGCGGCGATCGTCGAGTTCCGGAAGATGGAGGTGGGCCTCGCGCGCGATCCGCTGCTCGAGCGCAAGTACGGCGCCGGCGACATCAACTGGGCATGGGCGCTGATCCGCACCGGCAAGCCCGACGCCGCGCTCCGGATGCTCGACCCGATGATCGAGCGCACGGTGCGGCGGCTCGGCGAGGACAGCTACCGGACCGCCGAGCTGCGCGGCTTCCGCGCGGTCGCGCTCGCGGCCACATCCGACAAGGCGCGGGCGCTGCGGGAGTTCGCGGCGGCGATGCCGATCCTGCTCGAGCAGGCGCGCGCCGACGACGCCTCCGAAAGCGGCGGCATCGCGCGCACGCTGCGGCGCGTGCAGATCCTCGAGGCGTACATCGCGCTGCTCGCCGACATCGCGGCCGCGGGCGGCGATGCCGGCGGCGTCGACCCCGTCGCCGAATCGTTCCGGCTGGCCGACGTCGCCCGCGGGTCCGGCGTCCAGCGCGCATTGAGCGCCAGCGCGGCGCGCGCGGAGATCGCCGATCCGCAGCTCGCCGAGCTCGCCCGGCAGGAACAGGACGCCGGGCAGCGCGTCGCGACGCTCACCGACCTGCTGAACCGGCTGCTGTCGGCCCCGCCCGGCGAGCAGCTGCCGACCGCCATCGGCGACATGCGCAAGGAGATCGGCACGCTCCACGCGACCCGCGCGCGGCTCAAGCGCGAGATCCAGCGGCGCTTCCCGGGCTACGCGAGCATGGTCGACCCCGCGCCGGCGACCCTCGAGCAGGCGCGCGCGGCGCTCCTGCCCGGCGAGGCGCTCGTCTCGATCTACATCGCCGACACGCGGACCTTCGTCTGGGCGGTCGCGCCCAACGGCGCGCCGCGTCTCGCGACGGTGAAGGCAGGGGACGGCGAGATCGCCGCGGCGGTCGCGCACCTGCGCACCGCGCTCGACGTAGGCGAGCTCGATCTCGCGCGCATGCCCAAGTACGACGTCGCGGCGGCGTACGAGCTCTTCCGGCTCGTCCTGCAGCCGGTCGAGAGCGCGTGGAAGGACGCGACGACGCTCGTGATCGTCCCGCACCGGGCGCTCGCGCAGCTGCCATTCGCGCTGCTGGTGATGGCGCCGGCGACGCTCGCGCCCGGGCCGCTGCTGTTCGCCGAATACCGGAGCGTGCCGTGGCTGCTGCGCCGCGTGGCGGTGGCGGATCTGCCGTCGGTCAGCACGCTGCTGACGCTGCGCCACGAGCCGCCGGGGAAGAGCAACCGGCAGTCGTTCATCGGCTTCGGCGATCCGGTCTTCAGCCGTGCGCAGCTCACGCAGGCGCCGCCGGCCGCGGCGACGACGCGGGGGGTGCGGCTGCGCAGCGCGCCGCTGCCGCGCACGGGCGTGAACTCGGCGGAGCTCGCGCAGCTCGCGCCGCTCCCTGACACGGCCGACGAGATCCGCGACATCGCGGGGCTCCTCAAGGCCGACATGCGCAGCGACGTCTTCCTCGGCGTCGCCGCCAACGAGCGCAATGTGAAGGGCGCGGACCTGGCCGCACATGCGGTGGTGGTCTTTGCCACGCACGGCCTCGTGCCCGGCGACATCGACGGGCTCGACCAGCCGGCGCTCGCGCTCTCCGCGCCGGACGTCGCCAATGTCGACGGCGACGGCCTGCTGACGATGAACGAGGTGATGGCGCTCAAGCTCGACGCCGACTGGGTGGTGCTGTCGGCGTGCAACACCGCGGCGGGGGACGGCGCCGGCAGCGAGGCGGTGTCGGGCCTCGGCCGCGCGTTCTTCTTCGCCGGCGCGCGCGCGCTGCTGGTGTCGAACTGGCCGGTGGAGAGCGCGTCGGCGCGCGCGATCACGACCGGGCTCTTTCGCCGTCAGGCGCAGGAGCCGTCGCTGTCGCGGCCGCAGGCGCTGCGGCAGTCGATGCTCGCGCTCGTCGACGGGCCCGGCGCGATCGACCCGCGGACTGGCAAGCCCGAGTTCTCCTACGCGCA
>Ga0209048_10000213_pt1 | contig 62852 bp, 46 predicted proteins | sample FrelakmetCRP12CR_FD_187146 | JGI IMG/M metagenome (GOLD analysis project Ga0209048, IMG submission 187146) | Freshwater lake sediment microbial communities from the University of Notre Dame, USA, for methane emissions studies - CRP12 CR (SPAdes)... | ecosystem: Environmental > Aquatic >...
TGTCGGCGTTGATCTGGCTGCTGGCGTTCTGCATGGCCTGCAGGGCCGAGTTGAGCGGGTTGTCGGCGGTGGCCTTGGCCAGCTCGTTCTTGAGCTGCAACTGTTGGGCGGCCATATCCGAAGCGTTGTTCTTGAACTGGTCGCCTTTCAGCGCGGCCGCATTGGTCCGTAACTCCTGCTGGTCCTGCAGAATGTTTTTCAGCGCTTCGGCCAGGGCCTTCTTGTCGTCGGGCAGCCCTTCCGTCAGCAGGCTCTCCAACTCGCGCAGCGCGACCAGCGTTTTATCCTGGGCGGCCACGGCGTCCACGCCGGCCTTGAGATTGATGTGGCTGACGGCATTCTGGATGAGCAGGTCGGGCCGGCTCTGCGCCGCGGCGTTTTTCGCCGCGCCCAGCCGGCGTTTGGCGTCGGCATCGGAACTTTCCGCCAACGATTTGGTGAGCAGTGTCTCGAAGTCGGTGTAGCGTTCGCTCAACCCGCCCTGCACCTGGGCCAGGCGGCCCTTGTCCACGTCGGCAGCGTCGGGCTCCAGGATAAGCTTCCGGCCCCAGGCCGCCGTCTGGCGGCGGATAAACTCCTCGGACTCGATCAGGGCGCGGAGATGCTTCAGCAGCACATCCTTGTCCAGCGAACTCCCGAGCTCCTGCAACAGCCTGACCAACTCCGCATGAATCGCCTCAATCTCCCGGTCGGCGCTCTGGATGTGCGGCAGCGCGGCCTTCCGATCGGACCGCGCCCGCATCAGGGCCTCCACGGCCTTGGGCACGCGGTTCTCGTTCACCGCGGCGAGGGCGACGTTCACCTTGCCGATGACCTCGCCCCGCCCCGGCTGCTCGAGCTGGTTGGCGGACAGGTCGCCCAGCAGCCAGTCGACGCGGCGCACGACGGCGGCCAGCTTGCGGCGCACATCCACCTGGCGCCGTTCCTCGGTGGCCAGCCGGCTGGAGGTGTTCAAGATGTCGTCCGGGACCGCGGCTTCGTCCGCCGCCCGGCCGGGCGGCCCGGCCGCCAGCAGCAACCACAGCGCCGACCGCGCCCAGGCGCCCCGCAGCTTCCATTGCCTGGCCGTCTGTTGAAGAAACAGCGGCTCAGCCAGAGGCTTCGCCCTACCTTCACACTCTCCTGAGAATCGGTAGGGCGAGGCGTCCCGCCGAGCCGTCTCAGTTTGAGCCTTTACACATTTCAACGGGCTGCCAGCGGCCGGCTTCATTTCGCCTCCTGCTGCTTGAGTTCCCTGACTTTGATCGAAGCCTGTTCCTCCGCTTCGCGCGCCTTTTGAATCTCGTCCCGCTGCGCGTCCAATTCCCGGCGGAACCACGCCAGGTAGCGCTCCTCGTTGACGATCGTCAAGCGCCGCACCGCCGTCTGGGCCACGTGCAATTGGTTCGGGTAAAAGTCGCTGACCTCGACGTGAAACTGAAGGATCTGGCCGTCCCGCAGGCCGGGGATTTTTTCCTTCAACGCCAGCAGGTAATCAATGCGATGCTTGGCCTTGCCCAGGCTGGCGATTTCCAGGCGCTCCTCGTTGTGCCCGTCCACCGAATAGACCAGCCACGCCTTGGCCAGCGCATAATCGTCGCTGGCATCGGCCACGATCCGCACCCGCTTGTTGAGGGTCGCCAGCCCGTGATCGTCCGGCGCCAGCAGTTCCACGTCGGGCGCCCGGTCGGGGATGATGCGCACGCTGTTCTTGACGGAATCGTACTGAAAGCCCTGTTGCTTTTCCGTCCAGCGGAAACCGTAGCGGAAATGATTGGTGGCCAGGCACGCAAACGCCGCGCTGCGCCCGTCGGCGCCGATGGTCGCGGCCTGCTTTGTATCGCCCAGGTTGACATCCATCGCCCGGACGGCCGAGTCCAGCTTCAACTCCCACCGGATCTCGGTTCCTTCGGGCGCCTCCAGGTTCAGCTCGTTGACGGTTTCACTGGTATCGGCCCGCTTCAGGTAAGCGGGGTACTTGTACGTCACTTTCGCCGACACAATCTCCGGCGGCGGGATGACGGTGACGGTGTAGACGTCCGAGCGGTCGTCGCCGATTTTCAAGAAGTACGTCAGGCTGGCGCCGGCTTCCGGCAACCGGTGCAGGAACTCGTTGTGCTTGCCGCCCTCCTGCCGCGCCAGGACGAGCGTCTGCCAGTTGCCGGTCTTGCCGGCCCGCACATACAGCAGCCCGCTGTCCGGCACCACCCTGCCGCTGACCGTCGCCCGGATCTCGGGGGTCGTGCCCTGTTGCACCACCAGGTGGCCGGAGATTTTCTCGATCTTCGTGTTGGTGGGATACTTCGCGCTCACGCCGGCCATGCGCAGCAGCAGCGACCGCATGTGCCCGGACTTGACCACGCTCAGCCCGGTGAAGAAGAGCAGCACCAGCGAGACGACGATCAGCAGGTTCTTCAGTTGGCGGAAATTAACCACCTCGCGGAAATCCATCGGCCGCGTCACCACGAGGGCCTGGTCCCGCATGGCCGCCAGCAGTTCCAGCGACAGATCGGGCTGATCCGGTTGCGGCCCCTGCAGTTGGATGTAAGACACCAGCATCGAGGCCAGCTCCGGATGCTGCCGTTCCACCTCCAGCGCGACGACCAGCGGGTCAAACCGCCGCAGGTAGCGGAACCACTCGTGCCAGCCCACCCAGCCCAGCACGACGGCGTTGATCGCCAGCAGCAGAAAGCGGGACTGCTCGGGCAGCCGGGTCCGGAAGATGATGCCCCAGTCCACCAGCAGGTCCATCAGCACCATGGCCACCAGCCAGATGAGGAAGCGCGAGACGCCGCGCAGGTTGTAGAAACGGCGCTCCTGCCGCCAGGCCTGGCGCAGCTTGGCCTCGATGCTTCCTTTTGGATGTGGCCCGTGCATATCGCTATCTCACACCAGATTATCCCGCCGGCGCAGGAACCATTCCACGCCCGTGATCAGCACCATGGCCACAAACAACAGCGGCAGATCCCAGAGATCCCGCTCGCGATGGATGGACTGGGTCAGCGGCTCGTCGCGATGCAACCGGCCGGGCAGCGCGCCCAGCTCGGACAGGCGGTAGGCCTGGCCGCCGGACAGCTCGGCCACCTGCCGCACGACCTTGGCCTGCATGTCGGTTTCGCGCTGCTCCAGCGGGGTGGTCTTGACTTCGAACTCCACCACGTTGGAATGTTCCCGGTGGATGGGGAGCGTCTTGATGACGAAAGCGCCGTCCTCCGCGGCCAGGTGTAGGCCGGCATAGAGGCCCGGCGAGTTCGGCACCGGCTCCAGCTCCAGCTCGATCGGCGTCTGGGTCGGGCCCGCCTGCTCCAGCAGCACCTTGAACGCCGGCTCGGTCACCGGCTCGAACGTCTCGGACAGCACGTTGGCGAAGATCTTGATTTGCTCGCCCGCGCTGTAGTTGCGGCGATCGGTTTCCAGCGCAATCTGCTTGTTGGCGCCCAGCAGCCGCGATAGCGCCAGGAACTGGATGGTCTGGCCCCAGAACCGCGCATGGTAGGTGGTGCCCTCTTCCAGGCGCAGCCGCCACAGATCCTCGCAGCCCACGAACATCGCCTTGCCGTTCCCGTAGCGCTGCCAGGCGACCAGCGGATAGATCCGCGTGCCTTCAATTTCGCCGGACAGGGTCAGCAGCGTCGTGGCCCCGGGCTTGGCGCCCTCCAGCGGCGGCACATGCGCCAGGGGCCGGACCCGGGCCCAAAGGCGGGCATTGGCGTCGGCCGGGCTCAGCAGGGAGGTGCAGGGGCTTTCCAGGCCTTCCGCCGTCACGACCGGATAGCGGTCCTCGCCCACGGGCCGCCAGGGTTCGTTGACGAACTTGACCGGCAGCACCTTGGCGATCGGCGTCTGCAGATACGTCGCCGGCGTGCCGACCGGACCGGCCAGCATCAGCAGCGAACCGCCCCCCTGGCGCACCAGCTCCTCCATGCGCGCAAGCTGCGTGCTGTTGAAATACCGGGCCGGGACATCGCCCAGGATGACCAGGTCGTACTTCATGATCTCCGCCGGATCCTCTGGGAACTTGGCCAACTGCCGCGGCGACGTGGCGGGCAACAGCGGATCGCCTTCCGTCATCAGGAAGCGGACGTCCAGCCGGGGATCGCGCAGCAGCACCCAGCGCAGGTAGCGATATTCCCAGCGCGGCAGGCCTTCGACGTAGAGCACGTGGATCTTCTCGTCCAGGATTTTCAGCTTGTGCGCCGCGCTGTTGTTGTCCTTGCTGATCTCGCCCGGCGGCCCGCTGACCGTCACGTCCAGTTCGACCGTCCCCGTCTTCTGCAGCGGCTGATAAATGATCTCCTCGAATTGCGCGCCGCCGGCAAAGACCACGCTCTTGGTCGTCACCGGCGCACCGTTGACGCGCAATACCAGTTCGCCATGCTGGCCCTCGAAGTCGAAGGAGTCCACCTGGATGCGCAGGGGGATCTTGTCCCCCGAGAAGGCCACTTCGGGCGCAATGATCCGCCGGACGCTGTAGTCCGGCTGGGCTGACACGCCGATGCCCACCGGGAAAACGGGCACGTTGCGGCTTTTCAAATCGCGCGCCACCTCGGCCGGATCACGGCCGCCGGTCCAGGCAAAATCGCTCAGCACCACCACGCCGCCCAACGGCTGGCCGGCGTGACGATCCACCGCCTCGGCGATGGCGGATCCAATCCGGGAGGCCGGACCGTCCGCGCTGCGCTTGCGGAGCCAGTCGGCCGAGCCTTCCTCGCCGGCCGCCGGGCGCAGCGTGTCGTCAAAACTGAAGAAGCGGACATCGTACTCCGCGGCCAACCGGGCGAGCCACGGCAGGCCGGGATGAGCCAAGGCCAGTTGGGCTAGTTCCAGGCGGGACTTGGCGTCCGCTTTGGCGGACAGCTTGGCGGCCTCCGCCTCGCTCAAGCTGTTGGTCAGGGCGATGGCGCCGGTGAGGCGGGCGGCTTCCTCCACGTCGGCGGTGCGGCGGCGCAGATCCCGGATGGCCATGCTTTGCGAGGTATCCAGCATGACCAGCAGCGTGCGCTTCAGGGGCTTGACAAGCTGCACATCGAGGACAGGTTCCAGCAGGATGACCACCAGCAGCATCACCGCCAAGGCCTGGCAGCAGCCCATGAAGATCCGGCGTGCACGGGACAGCGCGTGTTCCCGGCGATAGAGATAGAAAGCCAGGAGTGCGGCGGCGCACAGGGCCACGACGATCCATAGCCCGCCATGACGGAGGTACGCCTCGAAGTTCACGAGGCGCTCATCCGCTTCCAGGCCTATGAGTTTCTGGAACATGCGCTCATTCCACCTGCGCCCGTCGCGCGCCCGCCGCGCGGCCGCGCGTGACCTCGGCGGCCACGTCGGTGATGCCTTCCGAGATGCGATGCGTGAAGCGCCGCGCCAGCCAGCTCTGCAGCAGCAGCGTGCCCAGCGCGGCGAGCAACAGGATCCGCGCGAGCTCGAAGCCGTTCCGGCCGGTCTTGACCACGTCCGCCAGATTCTCCGCCGGCCCGATCATCGCCAGCGACACCGCCGCCGCCTTTCGGGCCAGCAGCGGCTCGGGCAGCACTTTGACATCGGACTCGCGCGCGTCCAGGTTGACGGCCACCAGCGCGGTGGCGTTGCCGCCCATCTCGATTTTATAAAAGCCGTTCGTCTCCGGCTCACAGATGCAGGAAGGCTGGCCCCCGACGGCCACCACCTTCAACTCCCGGGTCTGACCGCCGGGCCCGGTGAGCTTGACCACCTCGCCCAGACGCCTGTTGTTTACCGGCACTGTGACCGCCTGCCCGACCAGCGCATTCCGGCGCTCGGGGTGACTGGTCATATACGTTACCGCCTGGTGCAGGAGAATGGTGTAGATGGGATGGAGGGGGAAGTTCCCCCACTTCGCATCGGCCGCACACGTGAACAGCAGGACGGAGCCCCTGCCGACCTGCTTTTCCAGCAACAAGGGCAAGTCGTTTTCGGCCAGGCTCACGAGAGTCACGCCTCCTTCGCCGGGGGTCGCTTTGCAAACGCGCTGGAAACGGGCGCTGTCCAGCAGCTCGGCCGGCAGGCGGCCGATCAAGTCGGAGATCGGATGCCCAGCGCGCACCTTGCCCAAGGCCCAGCCCTTGGCCGGATCGGGCGCCTGGATGTCCTTTTCCAGCACAGCCGGCAACAGCGATCCCGTTGCGGTCCGCAGCCGGCCGTTGTAAAGCTCGGCGTTGACCTTGTCGCCGGCAAAGACCATCAGGCCGCCGCCGCGCCGGACAAACTGGTCGAGCTTTTTGACTGCTGCCTCGCTCAGGTCAGCGACGTTGGCCAGGGCGATGACGTCGTAGTCGGACAGTGCTTCGCTGTCCAGATCCTGCCATTCGGCCCGCGTCACCTGCAGCGGGGCCTCATCGCCGCGCGCCTTGCCCCGCAACGCGCGATCGAGGTAGAAGGTTGCGCCCAGGGCGGCGGGCTGGGCGGCTGGTGCGCCATCAATGCTCAGCACCCGGATGGCCGACCGGACGGACACCACGGTCTGGCGGTGATTGTCCAGGGCGAGGTCATCGGTTGACAGGGCGGCCGCGATGCGCACATCGCCATCGGTGGCGAAGGATGAATAGAAGGCCACGGTGAGCGCCCGGCCCGGCTCGACCACGCCGACCGCCTTCTTGCTGACCGCCTCCCCGTTGACGCTGAAGATCAGGGCCCCGGCATCCCGCGAATGGCGGCCGTAATTGCTGACCTCGGCCGAGAAGCGGGCGGTGCCGTTGCGCCGCAGCGAGCCCGAGGCGAAGGACAACGACGTGATGGCCAGGTTGTCCTCGCCGTCGTTCGCCACCGGAACGAGGTACGCCTTGGCCGCTTTCCCCAAGCGGCGTAGCGTGGCGGATGCTTCGTCCGACAACGAATTCCAGTCGCTGCCCTGCCCGTCGGTAATGAGATAGCATTCCCGCGATGGCGTTTTCAGTTCGCCGGTCAGGCGTTCCAGTTCGTCCAGGTTCTGCTCCAAGTTCAACGGCTCCGGCAGCACACGGGCCTCTGTGGCGAGCAACCGGGCGAAGCGGGCCGCGTTGTAGCCGGTAGACCGGATCAGGATCCGCGGGTGTGCGCCCATCAGCACCACCGTGACGGGGTCGCCCTCGCGCAGCGTGGAAAGAATCGTTGCGGCCCGTTCCAGGGCCCGGTCATACCGCTTCCGGAACTGGCCATGTGCCATGCTATAAGAGGAATCGAGGGCCAGCACCAAGCCGATCCGCCGCTGCCCGGCGGAGAACAAGGCCGTATCGCGCCGCAAGGTGGGCCGCGCCAAGGCCAGGGCCACCAGGGCCAAGACCAGGCAGCGCAGGCAGAGGATGATGAAATCCTCCAGCTTGATTTGCCCCGACCGGATCACCAATGCCTTCCGGAGCAGCTCCATGGCGGCCCAGGGGGTCTGCCGCTTGTGCTTGCGGTACAACAGATGGATGAGGATCGGCACGGCCACGCCGGCGGCGCCCAACGCTCCCCACAACCACGCTGAATTCAAAAATCCCATGTGCTCAAATTCCCGGGCGGGTTTCCGCCCGCCATACTACGGCTCACCCGGGCCTGCTCCGCCGTCTTGTCCGCCATAGTCCCGGCTCTTATCGGGACGAAGGCTGGAAGGGTTCGCCCTACCCATTCGTGGTAGGACGAGGCGTCCCGCCGAGCCATCCAACCATCACGTCAACGAAAACCGCCTTTCAACAGAACGCTCTCCACGGCCATCGTCACGGCGCACCTGGCTCCGAGACCCGCACCAGCGGGTCGCATAAATCCACGCCCGCCGGAAACGCCAGGCGCTCCCCAAAGGCCGCCACCAGCTCCAGTGGCTGGCCCGCCGGCAACGTCAACGTCACCGCCTCCGGTTTGCTGGCGGGCTGCAACGTGCGTTGCCACACCGCGCGCTCGCCGACGCGCACTTCCAGCCGCACGTCCCCCGCGTTCGACGGACGGGGCGCAATGGTGGCCTGAAAAATCCACGCGCTCCCGGCGGCGGGGACGTTGAAGCGCTGGACCGACGACGGTTGCAGGCGCAAGGCCTGCAGGCAGGGCGCCGCCACCGCGCCCGGCCGCGGCCAGAGCAACTCCGGCGGCGCGGTTCCCGGCGCCGCGCCGGCTGCCAGCGCGCTCAGCCACTGTAGCTGGGAAGATGCGCGCGAATAATAGCGGACATGCCCCGGCTGGATTTTCAGCGAGTCGAGCAGGGCATGCTGCAGGGTGAACTGGTCGCCCTCGATCCCGAGGCGGCCGTGATACAGACTGCCATCCGTCAGCCGCACCTCATCCAGCGCGGCATTGGTTTCGACGCCCGGCCGCCGCAGCACATAACAAATCAGGGACGCACGCGGCAGCGGGAGGACTCCCAGGGGCGAGTTGACGGCCACGTCGCGGTCCTTGATCCACACGAGGCTGCCCGGCAGCGGCGCGCCCTTGCTCAGATACATAGTCTCCGGCTGATCCATGTCCGGCAGCACCCGGGCCGGCGCGAATTCGAGCGCCTGGATCGCGGGCAGCAGCGCCCGGCGCGGACCCAGCGCCGGACTCTGGACGTTCACGGCCCGGCTCGTCAGTTTCAGCAGTTCCACCCGCCAGTAATCGCCGCCCACCAGGCGCAAGGCATTGGTGGACGTTTCCGCCGCCTCCGGCGTCTGCAGGGCCAGGTAGAGCGTGTCGTCCAGCTTCAGTTCCCGGTCGCCCACCGTCAGCTTTCCATTTTGCACCTTGACGGCGCCGGAAAATTTTCCGGCGGCCGCCTGCACCGTGCCCACCAGCGGCGCCGGCTCGGCGCCGGCCGTCCGGACCGGACCGCCGGCCGGCAGCAGCACCACGCAGGCCGCGAGAATGGCCAGACCTGGAGAGCGCCGGATCATCGCTGGCTGGCCCCCGCGGCGGCTTGCAGCAGGTAGCCGGAGATGACCTGCTCGATCGGCGTGGCCGTGTTGGCCAGGACATAATCCACCTGGTTGCGCGCACAGGCCGTCTTGACCTCCTCGATAAACCGCTTCAGCTCCTCCAGGTAACGCGCCCGCACGCGCGCCGGCTGCGTGATCATCTCGCCGTCCTCCTCCAGCCCGATGAACTTCCACATCCCGTTCAGGGGGAAGGTCAGCTCGTAGGGGTCCAGGATGTGGAACACGACCACGTTATGGCCGCGGAACGCCAGGTGATTGATGCCCTTGATGAATTCCGCCGTGTTGTCGAACAGGTCGGAAAACAGCATCACCACGCCGCGCCGGCTCATCCGATTGGCAAACTCGTGCAGCACGGCCGCCACCTTGGTTTTCGGCCGGGGGATCGCCTGTTCCATCAGGGTGGATATCGTGGACAGGATGGACAGGGTTGACTTCGGCGGCACATAGCCCTGGAGTTCACCATCGAACAGGCCCACGCCGCAGGAATCGCGCTGCTCGACAATCAGGTACGCCAGGCTGGCGGCCATGTACTTGGCATACTCGAGCTTGGTGATCTTGCCCGAGCCATAGGTCATGGATTGGCTGGCGTCAATCAGCAGGTTGGCGACAAAGTTGGTTTCGGCGTCGTATTGTTTGACATAATACCGGTTGGTCCGCGAATACACCTTCCAGTCGATGTGTTTGAGCGCGTCGCCAGGCACATACTGGCGGTAGGCCGAGAACTCCGTGCTGATGCCCCGCAGCGGGCTGCGGTGCATGCCGATGCGGATCCCTTCCACCACGCGCCGCGCGACCACATCGAGGGTCCCCACCGCGCTCAGGATTTCCGGGTCCAGATACTTGGCTTGCTGCACGTCGGTTCTCCGCTTCAGGCGCCGGGGTCAGGCTGGGAAGGAGGTGGGAGGGTTCAGGTTCTTCTAGCGAAGAATTTTCAAGTTCAGGGTTCAGGAAGCAGGTTTCAGGTTCAGGCTTCAGGTTCCCCTTTCAGGTTTCAGGTTTCCTGTTTCAGGTTTCAGGTCTGATGCAAATCGTGTTTCATCCTGAACCCTGAACCCTTTCCCCCTCAGCACCGGCCTCTGCCGGCACCGCTCAGGCCACCGCCGCCGTTTCACGCTGGTAGAGCTTCTCGTCGGATGGAATGCTGTCGAGCAGCTTCCGCACGACATGATCAGTGGTCACGCCTTCCGATTGCGCGGCAAAATTCAGACCCATGCGGTGCCGCATGACCGGCAGCGCTAGGGCCTGTACGTCTTCAATGGCCACATGGTACCGGCCGCGCAGGATCGCCCGCGCCTTGGCGCCGATGATCATGTTCATGCACGCGCGCGGCCCGGCGCCGAACGACACCCAGTCGTTGACGAAGCCCGGCGCGCCGGCCTCCGGACGCGTGGCCCGCACCAGGCTGGCCACGTACTGGAAGATGTGGTCGGCCACCGGCACGCGGCGGACCAGGTCCTGCAGGTGCAGGATCGCCTCCTGTGACAGCACCGGCTGCAGGTCCGGCTCCGTGCTGCCGGTCACGCTCCGCATGATGGCGATTTCCTCGTCGCGCGACGGGTAGCCCACCTTGATCTTGAACATGAAGCGGTCGAGTTGCGCTTCCGGCAGGGGATAGGTGCCTTCCTGCTCCAGCGGGTTCTGGGTCGCCAGCACAAAGAAGGGCAGCTCGAGCTGAAAATCTTCGCCGCCGGCCGAGACCATCTTTTCCTGCATCGCCTCCAGCAGCGCGGCCTGGGTCTTGGGCGGCGTGCGGTTGATTTCATCGGCCAGCAGAATATGGGTGAAAATCGGCCCCTTGCTGAACATGAACTTGCGCTGCCCGGTGACGGGGTCATCCTGCAGCACTTCCGTGCCGGTGATGTCGGACGGCATCAGGTCGGGCGTGAACTGAATGCGGTGGAACTTGAGCGACAGCGTTCGGGCGATCGAGCTGACCAGCAGGGTCTTCGCCAGCCCCGGCACGCCTTCGAGCAGGCCGTGGCCCTTCGAGAAGATGCAGATCAGCACCTCGTCAATCACTTCCTCCATGCCCACGATGGCCTTGTGCAGTTCGCCCACCAGTTGCTGCCGCGCCTCGCCCAGGCGCCGGACCGCCTCTACGTCGCCGTGCTCCAACTTCGCGCCGCTGTTGCCTGCCATAATCCGCTCCTTTTATTTGCCCGCACCCGCCTTGGTCGCCCGCATAACGGATAGGCGGAGAAATTATTATTCATGAGTTCCTGGGTTCCAAATTCAATTCTGCCGAAACAACTCCGGTACGTTCGGACCCCGCAAGGCGGGGAATTGTTGCTGTTGCCTATAGATACAAAAGCGCTTGACGGCTTGCTGGTGGCTGTTGCATGTTCCAAAATATGCTCCCGGCCCTGGGGTTCGGGCTGAATCCGGCTACGGCCCATCCGCCGACACGGCTTCGATGCGGTAGAAGCACTGCGTAGTACTGCCGGTTGTATCGAACAGAATATTTGTCCCGCTAGTGCCGGTCGCCCAGGTAAGCAAGGGTATTATCCCAGTCGTTGTCGAACAACCCGTTCCGCCAGTTCCCGTTCACGTAATTGATTTATATTCATACGGATACGCCATTCGCGAATAGCGCATATGTCAAGTTATTCTGACGCGATCATTCCCCCGGAATTCTGAACTGGCCTGCGGTAGCCTCGTCGGCTTTGTCGGACAATCGCGAGACGCAGGCAAGTCAAATATCGCGCCGCCTACTTCCGCTCGCGTTTGGCCATTCCCTGGGCCGGCGTGTCTGTGTATAATACGGCCCGCCGTGCCGGGCGGGGGTTCCGGCAGCACGTTGCCGCGCGCTGAACGCCAGCCCGGCCAGCGCGTCCAACAGGGAAAAGGCCAGCCATGCAACTGGACAAACTGACGATCAAGTCGCAGGAGGCGCTGCACGCCGCGCAGCGCCTGGCGGAACAGCGCCGGCACAGCGCGGTGGACGTGGAGCACCTGCTGCTGGCCCTGGCGGAGCAGACGGACGGCGTCGTGCCGCCGCTGCTGGACAAGCTCGGCGTGCCCGCGGAACAGCTCCGCCAGTCGCTCGACCAGGCGCTCGCGGCCCGCCCGACGGTGGAAGGCGCGGCGGCGGAACGTCTGCCCTCCGCCGCGCTGCGCCAGGCGCTGCACGCGGCCAGCATCCTGGCGGAGAAGATGCAGGACGAATACGTCAGCACGGAGCACCTGCTGCTGGCGATCCTGCAGCAGAAAGGCAGCGACGCGGCGCGCTGCGCCCAGCAGCTTGGCCTGACGCCGGACGCGGTCTTGAAGGCGCTGCAAAGCGTGCGCGGCAACCAGCGCGTGACCGATGCGAACCCCGAGGACAAATACGAAACGCTCAAAAAGTACGGGCGCGACCTGACCGCCGCCGCGCAGCAGGGCAAGCTCGACCCCGTGATCGGCCGCGACAACGAGATCCGGCGCGTGATCCAGGTGCTGTCGCGCCGCACGAAGAACAACCCGGTGCTCATCGGCGAGCCGGGCGTGGGCAAGACGGCGATCGCGGAAGGGCTGGCGCAGCGGATCGTCGCCGGCGACGTGCCGGAGGGGCTGAAAAACAAGCGCGTCGTGGCGCTGGACCTGGGCGCGATGATCGCCGGCGCGAAGTATCGCGGCGAGTTCGAGGACCGCTTCAAGGCGTTCCTGAAGGAAGTGATCGAGTCGGCGGGCCAGGTCATCCTGTTCATTGACGAAATGCATACGCTCGTCGGCGCGGGCGGCGCAGAGGGCGCGGTGGATGCCTCGAACATGATCAAGCCGCCGCTGGCGCGCGGCGAGCTGCGCTGCGTGGGCGCGACGACGCTGAAGGAATACCGGAAATACGTTGAGAAGGATCCCGCGCTGGAGCGGCGCTTCCAGCCGGTGTTGGTCGCGGAGCCGACTGTCGAGGCGACCATCGCGATCCTGCGCGGCCTGCGCGAGCGCTACGAAGTGCACCACGGCGTGCGGATCAACGACGGCGCGCTGGTGGCGGCGGCCAAGCTGGCGCACCGCTACATCGCCGACCGCTTCCTGCCGGACAAGGCGATTGACCTGGTGGACGAGGCCGCCAGCAAGCTGCGCATGGAGATCGACAGCCTGCCGACGCCGATTGACGAGGTCGAGCGGCGCATCATGCAGCTCGAGATCGAGCGTAGCGCGCTCAAGAAGGACAAGGACGCCGCGGCGCGCGAGCGGCTGGAGAAACTGGAGCAGGAACTGGCCGGGTTGCGCGAGCGCAGCCAGACGATGAAGCTGCACTGGGAAAAGGAAAAAGGGTTCATCGGGACCATCCGCACGCTGAGCGCGACCCTCGATACGCTCCGCACGGACGCGGAGAACGCCAAGCGGTCGGGCCAGCTCGATAAAGCCGCGGAGCTCGTCTATGGCCGCATCCCGCAGGCGGAACAGGATATCAAGGCCGCCCAGGTCAAGCTCGCCAAGCTGCAAAAGGACCAGCGGATGCTCAAGGAGGAGGTGGACGCGGAGGATATCGCCCGGGTGGTTTCGGCCTGGACGCACATCCCGGTCAGCAGCCTGTTGGAGTCGGAGAAGGACAAACTGCTGCGCATGGAGGAACGCTTGCGCCAGCGCGTGGTCGGGCAGGACGAGGCGCTGACGGCCGTCGCCAACGCGATCCGCCGCGCGCGTTCCGGCCTGCAGGATCCGCGCCGGCCCATCGGTTCGTTCATCTTCCTCGGCCCGACCGGCGTCGGCAAAACCGAACTCGCCCGGGCGCTGGCCGAGTTCTTGTTCGACGACGAACACGCGCTTGTCCGGATCGACATGTCCGAGTTCATGGAAAAACACACCGTCAGCCGCCTGATCGGCGCACCGCCGGGCTACGTGGGCTACGAGGAGGGCGGCTACCTCACCGAACACGTCCGCCGCAAGCCCTATTCCGTCGTGCTCTTCGACGAGATCGAAAAGGCGCACGCCGACGTGTTCAACGTGCTGCTGCAAATCCTAGACGACGGCCGGCTGACCGACGGCCAGGGCCGCACGGTGGATTTCACCAACACGCTCTGCATCATGACCAGCAACCTCGGCGGGCAGGTGATCCACGACACGCTCGAAAAAAATCCCGACCTCGCGCGCGCCAGCTCCGCCTACGAGCAGATGGAGGCCAAGGTCACCCACCTGCTCCGGCAGGCTTTCCGGCCGGAATTTCTCAACCGCATTGACGAAGTCATCATCTTCCACAGCCTCAGCCGCGACCAGATCAAACAGATCGTGGACATCCAGCTCCAGCGGGTGGATAAATATCTGGCCGAGAAGAAAATCGCGCTGACGCTCACGAACGACGCCAAAAGCCTGCTCGCCAGCGAAGGCTACGACCCGGCCTTCGGCGCGCGCCCGCTCAAGCGGGTGATCCAGCACGCGGTGCTCGACGCGCTGGCCACGGATCTGCTGCAGGGCACGATCCGGGACGGCGATCGCGTCACCGCCGACGTGGACCCCAAGCGCCGCGGCGCCTTGACCTTCACGTCGGTGCGGCAAGTGGAATAACGCTTGCAGATCGCCTTCGCCCGTTCAAACGGCAGAGCCGGAGAATGCATCCACAGATTTCAGGATTATACCGATTTTAATCTACGGAAGAAGAGTTAACTACGAAACACGCGAAGTACGCGAAAGGGAGTTCCTGCAAACCAACGGGTTGCCAGAGGGCTGGCATCCAATGGATCTTTCACCCATTTGGTGAAAGCCGCGTAAACATCGCTCTTTTCCCATCTGATTGATCATCATTATTTTCGCGCATTTCGCGTGTTTCGTAGTGATCTTAACTGCCGGATCCAAATTAAATCAGCGGCGCGCCCGCCGCGAGCCGGGGAAAAGGCGATCCAGCCAGTGTCGGGCGACGTCGTCGCCCTCCGGCGGCGAGATGGCCAGATCCGGGCTGATTTCGATGATCCAGTTTTTCTTCCGGCGCCGGTCCACCAGAAAATCAATGCCTACCATGGGCAATCGGAACAGTTGCGCGGCGCGCCGCGCGAGGCGGAGCAACGGCCGGGCGACGGCGCCGGTGATGACCGCGCAGTCCCCGCCGGTGTGGACGTTGCTGGTCAACCGGACCGGGACGCGTTCACCGGTGCGGAGCACCTCGTCGAAGCGGCGGCCCAGCCGGGCCAGTTGGCGCCGGGTCTCGGCATCGAGCGGGATGCGGTGATGGGGATCGGCGCGCTGCGTCTGGCGGTTCCGGCGGCGGATAAGCTGTGCGATGGTATGGCGTCCGTCGCCCAGGACCGTGGCGGGCGTGCGGCGGATGGCGGCCACGCAGCGATAGTTGACCAGAATCAGGCGCTGGTCCTCGCCCGCGACGCGTTGCTCGAGGACCACCTCCTCCCCGTAGCCGCGCGCCACGCGCAGGGCGCGGCGCAAGTCCGCCGCCGTGCGGACATCCACGGCGACGCCGCGGCCGCCCCATTGCGTGCAGGGCTTGACCACGATCGAGCGGTGGCGGGTCAGAAAGCGCCGGGCCTGGGCAAAATTCACGAAGAGCTCCTGCGCCGGCACGGGGAACCCGTGGCGGCTCAGGAATCGGTTGGCGGCGTGCTTGTGCTGGGCCAGGTGGAAAGTGGCCGCGCCGATGCGGTCTGTCAGCGCGTTGTAGCAGCGGACTGACCGGCCGCCGTGCCGCAGTTCGAAAATGGGCAGCGTCTCATCCAGCACGCGCACCCGGATGCCGCGACGCCGGGCCGCATGGGTGATCGTGGTGGTGTACACCGTGTGCATGCGCCCCTGCGCCTCCCCAGAAAACCGTCAGCGCCTGGTCTTGGGGATCCTGGCGGTTTTCGGAATGGGCGCCGGCGCCGGCGCCGGCGGCGGTGGTGAAGTGCCCGGTTCCTCGATGTCGTGGACGATCTCGCGCAGGATGGTGCTGTAGCCCTTGCCGGCGGCGATTTGCTGCCCGGTTTCCTGCAGGATCGTCTCCGTGCCCGCCCGGAAGCCGCTATCGAAGATCAGCCTGGTATCGCCGACGCGAAAGTGGTCCCCGGCCCGCAGTTTGATCACGTCCACGCGCTCCTCGCCGAGCCACGTGCCGTTGTGGGACTTGAGATCCTTGAGGTAATACTCGCCGTCCCACAGGCGCAGGCCGCAGTGGATGCGCGATACTTTTTCGTCGTGCAACACGACGTCATTTTCCGGGCCGCGTCCGATGGTGATCGGCTGGTCGGTCAGGGGCACCACAACGATCTTGCCGTCCGGCAACGTGTATTTCAGACGCATACACACCTTCCATCTTTCAACCGCCGCTCAGTGTAGCGCAGGGCCGGAGCGCTGGCAAGAAATCCGTCAGAGCCGGCCTTGCGCCAGCAGGCCGCGAAAGTAAGCGATGGTCTGCTCCAGCCCCGCGTCGAGGCTGACGCGCGGCTCCCAGCCGAGGAGCTGCCGGGCCAGGGCGATGTTCGGCTGGCGCACCTGGGGGTCGTCCACCGGCAGCGGCCGATGCTCGATCCCGGCCCGGCTGCCGCACAGCGCCCGAATGCGTTCTGCGAACTGGAGCACCGTCATTTCCTGCGGGTTGCCGAGATTGACCGGCTCATGATAATCGCTCTGCGCCAGGCGGCAAATGCCCTCGATCAGGTCGGCCACGTAACAAAAGCTGCGCGTCTGCCGGCCGTCGCCAAAGATGGTCAGCGGCTCGTTCTTGAGCGCCTGGGTGATGAAGGCCGGCACGACGCGCCCGTCGCGGGGACGCATGCGCGGGCCGTAGGTGTTGAAGATGCGCACAATGTGCGTGTTGAGGCCGTGGAAGCGGTGGTAGGCCATGGTCAGGGCCTCGGCGAAACGTTTGGCCTCGTCATAGACGCCGCGCGGGCCGATGGGATTGACGTTGCCCCAATAGGTTTCCGGCTGCGGATGCACCAGCGGATCGCCGTACACCTCCGACGTCGAGGCCAGCAGGAAGGCGGCCTTTTTAGCCTTGGCCAGCCCCAGGGCCTTGTGCGTGCCCAGCGCGCCGACCTTCAGGGTCTGGATCGGGAATTCGAGATAGTCCAGCGGGCTGGCGGGCGAGGCAAAATGGAAGATGTGGTCCACCGGACCGGGCAGGTACAGATACTCGGTCACGTCCTGCTTGATGAATTTGAACCGCTCATGGCCCGACAGGTGCTCGATGTTGGCCACGCTGCCCGTCAGCAGGTTGTCCAGGCAGATCACGCGCTGGCCCCGGGCAAGCAACTGATCGCAGAGGTGCGAGCCCAAGAAGCCGGCCCCGCCGGTGACCACGGACACGCTGTCGGGTTGATCGCTCATGCAGAGATCTCCGCCGGCGGCCGCCTCAGTGCCGGAAATGGCGCATGCCGGTGAAGACCATGGCGATGCCGGCCTGGTCGGCGGCTGCCACGACGTCGGCGTCCTTCTTCGAGCCGCCGGGCTGGACAATGAACTTGAGGCCGGCCTCCGCGGCGACTTCGACGTTGTCGGGGAACGGGAAGAACGCATCGGAAACCATGACGCATGCGGCCAGCAGGGCTTTTTCAAATTCGGCCAGCGGCCGCGGATCGCCGCCCGCCGCGTGCAGCGCGGCGATGTTCTCGCGCGCCTTGGTCAGCGCCAGCTTGCGAGTAGAGTCAATCCGGTTGGGCTGGCCCGCGCCCATGCCGAGCTGGGTGTAACAGCCGGGCGCATATTCGCGGACGAGCACGATGGCGTTGGACTTGACGTGCTTGCAGACTTTGACGCCGAACTCGGCCAGCGCGCGCTTATCGGCCGGGAACGGCGTGTGGGTCACCATCTCCCAGCGTTCGAACAACGCAGCATCGCGGTCCTGGACCAGCAGCCCGCCGTTGATCTGGCGGATGGCGCGGCCGGGCTGCGGGGGCGTCAGCGGCTGCTGCAATTTGAGCAGGCGGATGTCCTTGCTTTTGGCCTGCAGGAACTCCAGCGCCTCGGGCGTGAAATCGGGCGCGATCAGCGCCTCGACAAACCGGCCCTTGAGCACCTGCGCCGCCGCCAGGTCCACGGGCACGGTCACGGCGATGACGCTGCCGAAGGCGGACACCGTGTCGCCCGCCCACGCGGCCGCGAGCGCCTCGGCCAGCGTCCGGCCGGTGGCATAGCCGCAGGGGTTGGTGTGCTTGATGATCGCCGCGCCGGGCGCGCCGGCGAGTTCCTTGACCGCTTCGAGCGCGGCATCGCCGTCCACGTAGTTGTTGTAGCTCATCTCCTTGCCGTGCAGCACCGTGGTATGGGCGATGCAGGCCTCCGTGGCGACGGGATCGCGGTAGAAGAACGCCTGCTGGTGGGGGTTCTCGCCGTAGCGCAGGACCTGGCCGCTGGCGCCGGCCAGCACGAACGGCCGGCCGGCCTCCTGGTTTTCCACCTGGCCGGCGAGATAGCCCGCGATGGCGGCATCGTATTGCGCCGTACGGGCGTATACCTTCTGGGCCAGCTCGCGGCGCAGCGCCTCGGTTGTGTCGCCGCCGTGGGCCTCCAGGCTGGCGAGCACGCGGGCGTAGTCGGCCGGATCGGTGACCACGGTGACCGAGCGGTGGTTCTTGGCCGCGCTGCGCAGCATCGCGGGGCCGCCGATGTCAATGTTCTCGATGGCGTCCGCGAAGCTCACGTTCGGCTTGGCCACGGTGGCTTCGAAGGGGTACAGGTTGACGCAGACGAGGTCGATCGGCTGCAGGCCGTGCTGCTGCACGGTGGCCTCGTGCTCCGCATTACCGCGCAGGTAAAGCAGCCCGCCGTGGACCTTCGGATGCAGCGTCTTCACGCGGCCGTCGAGCATTTCCGGAAAGCCGGTGAAGTCGGCCACGTCCTTGACCGCGACGCCCGCCGCGCGCAGCGCCTTGGCCGTGCCGCCCGTGGACAGCAGCTCCACGCCGCGGTCCGCCAGCGCCCGCGCAAACGCCACCACGCCCGTCTTGTCCGAAACACTGATCAACGCCCGCCGGATCTTCATGCTGACCTCCTGGTTGAAAGCGCCGGACGCAGCATAGAGCGGGAAGCGGCCCGGATCAAGACCCTTTGGTTACGGCCTAAGCTGCACCACGCTCCCCTGCAGCGGTTTTGATGATTTCGAAATCCGGCGCCAGCCTTCCAGCCAGCAGTCGCGGAAAGCGAAGCCGCGCTCCCGGCGATGCGGATGGTCCCGACGGAGACGAGCTGGCGCAGGTGATTATTCGACAACAGCTACATCTTTCGTCTTGACGTCTCCCCCGCCTCTGATGTGATCGGCCATTTGTTATTTGTTGCGACGTGACCCTGTTTTTTCGCTTGATAATCTTTCCGACTACTTTCCGAGCGCCCCCGAGGGCAACGATGGCCCTCCTGCAAACGATCACGGATGAATACCGTCTTTGGCAGGTTTTCGATTCGATCGTTGGCGAGGCTGTGCAAATTCAATTTTTTCTTTGGCTCCGCATAAGTGCGCGTTCATAAAAGTTAGGAACAAATTGGAATACTCAATTTCGTAATACACATTGCTGGTTATCAGTTCAGGGTGCGGATGAAGTAAAATGCCTTTACCTTTAATGGCTTCGACCTGCTCGACAGACATACCATACTGAAGCTTTCCAGCGGTGATTTCTTTGATCCTCTGTTGCCAAAACACTACTGTTGATTCCGCCATTCTTCGATCCTCACGGGTTTGGGCCCAATGATCGATGGAATATACAACAGGCATTGAACACAGAAGCAATAAGATACCCAGCCAAGTGCGGCCTCTGCAGAGAATTATACTGGCAATAGATAAACCGACTGCGATTTCAGCAAAACATTTGGCAAATAGTAGGCACCACATTCTCTCAAAGATCAGGCTTAGTGGTAACCACATCCCGTATGCAAAGAATAGAGCAGCACATGCAGCCAAACAAGACCAACCAGAAATAAGAATAAATTTTGATAAGCCCGCCACGTTGAATTTCATATTCATAAGAAATCTAGTAAATTCCTGTTATGCGGGGTGACCCCAGCCCGCCCTGTCTTTAGCGTCAGGCACGAATTGGGGTCAAGTCTAAATATTCAACAAATGCGACACGCGACTAAAAGCGGCTTTGCTCGTACGCTCGCGCTGAATACGGCCTTCCATCCGCCGCACCGCTGCACTGACGGCACTCGCCACCAAGCCCAAGCTGTCATAACTTGACAACTTCTGAGGCCATTAAATGGATGTTTCGGGCTTGCCGCAAGAGAAATCTTTTGCACCTCATCATTTAGAAACCGGAGGCTGCTCCGGCGCCGGGTCGCGGTGCGCAACTGGTATTTCGTTGAGCTTACGGTGCAGGGTGCGGCGGCTGATGCCCAGTTGCCGGGCGGCCTTGAAGAGCCCATCCGGACACGATGTCCGGATAAAGCCGCGACAAAGACCTTGCTCGGTGTATCGGGCCAAAACGGCCCGAGTTTTGGCCCGATTCCGGTTCTCGTGTCGCCAAAGGTTGGCAATCGGGCCATGTTGGCCCGATTAGTGGCACGAATAGCGCCAGCTTCACGTTGAGAAATGGTCTTCATGCAGCTTATTCTGTAATTACGTGGTCGCCGACGGTTCCGAAGTTGTTGGCGGCTGCTCTGGCGCCGGCGCCGGGGTGCGCAACTGGAATTCGTTGAGCTTGCGGTGCAGGGTGCGCCGGCTGATGCCCAGTTGCCGGGCGGCCTTGGTGCGGTGGCCGGCGTTGAGCTTCAACGCCTGCTGGATCATCTGCTTCTCCGCCTCCGCGAGGGATCGCCCTGCGCCCGGCGACGCCGCCGGTTTGCCCGCCGCCTCGCGGACGGCCGCCGGGAGATCGCGCACGGTCAGCTTGCTGCCGCGCGCCAGCACGACCATGCGTTCCAGCGCATTGCGCAGCTCGCGCACGTTGCCCGGCCAGCGGTAGGCACACAGCAGGCTGAGCGCCTCGGGGGTGATGGCGATCACCGGTTTCTGGTTCTCCGCGGAAAATTCCTTAAGAAAATGCTGCGCCAGCAGCGGGATGTCGCCGGGGCGCTCGCGCAGCGGCGGCAGGTGGATGGCCACGACATACAGGCGGTAGAACAGGTCCTCGCGGAACTGGCCCGCGGCGACCATCTCCTTCAAGTTCCGGTTGGTCGCCGCCAGCAGGCGGACGTCCACCTCCAGCAGCTCGGAACCGCCCACGCGTTCGAACTTGTGCTCTTCCAGCACGCGCAGGAGCTTCACCTGCACCGCCGGATCAATCTCGCCGATCTCGTCGAGGAACAGCGTGCCGCCGTCGGCCAGCTCGAAGCGGCCCTGCCGGCGCTCCGTCGCCCCGGTGAAGGCGCCCTTCTCGTGGCCGAACAGCTCGCTTTCCAGCAGCGTCCGGGAGAGCGCGGCGCAGTGGACCGGCACGAAGGGCCCCTGGGCGCGCGGGCTGAGCTGGTGGATCGCCCGCGCGACGAGTTCCTTGCCGGTGCCGCTCTCGCCCTCGATCAGCACCGTCGCGCGCGTCGGGGCGACCTGCCGGACGGTGGCGAACACCTCCTGCATCGGGGCCGACTGGCTGAGGATGCTTTCCATGCCGAACTTGTCGTCCAGTTGCTCCCGCAGTTCGCGGTTTTCCTGCTCGACGCGCCGCGAGCGCAGCGCCTGCTTGAGCTTGTGGTCGAGCTGGTCGAGGTTGACCGGCTTGGTCAGGAAATCGTAGGCCCCGCGCTGCATCGCGGCGACCGCGGTCTCGATGGTGCCGTAGGCGGTCAGCAGGATCACCAGCGGCTGCGGCTGCCGGGCCAGGGCGCGCTGCAGCAGGGTCAGCCCATCCATGCCGGGCATGCGCACGTCGGACAGGACCACGTCCACCGGATGCTCGCCGAGCAGCTCCAGCGCGCGCCGGCCGTCCTCCGCCAGCAGCACGTTATAGTTCCGCTGCAGCGCGCGGCCCAGGCCGTCGCGGGTATTTTTCTCGTCGTCCACGATGAGAATCGTCGGCTTTTTCATACGGGCCACTCAATCTTTTCCTGTCATCCAGCCGGTCGCAGAATTCACCACAGCGGACACAAATGTTTCAAATCTTGTTATTAGGCGAAGAATATTAACCGCCAAGACGCCACGGACGCCAAGAGCGGAAGAACCAGTATTTGTGAGAGGAAATCCTACCATCCCGGGAGCATCTTCATTCCATACTTGGCGATCTTGGCGCCTTGGCGGTTCAATTCTTTGGTTGCAGCTATGCCTTGCTAGGATCATTTACGGCCGCACTTCTTCATTCTAATTCCGTCCCTGTGACCTCCTTCACCTCCGTGGCCTCTGTGGTTAAAGATTTCTCCCGCTCTTAGTCTTCTGCCTTTTTCGCGACCATCGTCCCCTTCCTTTCCGACAGCCGGGTGGACCGGGCCGTCACCCCGTCGGTTGTTCGCCTTCCCCGGCGCGATGCGCCTCCAGCAGCCGGATACGCTGGTTTTCGCGCGGTAGGAAGATCGTGAAGGTCGTCCCCGCCTGCGGCTCGCTGCGCACTTCGAGCTGCCCACCGTGGTCGCGCACGATCCGCTGGACGATCATCAGGCCGAGTCCCGAGCCCTCGGCCTTGGTGGTGCTGTACGGCTCGAACATGTTCGCCAGCCGCTCCGGCGCGATGCCCGGGCCGGTGTCCTTGAAGGCGATGGCCACGTAGCGGTCGTGGCTCCGCAACTGGATTTTCAGCAGCCCCCCGTTGGTCATCGCCTGGATCGCGTTGCGAATCAGGTTGAAAAAAGCCTGCCGGATCTGGTTGCGGTCCAGCGCGATCTCCGGCAGCGCGTCCTCGCTGTCCACCTCCACCAGCACGTCGCGGTCCCGGATCTCGTGCTGGAGGAAATCCAGCGTGTCCTCCAGCACAGCGCGCACGCTCGCCGGCTCCAGTTGCGGCGGCGTGGGCCGGACGGCGCGCAGGAACTGCGTGACGATGCGGTCCAGCCGCGCCACTTCCTTCTGTGCCACGTCCAGCAGGCCGCGCAGGTTCTCGCGCTCCGCCGCCGGCAGCGCGTCCAGTTCGCGGCCGATGAGCTGCAGGTGGATGTTCAGCGAGTTCAGGGGATTGCCGATCTCGTGCGCCATGCCCGCCGACAGCAGCATCAGCGCCTGCAACCGCTCCGACTCCAGCGTCTGGGCCTCATGCTCGCGGTCGTGCGTCACGTCGCGTAGGATCACCACCGCCCCCGACTCCCCCGTGTTCACCACCCCCAGCGGCACGACGTAAAAAACCAGGAACCGGTGTTCGGGATAGTTGATTTCGATCTCGCGGTGGACCAGCCGCGTCCATTCCTGCTCGTCGAGCCGCATCACGCCTTCCCAGTCAATCCCGCGCAGGTATTTCCGGATCGGTTCGCCCGTCGCCTCCTCCGCCGCAATGCCCAGCAGTTTCGCCACGGCGCGATTGAGGTACGTGATCCGGCCCGCGCCGTCCAGCACGATGATGCCCTCCTGGATCGCATGGAAGATCGTCTCCAACAGACCTTTTTCCTGCGAAAGACGCAGGAAAAAGGTCTGCAGGCTCTTCGGATCCAGCCGATCCATCCGCGCGATCAATTTATCCAGGAATCCCGTCTTCATGCCGCCCGATCCGTGCCAGAATGACCCAACCGCCGCGCTCCGAATGCGCCAGTTCGTCCGCTGATATACCCGGATTTACGAGTGCTTTCAAGCTGTTTCTGCGTTGCTCCGAAAGCGGACGGAACGGATTGACAGAATCATTTTTTGGCAAAAGAAGCATATGGACAACGGAACGAGTAAAGCATATATTCTATGCATAGCAGATGATGAACATGCATATCGAAGGGAGTGCTCATGAGAACGACGCTGGATTTGCCCGAGGTCCTCATTCAAGACGCGATGAAGGTTTCCCACCAAAAAACCAAGACGGCGGTCATCATCACGGCGCTGCAGGAACTGGTCCGAAAAAGCCGGTTACAGGAGTTGCGGGAATTCAAAGGTCGAGTTAATCTGGATTTGGATCTGAACGCCGTCCGCAAACGCTCATGAAGGTCCTGCTGGACAGCTCCGTGTGGGTGGCCTATTTCCGCGGCACCGGCGATCTGGCGACGGTGGACTTATTGATCGAAGAAGGGCTGGTTGTCACCAACGATCTTATTCTGGCGGAACTGACGCCTCCGCTGATCGTGCGCGGGGAACGCAAGCTGATCACCCTCCTTAACGCTATCGAGCGTCCACCGCTGGCGCTGGACTGGGCCGGCCTCGTCAACTTGCGCGTGATCTGCATTCGAAACGGCATCAACAAGGTTGGCCTCCCCGACCTGATCATTGCGCAACATGCCATGCAGAACAACCTCGCTCTGTTTTCACTGGACAAACACTTCACCTTATTGAGCACGCTCGTTCCGCTTAAACTCCAGTGAGCAGGAGTATCGCTCCGATCTACCCGACAGGCGAATGGTCGCATGCGGGGTTGACGGCAGACGCGGAACCACTACCATGCCGCCATGACGAGCAGTAAAACACCGTCCTTCTCTACGCCTACGCGCCTTGCCTGAGCATGAACGTTAGCCGGAATATATGACCTCGGGCACCAAAAAGAGGATTGTTTGGAGCGTCTCGATCGCAATAGGCTTGGCTCTCCTGCTTGGATTCTGCGGCCCACTCATCCCGTACAAGAGGGTGAGGACTTCGATTTGCCCTATATCCGGTTCGACGCGAAGCGAAATTATTTGGTTCGGATATTTCAGCCACGAGGAGCGGACGGTCACGGCATTGGAGGCGTGGCTGAGGCGCAAAGAGCCCGGCTTCGAACCGAAGTGGCGACCTCTGTCAACACAGACTTACTTCGTGCTGGGACGTTCCTGCGGGACTGCAGGAACTCCTGTGATCTATCATTTGAGGCCGATCCTCGACCTCGTCGTCGAGAAGTTGAGTGATGACCGAATTGCCGGTCTTGTTGCTGTTCTCCGGCGCGGTTCTCGTGATAAACAGCGGCAGATGATTGAGAAGATTACAAACGACGTGTTCGACCAGAAGTAAAAGGAGACAATCATGAAGTGGTCAACCTATCTGTTGTTGTTCGTGCTGTGCGCAGGTAGCCGGCCCGCCGTGGGCGCCGGCGAGGGGGCGGAGGCATACTTGAAGGAAGGCCAGCTAGCGGCGCGGTTGGAGGTCCATGTGCTGCAAGGCGGCTTCGCGGGCTTCACCGGCGCGTATTACCTGATCGAGCCGGATGGAGCCTGGAGCACGGGTCCGATGCAGCAGGGAAAGGGCGCGCCCAAGTTCCAGGGCCGGTTGTCGGCGGAACAGTTGGCCCAGTTGGCGAAGGCACTGGCGAGCCACGAGCTCGCCACGTTGCCCAGTAGCGGCAAGCCAGTCGTCAACCCGCGGGTGATCAGGATCAGCTTCGGCAAGACAACGTCGGAACTGGTGGCGAGCCCGGGCCGCGCCGCCGGCGGCGAAGCAGACCAAGCCATCCGCGCCCGGTATGCCGAGATCGTGCAGGCGGTGAAGGGTCTGTGCAGGATAGCTGCTAATGAGAATAAATAAGGTCTTGCGTTGTCTCTGCCTCCTGTTCCGCGGCGTGGCATGGAGCGCCAGCGCGCAACCCTCCAAAAGGCGGGATCCATAAATGGAGGGCGCCGCGCTGTCGGCGCCTCGCCCGCGGACATTCGCGTACGCGGCCGGTTTGAAGTCCATGCGCAGCAGCCGGACCACCAGGATTCCATCGCCTCAGCCCAGATTTGATAACCCCCGGGGCTCGGATGCAGGCGGTCGGACCTGATCATGTGTGACAAGCGCTGTGAACGAACACAAGCGCCCGATGACTCCTTTCCCGCCTTTCGTGACCCTCACAATAGACTATCCGGCCGGATAGTCTATTGTGAGGTCCCCCAGCGTGCCGATGATGGTTTTATCCCGCCAGCGCCGCAATGTGATCGTTGTTAATATCATGTATAACAACAGCTTAGCATTCAGCGCAGCCAGAATAATATCCCGTGCGATTATATTGCTGACCTAACAATAGAACATCCGGCCGGAGGGTCTATTGTTAGGTCCATGTGCCTTGGCGTTAAGATTTTCATGGGGGGAAGGATCCACGGCCATGCCCGCCGGCCATGCAAGACAAGCCGTCACACGGAAGCGAGCCCCGGAGCCAGGCGCGCACGTCAGGCTTGCGCTCCGGCGGCAAGCCGGTCTAGATTGGGGCCGATGAATGGCACGGCCCAGCAACCGATGATCCTGGCGGCGCGGGAGGTGAGCAAGACCTACACGCTGGATAGCGTGGCCCTTGAGGTGCTGAAGGGCGTCACCCTGGACGTGCGCGCGGGCGAGACGCTTTCGATCATGGGCGCCAGCGGCGCGGGCAAGTCCACCCTGCTGCATTGCCTCGGCGGGCTCGACCGGCCGACGTCCGGCACGGTGGTGTTCCAGGGCCGCGACCTGTATGCGCTCTCCGGCCCGGCGCGGACGGAGGAGCGGGCGACCCGGATCGGCTTCGTGTTCCAGGCCTACCACCTGCTGCCGGAGCTGAACCTGCTGGAAAACGTCCTGCTGCCGGCGCTGTGCCGGCGCGGCGCGCGGGCGCGGCGGGCGGAGCTGAAGCGGCGTGGGCTGGACCTGCTGGACAGCGTCGGCTTGCGCGCACGCGCCGCCCACCGGCCGACGGAGCTGTCCGGCGGCGAACAGCAGCGCGCGGCGCTGGCGCGGTCGCTGATGAACGAGCCGGAGCTGGTGCTGGCGGACGAGCCGACGGGCAACCTGGATTCGCACACCGGCCGGCAGGTGCTGGACTACCTCTTCCGCCTGACGCGCGACCGCGGGCACACGCTGGTGCTGGTGACGCACAATGCGGACGTGGCGGCCCTGTGCGATCGGGCATTGATTTTACGGGATGGAAGATTATCCTGATGCAGCGGCTGGCGCCGCCGCCGCGCGAGACGGGCGCGGCCCCGGACGGAGGCGGAAGAGCATGACCATGAAAATTTATCTCAACGGCCGGCTGGTGCCGGAAAACCAGGCCAAGGTCTCGGTGTTCGATCACGGCCTGCTCTACGGCGACGGCGTGTTCGAGGGCATCCGCGCCTACCACGGACGCGTGTTCAAGCTGGACGAACACCTGGACCGCCTCAGCCGCTCGGCCCGGGCCATTGACCTGAAACTGCCCATGACGCCGGCCGCGCTGGCTCAGGCGGTGATCAAGACCTGCCGGGCCAATGACATCCAGGATGGCTACATCCGGCTGATCGTCACGCGCGGCATCGGCAACCTGGGCCTGAACCCCTACACGTGCCGGACGCCCCAGGTGATCATCATCGCCGGCGCCATCCAGCTTTATCCGCAGAAGCTGTATGAAACCGGGCTGAGCGTGATCACCGTCGGCACGCTGCGCAACCACACGGAGGCGATCAACCCGCGGATCAAGAGCCTGAACTACCTGAACAACATTCTGGCGAAGATCGAGGCCATGAACGCCGGCTGCATGGAATGCATCATGCTCAACCCGCAGGGGTTTGTGGCCGAGGCCAGCGGCGACAACATTTTCGCTGTGCGCGGCACGACGCTGCTGACGCCGCCCTCGTGGTGCGGCGCGCTGGAGGGCATCACGCGGCAGACGGTGATGGAGCTGGCGCCCGAGCAGAACCTGCAGGTCCGGGAGCAGGTGCTCACGCGCTACGACCTGTACACCGCCGACGAGGTGTTCCTCACCGGCACGGCGGCGGAAATCATTGCCGTGGTCAAGGCCGACCACCGGACCATCGGCCGCGGCCGGCCCGGGCCTGTGACCCGCCGGCTGGAGCGGGTGTATCGCGCCTATGCGCAGAGCGCCGGCACGCCGCTGGCGTGAGCCGGCCGGGGCCGGGGCGGAGAACACCATGCACTGCGAAGTCTGCCAGGAAAACGAGGCCACGGTCCACCTGACCCAGATCGTGGATGGCCACGTGAAGAAAATCAACATGTGCGAGGCCTGCGCCGCCAAGAGCGGGCTGGAGATGAAGGGCGCCCTGTCCATCACGGACATCCTGCTCGGGCTGGGCGGCGTCAAGCCCGCCGGCCGGCCGGAAGCGGACCGTGCGTGCCCGCGCTGCCACATGCGCCGGGCGGATTTCAAGAAAACCGGCCGGCTCGGTTGTCCGGACTGCTACGAAACGTTCACCGCGGAACTGGCGCCCATGGTGCAGTCCATGCACCACAGCAGCCAGCACGTGGGCGGGATCCCCGTCCACGAGGAGCTGCGCGTGCAGAAGACCGCCGAGATCGCCGCCCTGCAGCAGGCGCTGGACAAGGCCGTGGCGGGCGAGAACTTCGAGGAGGCCGCGCGGCTGCGCGACCGGATCGCGACCTGCCGCGCCCAGGGCAGCGCCGCGCCGGAGAAGGGCGACGTATGATCGTGGACGATCTGCTGCTGCAGCCGGGCGCCTGGCTGGCGCCGGGTGCGGACACCGGCATTGTCGTCAGCAGCCGCCTCCGGCTGGCGCGCAATCTCCGCGACGCGGCCTTCCCCGGCTGGGCCGGAGAGGAGGAGTGCGAAAAGATCTGGCAGCGCTTGCGCCCCATCCTGCAGGGCCTGCCGGAACTGGCGCCGGTGGTGGCTTTCGGCATGGCCGAGCTGGACGACCTCGAACGCATGATCCTGTTCGAGCGGCACCTGATCAGCAACGAGCAGGCCCACAAGGGGCGCGGTAGCGGGCTGGTGGCCACGAAGGATGAGAGCCTGTCGGTGATGGTCAACGAGGAGGATCACCTCCGGCTGCAGGCGATGAGCCCCGGCCTGACCCTGCGGGCCATCTGGCAGCGCATTAATGCGCTCGACCACGCGATCGAACAGCAGGTGCCCTACGCGTTTTCCGTGAAGCTCGGCTACCTCACCGCCTGTCCAACCAACGTCGGCACGGGTCTGCGCGCCAGCACCATGCTGCACCTGCCGGGGCTGGTGCTGATGAACGAGCTCAATCCGGTGCTCAAAGGCCTGACCAAGATCGGTCTCGCGGTGCGCGGCCTGTGGGGCGAAGGCACCGAGGCCACGGGCAACCTGTTTCAGATTTCCAACCAGATCACCCTCGGCGACCGCGAAGAAAACATCGTGCAGCACATTGAACAGATCGTGCTCGAGGTGGTCGAACATGAACGCCACGCGCGTGCCCGGCTGCTGGAGCGCAAGGAGCTGGTGTTACGCGATTATGTGGGCCGCGCCTACGGCGTGCTGACGCACGCGCACCTGCTGTCCTCGAAGGAAGCGCTGGACCTGCTCTCGGGCTTGCGCCTGGGCATTGACCTGGGGCTTGTCCCGCGCGTGGACCGGCAGGCGGTGGACCGCCTGCTGCTGCTGACCCAGCCAGCGCACCTGCAAAAGCTGGAGGCCAAGAGTTTGAAGGCGAAAGACCGCGACCGCGTCCGCGCCGAACTGGTTCGGACGCAGTTGACGTAAGGGCGAAAGGCATTATGAGCGGCGACATGGACCGGTTCACGGAACGCGCCAAGAAGGTGCTGCAACTGGCCCGCCGGGAGGCTGACCGGTTCAATCACAGTTACGTGGGCACCGAGCACCTGTTGCTGGGTCTCATCGTTCTCGGCGAGGGCGTGGCCGTGGCGGTGCTGGAAAAAATGGGCCTGGATCTGGACACCGTCCGCCTCGAGGTGGAAAAAGCCGTCGGCTCCGGTCCGGAAACCAAAACCGCCGGCAGCGTGCCTCTGACGCCGCGCGTGAAGAAGGTCCTCGCGCTGGCCGGCCAGGAGGCGCACCAGCTCGGCCACGATTACATCGGCACGGAGCATCTGCTGCTGGGCCTGCTGCTCGAGGGCGAAGGCGTGGCCGCGCGCGTGCTGAAGAACCTGAACGTGGACCTGGACAAGACGCGGGCCGAGATTCTCCGGGAGCTCCACGCCGAAGGCGAGCCCGGCGCGGAACCGGCGGCTGACGCCGCCGAGCCGCAGGCCCGGAAGGGAGCCGCCAGCCCGGCGAACAAGACGCCGGCGCTGAATACGTTCGGCCGCGACCTGACCGAGCTGGCGGCCAAGGGCCAGCTCGATCCCGTCATCGGCCGCGTCGCCGAGATCGAGCGCGTCATGCAGATCCTCTGCCGCCGCACCAAGAACAATCCCGTGCTGCTCGGCGAGGCCGGCGTCGGCAAGACCGCCATCGTCGAGGGCCTGGCGCAGGCCATCGCCAAGGGCGACGTGCCGGAAATTCTCCACGGCCGGCGCGTGATTACGCTCGACCTGGCGCTGATGGTCGCCGGTACCAAGTACCGCGGCCAGTTCGAGGAACGCATCAAGGCGGTCATGGACGAAATCCGCCGCATGAAGAACATCATCCTGTTCATTGACGAGCTGCACACCATCATCGGCGCCGGCGGCGCCGAGGGCGCCATGGACGCTTCCAACATCATCAAGCCCGCCCTCTCCCGCGGCGAACTGCAGTGCATCGGCGCCACCACGCTGGCCGAGTACCGCAAGTCCATCGAAAAGGACGCGGCCCTCGAACGCCGCTTCCAGTCCGTCATGGTCCGCGAACCGACCATCGAGGAGACGATCGAAATCCTCAAGGGCCTCCGCGCGCGCTACGAGGATCACCACCACGTCCATATCGGCGACGCCGCCCTGACGGCCGCGGCCCAGTTGTCCGCCCGCTACCTGCCCGACCGTTTCCTGCCCGACAAGGCCATTGACCTCATGGACGAGGCCGGCGCGCATGCCCGCATCACCCGGCTCACGCGTCCGCCGATCCTCAAGAGTCAGGAGCGCACGATCGAGGAACTGCGCCAGCAGAAGGAAGCCGCCATCCGCGACCAGCATTTCGAGGAAGCCGCCGCGTTCCGCGATCGGGAGCGCGTCGCCCGCGAGGAACTGGAGCAGGCGCTGACCGCCTGGCGTCAGCAGGGCGATGCCGACCAGACGACCATCGGCGAGGAGGACATCCTGGCCGTCACCGCGCGGTGGACGGGCATCCCGCTGACCAAGATGGAACAGAAGGACATGAACCGCCTGCTGCAGATGGAAACCGAACTCAACCGGAACGTCATCGGCCAGCCGGACGCCGTCGCGTCCATTTCCCGGGCGCTGCGCCGCTCGCGCGCGAACCTCAAGGATCCGCGCCGGCCCATCGGCTCGTTCGTCTTCCTCGGCCCGACCGGCGTCGGCAAGACGCTGCTCGCCAAGGCGCTGGCCGAGTTCATGTTCGACAACGCCGACGCGCTGATCCGCGTGGACATGTCCGAGTATATGGAGAAGTTCAACGTCTCCCGGCTCGTCGGCTCGCCGCCCGGCTATGTCGGCTACGAGGAGGGCGGGCAGCTCACCGAGAAGGTCCGCCGCCGCCCCTACGCCGTCGTCCTGTTCGACGAGATCGAGAAGGCTCACCCGGACGTCGCCCACATCCTGCTCCAGATTCTGGAGGAGGGCAAACTCACCGACGGTCTCGGCCGCAGCGTGGATTTCCGCAACACGATCATCATCCTGACCTCCAACCTCGGCCACGATCTCATTCGTAAAGGCGGCGGGCTCGGCTTCGCCGAGCAGGCCGAGGGGGCCAACTACGCCCGGCTCAAGGAACAGATGCTGGAAGAGGCCAAGAAGGTTTTCCGGCCGGAGCTGCTCAACCGCATCGAGGACGTCATCGTCTTCCGCCAACTCGGGCGCGAGGACGTGCAGCAGATTCTCGACCTCGAGCTCGCCAAGATCCGCGCGCGGCTGGCCATCCGGAAGATGGCGATGCACCTCAGCCCCGCCGCCGGCGATTTCTTGTGCGCCAAGGGCTTCGAGCCCGCCTATGGCGCGCGCCACCTGCGCCGCACCGTCGAGCGTTACCTCGAAAACCCGCTCGCCGAGGAGATCCTGAAGGGCCACCTGGTGGACGGCGAGCCCGTCGAGGTCTCCGTCGCAGGCGACGCGCTCAAATTCGCGCAGCTCGCCGCGGCGAGCTGAGCCGTCAGCCCCGCGCCGTGCGGGCGAGGAAGTCGCGGGTCAGCGCGGCCAGACGGTCGGTTTCGAGCAGGAAGGCGTCGTGCCCGTAGTCGCTCTGGATTTCCATGTAGGTGGCGTCCACGCCGTTCTTGAGCAGGGCGCGGACCAATTCCTCGGACTGGGCGGGCGGGTAGAGCCAGTCGGAGCTGTAGCTCAGGATCAGGCAGCGCGCCTGGACGTGGCGGAAGGCGGCGGCCAGGTTGGGCAAGCCGTGGCCGAGGTCGAAATAATCAATCGCCTTGGTCAGGTAGAGAAACGAGTTGGCGTCGAAGCGTTCGGTGAAGATGACACCCTGGTGCTTGAGGTAACTCTCAACCTCAAACTCGGTGACGAATTGATAGCCGTACTTCTCGCGGCTCTGGAGGCGGCGGCCGAATTTCGCGCGCATCGAGGTTTCGCTGAGATAGGTGATGTGGCCGATCATGCGCGCGACGGCCAGGCCGGCCTTGGGGATGGTCCGGCCGTAGTAATCGCCGCCTGCCCAGTTCGGATCGGCGTAGATCGCCTGGCGCGGCACCTCGTTGAGCGCGATGCTCTGGGCCGAGACCCGTGCCGTGGAGGCCAGCACGATGGCGCTTTTGACGCGGTCCGGATAGGAGACGGCCCACTGCAGCGCCTGCATGCCGCCCATGCTGCCGCCGGTGACGCACAGCCATTGTTCGATGCCCAGGTGCTCCGTCAGCCAGCTTTGCGCCGCGACCATATCGGCCATGGTGATCACCGGAAAACTCATGGCATAGGGCTTGCCGGTGGCGGGGTTGATGGAATTCGGGCCGGTACTGCCGCGGCAGCCGCCGAGCACGTTGGAGCAGACAATGAAATAGTTCTCCGTGTCGAACGCTTTTTGGGGCCCGACGGCGTTGTCCCACCAGCCAGGCTTCTTGTCGCCGGCCGCGTGCCGGCCGGCGACGTGGGCGTCGCCGGATAGCGCATGCAGGATGAGGATCGCGTTGCGGCGGTCCTTGTTCAGCGCGCCGTAGGTCTCGTACGCCAGCGTGATCGGGCCGAGCTTCGCCCCGCTCTGCAGCTTCAATTCGCGGTCAAAGGTGACGTGTTCGGTTTTGACAAGCATGGGGTCACAAGCTGACGTAATTGAAGCCCAGGTGCCGCGCGGCTTCGCGGTCGAAGAAATTCTTCACGTCCATCAGCACCGGCGTGCGCATTTTCGCCTTCAGGTCGGCCAGCGTGAGCCCGCGGAACGCGTCGTGCGCGTTGATCAGCACGACGGCGTCGAGGTCGCGCGCCTGCTCCGGCAGAAGCGTCTCCACGCCGAAATGCCTCTGCAACTGCTCGGGGGTGGCGTGCGGCTCCCACACCCTGACGTGCGCCTTGAAGCCCTTAAGGTACTTCACCACGTCGATCGCCCGCGTGTTGCGGAAGTCCGGCACGTTCTCCTTGAACGTCATGCCCAGCACCCAGACGTTCGCCCCGGCGGGCAGCCGGCGGGACTCGTTCAGCGCCCGCACGGTCAATTCGCCGACGTAGAAGCCCATGCCGTCGTTGATCCGCCGCCCGGCCTGGATCACCTCCGGATAATAGCCCAGCTTGATGGCGCGATTGACGAGGTAATAGGGATCCACGCCGATGCAGTGGCCGCCGACCAGGCCGGGGTGATAGCGGTGGAAATTCCACTTCGTCCCGGCCGCTTCGATCACGTCCCTGGTGTGGATGCCCATGCGGTTGAAGATCTTGGAGAGTTCGTTCATCAGCGCGATGTTCAGGTCGCGCTGCACGTTCTCGACCACCTTCGCCGCCTCGGCGGTCATGATGTTCGCCGCCTGGTGCACGCCGGCGGTCACCACCGCGCCGTACACCGCCGCCGCGCGCGCCAGCGCCGCCGCGTTATGGCCGCTGACGATCTTCTTGATCGTCGTCACCGTGTGCAGCTTGTCACCCGGGTTGACGCGCTCGGGCGAATAGCCGAGATCGAAAGCGCCCAGCTTGAGGCCGGACTTCTTTTCCAGGATCGGCAGGCAGACGTCCTCGGTTACGCCCGGGTACACGGTGCTTTCGTACGACACCAGCATACCCGGTTGCAGGATGGCGCCGACGATCTCCGACGCCTTCTCCACCGGTTCGAGGTCCGGCTCGTTGGCCGCGTTGACGGGCGTCGGCACCGCGATAATGACGAATGTGCAGCGCTTGAGCTCCTGCGGATCGCAGGTGAACGCGAGGCGCGGGTTCAGCAACTTCGCCACGTCGCTTTCGCCCGTGTGGTCGCGGCCGGATTTCAACTCCGCGACGCGTTCCGGCTTCACATCGAAGCCCACGACGTCGAACTGCTCGGCAAACGCCAGCGCCAGCGGCAGACCGACGTAGCCCAGGCCCACCAGCCCGATCACTTCCTGCTTCGTATTCATGGTGCTTCCCGTTTCCGTTCCTGAACCTGAAAAGAGCAGTTAAACTACGGCTTGATCATCATTGCTTTGCGCGCCTTTCGCGTGTTGCGTAGTGATCTTAACTTCCGAATCCAGGCTGAATCCTTTTCCTGCACGGCAAAATCAGCGTCCCGGCGCCGGCCACAACGGCGCGGGATACAACTGCGCGTCAATCAATTGCTGCACGCCCGCGGCCACGGCCGGCTTGTCCTCCGGATACGTCACGCCCAGCCAGTTCTCGCGCGAGGCGAGCACCTGCACGGTGGCCGCGCCGCGTTGCACGAGGCCGTCCACGGTGGTGGGCAGCAGGCACTCGGCCTTGGGCTCGTGACCGGCGCGGACGAGGAAGGCGCCGAACGCCTCCGCCGCCTGCGCGAAGAACGCCGGCGTAAACCCCCACATGTTCATGGACACCGGCTCGTCGGCGGTCAGCGGCCGCCACGTCTCGCCGTCGAGGAACCGCGCCGCGGTCCCGGTCTGCTCGATCTTCGTGCGCTCGACCACGGTCTGCAGCAAGCCCGCCGGGTCCGCCTGGCAGATGCCGCGCGACACCGAACCGTGCGCGCTCAGCGTGTTGCGCAGCGTGAAGCCCACCAGCGCGTACCGCGGCCGGTCCGGCGCCACGCCGCGCAAAAAGTCCGCCAGCACCCGGTAGGACTGCCGGCCGTAGAAATCGTCCGCGTTGACCACGCCGAACGGCTCCCGCACCGCGTGCCGGCAGACCAGCACGGCGTGCGTGGTGCCCCAGGGCTTCTGGCGGGCGGCCGGGGGCTGGAAACCCGCCGGCAGTTCCGCGGTCAGTTCCTGGAAAACGTAGTCGCAGGCGATGCGGCCCCGCAGGTGCGGTTCCAGTTTCGCCCGGAACGCCGCTTCGATGTCACGCCGGATGACGAAGACGATCCGGCCGAAACCGGCCTGGAGCGCGTCGTAGATCGAATAATCAATCACGATTTCGCCCGCCGGGCCGATGGGATCAATCTGCTTGAGGCCGCCGTAACGGCTGCCGATGCCCGCGGCCAGCACAACCAGGGTGGGTTGCTGCGTCTTGCTCATGTTCCTTGCCACCGGAAAATGTGCGCGCACTATACTGCTTCCGCCGCGCCGGCGAAAGCAGAAATTGGGCTTGAAACTTCCGGGCGAAACAACCACATTGTCGCGCAGGCCACCGCGGGCGGCTAGCTCAGTTGGTTAGAGCGCGTGCCTCACATGCACGAGGTCACAGGTTCGAGCCCTGTGCCGCCCACCAGTCTTCGCTCGGAGCGGGGCGAGGAGAGAAGGCTGCCCGCCGTAGCCCTGCGAGCCGAGGCGAGCAGGCGAAGGTGGGCCGGTTGTCTGCGCTCCAAGACTACGGCTGGCAAGCCATGCATGTTACAGGAATACACCCGATCGGGTGTATGAGGTGTCGACTTGCCGTTCAAAACCCCCTTTCGAGTATACAATATTCACTTAGATGGGCTTATTATGCATGGGGATATCGTCCCGTGCTTGTGTAAACCGGTCAAGATTTTTCCGGGCGAAATGTAGAAAATGATTACGAGTGGGATTGGGGTTCAGCGAAATCCCGATGCTACAAAACGATCCCTGATGATGGGGACTGGCATGGCGTATGCTTTGAAAATTTTGGCAACGTAATGCGGCTTGAACGTCAGATGGGATATAAAATGGCTTGTAAAAATGCCCATGCGGAAGAAGTACTGGCTGGTCATCATGCTGTTGGCGGTCCTACTGCTGGCCATTGCAGGATTCTTCGTCATCTTCATGCCGTCCCAGTGAACACCGCATGGCTCTGCCACCGATACGCCAGGAAGCTCCCCGTGGGCCGCCTTTCCCTTATTTTTAACCGTCAGAAATTGCACGGTTTGGGGCTGTTTTGAACGCTACGCCCGTCCGTTTGCCTGGGATCTCCCGCCCTGCCTGCTACGCTTCCCGATGATGGGTGCTGGTATGAAATATGCTGGTATTAAGTGCGATGCGCGTTGATTATCGCGCAGACGATAGGGTGTGTTATGATAATCCCGGGAAAGATTGTGGGCCCGCGTGCTCAGACGCCTAAGAAAAAAATTTCCAAGGGGGACGCTGGGTTGATGGCGGTTCTGATGCTCGCCTTGGCGGGGTTTTTCGTTCTGGAGGCGATGACGGTAGCGATGTCGCTCTGAAATGCTGCCACGCCAAGCCCCCCCACGGAAACCGCCATTTTCACCCGATTTTAGCCGGTTAACCCGTACAAGTTTGAGTGATTTAGGAACGTTTCATCCGTTTGATCTTCATTCTTTTCGCGCTGGAGATGATGTCGGCCTGAGATCAGCCGCCCGCTCCTCGATCCTGTTGTGACCCCTTCCGGCCTGTCGGCCTTTTCGCATTTTTGCCTTTCCACGACCGGCGCAGGCTGCACCAACGGGCGCCGATCAGCGGGCCCGGCGGTGCAGCACGGCGATGAAGATCAACAGGCCCAACAGCAAGCACGTGCAGGCTAGCGCGTCCGTCGCGTCGCCGCGGACGCCCCACCACGGCGACCAGGGGCGGTTCGGGGCGGCGTCGGTCAGCAGGTTGTTGGCCTTGATGCACCACACCCAGGCGGCATGCGCGCCGACGGCCAGCCAGATGGTGCGCGTATGCCAGACCATCGCGCACAGCACCAGGCCCAGCAGCGTCAGGTTGAGCAGGCGCAGACCGAAGTGCGGAACGTCCGGAACCTGCGTCACGGTGGATTGCAGCACGGACCAGGCGGCCGCGACGCCAGCGGGATGGTCAAAGGCGGCGCGGGCCGGCCCGACGAAATGCACCAGACCGAACAGCAGGCTGGAAACCACCGCGGCCGCGCCCCAGCCCCAGACGCGCGCCCAGAGACGAAAAAGGATGCCGCGCGCGACGGTTTCCTCGAGCACGGCCACGACCGCGCCCGAGACCGCATAGCCCAACAAGGTCAGGGGCACCGCTGTGTCGGGTGCCAGCGGGCTGGATACGCTCCAGCCGCACAGCCAAGTGCAGAGCGCCAGGCCGCCCAGCGTCAGCAAGCCCAGCGCGACGCCCTGCAGCACGTCGCGCCAGCCGGCGCCCCGGCTGTCCGTTGCGGCTTCATCCCGCCAGCCGCTATCGCGCCAGCCGCGCCAACCGGTCCGGCGCAACAACAGCGGGAGCAGCAGCACCGCCCAAAGCTGGAGGCAACGCCGGGTGACAGTCTCGGGACCTTTGCGCAGCAGCGCGTGGGACCAAGTGTCCGGTAGCGCCTGGGCCAGATACACGACCAGCAGGGAGGTCAGCACACCCAGCACGAGGCCGGCCGGCAGCAGCCAGGCCAACGCGCTGGCGGCACGCCAGCCGCTGGTGGTACGCGGCGTATTCATGCGGAGTACAGGCTCAGGTCCCAGGGTTCAGGGTTCAGGAGAGAAATGGAAGCACATCGAGGGAATGTGCTCCTGCGCAGCCGTTGCCGGAATCGGGTCACCGCTGGCACCGCCCGTCCGCGTAGGAGGAAAACGAGACCTATGCACGCTGTTTGCCTGAACCCCGAACCCTGCTTGCCTCGCCGCAGCGTTTGCGCGCAGGCGGGGACCCTGCCCTCCTGAGTAGTTACCATGTGGACAACTCCCTACCCGCGGCGCCTCGCTCCGGTCCGGCCCGACCGGCCGCCAACAGGTCCATGACGACGGCCAGGACTTCTGCCGGCAACAGGGCCGCCAGGCTATCGCGCGCTGGCCGGCTGACGCGCGGCACGTCCCGCGCGCCGCCGGGACTGCGTTGCAAGATCTTGACCCGCGGACCGAGGGGGCCGGTGCGCGCGGGATCGGTGATCCCAAACAACCCCACCACGGGCGTGCCCACCGCCGCAGCCAGATGGATGCCGCCGCTGTCGTTGCCGATGACCAGATCGCTAACCTGCAATACCGCCGCCAGCTCGGGCAGCGAGGTTTGCCCGGCCAGATTCCGCGCCGCGCCGCCGATCGTCTGCGCCAGCTCCGCGCACAGCGCAGCCTCACCCGCCGTGCCCAGCAGCAACATGGTGGCGCCCAGCCGGTCCTGCAACAACCGGCCCAGCGCGGCAAAATGCGGCGCCGGCCAGCGTTTGGAGGGGCCGCGGGCGGCGCCCGGCAGCAAGGCGATGAGCGGACGGGCCAGCCCGCGGAAATGCTGCTGTGCGGTTGCCGCGGCTTCCGCCGGTATCGTCAACCGCGGCCAGCTCTGTTGAAGGGCGGCCGGATCCAGCGCCGGCAGGTTGTGGCGCCCGGGCGAGTCCGTGGCCAGCAAGCACGCATATTCCATGACCTGATGGACCTGCTGCGGCTGCGCAGACCCAGCGCCCAGCTTTACGGGCGTGGTCAGCAGTCGGGTGCGCCCCGGCTGGCCCGGAAACCCCCGCCGCTCCGGCACGCCGGCCAGCCAGGGGATGAGCGCCGCGCGATAGGAGTTCGGCAGAATCCAAGCCGTCTCGAATCCACCCGCGCGCACCGCCGCGACCGTCCGCCAGGTGCCCCGCCACCCGCTCTCCAGCGGCAGCAGCGCATCGGGCACGGCGTGCATGCGCCACAGCGGCAGCAGTTGCGGCTTGGTCAGCAGGGTGATCTGTGCCGCCGGGACGCGCGCCCGGAGCGCCTGCAGGGCGGGCATGGACATGAGCGCGTCGCCGAGCCAGTTGACGCCCACCACCAGCCAGCGGCCGCGGGCCGGGTTATTGGAAGCAGATGCGCTGAATGCAGGCATAAAAGTCCTCGGCCCCGCTCAGCATTTCGATCTCGACCCGCAGGAAATACATCGGCAGATCGCGCCGCTCGATGTTCGGGAAGCGCACGGCGTCCTTCTCGGTGGTGACGATGGCCTGCGCGTTGCGCTGGAGGCTTTTGTTGATCAGGTCAATGATCTCCTGCTGCTCGTAGCGGTGATGATCGGCGTAACGCTTGTGGTAGAGCACCTTCGCGCCCAGCCGGATCAGCTCGTTTTCGAAGCCCTTCGGCGCGGCGATGCCGGAAATCGCCGCGATGGGCAGCCCCTGCAGCATGGTCAGCGGCTTGCGCTCGCCGGAGAACACGTCCTGCAGATAGCGCGCACAGTGCCGGCACTCGATGATTTCCGCCGTGGGGTTCAGCGCGCGCAACTGCTGTTTCAAGTCGGTCGAGCCGTCGCCGGTGGCCTTGGTGATGAAGATGTAGCTGGCGCGCCGGATGTTGCGCACCGGCTCGCGCAGGATACCGCGCGGCAGCACGTGCCGGTTGCCGAAGGGGTTCGTCCGGTCCACCAGCACGATGTCCAGCCGGTGCTTGAGCGCGAGGTATTGGAAACCGTCGTCCAGGATCAGCGTGTCGCAACCCAGGTGGCGGATGGCATGGCGGCCCGCCTTCACCCGGTTCTTGTCCACCACCACGGCCACGTTCGACAGGTTGGACGCCAGCATGAAGGGCTCGTCCCCGCTCTGGGTCGAATCCAGCAGCAACCGCTGGCCGTCCGAGACCACGCGCGGCGGCAGCAGGCCGCCGCCTTGCAGCCGGTCCTTCAGGCGGAACCAGAAAGGGGGCGCGGCGCTCTTGTAACCGCGGCTCAGGATTGCCACCCGCCGGCCTTGTTTCTGCAGCGCCCGCGCGAAGGTTTCCACGATGGGCGTTTTGCCCGTGCCGCCGACCGTCAGGTTGCCCACGCTGATCACCTGGCAACCCAGCGTATGATGGCGGAACAGGCCCGTCCGATACAGGGCCAGGCGCAGTTGCACCACCGCGCCGAACAGCGCGGAGAACATCCGCAACACCGCGCGCAGCAACGCCGCCAACCGGCCCCGCCGGCGATCTTCGATCACCGTCAGCAGGTACGTTTCCAGATTTTCCAGGGGACGGCTGGCCACGATAGGTTGCTCCCGCCGGAATGTTCCGGCCGGCTGCATGTTGCCATTCGGCGACGAAACGCGTCAAGCGGGCATTCTGCCAATTTGCGCCGATCCGAAAACCCTGCCACCACACACGGCGACAGAGCGCCGTGGCTACAGAACGCCACATCCGCCGGGCTCCCCGGTGCTCTGCAGCCGTTCTGCGAAGCAGGACGCAGGTTTTCGGGCGGGCGCTAATTCCCCAGGCTCTGCAGGGGGGCGGGTATATGGCCGCCGCGGTTGACGAAATCCTCGGCGCCCTGGGGGCAGTTGACCGTGGTAATGGTCCCCGATCCGAACAGCCCGCCGAATGCCCACCCGGTCAGCCACCAGGACCGACACCACGTAGCGGCTGGTCGTTTTCTTATTAGCCATCGCTCCTGCGTCTCGCCAAGACGCCATAATGAACTGCTGCCGGAATTCGGCCAGCGCTAGATCCCCGGCGGCGGCGGCAGCAGCCGGCCGTCCGGGTAATCCCCGCCGCGGTTGCTCCGCTGGACGGACTTCTTCCAGCGCTCCAGTTTGGCCAGCATCCGGGCGACGATCTCCGGGTGCTGGGCGGCCACATCCGTGGTCTCATGCGGATCAGCGATCAGGTCGTATAGTTGCTCGACCTTCCGCGGACTATTTTGCTGAAAAAGCTTGTAGCGGTTCTCCAGCCAGGCCGCCGGCCCCTCTTCCAGGGTCTCCTCGCCGTGGTGCCAGAACCCGAGCGGTTGGGGCCGCTCCTTCATTTTTCCGTCCAGCAACGGCACCAGGCTGATCCCGTCGAGCGGCAGCACCTGGTCGGGGATTTTGATTTGCAGGAGATCCACGATGGTTGGATAGATGTCGCTGGTACAGGCAATTACTTCGGTGCTGACGGGTTTCTTGATCCGCGCCGGCCACTCGATCAGACCGGGCACGCGGATGCCGCCCTCCCACAGTTCGCCCTTATGGCCATGCAAGCCGCCGTTCCAACCATAGGCGTCCGGGGCGGCCTTTTCGTCAACCCACGCGCCGTTGTCGCTACAGAACCAGACCAGAGTATTGTCAGCGATGTTCAGCTTGCGCAAGCCGGCGCGTAGCGCGCCCAGGCTGCGGTCAACCCCCAGGATTTCCCCATAGTACGCCGCGCCGCCGGCCGCCTTGAGATCCGTCGGCAGGGGTTTGAGCGGCACGTGCGGGCTGCCGTACCAGATGCACGTCAGGAAAGGTTCGTTGTTTTTCACTTTCTTGGCGATGTACTTCAGCGCTTCCGCGACGATGGCGTCCGAGCCGTCGCCGGTGACTTTTTCCAAGGTGCCGTTGTGACTGAAGGTCCAGTCCAGATCGAACCAGTTGGAGACCGTGAACCACTCGTCGAAACCGAACTTACCGGGGCCGAGCGGATCGGTGGCGGCAATCGGCCGGCCGGCCCCGGGTTTCCCTCCGCTCAAATGCCACTTCCCGAAATGCGCGGTGGCATAACCGGCCCGCTTCACGGCCTGGGCGATGGTCATTTCCTGCAGGCGCAGGGGCATGCCGGGCCAGAAGGTCCCCATGCGGTACGGGTGGCGGCCGGTCATCACGCTGGCCCGCGTGGGCGAGCAGCTCGGGTGCTGGGCGTAGAAGCGGTTGAACCGCAGCCCGGCGGCCGCCATGGAATCCAGATGGGGCGTCCGGATCTGTTTCAGGCCGTTATAACTCACGTCGCCCCAGCCCTGGTCATCCGTCATGCAGAGGATGATGTTCGGCCGTGGGGCCGCGCCGGCGGCCGGCAGCGCCGCGCCGAGAAAACCGCTCAAGCCGAGGAACACCGCCACCGCACCGTGTTTAAGCATTTTTCGCCGCAGCACGCCGGGCTCCTTAATTTTTTTCATGCTAGTCCGCGTCCGCGCGGGTGTCAACCGCATTGCCGCCGCTGCCGTAACGGATCTGTCATATAGTGAAAGTATTTCCCGTTTTTCGCCGATAACAAAAATCTATCCGGCCGGATAGATTTTTGTTATGGGCACCGGACCGCGCAGCATGACCCGCCCGCGGTCCAACCAGGCTTGCACGGGAGAAGGGCCAGGGGGCAAATCCATGATAAGCGGCGCATCCCCGTGTGGCGGCCGGCGTGGAATGCGCTCCTTCGGGCTTGCACGGCGGCCGCCGGCAGTTTATGCTGGTCACGTGTTGAGCGCGGCCAGGCCGGGGACTTCAATCTCGACACCCTGCGCAGCAGGGCATACACTATTTCTCAGCAAGTGAAATCACACATCGTGAGCGCGCCCGGTCGATGAGGATCGTTATACGGAGAACGCTGCCATGAACTACCGCCTACCCGTTGCCGGCCTGTTGCTCGCGTTGCTGCCGTGCGCCCGGGGAGAACTGGGTGCCACCCGCGAGCAGTGCGATAAGCTTTACGGCCAGCCCGTCGCGGTGCGTGCCCGGTCGGAGTGGTCCTATCCCGCGCTATCCCCGACGCACCTGGCCGGCTCGGCGACCCAAGTCTGCGTGTATGCCGTCGGCACGAACGGCGTCGTGGCGGCCTTTTTCCGATCCCAGGACGAGCAACTGGTCTGCATCGCGCAGTACCTGACCGTGCGCGGCCCCGCCGACCAGGCGCTCAAGACTTTTCTAAAGCCGCCCAGTTCCGCCGTGCGCTGGCAGGATTCCGCGCCGGCTTGGAAACCCAAGGGCATCTACAAGTACCGGCAGTATACGCGGACGGACGGCAAGGCCCAGGGCTACAGCATGACGCGCCTGCTCGGCGGCGTGGAAACCCTGGAAATGGCCCTTTACGATCCCGCCCGCTGGTAATCCCCCGACCGGCGGCGCTTGCGGCCGGGGATGGATACCCGCCGGCGCAGGTTGGCGCGTCCGTGAAATCCTGAAACCGGAGGCTTGAATCCGGGCCTTTCAACCCGCATAATGCAGTTTTTGGTCCCTGGCCCGGCCCGCGCCGGCAGGTGGCCGGCAGGCGGACAACGGTATGCAATGGCTGCTTAAGAAAATCATCGGGACCAAGAACGAACGCGACGTGCGGCTGCTGCGCCCGCTGGTGCCGCGCATCAACGCGCTGGAGGCGAAGCTGCAGTCGCTGTCCAACGAGGCTCTGCAGGCCAAAACCGGGGAGTTCAAGCAGCGCCTGGCCCAGGGCCAGACGTTGGACGACCTCCTGTGCGAGGCCTTCGCCGTGGTGAAAAACGCCTGCCGCCGGCTGTGCGGCACCACGCTCCAGGTATGCGACCGGCCGCTCGCCTGGGAAATGGTGCCCTTCGACATGCAGCTCATCGGCGGCATCGTGCTGCACCAGGGCAAGATCGCGGAAATGGCCACGGGCGAGGGCAAGACGCTGGTCGCCACCCTGCCGGTGTACCTCAACGCGCTCACCGGCCGGAACGTGCATGTGGTCACGGTCAACGATTACCTCGCCCGCCGCGACGCGGAGTGGATGGGCGCCGTGTACACCTTTCTCGGCCTGACGGTCGGTTGCATCCAGAACGCGATGACTCCCGAGGAGCGGCGGGTGGAGTACGCCAAGGACATCACCTACGGCACGAACAGCGAGTTCGGCTTCGACTACCTGCGCGACAAGGGCATGGCCACGCGCCCCGAGGAGCAGGTGCAGCGCGGCTACTTCTACGCGATCATTGACGAGGTGGACTCGATCCTGATTGACGAGGCGCGCACCCCGCTGATCATTTCCGGCCCGGCGCCGTATTCCACCACGCAGTATGCCGAGCTCAAGCCCGCCGTCGAGCGCCTCGTCCGCCGCCAGCGCGATCTCTGCAACCGGCTCGTGACCGAAGCCAAGGCGGAGATCGACCGGTCGGACGAAGAAACCGCCATGCGGAAGCTGTATCAGGTGCGCCAGGGTATGCCGAAGAACAAGCAACTCCAACACCTGCTCGAGGAACCCCCGGCCCGCCGGCTCGTGGAGCGCATCGAAAGCCGGATGCTCACGGACATGAACAAGGAGGAGGCCCGCGCGCTGCGCGAAGAGCTGTTCTTCACCATTGATGAAAAAGGCAACGACGCCAACCTGACCGAGAAGGGCTGCGAGACGCTCAGCCCGAATGATCCCGACGCCTACGTCCTGCCCGATCTGGCCACGCAACTGGCCCTGCTCGACGGCGACCACGCGCTGTCCGAGGAGCAGAAAATCGAGCAGCGGCAAAAGATGCAGGACGAGTTTGCCGACAAGAGCGAGCGCATCCATGCCGTGGACCAGCTCATCCGTGCCTACAGCGTGTACGAGCGCGACGTCGAATACGTCATCCAGGAAAACCAGATCATCATCGTGGACGAATTCACCGGCCGGCTCATGCCGGGCCGGCGCTGGAGCGACGGACTGCATCAGGCCGTCGAGGCCAAGGAAGGTGTCACGATCGAGCGTGAGACCCAGACCCTGGCGACGATCACGATTCAGAACTACTTCCGCATGTACCAGAAGCTGGCCGGCATGACCGGCACGGCGGAGACCGAGGCGGACGAGTTCCACCAGATTTACAAGCTCGACGTCGTGGTGATCCCCACCAACCGGCCGGTGCGCCGCGTGGATCAGAACGATCTGATCTACAAGACCCAGCGCGAGAAGTTCAACGCCATCATCGAGGAAATCGCCGCCTGCCACGCCCGCGGCCAGCCGGTGCTGGTGGGCACGATTTCCGTCGAAACCTCCGAGCTGGTGAGCCGCATGCTGCGCCGGCAAAACATCCCGCACAACGTGCTCAACGCCAAGAACCATCAGCGCGAGGCCGAGATCGTGGCGCTCGCCGGCCAGCAGGGCGCGGTGACCATCGCCACGAACATGGCCGGCCGCGGCACGGACATCAAGCTCGGGGAAGGCGTGGTCCAACTGTCCCGCGACGTGATCACCTCCCTGCTCCGGCTGGACGACAAGTACGAGGGCCGGACCCTGCGGAAGGTCCTGCTCGCAGCCCCCTGCGGTCTGTACGTGATCGGCTCCGAACGCCACGAGTCCCGGCGCATTGACCGGCAGTTGCGCGGCCGCTGCGCCCGCCAGGGCGATCCCGGCTCCTCCCGCTTCTATGTCTCCCTGGAGGACGATCTGATGCGGCTGTTCGGGTCCGAGCGCATCGCCGGCATCATGGAAAAGCTCGGCATCCAGGAGGGCGAGGTGCTCGAGCATCGCTGGCTGAACCGCTCGATCGAGACCGCTCAACGCCGCGTCGAGCAGCAGAACTTCTCCATCCGCAAGCGCACGCTGGAGTATGACGACGTGATGAACAAGCAGCGCGAAATCATCTATGGTTTCCGCAGCGACGTCGTCGCCAGCCCGGCGGTGCGCGACCAGCTCTACGACGTAATCCGCGACGTCATCGTCCACGAGGCCGAGCAGACGGTGGAGGCGCTGCGGGCCAAGGATGCCGCGGAGGCCGATCCGCTGAAGCATTTTATCGCCTGGGCCAACATGACCTTCCCCATCGGCCTCAAGCGGGAGGATCTCGGCGCCGGTGAACCGGACGCCGACCGCATGGCGGCCGTGATTTTCGAGCGCGTCCGGCAGGCCTACGAGGTCAAGATCCGCCTGGAAAATCCCGAGGCGCTGGTGCACATGGAGCGTTACATCATTCTCCAGGCCGTGGATGCCCAGTGGCAGGATTACCTCCGCAACATGGACACGCTCCGCCAGGGCGTGGGACTGCGCGCCTATGGCCAGCGCGACCCGCTGGTCGAATACAAGCACGAAGCCTACGCGATGTTTTCCGACCTCATGGATCGCATCAAGGACGAGATCGCACACAAGATGTTCCGCTCGGCCACGTCCGCCGAAGCGTTTCGCACCTTCGTCGCGCACCTGCCGATGATGTATATCCACGAAGAGGTGGCCACCCTCGGCCGCGGCGGAGCCGCCGTGCCGGCGGCCGTCCCGGCGGGCGGTGAAAATGCCGGCGCCGAGGCGGCCATGCAGGCCGCCCTGGCGGAAAAAATCACGCCCGTACGGCGCGATGAACCCAAGGTCGGCCGCAACGATCCCTGTCCCTGCGGCTCCGGCAAGAAGTACAAGAAGTGCTGCGGCGCGACGGCGGAAGGCTGAAGCCGCAGGCTGAAGACCGAAGGCCTAAGGCTGAAGGCTCTGGAGCAGTTCAACGGCTCCTGATTCAGAACTGTTTCTCATACGTCCCCCGGTCCACACGTTTGAGCTGATGGAAGCCGGCGCGCTGCGCGCGGGCGTGGAACGTGCCGCGCGGCGGCGGAACAGCGGGCGCGGAGAGGCGGCGTTCCACCGGCGCGCCGCAGCGGGGACAAGCGGACAGCGGCACAGCGACCGGGGCTTCGAGCTGCTCGAACCCCTGGCAGCAATACGCGCAGCCGGCGGCTCCGGGGACACAACTGTACTCCCGCAAGGGCATCTCGTGTGCAACCCGCGTATCGCCCAGCCGGGTGAAGCGCGCCCGCAACCGCCCCGCCTTACGGATTGGCCTTGGGCTCCGCCACGGCCGGAACCGCCAGGGGCTGGGCGGCGGACGTTTCCGGCTGGCCGCTCTTCTTGATGTACACCTCGGTGCGCCGGTTCTTCTGCATGTGCGCCTCGGTGTCGTTGGGCGCGATCGGCCGGGTGAAGCCGAAGCCTTTGTAGGTCAGGCGCTGGCGGTTGATGCCGCCCACCTCGACCAGATAATCCACCACGGCCCGGGCCCGCCGGTCGGAGAGGGCCAGGTTGTACTCATGTTTGGACAACTTGCGCTTATCGGCATGACCCTCGACCTTGGCCGTGGCGCCGGGATCGCGCTGCAGCACCTTGACAATGACGTCCAGTTTCTCGAAGTACTGCGGCTTGATGACCGCTTTGTCGTAATCGAACTCAATATTCAGAATGAAGAGCTGCAGATCGTCCTTGGGATCGAGCGGGTTGGTGCCGTCCTCGATGACTTCGTGACCGTCGGAAACGCCGCCGTGATCGGTGTCGGGATCCATCGGGTTGGTGTGGTAAATCTTGACCTCGGCGCCATCCGAGAGGCCGTCGAAATCACTGTCCGGATTGAGCGGATCGGTTTTGATAAGCTTCTCTTCGCCGGTCAGGGGATCTTTGAACAGCATGCCGTGAACCTCCTCGCCGTCGGTCAGGCCGTCGCCGTCGGTGTCGGGGTTGAAGGGATCGGTGCCTAAGAGCATTTCCTCCTTGTCGGTCAGGCCGTCGCCGTCGCTGTCGAGGTCGCCGGGGGTGATCAGGGTGTAGCGCGGCGGCATGCTGGCGCCGAAGCGATAGGTGACACCGGCGCTGATCAGTTGATGAATCTCGGTGTTCACTCCTTCCACCGACAGGCGGTAGTCGCCGCGCAAGGCCCAGACATCGTTGAAGTGATAAAACAGGCCTGCGCCCGCCTGAACAAATGGGACGACGTTGCCGTGTCCCAGATCCTCCTCGTAGACATTGGCGCCCAGCCCGGCGGCGAGAAAGGGATCCACGTGCAGATCTTTGGTGTTGCGCAGGTGAAAGAGCGCGTCGCCCCCCAGGCGGACGCCCCAGGTGTCGTTGCTGAGGGCCTTGAACGTTTCCGAGGCGTCGCGCCGGCTCAAGTTGGGCATGATGTCCAGGCCCAGTTCCAACGTCCACTGCGGCGAGAGGTCATAACCCAGTTTAAGCTCCAGGCTGTAGCTGTCTTTGACCACTTCGTCGCCCTCGCGCTTGGTCAAGCCGCCGCCAAGGCTGAGGGTCCACGGCGCCGCCGCGAACAGATCCCGCGCGGGCGGCGTGGATTGGGCGGGCGGCGGCATATCCGCCCGCGTCTGGAAACCCGCCAGCAACATCGCCAGCGTTGCCGCTCGTCCAATGTGTTTCATCATGATCAACTCCTGTTATCGCCCACCGTCCCCGCCGGAAACGTCAGCATTTTCTTGGAAAGCAACCGCCGGCGCTCTGGGCCTTGCCGCCCGGGCGCCAGCGATGATCACGCCGCATCCCCGCGGCAGCTCATGGGGAACGGTCTTCCCGAATACAACCCCGGCCCCCAGCTCGCCGCCCTTTTCAGCCCACCGTTACCAGATATCGCTCACCAGGTAGCAGGTTTGCAGCGTGGGGTAGGACTGCGCCGCATCCAAATAAACGACCACCTGCTTGCCGCTGCTCATGGCGGTCAGCGCCGTCGCCAGCATGCGATCGGTTATTTTGCTGTCCACGTCCGTCATCACCCACTTGTTGGTAAAGGCTCCACCGCCATCCGTGAGTCGCAGGTACACCACGCCGGACGTGGGACCCCAGGCGGCCGCGCCCGTGGCGGTCACCGTGCAACTATACCAACTGGGCGATGCGCTGGCCCACCCTGCCAGGGTAATCAACAGCCCCACCGCCACTACCATCCATCGTGCCTTCTTCATGCTGTCCTTCTCCTTTCGGATCGTTGCTTTTTATGTACTGTTTACACCGCTTGCAAACCAGCGGGCTCACAGCCCCGCCCACGCGCCGCCCTTGCAGAACCTATTCCAGGGGAACCTGACGGCCCGGCGCCGCCGCCACGGTATTGGACGCTGCCCGCTGCTGCGCCGCCAGCACCTGCCGCTGCGTGACGCCCTTGCCGCCCGGCTGCGCCGGCGGCAGGACCTCCACGTCCAGATCCGCGTGGCCGTGCGGCGACGGCCGCGCGGCCCGGCGTTCAACCTGCGGCTCTCCTGGCGGTGGTTGCCCGGGCGCCGGCAGCTTCGCATGGATGGTGATCGCCGTGACGTTGCCAGCCTGCCGGCCAACTTCGAGCTCGTAGTTCAGGTTGCCCAGCAGCTTCGCCAGGGCCGCCTCCATGCTCGCATTGGTCAGGCGCAATGTCACGGGGAAGGAAGCCAGCCACGGGTCCGCCGCCTGGATGTCGCAGTGGGCCAACTGCGACATCTTTTGGAGCACCGCGGACACGGGCGCATCCGTGACGGCGAGCGAGACCAGCGGCAGGGCGGCAAATTCCGCCCTGTTCGTTCCATTGGCGCTGGTCAGCCCGGCCGAACACAGCGTCAGCAAGGCGCCCACGCCCGACGCCAGCCAACCGCGCCGGACGAGGCGCGCCGCGCTTCCGTCTTCGCCAGCCCGTCGTATTTTTGTTGGTTGCATCAGCGCCCCGTCGTTCCGCTGGGCCGTCAGTCGCCGAGCAGCATCATCAGCCACGGCAAATTCTTGGTGGGGGCCACACCGGCGCCGACCATCGCATTGGTCACGCCGCCGCCACCGGTGAAAATCACGTTGGCCTTGAGCTTGCCCACCGCGGTCGGCGAGTAGAGCACCATCACGGCCTGGCTTGCGCCCGCGCCCAGGGTGTAGGCGCCGCCGGACAGGATGCTGAGCGGCGTGGCACACGTGGCGCTGCCGGTTAGCACGCCGCCGCCGATATTCTTAACGGTCAAGACCCGGTAGCGCGTGCCGCCCACCAGCACGTCGCCAAAGAATTGGCCGGCGGGGGTGACCGAGATGGCCGGCGGCAGGCTGACATACGACGCCGTGTAAATCGCGCCACCCAAGGGCACCGTGATCATCCGCACCGTGTTGGTGGTAGCCCCGTCGTTCCACCCGGTGAAGCCCCAGCCTGGAACGGCGCTTGCGGAAATCTGAATATTCGTACCCACGGGATAAAGGCCCGGACCCGTCACCGTCGCGGCACTTGGCGGCGCCGCCTGCACCGCAATCGGCACGATCTGCGCCACCAGTACGTTGATCGCCAGACGTTGGTTCGAGGTATCCGCGACCAGCAGGATGCCGTCGCCATTCACCGCCACGCCTAAAGGCTGATTAAACTGGAACGCGCTGCTCACGCCGTCGGAGCTGCCCGGGATTCCCGCGCTGCCGGCGATCGTCGTGACCATCCCGGCGGGTGTCACCTTCCGGAGCGTGTGATTGCCGCTATCCGCCACATACAGGTTGCCCAGGCTGTCCAAGGCCAAGCCGGCCGGGGCGTTGAACCGCGCATTGGTGCTCACCCCATCGGCACTACCCGCCCACCCCGCGCTGCCCGCGATCGTCGTGACCACCCCCGCGGACGTCACCTTTCGGATGGTGTGATTGTTCCGGTCCGCCACGTACACGTTGCCCGCGCCGTCCACCGCCAGGCCGGTAGGATAGTAAAACCGTGCCAGGTTGGTCGCGCCATCGGTACTGCCATACAACCCGGGGCTGCCCGCCAGCGTCGTCACCACTCCGTCGGGCGTCACCGTCCGGATCGTGTGATTGCCGCTGTCCGCCACATACACGGTGCCCTCGTGGTTCACGGCCACGCCGGCCGGGGAGTTAAATCGTGCCACGCTGCCCGTTCCATCTATACTGCCCACCCACCCGGGATTGCCCGCCAGCGTCGTCACCACCCCGGCCGCCGTCACCACCCCTCCGGTGCCCACCGATCCGACCAAGGTCACCATCCGGATCGTGTGGTTGTTTTGGTCCGCCACATACAAACTGTTCGAACCATACACATTGGCCACCGCCACACCGGCCGGATGGTTGAACCGCGCCGCATTGCCCGTGTTGTCGTTGGTGCCCGCGAGGCCTGCGCTGCCGGCCAGTGTCGTCACCAACCCGGTGGGCGTCACCTTCCGGATCGTGTGATTGCCGCTGTCCGCCACATAAAGCACATTCGAGACATTGTCCATCCCCACGCCCGCCGGCAGGTTAAACCGCGCCGCGCTGTTGGCCCCATCCGCGCTGCCGGGGTTAGCCGCCAGACCGGCGAGCACGCGGAACGAGAGGGTTTCCACCAGGGCGAAGATCGCGGTATTGGTCACGCCGGCCGCCGGCACCGTGATCGTCCGCGTCGCATTCGTATTGCCGTCATTCCACGCCATGAACTTCCAACCTGGGCTGAACGCGGTCGCCGATATCAGGATGTTGGAACCGGTCGGGAAGACCCCGCCCCCGCTCACTGTTCCGCTGGTCGGCGGACTGGCCCGCACGCCCACCGTTGCCCCGCACACCGTCCCAGCGCCCACCAGGCAGAAACACGCGAGCAGCAACAGCGCCCACGGCATCGGCTGATGGAAAACACCGGCCTGCGATCTGGATAACGTTTTCATTGACCACCTTGGGGTTGCACTGAAATATCCTGGGCCATCCTCATACCGAATCCATCGCGACGAAATTAGGTGGATATATATAACGAAGCCCCCCCTGCCCGTCAATCCTTTATGCCAGCAATTTTTCGCTGAAGCGGCGCTGGCTTACGCGCGGGGTTGAGCCCGCGGCGCGGGCTTGTGGCCGGAACTTATTTGCTTTATCGTGACCCCAGACAGCTATCCGGAGGACCGGCATGCACTTGGGCATCATCGGCGGCAGCGGGCTTTATCAACTGGACGGGCTGGAGCGCCTGGAGACGATCCAGCTCCAGACGCCCTTCGGCGCGCCGTCGGACGAGTACATCCGCGGCCGGCTGGGCGGCTGCGAAATTTTCTTCCTGCCGCGCCACGGCCGGGGCCACCGCCTCCTGCCCGCGGAGATCAACCACCGCGCGAATATTTTCGGGTTCAAGCAGCTCGGCGTGGAACGGATCGTTTCCGTCAGCGCGGTCGGCAGCCTGCGCGCGGAGTTGCGGCCGCGCGACCTGGTGTTGCCGGACCAGTACTACGACCGGACGAAAAAATCGCAGGACCATACGTTTTTCGGCAACGGCCTCGTGGCGCACGTGGCCCTGGCCGAACCGGTCTGCCCGGACTTGCGCGGCCGGATGTTCGCGGTCATCCAGCAGACCTTGGCGTCGCACCCCGGAGGCTTGCGCGTACAGAACGGCGGCACCTATGTCTGCATGGAAGGCCCGGCGTTTTCCACCAAGGCCGAGTCGCGCAGCTACCGGCAGCTCGGCGGCGACGTGATCGGCATGACCAGCCTCGGCGAGGCCAAGCTGTGCCGCGAGGCGGAGATCTGCTACGCCCCGCTGGCGCTGGTCACCGACTACGACTGCTGGCACGCCCGCGAGGCGTCCGTGACCGTGGAGATGATCATCGGGCATCTCGCGGCCAATACGGCGCTGGCCAGGGACATCCTGCTGCGCCTGATCCCCGCGTTGCCGGCGGCGCGCGCCTGCGCCTGCGGGACCGCCCTGCAGCACGCCATCATCACCGACCGCGCCGCGATTCCCCCCGCGACCCGGGCCGCCCTCCAGCCGCTCATCGGCCGCTACCTCGCCTGAACTGAGAAACCATGGGTTTCGCATGATCTGATCCATCTGGAGGGCCGACCTTCCGCCTTCGCGGAAAGGCTCCGGCGGGACAAGCTGTGTCGGCCGCGGCCCGGACGGAGCCGGGCCCTCCAGGGGCCAAACTGAACTTGGATTCGGCCGCCACGGCACGCCGGCGCTGCCGGGCGCACCCCCAAGCAAACGGCCGGGCATGGTGCCCGGCCGTTATTTCCACAGGACGTGGTGGCAGGAAGACTTACTGTTGAATGCCGTGGATATGGCCTACCTTGCCGCCCTGTTCCAGCCACGTGCCTTCCATCACGGTGCCAATTGTGATGATATTGACGTTGGAAATGGCGCTGCCGCCAATGTTGCCGCTGGCCAGGAATGTTCCGACCATCTCCACGTTGAAGCCCGCCGCGCTGACTCCCGACGCTTCGAACGAATAGGTCGCACTGAGGGCCGTCATATTGGTGCCGCCAAGGCTATTGGTGGAATTCAGGCCCAACTGCCCTTGGTAGATGCTGCCATTATTGTCAATGATTTTGAGATGGTTACCCGACTGTTCCACATTGAAGGCAGTGATGATGCTGCTGCCGCCGGGATTCATGCCGCCGCCGGAATTCACTTCGCCGCCGCTGGTGGATGAGAAAACAGCCTGGATGGGCTGCCCGCCCACGGGCGCGGCGGTCAGTGTAATGGAATAGGCGCCGGTGTCGTAGTTGATGGTGCCGGAACCGTTGGCGCCGCCGTCGAGCGTCCCGCTGGCATCGCCGACGAGGGTCACCGCGGGGGCGCCCACAAAGAACGTGATCGAACCGGGCACAAGGGGCAGCTCGGTAATCTGGCCTGAATACGCCGTCTGCCCGTTCACGGTGGTCCCGATGTCGTGCATACTCGCGGCGTTGGTGGTGATGGCGTTGGTGGAGGCGGGTATGAGATTACTGTAATTGCTGACGAGGTAATCGCCGGCGGCCCCGAGATAGAGGCCGGACACGTCCCCCCAACCCCCGCTTTCATTCCAACTGTCCGCGGCACCGCCGAATTGCCAGCCTTCGCAGCCGGTGAACAACGCCAGACCTGCCACCATCGCCAACCTGCCTGCCCATCTTTTCATGATACCCCTTCCATCAATCAGTTGTATTTCGCTTATACCGCCATGCCGGGTGGTACGCAAACTATTTTTTCAGAACTCACAAGATCTTGACCACCACGTCCTCGGTATTAGACGTGGCGGGCTTGGGGGCGCCGTCGGCCGCCGCGGGTTCCGCGCTGCTCTTGTAGGTGGGCAGGAAACGGTAATAGACCTGAATCGTCAGCGCGGCCAGGGTGGTGGTATAGATGGAACCCTGACCCTCCTCGTTGCTCTTTTTCATCGCGGACCAGCTGCCGTCCTCGTTTTGGTTCTTGCAGTACATCGGCGCGAAAATGAGGTTCCAATTCTTGAAGGACTCGTCGCTTTCCTGGAACTTGGCCTGGGTGATGTAATACATGCCGTACAGCGCCCAATCGCCGCCTTCCTCCCATTTGGGCGTGTAGCCCTTCAGGGCCTTGAGCCCCTGCAGGGTTTCGTTGTCCCGGCCGTTGCCGAGCATCTGCAGGCAGAGCACGCCGGCCCCGGTCATGGCCCAGGAACCGCCGCCCTTGTGGTCATAGCCAAACCGGCCACTGCCATAATCCTGGATACCCTTCAGATCTTTCGACGCCATTTCCAGCGCTTCCTTGATGCCGGGCACCGCGCAGCCGGCGATGACGGCCGCCTTGAGCGCCTGGACCTGCCAGGCGCTGACGGACGTGTCGCGCCGCTTGTCCTTGGCATAGTTGTAATCCCAGCCGCCGCCGGGTTTCTGCTGGCCCTGTACAATCACATCCGCCGCCTTGTCCATCGCCTCCCGGAGTTCAGGGATGCGGGTCATGCCATAGGCTTCGCACATGGCATAGGTGGCAATGCCGTGCATGTAGGGATTCGGATTGAAATGCCCGGTGGCTTGCTGCTGGCCTTTCAGCCAGTTGATGCCCTTCTCCACCGTGGCGCCGAATTCCTTGGATTGCGGCGTCTCGCCATGGGCCAGGAAGGTCAACAGCGCCAGGCCGGTGTGGGCCACGTCGCCGCCCGTCTTCGGGTTGGGCCCCCAGGAGCCGTCATCGTTCTGCGCCGCCTTGAGCCAACGCAGGGCGCGCAGAATGGCGCGTTCGATCGCCTGGGCCCATCGGCCGGCTTTTTGCAAGCCCTCCTTGCCGCCGCCGATGCGCCCGCTGTAGGCGCCGTGTCCGATGCCCTTCAGAATCAGATTACCCTGCACGGCGTTGGCAAAATCCACGCCGCCGGCCTCGCCGCCGGAACCGCCGCTCCCGAACAGCCGGCCGCCGCCCACCGGTCCGCCGCCCCCGGTCCCGCCGTTCCCCTCGGTATCTCCGCCGGGCTTGAAATCATCAATGGTCGGCGGTGTGTCCGGCAGGGGGGCGTCATCCGCCAGCGGCGTGGTCTTCATGTCCTGGATCGTGTCAACCTTTTTCACAGGTTCCGGCGGCGGCGCCTCGGTCCTGTTGATTTCCACATAGACGTCCGGCTTGGCCGAGGCCTCCTGGGTCGGCGGCGGCTTGAAGGACATGCTGAGTACCGTCACGATCAGCAGGACGTGGAACACCACCGAACCGACGGGGCCCCAGATGTGCTCCTTCACCCGCTGCGCGATGGCTGTCCAGTTGATGTTCATGGCCCTGGGTTATCAGGTGGAACTGATCACCGAGATATTCGACAGCTTGAGCCGGGTGCACTGATCCAGCACGTCTACGAGCTGGCCGTGGGTGGACTTCTGCGAACACTGGATCAGGATGGTCTTTCTGGTGTCCAGGCTGGCCTGCGCGGCCAGGAAATCCACCAGCCGCTGCCGGTTCACCGGCTGGGCGTTGAGCAGCATGGAGTCGGGAAATATTTCGATGCGGATGACCGGCGGCGCCTGGGTCAGCCGCGGGGCATGTAGATCGGGCGAAGGGCGGAACACATCGAGGTGCGTGAGCACGTCCACGGGATGGGTGGTGATGATGAAGAAGTTCAGGAGCTGGAAGGCCACGTCAATCATGGCGGTGAGGTTCAGCTCGCCCGGGTGGTGCTCGATCTTTTTATGTTTCCTGGCCATCGTGGCGCCTGCGCCCGCTAGCGGCGTTCCTTGAACGCGGCGAACTTGATCTTCCAGATGCCCGCTTTCACGCAGGCATCCATCGCTTTCTGAATGGCCTCGTGCTTGGTGGCGGCGTCGCCGCGAATGATCACGGGGATGGGCTGGCCGGGGTGTTCCTGCACCACCTTCTTGAGCATGTTCGCCAGCTCGTCCCGCGAATAGGGATCGCGATTGAGGGAAACCTGGCCGCGCGCATCCACGTCCAGATTGATTTCCAGCGGATCCTTTCTGACCACCGGCTCACCGTGCGGCGCCATGGCGAGCCGGATGCTGTCGTCAATGGCCTTGTCCTGCATGTTGACGGTGCAGACGAAGAAGATGATCAACTGGAAGACCACGTCAATCATGGCCGTCAGGTTGCCGGTCAAATATTCTTCGCTGTGCTTCCGCATGGCGCATCCGTCCGGTGTGGTGGCCGCCGCTGGCGGCCGGTCACTCCTCCACGATTTCCACGTTGCGCAGGGCCTTGATCAGGTCCAGCGTCAGGCCTTCCATGCCCAGGATGATTCGCGTGGCCTTGTTTTTGAAGAAGAAGTAAAAGATGGTCGCCGGCACGGCGGTGCCGAGGCCGACAGCGGTGGCCCAGAGGCCGTGGGAGATGTTCATGGCCAACGCGGCCTGCTGGGCGGCGCCGGCGGCCTTCATGCCCAGCGTGGCGAAGGCGAAGATCATGCCCTGCACCGTGCCGATCAGCCCGAGCATCGGCGTGGTGTTGGAAATCACGCTCAGGTAGGTCACGCGCTGGAGGATCTTTTCGCTTTCGAGATCGGCCGCGACGCTGACGGCGTCCTGGATGACCTCAAACCCCTCCTTGACGTTGCTGAACCCGGCGGACAGCACATGGGACAGCGGCCCGGGGTTGGCCTCGCAGTGCTGCAGGGCCTTCATCACATCGCCCTGGCTCATCGCCGACCGCACGGCGTCCACCAGCGAGGCGGGCGCGATCTTTTTCTCGCGGATGGTGAGGAAGGAATCAATCGTCAGCGCGACCGCGATGATCGAGGCGATGACCAGCAGCAGCCAGATCAGCACACCGAAGAAGCCGGACCTGAAAATGACAGCGATTAAGCCGGTGTGCGGGGTCGCCGCCTCCGGTTCCTTGGGAGCTTCCAGCCCGGGCGCCGGGGCGGTCGTCGCCGGAGCGGGCGCCGGGGCCGGCGCCACCGCGGGAGCCGGGGCTGGGGCGGGCGCCGTGGGGGCGGCGGGCGCCGCCGCTTCCTGCGCGAACGCGGTACAGGTCCAACTTCCGAGGATCAGCAGCGCGCAGAGACCAAGCCAAACATATCCGTTACGCATAATCGCTTTCTCCTTCACCATTACCATCGCGGCGGCAGTTCAAAGCCTACTTTTTTTCAGGCGGCAAAGCAAGTCAATTTCGCCGGTCAAATTTTCCCGGCGGCCTGCCCTGCATAAGGGTTGTTGGGATATTCGGTTTTCAACTTCTGGTAGAGTATTTTGGCCGACGCCTTGTCGTTCATTTTTTCCAACGCCCCGGCTGCCTTGAACAACGCCTCCGGCTGGATCTCCTTTTCCGCGGTGAACAGCAGCGCGGTGCGCAGGTAGTCCATGGCCGCTTCTTCCGTGCGGCCCTGCGCCAGCCGCAGATCGCCGCGCTGGAGCTGCGCACGCGCCGCGTTGGCGCGGTTGCCGCCGCTGATCGCGGCGGTGAGCAGGGGCTCCGCGCGGTCGAACTGTTTGGCGCCGATCAGCGCCCGGCGGAAAGCGGCTTGGAAAGCGGCATCCTCCTTGAGCCGCGGATAGAGGCCCATGAACTTTTCGCAGCCCCGCACCGCATCCGCGGCGTTGTTTTGCCGGAGATCCACCTCGACGATCAGCAGGGTGGCCTGGACGTCCCATTCCAGCCATTTATACTTCTGGACGAGGGCGTTCAGGAGGTCGAGCGCCTGGTCCAGCTTCTTGGCGACGATCAGTTGCTTGGCCTGGTTATACTCGGGCGGTTCGTCGGCCACGGCCCGGAGGTATTCACCCGGCGGAAAGACCCGCTCGCCCATCGTTAATTTCAGCGTGATTTCGCCCTTGGCGTCGGCGCTGATGGCGGAGCCTTCAATGCGGCCTTCCTTCGTAAGGACATAGGCCGCCGGACAGACCGCCGCCCAGCCGCCGGCCAGCAGCGCCAGCAGCGCCACCCGGCGGCCGCGGGTTACATGCGTTTTCATTTCGTTCGCTCCCCCCGGCTGCTTCGCCGGGCTCTGCCTCGCTCGTGCTGTCCCGGCGCGGCTTACGACGACCCCGTCTGGAACTTGGCTTCGTTCCGCGCCTTGCGTATCTCATCCAGGTGCTTGCCCTCGTGGAAATTTTTTTCGTACAGCTCGCAATTCTGCAACACGATGTCATACCGCTTCAGCTCCGAGGCCAGGCGGACGCTGGCCACGACCGCCTGCTCGATCCACGGCGCCAAGTCCTGATTCTTCGGATCCTCCAGTTGCGCCACGAGTTGGTAGGTGCCCAAGGCGGTTGATTTTTCGCCCTGCTTGATCTGCAGTTGGCCCATCTCGCACGTGGCCCGGACGCGCTGCACGGGCTTGGCGGCCTGGCGCAGCACGTCGTCCAGCGCGGCCTTGGCCACCGGATACTGGCCCGCTTCGCGCGCGGCTTCGGCCAGGGTGAATTTACCTTCATAGAAATAACCCGTGTTGGGATATTTGGCAAACAGCGCGGTCAGGTGCCGCACGACGGCGGGATAATCCTTGAGCGTCATTTTAGCCTGGCCGAGGCCGTAGAGCGCCAGTTCCTCGACGGGGCCTCCTTTGCGGGCCAGGGTGACGGCCTTTTCGTAGGCCTGGATGGCCTCGCCGATCAGCTTGGCCTCGGCAAAAAGCCGGCCCATGGTGAGGAAATATTCGGGGGCGAATTTGTCGGCTTGGGCCAGCATCTTGCGAAAAGCCTCCTTGGCCTGCTCGTATTGCTTGACCTCCACGGCGCTGCGGGCGAGGGCATAAAGCGCGCTCTTGCCGTCCTCGGTATCGGGATACTTGGCGGTCAGTTCGTCGAACACCCGGGCGGCGTCGGCGAACTTGCCGATCTCCAGCAGGATGGAGCCCTTGATGCGCAGGACCTTGCTGGCGTTGGTCGAGGCCGGATAGGCTTTCAGGAAGTCATCCATCGCCTGGAGCGCCTTGGCGCGAAATTCCGGGATCTGGCTGGCGGGCTCCTTGAGGCCGGTGTAGCAGAGGCCCCGCTGGAACACGGCCTGTTCCAGCAGCTCGGCGTTTTTCTTCGCGTCCGCCGGCGAGGTGTGGTAGGGGCTGTTGGCCGGGGTCAGTTGGCCAATGAGCTCCTCGAAGCCGGCGAGTGCTTCGCGGTACTGGCCCACTTGCTTTTGGGAAATAGCCAGGAAGAGCTGGGCCTGCGCTTTATCGGCGCTGGGCCGGGCCTGCGCCACATACGCCGTGAAACCCTGGACCGCGGCGACGTAGTTGCTGCCGGCATAGTAGTTCCACGCCATCTGGCCCAGGGCCCGGGCGTAGTACGGGTCGTTCTTCAGCTCGTCCACGATCTGCTGCAGCAGCTTGAGCGCGCCCGCCTCGTCCTTCGCCTGATTGCGCAGGAACGCCAGCCGGTACAGCATGGCGCCCTTCTGGGGATGCTGGGGGAAGTAACGCTGGAAGAGCGCGAAATAATCCAGCATGTTCCGTTCGTCCGCCGCCTTGGCCTGCGGATCCTGCTCCCGCTCGCGGAGGGTGTTGTACGCTTCCGCCAGTTGCAGCAGGCCGGTGCCCGCGCGCGGGTTCTGGCCGAAACGCTCGATGAGGTACAGCGCCGTCATCTTCGCCAGGCGCGCGTGGTTCGGCCCGGGCAGGTTGGCATAGGACAACATCAGGTTCACCAAGGCGCGGACGCTCGCCTCGCCTTCCGGGATCTGGTTCAGCACGCGCAGGTAGGTGTGTATGGCCTGCTCGTATTGGTCCGCGCGGAACTGATCATCCGCCGTCTTGAACACCTCTTCCATGGCGGCGGCTGTATACTTGCTCAAGTCCAAGGGCGGACGGCCCAGGGATCGCAACAGGGCGTTCAGTTCGTCGGCCTGCAGGAGAACCTCCGGCGTGACGTCGCTCCGGGGATATTTCCGCATCACATTGATATATTCCGTCATCGCCTGGCTCAGCAGGGCCAGCACGTCCGCCAGCTTGGCCGGCGGCTGGGCCTTGAGCCGGTCCCGGGCATCCGCGAAACAGATATCGCCGAGCAGGGCGCGCGCCCCAGCCATCGGGCTCTGCGACCCCCAGCCCGCCTTCTCCAGTTCGACGTCAATGGGCTTGAGGATGTCCATGTTGTCCATCATCAGCTTCCGGGCCTGCGCCCGTTTCCCCGGCCGGATACGGTCCAGGGCCCCCGGTCCGCCCAGAATGTTGCCCTTGGTGATCAGGGCCTTGCCGAAGAACAGGTCCAACCCGCGAGCGATCACCATGTCGCAGATTTTCTCCGCCGTGGCCAAACGTTGCTGCTGGTTGCTGACCACGGTTTCCGTCTGGGCCAGCTTCACCAGCAGCTCCGCCTGTTCGCACATGACCTGCCGGACCTCCTCGCTCCGCCCCGAGGGATCGAGCTTGACGATGCGCTCGTAGGCGTTGACCGCCCCCGCCAGGTCGCCCGTGCGTTCCTGCAACTGGCCGTATTCATAGGCGGCGTTGCGGTAGGTATTGGTGTCCGTGATCGGCCGGCTTTCGTACGTCTTGAAATACCGGTCGTACAGTTCCCGGCTCTTCGCCATCTGCCCTTGCTGGAAATAACCCTTGGCCAGCAGCAATTGGATCGCGGGGATCCGCGGGCTGGCGGGATCGAGCGCCTTAACCATCTCTTCCGCCACACCCAGCTTGCCTTCGGCGATTTTCAGTTCGACCAGCACCGGCTTCGCCCGGTCCTTGACTTCCGGATGCTGCACCTGGAGGCGCTCCAGCAGGCGCGTGGCATACTGCGGCAGGCCCAGCCGCGCCAGCCGCGAGGCAAACTCCAGCTCCGTCTCCACCTCGTCCGCGGCCCGCGCGCCGACGGCCACGCCCAACGTCACGATGAACAGCAGACGCCGCAGGAAATCTGCGGCGCGCAGCCGGTGCAGTCCGAACGGCTTGGAATGGATGGCGGGCCTGACAGCCATACGTCAGGATTCAGCATAAACTCCGCGACGCGACGCGTCAAGATGGCTTTGCATGAATGCAGCTTGACCCGGCGCCGGCAGCAAGCCTACATTCCGCGGACGCGAGATCGGACCCATCGTACACGAGGAGCCCACGGCATGAACATGGGATTACAACGGATGGCGCGGGGGTTGCTGGCCGGGTTGCTCCTGGCCGGCTGCGCCCGGCAGGGCGGGGACGCCTTGATCGCCGCCATCAAGAGCGGCCAGACCAACGCCGTCCGGAACCTGCTGGCCCAGGGCGCGGACAGCAACGTCGCCCTGGCCAGCGGAGCCGCTCCGCTGCATTATGCCGCGCAGGGCGGCAATCCGGTCATGGTCGAGCTGCTGCTGGCCCGGGGCGCGAAGCTCGATGCGCGGTTCGGCGACGGCGTCACGCCGCTCTGGCTGGCCGTGGAGAACAAGCACCTGGAAGTCGCCCGCCTGCTGCTGGCCCGGGGCGCCGACGCCAACGTCAAGGACATCCAGCACCGGACGCCGTTGCATATCGCCGCGGGGAACGGATCGCTGGAGATGGTGGACTTGCTGCTCGCGCACCAGGCGGTCGCCACGGCTGCCAATGCCCAGGGCGAAACCCCGCTCCATTTTGCGGCTTTTCACGGCTATGCCCCCGTCGTCAGCCGCCTGCTGGCCGCCGGGGCCAACGCCCACGCCAAGACGGAACAGGGCAAGACGGCGCGGGACCTGGCCCTGGAACAGAAGCACACGGACGTCGTGGCGCTGTTCGACCAGCGCTGAACCCGCGCGGGATAATATGACGGTCGGCACGGAGGCCGACCCTCCAAAATGCCAAGCAAGACAATGTGTAGTGTCCGGTGGAGGGACGACCTCCGTGTCGTCCGCGCATTATTTCACACGTACTGAGGCTTGACCGCGCGGACAACTTGCCGCTTGAAACATCTTTGCCCGGCGGCGTATGCTCCGCGCCGTCAAGCAGGTTGTTCCCATGGCCCGAAGCCCGATCATCGCGGTAGCCAACCAGAAGGGCGGCGTCGGCAAGACGACCACCGCCGTCAATCTCGCCGCCTGCCTCGCGGAGCAGCAGCAGCGGGTGCTGCTGATTGATCTCGATCCGCAGGCCAATGCGACCAGCGGCCTGGGCGTGGCCCGGCGGGAGGGCGCCAGCGTGTACCGCGCCCTGCTGGATAACGGCCGCCTGGCGGAACTGGTCCTCCCCACCGCCGTCGAGCGCCTGGACCTGATTCCGTCGGAACTGGACCTGGCCGGCGCGGAGGTGGACATCGCGCGCGCGGAACGTTATCTGCACCGCTTCCAGACGGCCAGCGCGCCTCTGCAGGCGGAAGGCCGCTATGACTTTATTTTTGTGGATTGCCCGCCCTCGCTCGGCATTCTGACCATGAATGCCCTGACGGCGGCGGACGCGGTCCTGATCCCGATCCAGTGCGAGTATTATGCGCTGGAGGGTCTGAGCGTGATCCAGCGGATCATCGGCCAGTTGCGCGCCAGCGGCGCCAACCCCGCGCTGGCCATCGAGGGCATCGTAATGACCATGTACGACCTGCGGACGAACCTCTCGCAGCAGGTGGTGCAGGAGGTCATTCAGCACTTCGGCGACCAGGTGTTCGAGACGCTGATTCCGCGCAGCGTGCGCCTGAGCGAGGCGCCCAGCTACGGCCAGCCAATCATTGCCTACGACCAGCACGGCACCGGCGCCGCGGCCTACCGCCAGCTTGCGCGCGAGTTTCTCAAGCGCCGCCGCGCGGCGGCTCAACCCGCGGACTCGGCCGAACCGGCGGCGGAGCCGCCCGCCAGCGCGGCGCCGCCGCCCGCGGAACCGCCGGCCGTGGAGCCCGCCGCCCCCGTCGCGGCCACCGCGGAACCCGCTGCGCCGCTGAGCCCGCTCCTGAAGAGAAGCGGTTGACGTCACTACGAAACACGCGAAAAGCGCGAAAAACAATACTGATCCATCCGACGGGACAAGCGCATTATTCGCCCGGCTTTCAGCAACTGGATGAGAGGTCTGTTGGGCACAAGAACTCCATTAACCCGTTGGGTTGCAGGAATTCCCTTTCGTGTATTTCGCGTGTTTCGTAGTTAATCTGCTCTGTTAAGTTTTAATTCCCGCGCCGCGGCGAGGCGGTGCCGTACCCAGTCGAACTCGCACGCGACGCTGTCCACCACACCGCCGGCGCGCAGTTCCGCTGGCAGCACGTCAAAGGTATAGGTCTCGATTTCCAGGTGCTCCGTCGCCGCGCAGGCCGCGCGGAAAAATTCCGCGGTCAGCTCCGGCGCCGTCGAGCGCAGCGGCGCGCCGCCCGTCCAGAACAGCGGCACGTGGTAATGCACCCGCACTCGCTCCACGTCGCCGCGCTGCGCCAGCGCCGACAACGCCTCCGGCAAATCGGTCCACGCCAGTTGCCCGCCGTCCGCCAGCCGGGCCCGGGTCTGATGCAGATAGACCGGCTCGTCAAACGCCGCCAGCGCCTCCACCATCTCTGGTGGGCGGGACATCCCTGTCCCGCGTTCTGTGGCTTCCTCCTGTGGGCGGGATCTCCCGCTCCCGCGATCCATCGCCACCTCCAGCGCCGCGCTGAGTTGGATCTTGGACACGCGCAGGCCGGCGGCGCC
>Ga0209048_10000214_pt1 | contig 62537 bp, 54 predicted proteins | sample FrelakmetCRP12CR_FD_187146 | JGI IMG/M metagenome (GOLD analysis project Ga0209048, IMG submission 187146) | Freshwater lake sediment microbial communities from the University of Notre Dame, USA, for methane emissions studies - CRP12 CR (SPAdes)... | ecosystem: Environmental > Aquatic >...
GAAGGCGGCGGCCAGCCCCAGGAGCACGCCGGCCTGCCAGTCGCGGCCGCGCAGCAGCGCCGCCGCCGCGAGCACGACGAGGCTCACGGCCACGATCTCCAGATGCGCCGCTCCCCAAGTCTGCACGATGACGGCAGGGCACAGCAGGTACAGCACGGTCGCCTGTCTCCTGCGCTTGGCGTCGGCCAGCCACAAGACCGCAGCCGCGGTGAGCAGGTCGAAGGCACCGAACAGCAGTCTCAAGGTGAGGACGCCGCCGCCGGCCGCGGCGACGCCGTAGAACGTCGCCTCGGCGAGCGGCGGGTAGACGGTCCTGAGCCGCGGATGGTTGACCAGCGCGCGGTCGGCGTAGCCCACCCGGTCGAGCCGCGGATCGCCCGGCGCGTAGAGGTACGGGTTGATGCCGGCCTGCTGCACGCGCCCGTCCCACTGGTACCGGTAGAAGTCGTCGGTAAGGCTCGGCGTGCCCGGCAGGAAGATGACGCGCAGGATGACGGCGGCGACGAGGGCGCCGCGCAGCGGCAGGGTCGCCGCCGCCGTCGCCAGCAGGGCGAACCCGGCCAGCGACAGGCCGTAGAATGCCACGAAGCGCTCGATGTGCAGGATCAGGTCGCCCGAGAGCGCCAAGCCGCAGAGGCCGGCGGCCAGGAGGCCGAGACCGAGGTAGGCGCGCAGGCGTGGACGCTTCATCGCAGGACCCAGACTACTTCATCGTCGTGCCCGTGCTCGACGAGGCCGCGGCCCTGCCGGCTTTGCTGGCCGAGCTCCGCGGCCTCGGTCTGCTGGGCCGCACGCTCTTCGTGGACAACGGCTCGTCCGACGGCAGCCCCGGCCTGATCGTGGCGACCGGCGCGACGCTGCTGCGCGAAGCGCGGCGAGGCTACGGCTACCCCTGCCTCGCCGGCGCGCGCGCGGCCGCAGCCCGAGGCGCGCGCGCCGTCGTCTTCATGGAGGCGGACGGGACCGACGACCCGGCGCAGGTGCGCCACCTCGTCGGTCCTGTCCTCGCCGGCGAGGCCGACCTGGTCGTCGGTTCGCGCCGGGAGGCCGTGCACGGAGCGGCCGCCGGCCGCATGCCACTGCACCAGCGGCTGGGCAACGATTGGCTGGCCCTCAACCTCTTCGTCTTCTTCGGGCTGCGCCTGAGCGACGACGGCCCGTTCCGCGCCGTGCGCCTCGACCTTCTGCAGCGCCTGCGCCTCGAGGAGCGCGCCTACGCGTTTTCGACTGAGATGGTGGTGAAGGCGCGCCTCGTGGGCGCGCGTATCGCCGTCCGCGACACCCGTTACCGGCCGCGGTCTGGCCGCTCCAAGATCGCGGGCACGTGGTGGGGAACGCTCGGCGCGCTGCGCGACATCTTCTGGTGCCTGCTGCGCCTGCGGCTGTTCGGCTTTCGCCCGCTTCAGTAGACGGGCAGCCGCGGGTGCGGCCGCCGCTTGGCGAAGCGCGCATCCACGCCGAGCGTCCGTCCGGACTGTCCAAGCGCGATGGCGACGAGGAGCACGAACATGATGATGTACGTGCCCGGCCAGTCCGTCGTCCCCGACGTCGCGATCAGCAGGTTGAACTGGAAGCCGGCGGCGAGCAGAGCCGACACCGGCGTGAAGATCCCGAACACCAGAAAAAGGCCGAAGACGACGAACTCCATGGCGAACTGCGCCGGCGCGACGAGCGCCGCGTGCGGGATGAGGACATGGTTCAGGACCCAGCCATACGGTGCGACCTTGGTGGTGTCCGCATAGTGTTGCACGAAGTGGGCCCAGCCGTGCGCCGAGTAGAAGCCCTTGATGAGGTTGTCGGACCACACCGCGAGGAAGATCGCGCCCATCATGATGCGGAGGCACGCCATCAGGAGCTCGCTGCGGCTCTCGCGTGTGGTCCAGAGGCTCATGCCGTGCCTTTCGTCGCCGGTCTCTGGAAGGCAGCGTACCCGGGCGGGGCTCACCTCACGCGAGGCCGCCACTCCCAGCCGCTTGGGAGCCCGCCCCGGAGGCCTCCGCGTGGCGTCAGCCGCCCGCCACGGGCGGCATGAACTCGAGCCGGTCGCCCGTCGCCAGCGGCGTGTCCTGCGCCGCCGCGGGCGCCAAGTGCCGACCGTTGAGGACGACGCTGACCAGCAGCCGGTCCTTGAAGAAGACGCGCTGCGCGTAGCGTGGCGCTTGCGTCACGACGGCCCGCAGCGCCTCGGCCACGGTCCCGGCGTCGCAATCGAGGGCAAGGGGCGGCTCCGGGCACGTCAATGCGGCGGGAAGGGTCACTTGGACGCGGGGCACGTTGTCGCTCCGTTCGTGGAGGTCGCGAGTCGTAGTGATTATCCCACTCGAGACGCGGCCGTGTGAGAACGCTCCCTGAAGGACGCCCGGAGTGATTGTTGATTTAATATATCGGGTAAATCATGTTTCACACGACCCCAGTCCGTCAGAGGAGACAGCAGTGAACATTGCCAACGACATCACCGAACTCATCGGCGGCACGCCGCTCGTCAGGCTGCACGGACTCTCAGAGCGCTCCGGCGCCACCACCGTCGGCAAACTCGAGTCGTTCAACCCGGGCGGCAGCGTCAAGGACCGCATCGGACTCTCGATGATCGACGCCGCCGAGCAGGCGGGGCTCATCTCGCCCGAGAAGACGACCATCGTCGAGCCGACCAGCGGCAACACCGGCATCGCCCTCGCGATGGTCGCCGCCGCCCGCGGCTACAAGGTGCTGCTCACCATGCCGGAGACGATGAGCATCGAGCGCCGTAGCCTGCTGCGTGCCTACGGCGCCGAGCTTGTGCTCACTCCCGGCCCGCAGGGCATCAAGGGCGCCATCGCGCGCGCCGGCGAGCTCACCGCAAAGATCCCCGACGCCTTCATGCCGCAGCAGTTCGAGAACGCCGCCAACCCGGAGGTCCATCGGCGCACGACCGCCGAAGAGGTATGGAACGACACCGACGGCGAGGTCGATATCTTCGTCGCCGGGGTGGGTACCGGCGGCACCGTGACCGGTGTCGGCGAGGTGCTCACGCAGCGCAAGCCCGACGTGCACGTGGTCGCCGCCGAGCCCGCCGACTCACCGGTGCTCAGCGGCGGCGACCCCGGCCCGCACAAGATCCAGGGCATCGGCGCCGGCTTCGTCCCCAAGATCCTCAACACCGCGGTGTACGACGAGGTCGTGCAGGTCACCAACGAGCAGGCGTTCGAGTTCGCCCGCGGGCTGGCCGTCGAGGGGATCCTCGTCGGCATCAGCGCGGGCGCCAACGCCTACGCCGCCTACGTCGTCGGCAGTCGACCTGAGAACCAGGGCAAGCTGATCGTCACCGTGCTGTGCGACACGGGCGAGCGGTACCTATCAACGCCGCTGTTCGCCGAGCCGGAGCGGCCGGCCGAAGCGGCCGGGGTCTGAGTCAGGCGAGCATCCGCTCCACGGCCCGCAGCGCCTTGACACGGATGTGCTCGGGCACCGTGACTTCGTGCTCGAGCACATCGTCCCACTCGTCGCTTAGGGTGGCGATGCACTTTTCGAGCGTCGTCAGCTTCATGTTCGGGCAGATCGCGCGGCTCGACGCCGGGATGAACCTCTTGTCCGGGTAGAGGATGCCAAGGCGGTACAGCAGGCCGGTCTCTGTCGCGACGATGAACGTCGTCGCGTCGCTCCCGGCCGGGTAGCGCAGCATGCCCGACGTGCTCGTGACCACGTCGGCGATGTCGAGCACTTCGCGGCGGCCCTCCGGGTGGGCCATAAGGACCGCGCCGGGGTTCTCGGCGCGGATCGCGGCGATCTCCGTGGCCCGGAAGTCGTCGTGTACGTGGCACCAGCCCTGCCACATGATCATCGTCTCCTCGCGGCCGGTCTGACGTGCGACGTAGTCTCCCAGGTTCCTGTCGGGTACGAAGATGATCGTCTGGTCCTTTGGAAAGCGCTCGACGATCTGCACGGCGTTGGCGCTTGTGCAGCACACATCGGTCTCGGCCTTGATGTCGGCCGAGGTATTGACGTAGGCGACGACCACCGCGTCCGGGTGCTCGGCCTTGAGCTTGCGCAGGCCGGCCACGGTGACCATGTCGGCCATGGGGCAGCCGGCGCGCTTGTCGGGCATGAGCACGGTCTTCCGCGGCGAGAGGATGAAGGCCGTCTCGGCCATGAAGTGAACGCCGCAGAACAGGATCACGCTGTGCGCGTCCTTCTGGGCGATGCGCGCCAACTCGAGCGAGTCACCCGTGTAGTCGGCGGCGTCTTGCACCTCGGGGCGCTGGTAGTTGTGGGCGAGGATCACGACGTCGCGCGCGGCGGCGAGACGCCGAAGTTCCTGCTGGAGTTCGCTCAGTCCGGGCATGGGGGCGATCACAACCCTTCCGCTACTTCAGCTTGTTCGGCTCGTGGTCCTTCCAGGCGCCCAGGCTCTTGAGGCGGTCGAAGAAGCCGGTCTCCTCCATTATGACCTGCACTTCCTTCACCGCTGCCTCGGCCGGGTACATACCGCCCAGGCCCATCTCCTCACGCATCGCGTCACGGTTGGCGATGAATGCCCTCCACTTCGGCCCCCAGGCCTCGGCGATCGCGCTGAAGAACACGTGCGGCGTGCCGCCCATGCCCTTGTCGTAGAACTGCTCGCCCCAAGCGGCGAACATCGCCACGTGCTTGATGCCGTAGCCACTCTCCACCTGCATGCTGCGCACCACCTGGTTGATCACGGCGACGCTGTTCTTGCGCGGGCAGCGGCTCTGGCAGGTGTAGCAGTAGAAGCAGTACCACACGGTGTCGTCCTCGAGCAGTGTGGGGTCGCCCTCGAGGGCCCGGCGCGCCACTTCGCGCGGGACGTAGTCGGTGAAGCGGGCCGCCGGGCAGCCCGACGTGCAGATGCCGCACTGGATGCAGCTCTCGAAGCCTTCCTTATGATCGTGCATGCGCGGGTCGCTCACGATGCGGTCGACCAGGTCGCGACGGCTGGCGGTGCGGCCCTTGAACTCCGTCTCGGCGATGTGCGCGTACGGGTTGTCGAGGTTGACGGCGTCCAAGTCCTGAGCGACAGCCTCGCCTGCCGTGGCTTTCGCCACGGCGTCGTCCTCGACGGTGACCTGATTGGCCTTGTCGTCAGTCATCGGTGCGGGCCTCCGGGGCGATCGGGGCAGCCCGGAAGAACTCGGGCCAGAAGTGGACGGGGACGGCGAGCCTGAGCTCGCGGGCGGCCGAGCGCATGTTGTCGCGACACAGCGCGCAGGTGGTCACGATGGGTGCGCCGCGAGCCGCGGCGAACTCGAGGAGCATGGCGCTGGCCTTGGTGGCGCCGCGGTACATGCCGCCGAGGGCGCCGCAGCACCCGCTGTGCAACGTCGGGTAGTCGAGCTCCATGACGACGCCCGCCTGCTCGGCGGCGTCGGCGAGGGCGGCCAGGACGGCGTCCCGGTCGGCGAGACAGCCGACGTACGGCACGAAGCGCGGGCCGGCCGCCCGCAGGGCGATGGTCGAGCTGCGGCCGGCGCGCTCGGTGAGCGTGTCCCAGAGCGGGACGGCGTCGACGCCGGCCTCCCCGAGGCCGGCGTCGCAGGCCGGGCAGGCCGTGCAGACGCGCTCGTCCGACAAGTACAAGCTCGGCACGGCGCCGCGGCTGGGGTGACCGCAGCAGGCGGCGTCCGCCGCCTCGTCGAGGCGGACGCCGAACCCCGCGGCCGCCTCGTGCACCAGAGCGAGCAGCTCGTGGTCCTGGGGGAGGGCGCAGCCGGCGTAGAAGGGCAGCGTCTCGACGTCGGCGGCCGGGCCGGCTGCGCCCGCCGGCCGCTTTCTGCCCAGGGGCAGCATCTGCTTTGCCATCTTCATGCCGGTCTCGGCGGCGCCGACCTTGTCTTTCGGGAAGTGGCCCTTGGCCATCATCGCGACGCCGAACTGCATGTTGTCGATGCGTGGCTGCTTGCGCAGGCGGACGGCGGCGATGTCGGCGGCCGAGCGCTCGGGGCAGCGGATGGCCGCGCCGTGCTCGCGCTCAAGCCGGCGCAAGCGGCCGAGGATGGCGGCGACGTCGATGTCCATGCGGCACACGTCTGTGCAGGTGCCGCACTCGGTGCAGCGCCAGAGGTCGTCGCTCTTCAGCACGGCTTCGATCTCGCCGGCGAGGATAAGGCGCACGAGGCGCCGCGGCCCGCGGTACAGCTCACGGCCGCTGGGGCACGACGAAGTGCAGGTGCCGCATTGGTAGCAGGGGTAGCATTCCTTGGCGAGGCGCTTGAACTCGTCGATGACCACCTGCGGGTAGGCGGTGTCAGCGGCCACAGCCACAGCCCTCACCTCCTTCGCAGTCGGCGCCGGCAGCGACGCCCGCAAGGGCGCCGGCTCCGGCGCCGATCAGCTCCAGCTCACGTTCGAGCATCTCGAGCGTGAGTTCATCGCCGGCGGCCTTGGCCTGGAACAGGCGGATCCGCCGGCCCACGCTCAAGCGGTCGACGGCGCAGAGATGCCACAGCTCCATCGGCAGGGGGGTGCCGTTCTGGGCGAGCAGCTCCTCGGCGAGGAGCATCTGTTCCAGGGCGCTCGTGTCGCCCGTGCGGTACTGGCAGCGGCCTTCGGCGCAGCCGGCGAGAAAGACGCCGGTCGCGCCCAGACGGGCCGCCTCGACGATGTGCATCGCGCTCACGCGGCCCAAGCAGGGCAGCTCGATGAGCCGCACGCTCTCGGGGTAGTGGTCGCGATGCTGGCCGCTCAAGCCGATGGCAGCGCCGGCGCACTCCTTGCAGTAGAAGCCGATCACCGGTTTCTCGGCGCCCTGCGCCATCATCGCGATGCGCCCGAAGAGCGCGTCGTCGCTGAGGTTGTGGGTGATCGCCACCTCCGGGCAGTTGGCGGCGCAGATGCCGCAGGCCCGGCAGATCTCCTGGTCGATCACGGCCAGCTTGCTCTCGTCCTTGACCTCGGCCGGCCGCGCCGCGTCCGCCGGCCGGGCGGCCAGCGTGATGGCGCCGAACGGGCACATGCTCATGCAGGTGTCGCAGCCCACGCACTGGGCGGCGTCGACCTGCGAAGCAGGTGTGCCGCGCCGCCCGGCCGAGCTCAGGAAGGCGTGGATCTGGCTGGCCACGGCCTCCGCCTCGGTATTGACCTCGATAAGGGCCTTCGGGCCGGAGGCGGAGCCACACACGAACATCCCTTCGGCGCTTGTCTCGGTGGCGCGGTTCTTGCGGTCGAGGATCTCGATGAAGCCGTCCTCATCGCGCTCGATGCCGAGAGTCTCGGCGATATGCCCGGTCTCGATGGCCGGCACCATGCCCGTACTCAGCACCACGAGGCCGGGGCGCAGCACGCGCTTGCGCGCCGCGGTGACGTCTTCGACCTCGATCACCGGGCGCCCGGCGGCGTCGAACTGCACCTCGGGCGGAGTGCCGCGCAGGAACTCAACGCCGGCCTCGCGGGCGGCGAGGAACCAGTTCTCGTAGCCCACTCCGGCGGTCCTCATCTCCAGGTAGCAGATCGTGACCTTCATCTCGGGGAACATCGTGCGCAGGCGGATGGAGTGTTTGAGGGCGATCATGCAGCAGAGGCGCGAGCAATGCGGCAGGTGACGCTTGTCGCGCGAGCCGGCGCACTGCACCATGACGACCTCGTCCACCGGCATGCGGCCGAGAGAAGCCTGCCCTTCCCAACCGTCGAGCATCTCGGCGAGCTCCACCTGGGTAACCACGCCGCGGTGGCCGTAGCCGAGGTCGGAATAGTACTCTGGCGGGGCCGGCTCGCAGCCGATGGCCGTGAGGATCGCGCCGGCGTGCACCGTGGCGCGTTGCGGCGACTGGGTGAAGTCGATGGCCTCCACCGGGCACTCTTCGGCGCACTTGCCGCAGAACGTGCAGGTGTCCAGGTCGATGGTGCGCACCACGCGGCCGTCGTAGAACTCGGTGTAGATGGCCTTCTTGCCCGGTTGGGAAGCTTCGACCGGGCAGACTGTCTCGCACGTGCCGCAGTTGATGCAGTCGCCGGTCACGAGGTTCGGCAGGCGGCGGATGTTGACCGCGAAGTCGCCGGGGTGGCCGCTGACGGCTGCGACGGTGGCGCGGCGCCAGACGTGGAGATTGGGATGGTCGATGGCGACGTTGCGGTGGAAGCACTTGCGCGTGCCGGCCTGCTCGTCGGTGGCGGGCAGGCACTGGCCGCAGTCGTTGGTGGGGAACACGGTGCCGATGCGGGCGGCGCGGCCGCCGAGGAAGGGCCGCCGCTCGACGAGCTCGACCCGGTGACCCATCTGGGCGAGCTTCGCGGCGGCCTGAGTGCCGGCCACCCCGCCGCCGATGACGACCACGGTATCGTGGCGCTCGGCATAGCTCATGGTGTCGGCCGGGGCGTCGGGATAGGCGATCGACGAGTCGACGATGCGCGCCGCCTTGTCCGTGACGGCGGCCGTGTCGTCGCCGTGTACCCAGCTGCAGGCCTCGCGGATGTCGGCGATCTCGAGCTGCAGGCCGCGCGCCAGGAGTTTGTGGAAGCGGCGCGCGGCGAAGTCCTGGGAGCAGCCGGCGAAGACCAGCTGGCGTCCGTCGCCGGCCTCCATCAGCTCGAGCATCTGGGCCTGGCCCTCGCGGCTGCACCAGTGGGAGCCGCGCGAGACAGCGGCGTGCAGGCGGGCGCGCGTCTCGAGCCGGTCGAAGTCGATGTTTCTCATCGTGCCGGCGCACTCGCAGAGCAACACCAGCGGACGCGCGTCGGCAGGCTTCTTCTGTCCGTTGCCCGAGGTCATGCGCGCACCTCCACGGCACTGGTCGCGTGGGCGGGCACCGCTGCGGTGGCGGGCGCGGCGTCCGCCTTCGGCGGCCGCGCTTCGATGGCCTCGGTCGGGCAGCCACGCGCGCAGGTGCCGCAGCCCAGGCACTTCTCGTCGTCGTAGACGACGGTGCGGTAGGTCGTGACCCGCGGCGGCACCTCCACGGGGCCGTCGGGAGCGTGACGCATGATGCGCCGGAGCGCGCCGCCGAGGGCTCCTCGGCGACTGTCCGCCGGCGCGTCCAGGAGCTGGCCGACGTCGAAGAGGTCGCCGCGTTGCGACGCGCCCGAGGGGCAGTTCGTCGCGCACTTGCCGCAGCCGACGCAGAGCTCTTCGTGCCGCACGATCTCGCAGCCCACGCCGGTGGTGCTGTGCAGCACGCCGCCTGGCACGCGGCTGAGGATCTCGCGGCCGCGAGTGGTCAGAGGCATCAAGCCACCGCCTTCGCCACGTCGGACCGCTCGAGCAGCGGCAGCGCGCCGATCACGCGGTCCATCTCTTTGACGGCGGCGACGAACTTCAGCGGCTCGCCGGCGCTCATCGTGAACATGCGGCAACGCTCGGGCTCCACGCCGACACTCCTCAGCAGACGCTGCACGAACGCGACACGGTCGATGGCGTTGAAGTTGCCCTCGCGGTAGTGGCACTGGCCTTCAAGACAGCCGGCGACCATGACGCCGTCGGCGCCCTCGGCCAGCGCGCTCAGCATGTGCAGCGGGCTCACGCGGCCGGTGCACGGCATCAGCACGAGGCGCACGGTCGGCGGCAGGGAGGTGCGCGCGTTGGCGCTGGCGTCCGCGGCCGCGTAGGCACATTCGCGGCAGCAGAAGGCGACCACGCTGCGCTCGTCGGCGGACCTGCGTTCTGCGGCGGCCATCAGACCGTCACCTCCGCCAGGATCTCCTCATCGCTGAAGCCGCCGAGCTGGATGGCGCCCGTGGGGCACTCCGCCGCGCAGATCCCACAGCCGCGGCAGATGTTGGGATCCACCACCGAGTGCGCGTCTGCACCGTTCGTCACAGCCACGGCTCCCTGCGGGCAGACCGTCTCGCAGACCCCGCAGGCGATGCAGACGGCGGGGTCGCTGGCCGCCACCTGAGCAGGCGTCAGGACAAAGCCGGTGCTCAGCATGCCGATGGCACGGGCCGCTGCCGCCTTGGCCTGGGCGATCGAGTCGGGGATGTTCTTGGGCCCCTGCGCAGTGCCGGCCACGAACATGCCGGTGCGCTGCGTGTCCACGGGCGCCAGTTTGGGATGGTACTCCTTGATGAAGCCGGCCGAGCCAGTCTGCAGGCCGGCCACGCGAGCGATGTCTTTGGTACCGTCGCTGGCCTCGAGACCGGCCGACAGCACCACGAGATCGAACAGCTCCTCGCTCTTGCGCCCGGTCAGCGTGTCCTCGAAGCGTACGCGCAGGCTCTTGTCGGGTTCCTCGATGATCTCGCTCACGCGGCCACGCACGTAGCGCACGCCGCGCGACTGGACGAGCTTGTAGTACTCTTCATGAGCCTTGCCCGGGGCGCGCACGTCGGTGTAACCGATCGTGACCTCCGCGTCAGGATACTGCTGCTTGATCAGCGAAGCGTGCAGAGTCGCGACGAGGCAGCACACGGCCGAGCAGTGCTCATTTCCGCTGGAGGTGCAGTCGCGCGAGCCGACGCACTGCAGCATCAGGATGTTCTGCGGTACGGACTTGTCCGACGGCCGTTCGAGATCGCCGGCGGTGGGGCCGGCAGCGGCCAGCAGACGTGCAAGCTGGCTCTGGGTGAGTACGTTGTCGTAGCGACCGTAGCCCAGCGGGCGTTTGCGCCGCGCGTCGAACTCCTGGTGGCCGGTCGCGATGACCACCGCGCCCACCGTGATGTCCTCGATGGTCTCCGTCTGGTCCCAGTCGATGGCGCCGCTGGGGCAGGCGCGCACGCAGCTGTCGCACTCGCTGCAGACGGCGCAGTTGAGGCAGCGCTCGGCCTCGGCGACGGCCTCCTCGGCCGTGTAGCCGCTGCTGACCTCGTTCCAGTCGCCGCGGCGCTTGAGGCCGTCGACCATCCGCATCGGTACGCGCTGGCCGATCTCGATGGCGGCGAGCTCCGCGTCGGTAGGACGCGCGACCTCGTGCTCGTCGTCCCACACCCGCAGCAAGCGCCGGCCGCGGAGGAAGTTGTGGATGGCGGCGGCGCCCCTGCGGCCCGCCGCCACGGCCTCGATGGCCGTATAGAAGCCGATCGCCGCGGCGTCGCCGCCGGCGAAGACGCCTTCGCGCGTGGTCATCATCGTGTCGCGGTCCACGCAGATCTGGCCGCTCTCGAGCTCGAGGCCGTCGCAGCCCTGGGCGAAGTCGTCGACCAGGGCCTGGCCGATGGCGAACACGATGGCGTCCGCCTCGAGCACGAACTCCGAGTCGTCGACGGCGACGGGCTGGCGCCGGCCGGACTCGTCCGCCGCGCCCAGCTCGCAGCGCTGCAGCTTGATCGCTGCGACCTTGCCCTTCTTGCCTTCGAGCGCGAGGGGCTGCACGAGGAACTCGACCTTGAGGCCTTCCTCGCGCGCTTCCTCGACCTCGGTGACGTTGGCCGGCATCTCGACCTTGGTGCGACGATAGACGAGCGTGACATCGGCCTCCCTGCCGGCCTGCTGCTGCAGGCGGATGACGCTGCGCGCGGCGTCGAGCGCCACGTCGCCGCCGCCGATCACGACGACCTTGTCGCCCACGGCGGGGGTGCCGCCGAGGTTCAGTTCGCGCAGCAGCTCGACGGCGCGGGTGACGCCCCGGAGGTCGTCGCCGGGCAGCGGCGCCTCGGCGCTCTGCTGCAGACCCGTGGCCAGATAGACGGCCTTGTAGCCCTGCTCGAAGAGGCCGTCGACGGTGAAGTCAACGCCGGCGCGCCGGCCGAGCTTGAGCTCGATGCCCTTGGCCAGCACCTGGTCGATCTCGCGCTGGATCACGTCGTGCGGCAGGCGGTAGTCGGGAATGCCCGTGCGCAGCATGCCGCCGGCTACGGGCTGCGCCTCGAAGACCGTCGCCTTGTAGCCGAGGTCGGCGAGGTCGCGAGCGCAGGCGATCCCGGTGGGGCCGGCGCCGACAACGGCCACGGGCTCGTCGTAGATGACCGGCGCCGGCCGCACCACCAGCGTCGGCCCCACCGTGTCTGCCACGAACCGTTTGAGGCCGGCGATGGCGATGGGATCGTCCACCTTGCCGCGTGCGCAGGCGGTCTCGCAGAGGTGCGTGCAGATGCGGCCGCAGACGCTGCTGAACGGGTTGGGCTCGCTCGCCACGCGGTAGGCTTCCTCGAAGCGGCCGGCAGCGACGAGCGCGACGTAGCCTTGCGCGGAGGTGTGCACGGCGCAGGCGCTCTTGCACGGGCTCCAGCCCTTCTTTTCGATGGCGAACGTGCTGGGCACGGCGTTGACGAACTGGCGGTCGATGGCCTTGCGCTCGCTCACGCCGAAATCGAAATCGTTGGGGTACTTGACCGGGCACACCGGCACGCACTCGCCGCAGCCCACGCAAGCCTCGCTCACGTAGCGCGGCTTGTGGCGCAGTCTCACGCGGAACTCGCCGGGAGGACCGCTGATCTCCTCGACCTCGGTGAGTGTGTGCACGTGCACGCGACCTTCCAGGGCGGTGCTCGTGAGGCGCGGCGCCAGCGAGCACATGGCGCAATCCTCGGTGGGAAAGGTCTTGCTGAGGCGCGCCATGGAGCCGCCGAGGCTTGGTTGCCTCTCCACCATGTGCACGTCGATGCCCGATGCAGCGAGCTCCTCGGCGGCCGTCATGCCGGCGATGCCGCCGCCGACCACCAGGGCCGAGCGGTGCAGGAAGGTGCGCTCGCGCGGCAGGTCGCTCTGGTGCCGCGCGCGCGCGACGGCGCCCGCGAGGATCTTCTTGGCCTTCTCTTGGGCACGTTCGGGTTCATCCTTGTGGATGAAGCTGCAGCCTTCGCGCAGGTTGGCGAAGGCCACGGCGTTCTCGCCGAGGCGCAACTCGCGGGCGATGCGCTCGAACGTGGGGCCTTGGAAACGCGGCGAGCAGCTGGCGAGGACCAGATGGTCGAGCCCGCGGTCCTCCACTGCCTCGCTGATCTGCTGGTGGCCTTCGGTGCCGCACATGAACTGGTTGATGGCGACGGTCGTGACGCCGTCGAACGTCCGCGCGTGGGCGGCGAGGTCCTCGAGGTCGAGGACGCCCGAGATGTTGCCGCCGCACTGGCAGAGAAAGACGCCGGCTCTCATCGCACGCCCGCCGGCGTCCGCGCGCCGATGCGCTCGAGGAGGGGCTCGACGTCCTGCGAGTGCGAGCCCAGCCCGCAGTCCTTATCGGGGTCGGCGCCGAGCGCGAGGGCCAGGAGCTGCTGCACGTGCAAGTGCACGAACGGGTACGTCTCGTTGGCGCTCGCCTCGATGATGCTGTGGTGCCGGTCGAACTGGATGGCGCAGTTGGGGCACATGTGCACGCAAACGTCTACCTTCTCTTGCGCGAGCCGGCGGAGCTTCTCTCGCGTCACGGCCACGGCGATCGAAGGGTTCACAAAGCGCTGGCGGAAGCCGGCGCCGCAGTGGGTCGTCTTCTCGTTGTACAGGCCGGTCTTGATGACGCCGGTGTCCTCGAGCAGATCCTCGGGGATCATGAAGTTCTCGCTGTCGCCCATCACCTCGTCGGGGAAGACCTTGCAGTAGTGGCAGGCGGGGTGCGTGGCGACCTTGATGCCGTCCAGACGCCGCCGGATGAGCCCCGGGATGCTCTCGTGAGCACTCCACAGGATCTCCAAGGTGTGGCTGTGCTGGATCGTGTCGGCGATCGTGTCGGTGTACTCGCGACCGACCTTGGCGAGGGTCTTGTTCGCCGCGGCGCGATAGCCGTCGACGCTGAGGATGTTGCGTGCCTTCTTGTTGATCGCGTAGCACGTGGAGCACATGTAGCTCATCACGGGGTGGCCGTCTTCGACGGCGACGCAGGCGTTGCGCGCCGCGAGTGCGACCGAGGTGGCGACGGGGACGAGCTCGGAGTAGTACCCAAGGCCGGTGCAGCAAGTCTGTTCCGGATGCACGGTGTACTCGATGCCGAAGCGCTCAAAGAGCCACTTGGTGGCGGCCTCCGAGCCGGGATACTCTGCCGAGACCAGGCAGCTGCGGAAGAGCAGCACGCGGCCCTCAACGCGCGGCACATCAGGAGTTTTGGTGGACCCGTTGCTCATGGACATCCTTGCGGTCGCCTGCGACCAGAGTATTCTGCATGCGAAAAGCTACTTTTGCAAATCATATGTACTTATAGTTGACCCGATGGGGATAAGGAACCCTGACTGAGATGGCGGCACGACCGGGTCAGGGAGTTGCGAGTGTGACGTCACACATCTGCGCCGAAGTATACAGGATGAGATCTATCCAAGTGGGCGCGACGTCGGGGCCGGTGCCTTCTTCCCGATACTCGACCGGGCCACGGGGAGGCTCAGGTGCGGCGCGGAGGTTACGAACCGCCCTCCGACGGGCACTACATGGATACCACACCCCGTCTCCGCGACCCCCGTCCCGGGGCCGCAGCCACCTCGTCACCGGGAGGACCGATGGGCCAAGTCCACCCACTGCCACAGTCCCTGCCCATCGACGTGCTGCCGGTCCAGCCGGCCGGTGCCGTCCGATCCATCGACAGCGCCCAGTGCGGGTTGTGCGGAGCGAAGCTGAGCGCGCGCGCGCTGCGGCACCACGTCGTCTCCCCGCAGTCGTGCGACGCCACGCTCACCGTCTGCCACACCTGCCACAAGGCGGCGCTCGGCGAGGGGTACAGGCCGGCGGAGTGAAACGTCACCGGCCCAGCTTCTCGCCGCCGACGGGAGCCCACGGGCTCCCGTTTGCTACAATGACACGCCCAGCGACGCGGCCCGCCCCCACGACCAAGGGATGACCATGCGCCTTCTCGATGCCTGTTCACGCATTCCCGTCGATGCGACGCCTGTGTGGCTCATGCGTCAGGCGGGCCGCTACCTGCCCGAATACCGTGCCATGCGCGAGAAGCTCTCGTTCGTGGAGATGTGCATGCGCCCCGACATCGCCGCCGAGGTCACGCTTCAGCCCCTGCGCCGCTTCGAACTGGACGCGGCCATCATCTTTGCCGACATCCTGTTGCCGCTCGAGCCCATGGGCATCGGCTTCCACTTCACGCCGGAGGACGGGCCCGTGATCGAGAAGCCCATCCGCAGCGCCGGGGACCTCGAGGGCGTGCACGGCATCGACGCGGCTGCCGACCTGCAGTACGTGATGGACGCCATCCGCCTGGTGCGCCACGAGCTCGACGGCCGCACCCCGCTCATCGGCTTCACCGGGGCGCCCTTCACGCTCGCCAGCTACATCGTCGAGGGCGGCCACTCGCGCAACTACGCGCACGTGAAGAAGTTCATGTACGCGGACCCGGTCGGGTTCGGACGCCTCATGAACCTCATCTCCGACGTCGTGGTGGACTACCTCCTGGCGCAGATCGCCGCCGGCGCCCAGGTGGTGCAGCTGTTCGACTCGTGGGTAGGCTGGCTCGGCCCCTACGACTACGAGCTGCTGGTGCTGCCGCACGTGCGCTCCGTCATCGACAGGGTCAAAGGCCATGGGGCGCCGGTGATCTACTTCGGCAACGGCGCCTCCGCCATGCTCCACCTCGTCGCCAAGGCCGGCAGCGAAGTCATCGGCGTGGACTGGCGCATCGAGCTCGACCGCGCCTGGGAGCAGCTGAACGGCGTGGCCATCCAGGGCAACCTGGACCCGATCACGCTGCTCGGCCCGCCCAACGCCATCGAGGAGCGCGTCGCCGACATCATCGGCCGCGCCGCCGGCCGTCCCGGCCACATCTTCAATCTGGGTCACGGCCTCATCCCGCAGACCCCGCCCGACAACGTCAAGTACCTGGTCGACGCGGTGCACCGCCTCTCCGCGGCGCCCATCTGAGAGGGCCGCCCGTCATGACCGACAGCTTGGTGGACGTCGCCCTGCTCGCCTTTGGCGGGCCCGGCAGCACGCAGCAGATCCCCGACTTCCTGCAGCGCATGACCGGGCGCCCCGCGAGCCCGGAGACCCTCAAGGTCGTGGAGGCGCGCTACGAGCTCATCGGCGGCGCTTCTCCCCTGCCCGACATCACGGCTCGCCAGGCGCTCGCCCTGCAGGCGCGGCTCATCCAGGAGATCGCCTTCCCCATCCGCGTGCGCCACGGCTTTCTGTACACCGAGCCCTCCGTGGCCGATTGCCTCGGCGAGCTGGACGGCCACGAGGTGGTGGCGCTGCCGCTCAGCCCGTTCTCGTCGCGCCTGACGAGCGTCAAGTACCGCGAGGCGCTCGACGCCGCCGGCGGCGCACAGGTCCCGCTGCTCGAGGGCTGGTACGCGGGCCGCGGCTTCGTGCGGGCCATCAGCAGGCGCGCCGCGGCGGCACTCGACGGCTGCGACGTCAACGAGTGGGCGGTGCTCTTCACGGCCCACAACGTGCCGCTCGAGACCATCATGGAGGGCGACCCCTACGTCGAGCAGTTGCAGCAGACCATCGCGCAGCTCGTGCCCGCATTGGTGCCGGGCGACTGGCGCTTCGCCTTCCAGAGCAAGGGCCGCGGCGGCGGCGAGTGGCTTGAGCCCGAGGCCGACGACGTGGTGCGCACCCTGGCCGAGGAGGGCTGGAAGAAAGTGCTCGTAGTGCCCGTGGGCTTCGTCAGCGACAACGTCGAGACGCTGTACGACCTCGACATCGTGCTGCGGCAGCAGATCGAGGGGCTCGGCATCGAGTACCGCCGCTCGGCGGCGCCCAACGATTCGCCGCCGTTCATCGAAGCCCTCGCCGACGTGGTGATCGACTACCTGGCGCGCCGCCCCCTGGAGCACCGGCTGCACCGCCCGGACGGCCCGCACACACACGGGTGACGGGCTTGGCTGAGGCCTCCGCGTCGGCTGAGGGCCGGGCCCGGCCGCAAGGCGGTCCGGCCCGGCCCCTCCGCATCGCCATCGTCGGCGGCGGCATGGCCGGGCTGGGAGCGGCGCGCGTCCTCGAAGACGCGCGCGCCGCCGACCCGGCCGTGGACTGGCACCTCTACGAGGACGAAACGCGCTTCGGCGGCAAGGTCCATACCGTGCGTCGCGACGGCTTCGTCGTCGAGGGCGGCCCCGACTCGGCCATCATCGAGAAGCACTGGCCGATCACCATGGCCCGCCGGCTCGGCATCGGCGACCGCTTTGAAGACTCCAACGAGGGCATCCGTAAGAGCTTCGTCTTCACGCGCGGGCGCCTGCACGAGCTGCCTGAAGGCATCATCCTCATGGTGCCCACGCGCATGGTGCCGTTCGCCCTCAGCAGCCTGATGAGCTGGCCGGGCAAGGTGCGCATGGGCATGGACCTCGTGCTGCCGCGCGGCGGCGCGGCGCGGGGCGCCGGGGGGGACGGCGATGAGAGCCTCGGCGACTTCGTGAGGCGGCGTCTCGGGCGCGAGGCGCTGGCGCGCATCGCCGAGCCCATCGTCGCCGGCATCCATGCCGGCGATCCCGAGCAGATGAGCGTGCGCGCCACCTTCCCGATGTTCCTCGAGATGGAGCGGAAGCACCGCAGCCTCATCCTGGCGATGCTCAAGCGGCGCAAGGCGCGGCAGAAGGCGGCGGAGGGCGCCGCCGCCCGGCCGCGCCCCGAGGGCGGGCCGCACTCGTACTTCTACTCGTTCAAGGGCGGCCTGCAGGAACTGAGCGACGCCATCGTCGCCTCGCTGCCGCCCGAGCGCCTTCACGGCGGCTCGGCCGTGCGCACGATGGCGCCGTGCGGCGCCGGCGGCGGCGCCTCCGGCGCCGGGTCTGGCGCCTACGCGCTCCGGCTGGCGGACGGGAGCCGCGTGGTCGTCGACGCGGTCGTGCTGGCCACGCCGGCCTGGGCGAGCGGCGACCTGCTGCGCACGGTCGCGCCGCTCCCGGCGGCCGACCTCTCGTCCATCGAGTACGTCAGCACGGCGACCGCCTCCCTTGCCTTTCGTCGCGACCAGGTGCAGCACGACCTCACCGGGTTCGGCTTCGTCGTGCCCCGTGCCGAGAACCGCCCGGTGATGGCCACGACGTGGAGCTCCAGCAAGTTCCCCGGCCGCGCGCCCGAGAGCCACGTGCTGCTGCGCAGCTTCCTGGGCCGCGCCGGCATCGAGGCCGCCGCGCAGCTCGACGACGCCGCGATGACCAAGGTCGTGCGTGCCGAGCTGCGCGAAGTGATGGGCATCGCCGCCGAACCCGAGCTCGTCGAGATCTTCCGCTGGCCGCGCGGCATGCCGCAGTACCGCGTCGGGCACGTCGGGCTGGTCGACAAGATCGAGGCCGGCGTGTCGAGGGTGCCCGGAGTGGAGCTCGCCGGCGGCGCCTATCACGGCATCGGCATCGGCGACTGCCTGCGCGAGGGAGCGGCTGCGGCCGAACGCGCCCTCGAACACGTCCGCGGCCTGCCCGAAGACGCCGTGCCGCCGCAGCCCTCAGACGTGCCGGCCGGTGACGGCGTCGCGGACTAGTTCCTCGCCGGTCGGGGTACTCCGACCTGTGAGTCGTCGCGCCACGCCGGCCGGCGACACCCCATCCGCCAGGGAGGCATCATGAGCTCGTTGGTTCTCTACGGCACGATCTGGTTCATCGTCTGGATCGTTAGCCTCTGGCTGGTGTGGCGCATGGTCGACCGCAAGGACCTCAACCGCGCCCTGTGGATCATCCTCTGCATCTTCTTCCCGGTGATCATCCTGATCGTCGTCGCCCTGCTGCCCGCGAAGCAACGGCCGACTCCGCCGGAGATGCTGCCGTAGACCAGCTCTCGCGTGCCTGAGACGCACTCATCCGCCGGCGATCACTTCACGTCACTTTGGCTGCCGGTGTAGATCGCGTTCGCCAGCAACCTGAAGGTACCCTCGGTGTGCGCGCGGAAGGCCGCCAGCGGCCCGATGAAGGTCACGCGGCCGAGGCCGTACATACCGTGCACCACGGTCGCCTTGCCGGCCGCATCGCCGATGACCAGCCCGGTCGGATCGCCGATCTGCCAGAAGCCGGCGAGGAAGTACGGGTCGGCGTACGCGGCGTCGCTTGCCACACCCGCGCCGAGATCAGTGAACCACGTGATCGGGAAGCCGAACGTGTAGCCCTGCGCGCCCATCCCCGTGGTCACCAGGCTCGAGGCGGTGTACCGGGTCTTGCCGAGGCAGTTGTTGGCCCAGTAGAAGTCGGCGTTGTAGCCGCCCATGGGTTTGACGTCGAGGAGGCCCGTGTCGATGCCGTAGGGGCCGTTGGCGATGTAGACGCCGCCGCCCTGGACCCACTGATCGATGGCCTTCAGGTCGAGGCCGGAGGTGTCGTCGACGATGAGGACGTCGTACTTGCTGAGGTCGACGTTGCTGCCCACGATCTCGCTGTCGAAGCCCAGCTCTTTGAGGGCGAAGTTGGTCGGCCCGTCGTAGTACACGGCGACCTTGAGCGGGCCGTCGACGCTGCCGTCGGGGTAGCCCTCGTGATAGGCGTGCTGCGTCGTGATCTTGTCCCACGCCGGGTGGACCGCGGCGATGGTCACGCCGTACTTGGCCGCAGTCTGCTTGAGGAACGCCAGCGCCCTGGGGGCGGTGGCGCGCACGAGGAAGGCGCCCAAAGCGGGTTGCTCCACCTGCGGGTCGGGGCTTGCCGCGACGCCCACGACGCGCTCCACCGGGACGCCGTTGTCGACCAGGTAGTTGACCGCGCTCACATCGCCGTCGGGGGCGGCGACGATGGTGAACCAGGGCCCGTCGCCGATGAACCGCCCGGCGGGGTCGCCGACGCTGGTCGTGCGCTGCGTGTCGGCGAGGAAGGGCGTGTCGATCCGGTAACGCGTGAAGCCCCAGCTCTCCGGGAGCTGCCAGGCGCAGGCATCGTACATCTGCGTGGCCTGCGCGGACACGTCCTCGCCCGACCACAGCATGGCGTTGGCGATTCCGCGCAGCGGCTGCCTGAGCGGCACGATGTAGGTGCCCTTGGGGAAGAGCACGCTCGACGTGCCCTTCCCGGCCGTCGCGGCCGGGACGCCGGCGCTGAAGGCCGCCGTGGCCTTGAACACCTGGACGCCGTTGCGGATCAGATGCCGCAACGCATGGCGCGCCTGGGCGGCGTTCTCCTGCCGGCCCGCGTCGACCGGGATCACGTAGGCGAACGGGTACGTGATGGGGCTCGGCACGTCGGCGCTGACCGGCTGCGAGGCGCCGCTCGCGGCGCGTTGGAAGCGCTTCACCTGGCTGGTGAGCATACCGAGACGGTGCTCGGCGGTGAACTTCGCGCCCTGGAGGATCCCATAGTAGTGCGCGTCGACGCCGTCCTGGCTCTTGTACGAGGTCTCCATCGTGGAGCCCACAAGACCATAGAACATGGCAAACTGCGGCGTGTAGTAGGGGCTGTAGTCCTCGAAGCCCTCGCTCTTGCCGGTGACGGGGTTGATCCAGTCGAGATACGGGATGTCGACCTTGACTATGGTGTTGGCCTCGATGGCCGTCCTGATGGACTCGGCGGCCGGTAGGGCGTACTGGATCGAGAGGTCCCACTCGTAGTTCGGGTCGTGCGGGTTTGTGGTGGGGTCGATGACCATCGGGTCGTAGTAGCCGTGCAGGTCGAGAAACATCGTCGGGTGCCACTTGACGATCTGTGCGGTCACGGCGCGCACCTCTGGCTGCGTCTGCGTGAGCCAGTCGCGGTTGAGATCGAAGCCGTTGGCGTTCAGGCGCGTGTCGGTGATGCGCCCGTCGGGGTTCTGGCAGGCGTTCACGAAGACGACGTCGTTCTTGAGGATCTCCTTCGTGGTCGCGTCGTTGGAGAAGGCGAGCTTCTTGATGAGCATCAGCCCGGCGTCGACGCCGGTGGTCTCGCCGCCGTGGATGCTGCAGTTGATGAACACGGGCGCGCGCAGGTCGCCGCCGGCGCGCAACATGGCGCGCGCCTTGCCCGGGTCGGTGATCTGCAGAGCGATGAACCTGAGCCAGCGCTGCTTGGCCGCCGCGGAAACCCACGCCTTCTGGATGGTGACCAGGTAGAGCGGATGACCGCCGGCCGAGGTACCGAACTGCGAGACGCTGACACGGTCACTGCGCGCGTCGATCGATTTGAGGATCCCGCCGAGCTGCGAGTAGTAGGTGTAGCTCGGGTAAGGCTTGGTGGCGCGCTCGCCGGGGATGGCCTGGCGCGGCGCGTACATGACGGCGCTCGCCAGCGGGCGATCGACGCTCATCGCCTTGCTGAACGGCGTGGCGAACGCTGGCGCCGCGGCGATGAGAAGGATGCTCAAGGCGAGTACGATGATGGCTAGCTTCTTCACAGACTGCCCCCTTGTCCAGAATGGCGTGCCTTCCGACGCCAGTGTCTCACTCGCCGCGGAGGACGTCCAGATGCATGGATGTATCGAGTGCATGCACCCTCAGTACTTGCCGACCAGCTTCCAGATCCAGCGGTGCGGCGCATGCATGGTGAAGCCGGGCTTGTTGTACATCACGGCGCAGTGGCCGGTGATGACGTGGAGGCCGCGCTTCTCGGCCTCGGCCAGAGCCTCCGGCGTGTCGGTCATCTGGTGGATCCAGATCTCCTTGACGCCGGCGTCGGCGGCCTTGGCCACCCACGCGGCCGTCTCTTCCTTGGGCAGCTCCAGGATGGCGGCCTGCACCGGCGCCGGCAGGGTGGCGAAGTCCGGGTAGGCCTTGTCGCCCTCGATCTCGCCGCTGCCGGGGTCGATGGCAAAGACCGTCTTGCCTTGCTCCTTCAGCGCGCCGTAGGCGATCTTGGGGAAAGGCTTCTTGCTCCCTTGATGACCGACCACCGCATACGTGTCGCGTTCCCAGAACCGTTCGCAGTCCGAGGGCATGATCTCTCCTTCTACGCTGTTGGGTCTTCGGGCGCGCCGGCGGCCTGCTCGGCCGTGGGGCCGTAGCACTGGGCCGGCGCAAGCACGTCGGGGAAGCGCTCGCGAAGGGCGGAGCGCACTTCGTAGCAGAGGTGGCACTCGTCGGCGTAGAGCGCGCGCCGCGGCGCGTGCCGGTAGGCCTGGGCCAGGGCCCAGGGGCCGCCGGCCAGGATCTCGGCGACGATGGGCCGCCGCGCCGGGTCGTAGTTCTCGAGCACGGCGGCTAGGCCGTCGGCGAACACGTTGCCGGCGCTGACGCCCTGGCAGAGCTGCAGCTCGCCGTCGCAGCCGAGGTGGGCGCGGCCGGGGTCGGCGAAGTTCTCGAAGGGACAGGTGACCAGCGTCTCGGGCGGCCGGGCCGCTCGCCCTGGGGCGAGCTCCACGGCCGCCCGGCCCTTGCACATGATGTCGCCGACGTCCTCGCCGACGCACAGGCCCGGGATGTCCAGACAAGCGGCCGCGCCGACCTCGAGCACCGCCATCGGCAGGCCGAGCTCCCGCGCCGCCAGCACCGCATTGCGCAGGCAGTCCTCGTCGGCGTCCTCGACGAAGTAGGCGTAAGACGACAGCGAGAGGTCGCTGATGCCCAGGTCGACGAAGGGCGCGAGCCACACTTTGGCGTCCTCGACCGACGTCGCCCAGAAGCAGTTGCTCACCATGCCCCACTCGAGGCCGCGCTCGCGGGCGTGCTTCGCCGCCGCGAGCACGATGGGGTACGCGAGCGTGGGCTCGCCGCCTTCGAAGTAGACCGACTCGACGCCACCCGCGGCCGCCTGATCGATGGCGCTCGTGAGCTGCGCCAGCGTCATCGTGCCCTCCGCGTCGGGTGAGCCCCAGACGAAGCAGTGGTCGCACGCATAGGTGCAGCGGTAGGTGACAAGAAAGTGGATGCCGTCGAGGCGGATGCTCACGCTGCGTCGCCGATCCCGGTCACCCGTCAGAGGAGCGCGCGGAACCGCAGCACGTCCTGCTTCACCCAGTCGCCGGTCGCGTTCTTGGCGCCCGTGTAGTCCTTGAAGTACGGGGAGCTGTTGGCCATGGCGTGGCCGGTCACGTTGCCGGTCTTGATGTGGAAGCGGCCCTGCAGGTAGCGCACGAGGCGCACTGCGGCGTCGATCTGCTTCGTCCGGTGGAGGATCTGCTGGTCGGCCCAGTGCCCCGTCTTGCCCGAAGGTACTTCCTGCACGATCTCGATCCCGATCGAAGTCCAGTTGAGGCCGATGGCGTGTCGCCCGCGAATGTTCAGGGGCACACATTGGATGATCGCACCGTCCTTGCACACGATGAAGTGAGCGGACACCCCGGGGTACTCCCACAGGCCCGGCGTGGACATGTACTTGCGGTCCGCGGCGAAGGTGTACCAGGCGCTCTGCCACTGGGCGCCGGCGGTGAAGTGCAGCACCACGACCTTGGGGTTCGAGAGCACGTAGGTGTCTTGGTGGCAGTGGCGCTTGTTGTAAGCGGCGGTCTCTGCCTGGCGCTTGGCGCCGAAGGGGATGAGCTTGACCGTGATCGGCGGGCGCGGCGCAGCAGCGGCCGCCGATCCCAGCGCGAAGGCCGCGGAGAGGCTCGCGCAGAGCGCGAGCGCCGCCGCGGCGGTCAAGGCTATGCGGGTGCGACGAGCCATGCGCAGAGTATACGCCGGGAAGGGCGGGCGGCCCTCCGCCGCCCGGGGCGTCGCGGGAGGCGGCCCGCGGCGGGTCGATGTATGCTAGTCCGCCTCGGCGCGGCGTCGGCATCCGCCCCCGCGCCGGCGATGGCAAGGAGCGCCCGTGACCGACCCGGCCGGCAAGGTCGTCGACAACAGCATCATCACCGCGGAGGCGCGCCTCGCTCTCGGGCGTCTGCGCGAGCTCGCCGCGGTGCTGGTCGCCGTCGTCAACGACCCCGACGCCGACGACGAGACCTCCGCCGCGGCCGGCCGGCTCCTCGTCGAGATCGGCCCGGCCGCCGTGGAGCCGCTCGTGCAGTACGTCTGCAATGACCCCAAGCGCGGCCGCGAGGCGGCCGCGGCGATCCTCTGCGAGATCGGCGAGCCGGCCGTGGGGCCGCTCCTCGTCTGCTTTGAGCACGCCGACCCCGACGTGCGCGCGACTGTGGCGTTTCTGTTCACCGCGTTGAGCGATCCGGGGGGCGCCGCCGAGCAGCCGCTCATCCGCCTGCTCGACGACCCCGACGAACTGGTGCGCCAGTCGGCCGCCTACGCGCTCGGCGCCCACGACTCCCGGCGCGCCGTGCCCCGGCTCATCGCCCTGGCGACGCGCCCTGTTCAGATGCCGTCGCGTGAGGCGGACCCGGAGGCGTGGTCGGAGGCGTACCCCTACGACGCCTGCGCCGCCGTCGACGCGCTCGGCCAGCTCGGCGACCCGCGCGCCGTGCAGCCGCTCATCTTTCTGATCGAGTCGCAGGGCGCGGACGGCCCGATGTACGACGAGGCGGTGCGCGCCCTCGGCCTCCTCGGCGACTTTCGCGCCGCTCAGGTCGTGCGGCAGGCCTTCGAGAAGGCGCGCTTCGACGGCGTGTTCGCGGACGCCCTCGTGGCCATGTTCGGCCGCGGCGCCCTCGAGGAGCTTCTCGAGCTTGCCGAGAGCGACGATGCCGCCACCCGGCGAGCCGTCTGCGAGGATCTGATCCGCCTCGCCTCGCCGGTGGCCGCCGAGACAGTCGCGGCGCTGCTCGTCGATCCGGACGAGGAGGTGCGCGCCGCGGCGCGCGAAGCCCTCGAGCGGACCGTGGACGCGCAGACGCTCGAGGAGATCGTCACGGGGCTGGAGGACCCCTCATCAGAGGTGAGGGCCTGGACCACCAATCTCCTGCCACTCTCCTGCGCCTGGAGCGATTAGCCCAGGTTCCTGATGTCGACGGGCTCGATGTCGTCGGCCGGCGAAAACCCGAACACGCGCCCGTAGAAGTACAGCTCGGCCTCGTGGCTGCGCACGATGTTCTGGGCCTTGCGGAAGCCATGCTGCTCGCCGGCGAAGGCGAGGTAGGCGTAGGGCAACCCCTTCGTCTCCAGAGCCGCGACGATGATCTCCGCCTGCTGCGGCGGCACGATGGCGTCGTCCAGGCCCTGGAGCACGATGACGGGGCAGGAGATGTCCTCGACGTGGTTGATCGGCGAGCGCTCCCGGTAGACGGCGGCCATCTGCGGGTACGGCCCGATGAGCCCACTGAGGTACTGCGACTCGAACTTGTGGGTGCCGCCCTTGGCGAAGACCTCGAGGTCGGCGAGGCCGAAGTACGAGGCGCCGGCGGCGAAGAAACGATGGCGCGTGAGCGCGTTGAGCGTCGTGTAGCCGCCGGCGCTGCCGCCGTGGACGGCGATGCGCTCCGGGTCGGCGTCGCCGCGAGCGGCGAGGTAGCGCGCGGCGTTGATGCAGTCGAGGGCGTCGACGATGCCCCAGTTGCCGCGCAGGCGCTCGCGGTACGCGCGGCCGTAACCGGTGGAGCCACCGTAGTTCACATCGACGACGGCGACACCGCGCGAGGTCCAGTACTGGACGTCGAACGAGAGCTGGGCCAAGGCGCCAGAGGTCGGGCCGCCGTGGCTCATGACGATGAGCGGCGGCCGTTCGCCCGGCGGCGCCTGGAAGTCCCGGTTCGCCGGCGGGTAGTACAGGGCGTGGGCGGTGAGGCCGGCGTCGGCGGCTCCGCCTTCGCCGGCCGGTCTTTCGAGTTCGTCGGCGAGCGGTCCCACGATCGCGTCACCCGCATACGAGGTCGGAAATGTGATGGGCTCCGGCGCCGAGAGGAAGCCGGGGTCGATATCGACGCTCTTGCTGAGACGGACCTCTCGCAGCGCGCCGCTCTCGGGGTCGACGAGCGCGACCGCGGCGGCCCGCGCAGCGCCGCCGCCGATGACCGCGACCTGCTCGCCGAGCACGACCAGCGACGAGAACGTGGTGAGCTCGCAGGGCAGAGGCACGATGCCGGGGTGCGCGGGGTCGATGAGGCCCAGGTACTCGACGCCGTCCTGGCTGAAGCAGGCCGCGATACGTCCGTCGGGCAGGAATCCGTAGTCCTGCAGGCCGAAGGCCCACGGGGGCTTGGCGAATTCGGCGGCCAGCGGGGCGAGCGCCGTGACGCGGCCGCCCTCGTCGCGATAGAGGTTCCACCAGCCGCTGCGGTCGCTCACGAAGTGCAGGCGGCCGTCGGGGTTCCAGGCCGGCTGCAGGACGCTCTCGGCGCGGCCGCCGGCGACGCGCCGCTCTGCGGCGAGCCCTCCGGCGGCCGACAGATCGGCCAACCACAATTCGCTGCCGTCCCACGGCATCCGCGGGTGGTCCCAGCTGAGCCAAGCCAGCTGCCGACCGTCGGGGCTGGGGCGCGGCGCGGCGTAGAAGTCGTGGCCGCTGGCCAAGGCCCGGGGGGCGGCCGATCCGTCTGTCGGCAGCGCGACGAGCTCGTTGACGACCGCGCCGGCCTCGTGGCGCTCGCGCACGCACACGAGCGTGCGGCCGTCGGGCGTGACGCGCCCGTCGGCGTAGCGCACGCTGCGCGGCTGCGGCGGCGACGGCGTGATGGGGCGGGGCTCGCTCGGCGGCCCATCCACCTCCAGGCGATACAGCCGCTGGTCCGCGAACTCGCTGAAGTACGCGCTGACGCCGCCGTCCGCCGCGGCGTGCAACGCGTAGATGCCGCCGCCGTACTCGTGCACGAGGGTGCGCGAGTTGGACGTCGCCGGGACGACGTCGACGATGACGCCGTCGGCGGTGCGCCGCACGAGCACGGACCGCCCGTTCTCCAGCGGACGCATCTCGACCCAGAAGAGCTGACCGGCCGTGGCCTGCAGCCCGCCCAAGGCGATGCCGGATTCGGCGATGAGGCGCGCCGTGATCGGCGAGGCCCAGGAACCGTAGGGCGCCGTGAGGCGCTTCCTCTGGGCCGCGCTCGACCCTGCTTCGTGAGTCACTCGTGCCCCCTCCCATGAAACCGCGCCCGGCGGCGCCGCCCGACAAGGAGCATACACCGCGCGCCGACGGCACGAGCTGCGCCCTACGGCCGCTCGAGGCGGAACACGTGGTGCCGGTTGGCGCCGCGCGTGCAGTCGAAGGGCAGGGTGGCGCGCGACAGATCCTTGACCGTCAGGCCGCCGAGCTCGTCGTGGTCGAGCTTGAAGCCTCGGCGGTTGGTGGCAAACAGGAGGATGCCGCCCGGCGCCAGGAAGCGCCGCGCCGTCATGCGGACGAGATCCGCGTGGTCGCGCTGCACGTCGAAGGTGGCGCGACCCATCTTCTTCGAGTTGGAGAAGGTCGGCGGGTCGAGCCAGACGAGGTCGTACTCCCCCTCCCCCTCGGCCATCCAGCGCAGGCAGTCGGCCTGGACGAGGCGGTGCGGTGATGCCGGCGGTGCGCTACGGCCCTGCGTCGCCGCCCCCGACAGCTCCAGCTCGGCGGTGAAGCCGTTCGCCTCGAGGTTGCGCCGCGCCCACTCAAGGTAAGTGGATGAGAGGTCGACCGTCGTCGAGGCCGGCGATCCGCCGGCCAGGGCGTCGACGGTCATCGTGCCCGTGTAGGCGAAGAGGTTGAGGAAGCGGCGTCCGCCTGCGAGCCTGCGCACCAAGCGCCGCGTCAGACGCTGGTCGAGGAAGAGCCCCGTATCAAGGTAATCCTGGAGGTTCACGAGGTACGTGAGCCCGTCCTCCTCGACAGGGAGGAAATCACCGGCGGAAGCGCGGCGCTCGTATTGCGCCGCGCCGCGCTGACGGCGGCGCTCCTTGAGCTCCACGCGTTCCGGCGGCACGTCCAGCACGGAGCTGATCACGGCCAGCGCGTCTTCGAGCCGGCGCCGCACCTTGCCGGGGTCGATCTCCGCCGGCGGCGCGTACTCCTGCACGTGCACCCAGTCACCGTACACGTCGACGACCAGGTTGTAGTCGGGCAGGTCGGCGTCGTACAGGCGGTAGCAGGAGATGTCCTCGCGGCGGAGCCGGCGGCCGAGGCGGCGGATGTTCTTGTGCAGACGGTTGGCGAACTGCTCGGCGCCGCCGGTGAGCATCCCGGCCGGGCGCGTCTGTGCCGGCCCGGCCGCGGGCGCCGCTGCCGCCGGCGTTTCGGGTGCGGACGCCGCGGGCGCGGCCGCCGCGGAAGAGCGCACCGCGGCGCGAGCGCTGCGCGGCGCGTTGAACGCACTCGCGCCCGCCGCGCCGCCGCCCTCGCCCACCTCGTAGAACGCCAGCGTGCACTCGAGCGGTCCGTTGTGCAGGGTCGCGTCGCGCTTGACGGGGATGCCGATCATCTGGGCCTGGTAGGGGCTGCCGACGAGCACCGCGGCGCGCCAACCGCCGAAGCCCGCGCGCAGCCGCTCGCCGAGCAGGCGCGTGAGGGCCTCGGCGTCGTCGCGGCGGCCCAGACGTTCGCCGTAGGGCGCGTTGGCGGTCACGAGGCCGCGCGCGGCGGGGGCGTGGAGCTCGACCAGCTCGCTCTGCGAGATGGCGACGGCACCGCCCAGCCCCGCGTGCTCGACGCAGGCCTGCGCGACACGTACGGCCCGGGGGTCGTAGTCGCTGCCGCCCACTGTCTGGCCGGGGGCCGCCGCCTTCAGGCGGCCCAGCCCGGCCGCGCGCCGTTCGCGGGCTTCCCCCACCAGCCGCTCCCAGGCCGCCCCGTCGTGCCCGAGCCAACGCAGAAAAGCGAAGCCGCCCAGTCCGTCGGCACGCAGGAGTCCCGGGGCCACGTCGGCCGCCATGAAGGCCGCCTCGATGGGCAGCGTGCCCGACCCGCAGAGCGGGTCGAGAAAGCTGCCCCCGGCGGCGGCCTCCTGCGGCCACGCCGCGAACAGCAGCACCGCGGCCGCCAGGTTCTCCTTGAGCGGCGCCTCGACCTGCACCCTGTCGGTGCGGTAACCGCGCCGGTGGAGGCTGTCTCCGCTCAGGTCGAGTGAGATAGTCACGCGCCCGCGCATGAGGTGCCCGTTGATGCGCAGGTCGGGGGCGCGCGTGTCCACCGACGGTCGCCGGTCGCCGTGCCGCGCGCGGAACTGGTCGACGACGGCGTCTTTCATGCGCACGGCGCCGTAGCGCGTGTCGCGGATCGTGTCGCTGACGCCGGAGAAGTCCACCGCCAGCGTACCGTCCACGCCGAGGTGCGTGTCCCAGTCCACGCGGCTCGTGGTCGCGTAGAGCTGGTCGCCGTCGGCCGCCGGCCCCGTGGCCAGCGGCAGCAGCACGCGGCCGGCGAGGCGCGACCACAAGCAGACGCGGTAGGCGGTCTCGAGCGTGCCCCGGAAAGACACGCCGGCGCGGGCCTGCTTGACGTGCTCCGCGCCCAGACTGCGCAGCTCGCCGGCGAGCAGCGACTCCATGCCTCGGGGGACGGTGGCGAAGAAGGGGAAGGCCATCGCGCAAGGCTACCACGCGGCTGACGGCGCGGTCGGGGGGCGCGGCGCCCGGCTGCAGGCATTCAAGGATGGCTCCAGAACTGTCGAAACGGGTATCTACTGACCATCAGCGCTCTGGGCTTCCTCGCCGACGCCCACCGCGACCGGGGGGCCGTCTTTGTACCGCCTGCTCCTCATCGTCACAGCCGCCGCCGTCGTCGCCCTGCCGGGCCTGTACACCGTGGCCACCAACGCCGCCGCCTTGCCGGCGTCCCTCGCCTCGTCCCCAGACGTCTCGCCGAGCCCGTCGCCCGGCGACACTGAGGCCCCCTTCACCATCGCCACGGGCGTCGACGATCGCTGGCATCGCACCGTCGTCGTCGTCCGTCTCAACGCCACCGACCTCATCTCCGGCGTGGCCTACACCCTCTTCAAGGTGGACGACGGGCCCTGGACGAAGGGCACGAGCATCGAGGTGCGGACGCTCAAGAACCACGCCAACGACGGCGCTCACACGATCCGCTTCTACTCGGTCGACAACGCCCAGATCGTCGAGCAGGAGAAGAGCGTGACGGTGAAGATCGACACCACCCCGCCGCGCTTCGAGTGGGGCGACGTGAGTCCCGGCGTGATCGACCGGGTGCGGACTGTGCGCTTCCGCTTCATCATCCGCGACATCGGCGGGCCCATCCGTCTTTCCTGGCGCGCCACCGACCAGTACGGGGCTTCTGCGGCGGGCCAGGCCGGGCTCGAGCGCGAGCCCGGCTGGGGCGAGATCGAGGTCACGCCCCGCTACAAGAACCACGAAGCCTTCATGCCGGGTCTGTACAGGGTGGGGCTCACGCTTACCGACCAGGCCGGCAACGTGACGGTGACCGGCACGCGCGCCTTCCGTGATTACCGGCCGGCGCCGGCCAAGGCCTGGCGGCACGTCAGCGGTGCGGGCCGGCGGGTAGCGCTCACCTTCGACGACGGCCGCGCCGGGCCGTGGGCCAGCATGCTGAGCACGCTGAAGGCGTACCACGCGCATGCCACCTTCTTTCCGCTGGGCTCATGCGCCGCGGCAAACCCGTCTCTGATGCGCCGCACGGTCGCGGAGGGCAACGCCGGCGGCTCGCACGGCTGGACGCATACGCAGATGACGCGGCAGAGCTACAGCGCCGTGCGCGGCGAGTGGATCCGCAGCGAAGCGCCGTGGTGGAACGGGGCCGGTGTGACGCCCGTGCCGTACTGCCGGCCGCCGTACGGGTCGTACAACAGCTCCACGCTCGCGGCCGCGGGGTCTGCCGGCTTCACGCGCGTGATCCTGTGGGACGTCGATCCGCGAGACTGGTCGGAGCCTGGTTCGGGCGTCATCGCGCAGCGCGTTCTCTGGGCGGTGCACCCCGGGGCGATCGTCCTCATGCATATGCGTCCACAGACGGCCGCCGCCTTGCCGGCCATCCTCCGCGGCCTGCGCGCTCGCGGCTACAAGGCCGTGACGCTGCCCGAGCTCTTCCGCGCCGCCGGCTACCGCTGACGCCCGCTTGGCGCGCCGCGTCAGACGAGCGCGCCGGGCGCCTCGCCGTTTTCGCCTCCGGCGATGACCTCGATGAACGCGTCGCCGTAGCGCTCGAGCTTGGTCTGGCCGACGCCGCCGACCTCGAGCAGTTCGGCGAAGGTGCGCGGCTTGCGGGCGGCCATCTCGGCCAGGGTCGCGTCGCTGAACACGACGTAGGCGGGCACGCGCTGCTCGTCGGCGAGCCGCTTGCGCAGGGCGCGCAGCCGCTCGAACAACGCCTCGTCGACGTCGAGGCCCGCCAGCCCGGCGGCGCGGGCGGAGCGGTCCGCCGCCTTCCGCTGCCTTTTCGTCGGCACCCTGGTGCGTGGCTTGGCCAGGACGAGTGGCTCCTCGCCGCGCAGCAGCGGCTGGGCCTTGGCCGTGAGCTTGAGCACCGAGTACCGTGCGATGTCCTGCGTGAGGTAGCCGCGGTGGATGAGCTGGCGGATGAGGCTCTGCCAGTGGTCGCGGCTCACGTCGACGCCGACGCCGAAGGTGCTGAGCCGGTCGTGCCCGAGGCGCAGCATCTTCTCGTTCTCGGAGCCGCGCAGCACATCGATGACGTGCGCGATGCCGAAGCTCTGACGCAGCCGGTACACGCAGCTCAGCGCCATCTGCGCGTGCTCGGTGGCGTCGTAGGTCTCGGGGGGCTCGAGGCAGATGTCGCAGTTGCCGCAGCCTGCCCCGAGCTCTTCGCCGAAGTAGCCGAGCAGCGCCCGGCGCCGGCAGGTGAGGCCGTCGGCGTAGCCCACCATGCTGCTCAGCTTGTGAAGATCCACGCGCACCTGCTCGGGATCGCGCTCGTAGCCGGGGTCGCCGTTGGGGCCGCTGCGACCGCCGCCCTCGATCAGCGCATGCACGACGGCCGCGTCGCCGAGGCCGAAGAGCAGCAGGGCCTCAGCCGGCAGGCCGTCGCGGCCGCTGCGGCCGGTCTCCTGGTAGTAGCTCTCGATGCTCTTGGGCAGATCGAAGTGCACCACGTAGCGCACGTTGCTCTTGTCGATGCCCATGCCGAAGGCGACGGTGGCGACCACGACGAGGATGTCGTCGCGGGCGAAGGCGTCCTGCACGCGGCGGCGCTTGTCGGCGAGCAGGCCGGCGTGGTAGGCGGCGGCCGGCACGCCGGCCGCCGCGAGCTTGCCGGCCACTTCTTCGGTGCGCTTGCGGCTGAGGCAGTACACGATGCCGGCCTCGCCGGGGCGCCCGTCGAGGAAGGCCTTGAGTTGGTGCAGCGGCTCACGTTTCTCGACGACGGTATAGCGGATGTTGGGCCGGTCGAAGCCCGTGACGTAGCAGGGCGCGTCGCTGAGGCTCAGGCGGGCGCGCACGTCGTCGCGCGTCTGCGGGTCGGCGGTGGCCGTGCAGGCGATGACGGGCACCCCTGGGAACAGGCTGCGCAGCTGCCCGAGCTGCACGTACTCGGGGCGGAAGTCGTGGCCCCACTGGCTGACGCAATGCGCCTCGTCGATGGCGAACAGGGCGAGACCGGCTCCGCCCGCGCCCTCCTGGATCTCGTGCAGGCGCGAGAGGAACGACTCGGTCATCAGCGTCTCGGGGGCCACGTAGAGCAGGTCGAGCTCGCCGCCGTGGAGCTTGGCGAGCGTGCGGCGCGCCTCGGCGGCCTCGAGCGAGGAGTTGTAGGCGGCGGCGCTGACGCCGGCCGCCTGCAGCGCGTCGACCTGGTCCTTCATCAGCGAGATGAGCGGCGAGACGACGATGCCGGCGCCGGCGCGCACGAGCGCCGGCAGCTGGTAGCAGAGCGACTTGCCGCCGCCGGTGGGCATGAGCACGAAGGCGTCGCCGCCGGCGACCACGTGCTCCACTATCTCCTCCTGGTGCGGCCGGTACTCGCGAAAGCCGAAGACGTCGCGCAGCAGGGCGCGAGCGGAGGGCGGCGCGGCGGCCGCGGGACCGGTGGCGTAGGAGGAAGGCACGGCTCCGAGTGTAGCAAGGTTGACGGACGGCCGGGCGGCGGGAGACGCTGGAGGAGCGGCAGAAAGGCGCCGTCTCGACGGTTTACGAAAAAGCGAACGTAACCGTCGAAAGTTGACAATAACTGTGCTACGCTCCTGGAGGAGGTGAGTGCCGTGCCACCGTTCACGATCAACGCCAGCAGCGTGCGTCTGCCCGAGGACGCTCGCGCCGCCCTTGAGAACCACCGCGACGTGCAGGTGGTCGCACATCGCCGGCCACGCTACGTTCTGGTCAACGCCGATGACTACGCGCTGATCAGCCCTCTCTTGGACCGCGTGCGGCGGGGCGCTCCTGTGCCGATCGAGGACCTGCTCGACGATGACGACTTCGCCATCATCGCGGAGCTCAAGGCGGAGGACGAAGGCCTGCTGTTCGGTGCGCTCGAGGCGCAGCCCGAGGACGATGCCGGTCCCTGACGTCCTGCCGCGAGGCTCGGTGTGCCTGGCTCTCTATCCCTTCGTGCCCGGGCTCCCGCTCCGGCAGGTCGGCAAGCGTCTCGACGCGGCGGGTCCCGTAGTCGTGCGCCACGACGACCTGACTTCGTTGACGGCGGCGATCTCCCCGGGGCCGCCACCCACCGACCTCGTCATCCAGTTCAAGCTCCGGCGGGTCCTGTTGCTGCAGACGGGGCGCGGACGACGAGCGGACGTGGTCGTGGCCCGCATCAACTCGGTCACTCCGGAACGGCGCGCCCGCAGCGGCTGGTACCTGCGACTCACGGAGGGCCGGCACCCGGCGCACTATCTCATCGGTCGCCTTCATCGCCACGGCAGCGCCGGCAAAGAAGCCTTCGTCGATCTCATGAACGTGACCACGATCCGCACCGACGTCATCGTGCGCCGCACCGGCTACCTTACGACCGGCGAGATGCGCGACGTCTCGGAGCGGCTGGTCAGGACCCTGGAGCTGGATATCTCCCGTCTCGTCGGCGGAGGAGAGTGACCAACGCAGGGTCTCAGCCCTGCACTTCCACGCGCCCCCGCGCGCGGCGCACGAAGACCACGATGAGGATGACCGCCACTACGGCCGCGGCCGCCACCAGGATCGGCACCACGGCCGTGGCCGCGCTGTTGGGGGCGGTCGCGCCGGCCTTCGGGTGCACGTACAGGTAGCTGTCGGTGTTGTCGACCGAGAAGATGGTCGAGCCCGTCCCCGACGGCGACTGCACCCAGCCTTCCCAGCGCGACGTGTTCACGGCCTCGAGCCCCTTGGGGTAGGCGAGGATGATGTAGGGGCTCTGCTGGTAGACGATCCGCTGCATCTGGTCGATGAGCGTCTTGCGCTGGGCCGGGTCGATGGTGGCCGCCTGCTCGCTGTAGAGCGCGTCGTACTGCGGCGACCACCAGGCGCAGTCGCTCCAGTTGCCGATCTGCGCCTTGATGAAGATGGAGAGCATGAAATCCGGGTCCACGTCACCCGTCCAGTTGTAGACATACAGGTCCATGTTAGGCGTGAACACGCCGTTCTTCTGGTTGTAGAGGTACTCGTTCATGGCGGCCTCGGTCATGTACGTGAACTTGACGTCGATGCCGATGGCTGCGAGCCACCCCACGAGCAGCTTGCCGATCCGCTGGCCCTGAGGCGGCGCCTCGCAGGCGAACAGGCGCAGGGTGATGGGCTTGCCCGTCTTGTCGAGCAGCTTGCCGCCCGTCGTCTTGTAGCCCGCCGCCGCCATGGCCTGTGTGGCCTTCGCGGGGTCGAAGCTGTAGGCCACGTCGGCGCCCGGCGGCCAGTGCCAGTCGGGATCGCGATAGAAGCCCTGCACCATGATCGTCGAGCCCGGCGTGGCGTAGCCGCTGTAGGCGATCGACACCAGCTTCTCCTGGTCGATCGCCCATTGCAGCGCCTGGCGGAACTTCCCGTCTCTGAGCACCGGGTCGCCGAGGCTCGGGCCGGTGTAGCAGTTGAAGCCCAGTTCGTCGAAGCCCTTGACCACGTAGTCGATGGCCTTGAAGCCCGGATCCTGGCTCAGTGGCTTGAACTGCGCCTCCGGAATGCCCCAACAGGCGTCGATGGCGCCGGCCTTGAGGTCCTGCACCATGGTGTCGGGGTTCGTGTACTCCTCGAAAATGAGCTCGTCGATCTGGGGCGCGCCGCCGAAGTACGCGGGGTTGGCCGCCAGGCGCGTGTACTCGCCCCGCTTGAACTCGACCACCTGGAAGGGTCCCGTGCCGACCACCGGCGGCTTGTTCTGGAAGGACTGCCCGGCGGTCTTGGGATCGATCCTGCTCCAGATGTGCTCCGGAAGGATCGGCACCACCATGCCGAGGATGTTGGCCTTGGGCTTGCTGCACGTGAAGACCGCCGTGGCGTCGTCGGGCGCCTCGACCTTCACGATACCGGCGGTGTAGCTGGTGAAGGCGCTCATCTGGTTCTTGATGATGTAGGTGTAGGTGAACGCCACGTCGCGGGCCGTGCACGGCTGCCCGTCCTGCCACCTGACGCCCTGGCGGATCTTGAAGGTCCACACCTTGCCCGAAGCGTCGTGCGACCAGCTCTCGGCGAGGTCCGGAGCCGGCGTGACGTCGGCGGCCTTGTAGCCGGTGAGCTGTGAGTAGTTCAGGTGGTAGATCAGGTAGGAGGGCGTGGAGTACCCGATGAACGGGTTGAGGTTGTCCACCGGGTTGACCAGTCCCACGCGCAGCATCACCTTGGCGGCCGGCGAGGGCGAAGCCGAGTCGCCGGCGAGGGCGCCGGCGAGGCCCGCGGACAACCCGGCGGTCAGCACGAAGGCGGCGACGAGCAGGACCAGGACGAGTAGGCGGGCCGTGGCCGGACCGCGCGCCACGGCCGGCCCGGCGCCGGGGTGGCCGGCGGACGGCGCCTCGGCGGAGCGCGTGAGCGGCACGGTGGCCTCCTCTCGGGCGAGGCTCGGCCGGGTGAGCCTGCGGCCCACGGCCGCCCCTCGCGTTCGTGGGATCGGGACAAGGCGAACGCTACCAGCGCGGCGGGAGGCTGACCAGAGCCCGGCTGCGATCCCGGGCAGGTCAGGCATGACAAGTCGGCCGGTTCGTTCATCCCGCGTCTTGGCGCGGTTTCTGCGGCCGGCAGCCGGACGACGCAGAACTCCCGGGACGTCATTGCAGAGCAATGCGCGCCGCCTTTGCACGGCGGAGGTCGCCGGTTCGAACCCGCTGCGGTCCACCAGTGATTTGCAGGGATGTTGTGCTTTCCGAGCCTTCTGGGAAGCCCCGCGAAAGCCCCCGTGCGACCCAAATCCACGCGCCCAGATGGGAGCGGCTGGGTCTGGCTGGTGCTGGATGTGGGCGGAGCGACGTGCCGCGCTGCCGCCGGCGACTCCCCCACTGGGACATCAGCCCGCGAAGCAGAGTCGGCTGTTGACCGACGGGTTGAATGGTTTCCCGGAGCCGTGGCGTGGTAACGTGACAGCGACGGTTCTCGGGCGAAACGGCGCTCATAGGGCGCGACGCGCCGAGGGGAGGCTCGGTTTCACCGGGCCGCCGGAAGGCACTATTTGCGCGACGAGAGGGGCGACCAGTGGAGCCAGTGCAGATCGATCTCAAGAAGGAACAGCAGGCCTCGAGGGCGCGGCCACGCTACCCCTACTCGACGGTGGCCCGCGTCTTCTTTGCAAGCATGGACATGCTCACCGGGAAGAAGACCACTCTCGCCAAAGCGAAGCTCGTCGAGAGACTCGCCCCGGTCCCGTATCGGGCGTGGGAGAGACGCGAGCGCGGGCCCGCGAAGCGCCACCAGGGAGGCGGAGAGTTCGGGAACGAGGCCGACGCCATCATGAGATGGGGCAAGGAAGCTCAGGACAACGAGCACTGGCACCTGCTCTTGATCGAGGAGAAGATACGCGAGGACTCCGCCAAGGAACCGTGGTATCTGTCCCCGCCGCTCCCCTCACTGATGGTCGGCCCCTACGCCCTTCTCACGTGGGCGATGGCACGGGTCGCCATCCGCCGGGCGTTCGTCCTCAACGGCGAGTTCGAGGACCACGCCGAGCATACCTACGCGCAGCTGGTCCAGGACCATCCGGAATGGGAGGACCAGCCTGTCGCCAGCACGGTAGTGCAGGGATACGGGTCGTTCCGCTCGTGGGCGGACGTGTTCAGGCGCGTGGGGCTCGACGAGCGCGACCACATGAACAACAGCTTCGTCTTTGGCGGCATGCCCGAGCGGGTCGTGGAGTACGAGGGCAAGCCCGTGGCCGCAGGTGCGGTCCCGCCGGCAGCGTGACACGGCGGGTCGGGCAGACGACGGACTCTCTGAAGCCCCGGATGGTCGGAGGGAGTGCGAGGGGCCAAGGCACTTGCCGACTTCATCGGCACGTCGCTCACGCAGTACCCGAGGCTGGAGATCGTTGCGACGAGTGAACTCAGCGTGCTCGGCGAGCGCGCCTGGTACAGATGGCGGGCCTCACTCTCGGCCGCTGCGTGCCTCTGTCAGTGCGGGATGAGCGCCACACAGCTGATCTCGATCACTGCCCCGGGGTCAAAGAGCTCGCTCACACCCACCGCTGTCCACGCCGGGTAGGGCTCCTCCAGGAACTCCGCTGCGACCGCGAGCAGCACGTCGACCTGGCCACGCAGCCCGACGTGGCAGGAGGCGAGCTCGACGACGTGCGCCCAGTCGACACCCGCCTCGGCGAGCGTCAGCGCGATGTTCCGAAAGGTTCCTCTCGCCTGCGCCTCGACGTCGTCGGGGATGCGGCTTGCCTCGTAGAACATCCTCCACGTTGACGGGATGAAGGCTTCGAGCTGGCGCGATTCGTCCTCTCTGCCGGGCACGGCATCTTCTCGGGTCGACGCTCGGGGTCGTGTGGTGGCTTCCTGCCCTTACGACGAGCCGATACTCCCCTCCAGCCCGTCCGCCCGATCTGCGCCCCCATCTGTGCGCGCGGGAGATGTGGCCGCAGGTGTCCACGGGCCTGCGCGACCGAAGCGACGAAAGCGACGAGATCGCCGTTCGGTCGCTATGGTCTCACGTACCTGGCGCGATTTGACGCCGCTCGTCGACAGCCCCAGCGCGGCCTCAGCGGGGATCCGCCACGTCATCTTTCGGCAAGCTTCGTCATCGGAGGACGCGGCGGGAGGTTTCGGCCCAGGCTCGGGCGTGGGAATGGCGTCCTCATCTGCGAACACATACGAGGAGGCTCCTCATGTACGTACGGATAGCACGCTTCGAGGGCGGCACCGCGGACGACATCGTGGCTGAGGCCGAAGAGATACGCCGCGGCGTCGCTGCCGCCGGGCGCGGCGAGAAGAGCGAGTACTTCCCGAAGGAGTTGACAGACCGGGTCGGCCGCATGGAGATGCTGGTCGATCGAGGGCAGGGTTCCGCGGTCATCCTGCTCTACTGCGACAGCCAGGCCGACGCGCGCGAGGTCGACCGCATCATGGACGGCATGTCGCCGCAACGCGAGGGCTGGGGCAAAAGGGTGTCGTCAGATGTCTACGAGGTCGTGCTCGACGAGGCGACCGGAAGGCGGACGGCGTAGGTCGGCCCGTCGAGCTGGGCTCTTGACGAGGGGGCCGGTCTCGGCAGAGGCCGCCCCCTCGTTTGCTCGCATCCGCGGTACCACCTCATCGGGACGGCCGCCTGCCAGACCCTCGCGTACAACCAAGTCCACGCGACAGGATCGCTACTCGGAGGGGACGAGGCCGGAGACACCGCGCCAACCACGTGGCAGTCGCTGTGTGGTAGGTTCCGGTCATGCACCGGCTCCGCTTTGGCACCTTCCTCGGGCCCAACATCATGCCGGTCTACCGGGCGGTCACCGACGAAGTCGGCCGCCGCCTCGGGATCGAGACCGAGCTCGTGGTCGAGACCGACTACGAGGCCTGCGCGAAGGACAAGTACGAGGTCTGCTTCGTGTGCAGCCTGCCCTACGTCGAGTTCGAGCGCCAAGGCATCGCGCCGGCCATCCCCATCGCCGCTCCGGTGCTCGAGGGCGAGCGCTACGCCGACAGGCCGATCTACTTCTCGGACGTGATCGTCCATCGCGACAGCCCCTTCCGCTCGTTCCTCGACCTGCGCGGCCGCTCCTGGGCGTACAACGAGCCGCTGTCGCACTCGGGCTACGGCATCACGCGCTACCACCTCGTCGAACTGGGCGAAACGCACGGGTTCTTCGGCAAGGTGATCGAGGCCGGCTTCCACGAGGAATCGATCCGCATGGTAGCCGCGGGCGAAGTCGACGCCTCCGCCATCGACTCGCAGGTGCTGGCCGTGGCGCTGCGCGACGATCCGTCGCTGGCCCGGTCGCTGCGCATCATCGACGCCCTCGGCCCCTCCACCATCCAGCCGGTCGCCGTGTCGAAGCGCGTCCCGCTCGAGCTGCGCCGCGAGATCCAGGAGGTCCTGACGTCCATGCACAGGGATCCGGCCGTGCGCGAGCGTTTGGCCCTTGGGCTGGTGAAGCGGTTTGTGCCGGTCGAGCCTTCGTCCTACGACGACATCCGCATGATGCTCGAGGCCTGTGAGGCCGCTGGGTTCATGCAGATCCGCTGACACTTCCGCTGGAGCATGGCCTTCTCGGAGCGGTCGGAGGCAGGTGCGTTCTTCTGCGCCTTCGGCCTTGGCGTCCAACTGTGGTGCCCTCAGTCCCGCCTCGATGTTCTCCGCGGCGACCGAAGCGACCAAAGCGAGCAGCCCCGGTATCGCCGCTCATGTGAATGATCTGCGCGCACTGCCAGAAATCGCGGCAGAACGCCATCTCGAATGACGGTCTTCCTTGTTCCATCCGGGAAGATGAAGTCCAGTCGCCTGCAGACAATAGGATTGCCTTTGTCATACACGATGTCCTGGTGGAGCGCTCTGTCTCCAGCCTCGGCGTGCCGACTTCCGCGGGCTGCGCGGCCTGACAATGAGCAACCCAAATGCCTGGTCATGGATGGCACGAAACGGGACGCGACGTCATCGGACGGGACGACGGTAGGATGTCGCGCCGCAGCCGCCGTTGCGTCTGGAAGACGCTTGGCTGTCTCAGACCTGCGCCGTCATGCAGATGTGCCGGCGGCCAGGCCGCGGAGGACCGGCCAGGCCGCCGCGAACGCCTCGTCGGCGCGTTTCTCTATCTCGGCGGTGCGTCGCCGCATCTCCATGACGCCCGCGTCCCCGTCCAGATACTTCAGGTTGACTTCGACGTCGACGGCTCCGCCACGAACGCCCGTCATGGCCGCTTGTACGGCCACCGCAAGCTCGCTCGCGGCGGCTGTGTTGAAGCCGGCGCTCAGGCCACGCGCCAGTTCGAGAACCTCGAGGCAGGCCTCAGCGGTGGCCAGGGGCACGTCCGCCGCGCGCCGTCTGGCGGCGGCCATGGCGGCGTCGCGCGCCACGTTCTCCTCTGCGGCGCCCTTGGGCAAGTGGTAGGCCTCGGCGACCTCGAGGTAGGCGTCGGTGTCGGCGTCGACGGCGGCGAGGAGCCTCGCCCTAATGGTATCGGCGCTGGCACACGTGGACCGCAGCTCCTCCTCGGCGGCCTCGACGCCCTTGGTGGCGACCGTCAGCTGACACACCATGCCGACGAGTGCGGCGGCCATGGAGCCGGCGTAGGCGGCGACGCTTCCGCCTCCGGCTCGCGGTAGCGGTTCCCCGACCTGGCCCGCATAGTCGCGAAGCGTGAGATCGATCAGTCTTCCCGTGGCAAGGTCTGTCGCAGGCTCGGACACCTGATCGAGAGGATTTGCGACGACCTCATCGATATCCAACCTGACTCCGCTCATGGTCGACTCCATTGCTCAGCATGCGTGGTGCATGCGTGTTGTCATCCACGGAGTGTTTACCCTGATGAGCGGGATCATGCTCGCCCTACGCCTCGCCATCACTCACGCCGTGTGAAGAGGCCCGCACTACTTTGAATCGTGGCACCGGGAGCGTGTTCCGGGGCTCCTGCCGGGGGTCTCGGCCGTTCGTTCCTGGTACTCCTTGCGACGCCCGCGTCACCCGCCTTCGGGAGCGCCAACGTCATCGGGTTTCCCCTACGCTCACAGGGGAAATCACTGGAGTGATCGATGAAGCGAGAGAGAGGATGTGCGTGATGGCCAGTCTCGGCGACTACCCGGCTGCGGCAGTGCTGCGGGCGGAGGACCTTGTTCGCGCCAAGAAGTTCTACGCCGACGTGTTGGGGCTCAAGCCGAGGGACGTCTCTGGTCCCGCGAGCGAGGGCATGGGCGTGTTCACAGCGGGCGATGGCACCGGCGTCATGATCTACGAACGCCCCGGCATGCCGGCGCCGCAGAACACGGCCTTGGGCTTCGGCGTGCCCGCCGACAAGTTCGATGAGGTCGTCGCCGATCTGCGAGCCAAGGGCGTGACCTTCGAGGACTACGACCTGCCCGAGATCGGACTCAAGACCGCGAACGGCATCGCCGAGCTCGAGGGCTTCAAGGCGGCCTGGTTCAAGGACAGCGAGGACAACATCGTCAACATCGCCACGATGTGATCGAAGCGTTCGGCACTCGCGCGAGCGACGTGACTCACCCGAAGTGAGTGGCGACGTGAGCGAGATTCTCTTCATCGCGGCGTCCGGGGCCGGCGTCAGCGTGGCGCGCCAGTCGGGGCAGAGCTGGAACGTAGAAGATGTGGCGTTGCCGCCTGTCCTCAGCTTGGCGGCAGACGACGACGGTTCGCTCTGGGCCGGCACTGGTGGCGGTGTGCTGCGCTCCGACGACCGTGGCCGAAGCTGGAAACGCAGCGGCCTTGCGGGGCATCGCGTCACTGCGATCGCCAGCCGCGGAGAAGTCGTGTTCGCGGGGACGAAGGGCCCCAGCCTGTTCCGTTCGGACGATGCTGGTGAGAGCTGGCGCGAAGCTCAGGCCTTTCGCCTGCTTCGGCGCTGGTACTGGTGGACGCCTGTCTCGAGACCGCATCGCCAGGCCGAGGCACACGCCGTGACTATCTCGCCCACCGATGCGCAGACGATCCTGGTCGGTATCGAGTCTGGAGCCGTTGTGCGGACGACCGACGGCGGGGACACGTGGGAGGGACACCGCCCGGGAGCGATCCGCGACTGTCACGTGCTCTCCTTTCACGGACGACGCGGCGAGTACGTCTACGAGGGCGGCGGCTTCGGCGGCGCGTTCAGCCGCGATGCGGGCAGGACGTGGAGTCGAGCGCGCGGTCTGGGGAGGATCCGTTACGGGTGGGCGGCGGTGGGAGACGCCGAAGATCCGGAGCTCCGGTACCTGTCTGCGGCACATGGCGTGCGGTCCGCCCATGGGGCAAAGCCGCACGGGTTCGTGCTGCGCTCCCGCGGGGAGGAGCCATGGCGCGTGGTTCTCGACGTGGGCGCCATGCCCTACGCGCTGATCTCCGCGGCTGGGAGCCTGTACGCTGGGCTCTCCGATGGACGGGTGCTGGAAACGACCGATACCGGTCAGACGTGGCATCTACTGCCGTTCCACTTCTCGAGCATCGAGCGCGCCCTGATCCGCGTGGAGGCGCGCTAGCTCTGGCTGCCGCGCCGCCCCGGCCCTGGGGCCCCGGCGACCGTAACGACGGAATCGACAGCCGTCCGCGGGAGGTCGCTTCGGCGCTCGGACGACGTAAGATCCTCCGGACGTGATGGCAGAGCAACGCGCGCCGTCTTCGCACGGCGCGCGAGGGAGGTCGGCGTGAAGTACGCGAGCGCCAGTCTGGGACGGGCCCTGATCGTCCGTCTCGAGGACGGCGACGTCGTCCACGAGTGCATCGAGGAGGCGGCGCGCGCCGAAGGCATCGCGCGCGCCTCCGTCATCCTTCTGGGCGGCGCCGATGGCGGCAGCCGCCTCGTGGTCGGCCCCGAGGACGGGCGCGCCGACCCCGTCGTGCCCATGGAGCGCGCGCTCCACGACGTGCACGAGATGGTCGGCGCCGGCACGCTGTTCCCCGACGAATCCGGCCGGCCGGTGCTGCACCTGCACGCGGCCTTCGGCCGCGACGACCAGGTGACCGCCGGCTGCATCCGCGCCGGCGTCACCACGTGGGTGGTCGGCGAGGCCGTGCTGATCGAGCTGGTCGGCAGCGCGGCCCGCCGGCGCATCGACCCGGCGACGGGCTTCGAGCTGCTGGACCTCTGAGGCGGCGCCGGAGCGACGCCCCGGGGAGATGCGACGAGGGCGGGGCTCAAGGAGCCCCGCCCTCGTCAAAAGCGTCCCCGGAGTCGGTGTCCGGCGCCTGCGTCCGCCTGGAGCGGAGTCCCGGGTCCGTCGCCGCGTCCGAGGAAGTCTTCGCATCGGGATCGCCTCCCGATTCGCGGCATCTTACACGTTCGGAGTACAAAAGCAATCGGATTCCTGCGGAATCACGAGACGCCTCGTTTTCGTCAAGTGGGAGGCGGCTGCCGGGCGCCGAGTGTTAGCATGCGGACGTGGATCCGTGCGCCCGAAAGCATCGCCGGCCGCGATCCGTGGCGCTGTGGCTCGCGCTGCTGTGCGCGGCTGCTGCGGCCGCCTTGTTCGCCCCGGCCGCCTGGGGCGCGGACGGCGCGTCCGCCGCGCCCAAGCCGGGGGCGTCGGCGCACGGGTGGGTGCGCTACACGCCGGTGCCGATCCTCGTCTACCACCACGTCCAGAGGCATTTGGCGGGCTACTACCTCCTGTACGTCGGCACGTCCCAGTTCGCGAGCCAGCTCAGGTATCTGCGCAGTCAGGGCTACCACCCCGTGACGATGCAGCAGGTGTGGAACGACTGGACGGGGAAGGCGGATCTGCCGCGACACCCCGTGGTCCTTTCGTTCGACGACGGCTATCCCGACCAGTACTTCAACGCCGCTCGTCAGTTGCGGCGGTACCACTGGCCGGCCGTGCTCAACCTCGTGGTCGACCGCGGCACGAGGCTCAGCGACTTGCAAGTGCGGCGCATGGTCGGGTGGGACTGGGAGATCGGCTCGCACACCCTCCACCACCTGATCCTGACGCGCTGCACGTCAGCGAAGTTGCGCCGCGAGCTCGTGGACTCGCGCCTCGCCCTCGAGCACAAGTTCGGCGTGCCCGTGGACTTCTTCTGCTACCCGGGAGGGAGGTACGATGGACGGGTGGCACGCGCGGTGGCGGACGCCGGGTACTTGGCGGCAACGTCCATCCGCTACGGCGCCGCGACTCCGTCGCGGCGCTTGGCGCTCCCCCGGATCGCCGTGTACTGGGGCGAGTCCCTGTCGACGTTCGGCAGCAGGATGCGGCAGGCGGTCGCCCGCGCTCACTGATGCGCGGGCGCCGGTGGGGGCCTTCGACGGCGAGTTTGACAGGCTGGGCGTCGAGCGCCTGGCGCTCGACGCCTGACTCAATGTGCGCGCCAGGTATCCTCGACGATCCGGTCCAACGAAGGCGCTCACCACGGCGGGCATGCCGCCAACGAAGAAGTAGTCGCGGAGGTGTAGCAGCAGAGCCCCGTGGATGACTTCGTCGGTGGAAGTCGGGCCGGCCTCGACCACATCCGCCGCGGGCTGGCTGCCGAGCGCCCAGAGGTACTCGACGAACGTCAGCGGCCGCATCTGCAGGTAGTCGATGCGGCCCACCGGGAACGAGTGCTCGCCAAGCGCGAACTCGAGCAACGAGCCTGCCGCCGCCACGTGAAGCTCGGGCATGAGCTACTCGACGAGAGGGCCGGGAGTGCCGGATGGCACTCCCCGCCCTCGTCACGTGCGGGTCTGCGTCTGGGGTGGGCCGTCAGGCCCGTAAGGCTCAGATGCCCAGCGCAGCCCTCTTCTCGTTGACATGCGCCCGCATCGCGGCGACCGCATCCTTCGCGTTTGTCTCGATGGCCAGCTTGCCGCCGGTGACGCCCGGAGAATCTTCGGTGACGAGCTTCACCAGGTTGGGCGCGCCGGTCACGAAGGGGATCGGGCTGACGTGCACGTACATGCCGAAGGCCAGCGCCGCCATGGCGTCGATGGTCGCCTTCTGCTCCATGTACTCGGGGGCTGTTGCCACGATAGGCAACACCGGCACGGCGAGCAGCTCGCAGACGGCCTTGAGGCCGGGGCCGGCGAGCTCCTTCGCGGGGGACGGTGCAGCTCACGAGGCCGCAGACGACCTTGAGTGGGCCGTTCTCGATCACGTCGAGCCTGTCGGCCGTGGATCCCTCCTGGGAGGTTTGGCAGCTTTCAGGCGCGCCGCGCGCCGCTCAACCGTGGATCAGGGCGGGGAGGCACTTGACGCACACCCAGGTGCTCTCGCCTTTCGTGCGGCAAGGGAACAGGACGGCGTCATTCTCGCTGCGTCCGCAGTTGAAGCAGTGCTGCTTGATGGTGATGCTGGCGGCCAGCTTTTCGGCCATCTTCTCAGCGGCGGCCTCTTCGTCGAACGCCGGGGCCTCGCGCTTCTCGACCGTCAGCGCGCCTTCGGGGCAGACGGCCAAGCAGAAGCCGGCGCCGTCGCAGAGCTCCTCCTTCATGACCTTGGCCTTGCCGTCGACGATCTCGATGGCGCCCTCGGCGCAGGGAGTGACGCAGAGGCCGCACCCGTTACAGAGCTCTTCATCGATGTGGACGATGCTGCGGACTGCCATGACGTTCTCGCTTTCTCCGTAGGAAGGCGCCGGTGGCTGCTTCGCGCGCCGGCGCCGGGGATGGCTGCTGTGTTCGTGATACAAACCTACCCCGCGCGGGTGGTCGCCATCATTGACCTGCGTCAAGGGGTGGGCGGACGCGCGCCCTATGGGATACTGCCCGTTGCGCAGGGCATCGATCGCGTTGCGGCAGGACCCAGGCGAACACCCGAGGAAGCGTGCCCGAGACGATGAGCACATGACGCTCGAAGATCCGCGCAGGGAGTTCCTCAGCGCGATGGCCGCGGCCCTGTCGCGCTACGGCGAGACCGCCGACAGCCTCGAGAGCGGGCTGCAGGCGTGCGCCCGCACGCTGGGCGTCGAGGTCGCCTTCTTCTCGGTTCCCACGGCCGTGTTCGTCGCCTACGGCCACGGCGCCGCCATGCACACCGTGCTCTTGCACACGCGCGACAGCGTGATCGACCTGGAGGCCCTGAGCCTGCTCGACGAGACGCTGCTCGACGTCACCCGCGGGCGCAAGTCCGCGGCTCAGGGGCTGGCCGAGGTCAGGCTCATCACGGCCAGCCCGCCCCGTTTTCCGTGGTACATGCGCGTGCTGGCCTCGGGCCTGGGCGCCTCGGCGATCAGCGTCTTTCTCGGCGGCGGCGTGCGCGAGCTGACCGCCGCCATCCCCGTCGGCCTCGCCGTGGGCGCGCTCTCGGTGCTGGCGCGCCGCACGGAGCGCCTCACCAGCCTGGTCGAACTGCTGGCCGGCTTGCTGGCGGCGGTGCTCACCCTGTCCCTGGGCCGCGTCTTGCCGCACTTCCACCTCGCTACGGTGGTGCTGGCCGGGCTCATCCTGCTGCTGCCCGGCCTCAGCATCACGCTCGGCGTCGCCGAACTGGCGGCGAGACACCTCGTTTCCGGGTCGGCGCGGCTCGCCGGCGCGACGGTCTCGCTGGTCAGCTTGGGGCTGGGTGTAGCGGTGGGCTATGCGATCTTCACCAAGTTCGGCTGGGTGCCGCCGGCCGGACCCGGGCGAGAGATCCCCGGCCAATGGCTGACGGCCCTCGCCGTGGTGGCCAGCTCCTGCGCCCTCCTCATCGTGACCAACTCGCGCCCCCGCGACATCTGGGTGGTGCTCTGCGCCGTTGCCGTGGCGGTCTACGGCGCACGCGTCGGCGCGTGGCTGCTTGGACCCTCCGTCGGCGTGGTCGTCGCCAGCCTGCTCCTGGGGTTGGGAAGCAACCTCTACGCGCGACTCACGAGCCGGCCGGCCGCGATCCCACTGGTGCCGGGCCTGGCGGCGCTGGTGCCCGGCGCCCTCGGCTTTCGCGGCATCTCGGCGTTTCTGCGCAGCGCCACAGGCAGCCTGGAGATCTTGGCGGCGGTGCTTGTGATCGCCGCGGGCCTGGTCGTAGGCCTGCTCGTGGCCGACGCGACCTTGCCGGCGCGGCACGAGCTGTTCAGAGGCTGAGGCGGGCGCGCGGGCGAAGCGTCCGGCGGACCGGCTCGTTACTTCGTGGGTCGCGCCTTCTCGGCGATCATCCTCAGCGCCTCTTCCACGCGCCGCGCGCGAGTCTCCGGGCCTCTGGCCTCGAGGACCCAGTCGATGTACTCGTGCTTGTTCGAGTACGACAGCGCCTCTAAGGCGGCGCTCGCCGCCGGGTCGTCGTGGAGCGCGATCTGCAGCTCGTGGGGCACGGCCATCTCAGGCCGCCCGCCGCCCGTGCCGCGCATGTCGTCTGCCTTCATGTGCTTACCTCGCTTCCGAGTGGGTACGTACCCGTCGGGTGGCGGGTCAGGCGCGCGCGCCGCTTGGCGCGCTGCGCAGCGCGTGCCTCTCGAGCGCGCGCCTCGCCCCCTGCCCCGCGCCATCCTGAGGCGCGGGGGGTCTCTCGCAGCGTGATACCGTGACGTCATGAACGCCCGAAGTCCAGGCCGCAGCGACGAATTGCCGCCGACCGCGCGCCGCATCCTCGCCGCCGCCCAGGACATCCTCGCGGAACGCGGCTACGCCGAGCTGACCATGACGGCCATCTCGCAGCAGTCCGGGGTGAACCGGGCGCTGGTGTCGTATTACTTCGGCGGCAAGGCGGGTCTGCTCGCGGCGCTCATCGAGACGCTTTTCCAGAACCCCGAGGTGGGCCTTGTGGAAGAGATCCGCGCGACCACCGAAGGCTCCAAGCGTACCGAGGCGTTCCTCGATTGGCAGCGTCGCGTGTCGAGCAACGAACGCGCCAACAGGATGCTGTACGAGCTCCTGCCCCACGCCCTGCGCGACCCAGAGGTCCGGGCGCGCTTCGCTGACGAGTATCGCCTGTACCGCAACGTCGACGCCGACTGCCTGGCGGCCGCGCCGGCCGAGCTTGACGACGAGAAGCTCGAGGCGCTCGCCGCCGTGAGCATCGCCGTCGTCGAGGGGCTCGGCATCCAGCGCGCGCTCGACCCCGAGGGCTTCGATCACGAGCGCGCCTGGCGCGCCTGGGTTGAGGTGGTTGGCGGCTACCTCGGGCTCGAAGACCGCTGACGCGTCCGGCGCCGAAGGCGCCGTGGACCGTTCTCGTGAGACTCCGCGGGTGGGGATCGGCGCTTCCTGACCCGATTTCACCCGAACACTTGACAAGCTCCTCTTAAACGTTCATTTAGTTATACGCACGTTCAATCTGCGTCCGCGGTGAACGCCGCGGTCTGGTCATCACCGGGAGGACCTCAGTCGATGAGCACACAGGACACAGCAATCCCTGCGGCGAGGAGTTGCGCCGCCCTGCGCGGCCGCCACTTCGTCACCGATCAGGACTACACCTGCGAGGAGCTGCTCGGCCTGCTGGACCTGGCCGCCGCGCTGAAGACGCTCTACCGGCGGCGGCCCCTCACGCCTCTTCTCGAGGGCCGCAGCCTGGCGATGATCTTCGAGCATCCCTCGACACGCACCCGCATCAGCTTCGAGGCGGGGATGACGGAGCTCGGCGGCCACGCCCAGTACCTGCGCCCCGGTGAGATCCACCTCGGCGGTCACGAGACGGTGGCCGACACGGCGCGCGTCATCAGCCGCCTCGTCGACGCGATCATGGCGCGCACGGCGTTCCACACGACCCTGGCGGAACTGGCGCAGCACGCTACGGTGCCCGTGATCAACGGCCTCACCGACGACTACGACCACCCCGTGCAGACGATGACCGACGCGTTCACCATCCGCGAGCACCTCGGCACCGTGGAGGGACTGACCTGCGCCTTCGTCGGCAAGTGCAGCGACGCCATGGGCACGTCGGTGGCGCTCACCATGACTCGCCTCGGCAGCAGCATGGTGATGGCGGCGCCGCCGCAGGAGCAGATGACGCCCGAGGTGGAGACGCTCGTGCGCGCCAACGGCGCGCAGTCCGGCGCCTCCCTCACCCTCACTGACGACCCGGTCGAGGCCGTGGCCCAGGCCGACGTGGTCTTCACCGTCGGTTGGTGGTGGATGCAGCCGGAGGACGAGAAGAACGCGCTGCGCCGCATCCTGCGCCCGTACCAGGTCAACGAGGAGCTGTGGGCGCACGCCAAGCCGGGCGCGAAGTTCATGCACTGCCTGCCGGCGATCCGCGGCGAGGAGATGACCGACGCGATCCTCGACGCGCCGTTCTCGATCGTGCTCCACGAGGCCGAGAACCGCAAACATTTCCAGAAGGCTCTGCTGCTCGCCCTGATCGGCATCGACGAGCTGCCGGCCGATCCAGAGCTGCAGCCTATCGCCCGGGCGCTACTGTCGTGACACGGCCGCGTTCATGAGGAGGACGGCATGAGCAAGTCGATCGACGGGACACCGCTGACGGACGAGTTTCGGATGCCGGGCGAGTTCGAGCCCCACAAGCAGACGTGGATGCTCTGGCCGCAGCGCCCCGACAACTGGCGCCTCGGCGCCAAGCCTGCGCAGCGCTCCTGGGTCGAGGTGGCGACCGCCATCTCGCAGTTCGAGCCGGTCGTGGTGGGCGTTGATCATGACCAGTTTGACAACGCCCGTCACCGCTTGCCGCAGCACATCCGCGTCGTGGAGCTCTCCAGCAACGACGCCTGGATGCGCGACTGCGGCCCCAGCTTCGTCGTCAACGACGAGGGTGAGCTCCGCCTCGTCGATTGGGACTTCAACGGCTGGGGTGGCCTCCACGATGGCCTCGAGTTCCCATGGGACAGGGACGACGCCGTGCCGCGCAAGGTCGCCGAGATCGAGAGCGTCGACCGATACAAGGCACCGCTCGTCATGGAGGGCGGCTCGTTCCACGTCGACGGTGAGGGCACGCTGTTGACCACCGAGGAGTGTCTGCTCAGCCCCGGGCGCAACCCCGACCTGAGCAAGGGGGAGATCGAGCAGCACCTCAAGGACTACCTGAACGTTGAGAAGGTGATCTGGCTTGCGCGCGGCATCGACCCCGAGGAGACGAACGGGCACATCGACGACGTCGCCTGCTTCGTGCGCCCCGGCGTGCTCGCGTTCGCCTGGAGCGACGACCGGGATCATCCCTATTACGACATCCAGGCAGAGAACCTCGCCATCCTACTGAGGCAGACCGATGCTCGCGGTCGCGCACTCGAGGTGTCCAAGGTCCCTCTGCCGGCGCCCGTGGTGAGGACCGCCGAGGAGGCCGACGATGTGGATCACGTCGAGGGCACGATCCCGCGGCAGGCCGGCGACGCACTGCCGGCCTCGTACATCAACTTCTACATCTGTAACGGGGGGGTCGTGAAGCCGAGCTTCGACGATCCGATGGACGAGCCCGCGCGGGACGCGATCCAGCGGCTCTTCCCGGACCGTCGGGTCGCGTGCGTCGCTGGCCGAGAGATCCTGCTCGGTGGCGGCAACGTCCACTGCATTACTCAGCACCAGCCGAGGAGGAGCTACCGATGACGACCGATCTCTCACGTGAGGCGCCCGCGCCGCGCCCTGCGCACGCCATCGACAAGGAGCGCGACAAGCTGAAGACGTCGCTGCGCCGTATCGACCTCGTCTTCATGACCCTGGCGGCCCTGATCGCGATCGACACGATCGCGGTGACGGCCGCCGTCGGCGGCGGCCAGACCCTGGTCTGGCTGGTCGTCCTCATCGTCGTCTACCTCGTGCCGTACGGCATGATCGTCTCGGAGCTGGGGTCCGCCTTCCCCTACGAGGGCGGACCCTACGTCTGGTCGCGCCTCGCCTTCGGGCGGCTTGCCGGCGCCTACACGGCCACCTTCTACTGGATGTCCAACCCGGTCTGGGTGGGCAGCACGGTCGCGGCAGTGGTCGTCGCCGCGGTCAACAGCCTGATCGTCCCCAATAGTCCGCTGGGCACCTGGGGCTCGATCGCCGTCGGGCTCGGCGTCGTCTGGGCCTGCACGGCCCTCTCATGGATCGAGCTCAAGTGGGGCAAGTGGGCCGGCGCCATCGGCACCGTCGTCCGCCTGCTCACGTTGGCGATCTTCCTCATCCTCGTCGTCGTGTTCCTCGTCAAAGAGGGCAAACCGGCAGGCACGATCAGCGTCGCCGACCTCAAGCCCACCATCGTCGGCTTCCTCGCTGTCATCGGCCTGCTGCAGTTCCTCTTCGTCGGCTTCGAGCTCTCGAGCGGCGCCTCTGAGGAGATGAAGGACCCGCAGAAGGACATCCCCAAGATGATCGTCCGCTCCGGGATCATCGCGTCGCTGGTCACCGGCTCGATGATCCTCGGCGTGCTCCTCGTGATGCCCGGCGACGCCCTGTCGAAGGTCGCCGGGTTCACCGACGCCTACGCCTCCGTGGCCGGCGTGCTCGGCGGCGCCAGCACGGCGTTCAACTACCTGGTCGCCGCGCTCGTGATCCTTACGGCGATCAGCACCGGTACCGTCTGGCAGCAAGGAACCGTTCGCGTGCAGGCGGTCGCGGCGCTCGACGGCGCGGCGCCGCTCTGGATGGGGCGCTTCTCCAAGGAGGGCACGCCGTTCGCGATGAACATCCTCTCCACGCTCATCGGGTCGGCGTTCGTCATCATCGTGTTCCTCGTGGCGAAGGGCAGTCTCGAAGCCTTCTTCGCCGTCACGATCGCGGTGACCATCTCGCTGACCGCGATGATGTACCTCCTGATCTTCCCGTCGGTGATCACGCTGCGGCGCAAGTATCCGGATCGCGCGCGGCCCTTCCACGTGCCCGGCGGCAAGCTGGGCCTGTGGCTCTCCGTCATCGGCGCCGAGGCGATCATCGTCATCACGATCATCACGCTGCTGTGGCCCGGGCTGCTCGACAACCTGCTCGGTCAGAGCTACGACATCTCGATGATGTGGGGCGTGTCGCGGGCGTACTTCGAGACCGTGACCCTGAGCATCGTCGGGTTCTTCCTCCTCGTGACCGTGATCTTCTGGGCATGGGGCAGGCGCAACATCACGAAGGGGCTCGTCGGGGAGGACGATCTCCTGACGGCCGCGACTGCGCTGCCGGAGCACGGGGCCGCGATCTGAAGGACGGCAGGGTCACCGCCGAGTGGCAGACCACGAACGCCCTGGGCCTGATGCAGCAGCCGGGGTCATTCCCGCCGGCTGATCGCTGAGGGGCGGGCGACCGGCAGAGCCGCCCGCCCCGCCACCGTCAGTCCTGCGCCAGGCGGTGCAGCTTGTCGAAGCTCAGGATCTCGATGAGCTCGTGATCGCCGCTCATGCGGATGACCTTCGCACGCTTGAGACGGTCGAACGTCCGGCTGAGCGTCTCGGGCACGGTGCCGAGGCGCGCGGCAAGCTCGCGCTTGCTCGTCGGCAGCTTGACGACGCGCGGTGAGGCCGGCTCGCCGGCGGCCGCCGGCCGCCCTTCCGGCGGCTCCAGCTGCGCGTCGGCCAGCGCGAGCAGGTAGCGCGCCAGCCGCGCCGGTACCGGCAGCAGCAGCTCCTCGACGCGGCGGTTGAGGAGCCCCAGCAGGTGGGCCATCGCGCCGAGCAGGTTCACCGCGATCTGCGGCTCGGCCAGCAGCAGCCGGAGTACGTCATGCGTGTCGAAGCGGTAGAGCCGGCAGTCGGTCATCGTCTCGGTGCTCGAGGGGTACTCCTCGTGAAAGAGCGCGGCCTCAGCGAACGTCTGTCCCGCCTCGACGTGCCGGATCGTGGCCGTGCGGCCGTCGCGAAGCAGCTTGAAGACCTTGAGGCGGCCCTCGGCCAGCAGAAAGAACGCCGAGGCCGGGTCGCCCTGCAGGAAGAGCGTTTGCTCGGCCGGCAGCAGCACGGGCCGGGCGATGGCCGCGACCCCGGCCAGCTGCTCGTCGTCGAGCTGGGTGAACAGCTGTGCAGCGCGCAGGTCGTGCAGGGTCTGAGTGCCGGGCCCGGTCATGACCCGAAGTATAGCGCCGCGCGTCAGCCCTCAGGGTAGGCGGAGCCGCCCGGCGAGCCGCCCACCACGAGCGCAGGATTCGACGGCAGCACGACGATCGCGGAGGTGCCCTCGAGCGGGCACTTGTACTCGCAGATGCCGCAGCCGATGCAGCGCTTGGCGACGACGCTCGGGCGTGCCAGGTAGTCCTGCGTGCCGTCGGGGCGCGTGATGAGGTGCTGGCCGCTGAGCACGATCGCCTTGTTTGGGATCGGGCACATCTCCTGGCAGACGATGCAGGGCGTCTTCGACGCCCAGGGCAAGCAGCGGTTCCGGTCGATCACGGCGATGCCGAGTACTCGTGTGCGTTTGTCCTCGAGGGCGAGCTTGGGGATGGCGCCCGACGGGCACACGTGCCCGCAGGCGGTGCACGAGTAGTCGCAGTAGCCGAGGCGGGAGGTGAGTACCGGCGTCCACAGCGCCTCCAGCCCGGCCTGGCCCAGCGACGGCTGCAGGCCGGAGGTCGGGCAGACCTTCATGCACTCGCTGCAGCGCAGGCAGCGGGAGAGGAAGGCGCCCTCGTCCTGGGCGCCCGGCGGACGGACGAGGCCGGGGCCCTTGATGGCGCGCGCGACACTCGTGCTCAGGAGGGCGATCGTGCCGACGCCGATGGCGGCCGCCGCCAGGAACTGCCGCCGGCCGGGGTCGTACGTGGCCCAAGGTCCGGGCTTCAACGCCGCGCCGAAGCTCATCGCCTCGTGCTCCGGGCAGGCGACGAGGCAATCGAGGCACATCGTGCACTCCGAGCTGACGACACGGGCGGGGGAGGCTGCGCCGCCCGCCGCCTCGGGCTCGATCGCCCCGACGCGGCAGGCGCGCGCACAGGTGTTGCAGCCGTTGCAGCCGTCGCCGACGAGCGGTCGCAGGATCTGGACCTTGGCGGTCAGACCGAGCAGCGCGCCCAGCGGGCACAGATAGCGGCACCAGAACCTCGCGGCGAAGACGTTGAGCAGCACGACGGCGAGGAAGACGAGGAAGATGGCGACGCCCTGGGCGTAGTGCGGCTGGTACACGGGCAGCACCGAGCCGCGGAAGTGATCCTCCACCCAGGTGACGCCGCCGCTCGCCGGCCCCCAGCCGATGAGCGCGGATTCGACGGAGCTGACCACGTAGTCGAAGCCCGGGATGAGCGACGTGGTGAAGGTGCGCGTGAGCAGCGCGATGGGGTCGAGGACGAGCAGCGTCATGCTGCCCAAGGCCGCCATGACGACGATCACGCCGAGCAGGACGTACTTGACGCCGCGCAGGCGCGGCGGCACGCGTGGGGCCAGCCGCCGAGCGGCGCGAAAGCGGAACCAGCCGAGCAGCGTGCCCAACGGGCAGATCCAGCCGCACCAGACGCGGCCCAGCACGAGCGCCGCGCCCACCGTGACGACGGCCAGGGCCAGGTGTGGCAGCCACTGTCGCGCCGCTAGCATCGTGCTGAACGCCGCCAAGGGGTCGAAGCGGAAGAACAGGTCCGCGTACGGGAACGCTGCGCGGCGCTGCAGCGCGGCGAACAGCAGGTAGATGAAGAAGACGAAGAAGGCGATCTGGACGGCGCGGCGGACCCAGCGGGCGGCTTTCCAGCCGCCCGCCCGCCGCCGCGCCTCGCCCTTCGCCGCCGCGCCCGGCTCGCTCGTGCGGTCAGACATTCCGGATCGTGACGGCCGCGAGGTTGTTCGTGCCGAGATGCAGAGCCGCCGCCGCCTTGATGTAGGGCACTGCGGCCGGCGTGATGCCGAAGAGCCGCGTCGCGTAAGTGTCGGCGGCCACCCAGTCTTTGCAGGCGATGACTGTGTTCTTGATGCGCACGTCGTTCAGGCTCCCGCCGGACGGGCCGTTGCGGATCAGGATGCGCATCGCGTCGATCACCGTGAGCTCGGGGCGCAGCTTGGCGTTGATCTCGGCGATGCTCTGGCTCAGTCCAAGATTGTGCATGCGCCCGCGGTTGTTGGTGCAGCCCATCATGTTCTTGCCGGCTAAGGTCAGGCGGGTGGAGCCGTGCTGCTTGGCGATGGGCACGTTGATCAGCACGTCGGCGTTGACGATGGCCGCGTACAGCGGGTGCGTCTTCAGCAGGTGTCCCGGGATCGCGTAGCTCCTGTAGCCGCTGCCGCCCATGATGTGCATCGTGCCGCCGGCCGATCTGACCGCGGCGGCGATCCCGCTGGCGCTGTAGCAGCCGGCGGGGTCGCTGCTCACCGGGTTGTCCATGACGATGACCCGCTTTGCCCCCGCTTGACGCGCCAGGCCGACCAGCGTCGCGACCACCGCTGGATTGGTCGTGGCCGCATACTTGGGTGCATGGGCCCAGCCGATGTTGGGTTTGACCACCACGACGTCGCCGGAGCTCACGAACCTGCGCATCCCCCCGATGGCGGCGACGGCCTTCTTGGTATTCGTCCCCGCGGACGTGCCGTGGGCGACGGCGAGGATCGTGCCGGCGGCCGCGTGGGCCGCCGGCACGTCGCCGTCCAGCGCGGCTCTGTCGAGGTCGTTGTGTGCGCGCGCGAGGGCTGCGAGCGCGCGCTCCGGTCCCCCCAGGATCGCGAGGCCCGCGCCGCCGAGCGCGATGAGCTTGAGGAACTCCGACCGGTTGAGCGGCTCCATGGCCATGGGATCACCTCTGGCAGTAGCTGGACCTGCCTGGCCATGGTACTCCCCTGTGTTTCGATTGTCCCGACAGGCGGAACCCGCTCTCGGCCGCCGATGCCGTTGAAGGGTTGCCGCAAACTCGGCCGGCGTGAGCACCAGGCGCCACGCCGCGACAGCCTCGGCCAGCCGGTGATCGCCCGTGACCAGGACTGCGCCGGGCGTGGCATCCATCAGCGCGACGACGTCTTCGTCACCGGTGGCCAGCGGAGGTTCACACGCCGCCAGAGAGGTGTCTGGCACTTCGGGCGGTTCGCGAAACCCGGGGTTCAGCACCAGGGACTCGAGTACGGCATCCACATCGGCTTCACTCAGCCCGTGCCGCTGGGCGATAGCCGGCCGCAGGAGAACGCGTCGGTACTCGACGAGAAACGCCTGTGAGAGCACGAAGTGCAGCGTGCCGGCCAGCATGGCCCCGCGTCGAGCAGCATCCTCTTTCACGGCTCGTTGCCGCTCCTCGCTCAGCGTGATCGTCATCCTGGGCATGAGATGCTCCCTTCGTGCGACCCTTCGATCCGACAGGCGCGCGCCTCGTTGAATGAGATGCATTGGTGCATAGACATCAGAGGACCAGCTCTGGCGGTGAGCAACGGCTCACCGACGACGTGGCCACGGTGTCGGGCATCGCCGGGCGGCAACCAGGCGAATCACGAGAGAGAGTGCCGTTGGGCGCGATGGTGACGCAGAGAAGCTCGGAGTTCAGTTCGCGGACGTCGCGGCTGATGACCGATCAGGCGGAGAAGGTCGGGTCATCATCCGCCAGCAGATCGCTGAGCGCCTGGGCCTCTGCGAGGATCTCGTCACGCGAAAGCTCGATTGTCTTGGCGGCGAGTACTGCGTTCCTCAGGTCCGGGCGAAGTAGCCGCCTACGCCCACAAGCTGGCGATGGGCGCCGCCTCGATCTTGTCGCCGAGGGAAAGCCAGTGCTCGCCGGTGTACAGGACGAGGCCACGGACGAAGCGGTCGCCGGCCTCGTGCCTGAGGGTCAGAAGGCCGCGGGCATCGGCCGTCGTGGCGGTGTCCGCGGCCTTTACCTCGATGCCCACGATGGCGCCGCCGGAGCCTTCCACCACGATGTCGACCTCGCCGGCCGAGCGTGTGCGAAAATGCGACAACGTGCATCGCGTCTCGGAGAAGCTCTGTTGGCGGAAGAGCTCATCGACGACGAACGTCTCAAGCAAGGGTCCCGCGAGTTCGGGCTGCGCGGCCAAGCGCGCCGCATCCATGCCGAGGACGTTGGCCAGAAGCCCGCTGTCGACGAGGTGGAGCTTGGGCGCCTTGACCACCCGGACAGCGACGTTCGTCGCCCACGCGGGCAATCGGTGCACTACTGCGGCGACCTCCAGATAGGCGACGTAGCGTCGAACCGTGGTCTCGGGCAGCCGGAGGCTGCGCGCCAGATCGGCGTAGTTGACCAGCCCCCCGCTGCGTGCGGCCAACAGGGCCAGCAGGCCCGGCATCCGCGCGAGCCCCTCGATGTCGGCGACGTCGCGGACGCTGCGCTCCAACGACGTCGCGACGTAGCTTGAGAACCAATCCGGGCGCCGCGGCTCGGAACGTCCAACGGCCTCGGGGAATCCGCCCCTGAGCGCCCTTTGCAGCAGATTGCCGCGGCTGAGCGGCGAAGCCGTGCGCGGCAGCCTCCCCGGCTTGAACGCCGCCGTGATGAAATCCTTGGCGGTGCCGTCGATCTCCCCTTGGGAGAACGGCCACAGGGTCGTGAACGCGACTCTGCCCACGAGCTCGTGGGCGACGTGGGGGAGCATCTGTGTCTGGGCCGATCCGGTGAGCAGAAAGCGGCCGGGCCGCCGGTCGCGATCGACGGCCAGCTTGATGCAGACGAAGAGGCCCAGGGCGCGCTGGACCTCGTCGAGGACGACGGGTCCCTCGAGGCTGTTGACGAAGCTCATCGGATCCTCACGGGCGCGCAAAAGCACGCCAGGCTCGTCGAGGGTGATGTAGGTTGCCGGATGACGCCGGCGCGTGATCTCTCGCGCCAGGGTGCTTTTGCCGCACTGGCGGACGCCCTGCAGCACGACGACCGGCGTGTCGGACAGCGCTGTCACCACGCGCTCAGTGAGATGCCGCGGGACGTAGTCCATGGGAGCAGTATAGAACTTCACTGGTGCATAATCCACCACGGAGTGGAGGATTGTGCACCACTGGGACGCGAGAAGACGGCGGCCGACGGGCGCCTGGACTGCGCCGGGAGGCGATCGGCGCGGGCGGGGTTCGGCCCCGCCCCCTTGACCTCGCGAGCGCCTCGCCGCACGATGGTGGCAGGCAGTGGCGGCGGCGCGAGGGGATCGCGCAGGGGGCCGTCCTGCCCAAACGCCGGCCGCGGCTGCGCCAGGGCCGGCTGAAAGGGGTCCGATGAAGCGCCCGCCGGTCGTCTTCACTACCGTCCTGGCATTGTTCTGCGGTTTCGCCGTGCTGGCGGCGGCAAGCTGTGCCCGCGCCGCCGGCGCTCCCGCGCCTCAGGCCGCCTGGACCATCGCCATCTACGCCAACGGCGACAACGACCTCATGTACACCTGGCCGTTGTACACCTTGCCGGCGCTGAAGCGCATCCCGTCCAGCGGCGAAGTCAACGTCGTGGCGATGCTCGACACGCCGAAGAAGGACGGGACCTGGCTGTACAAGATCGCCGGTCCAAGCGTGACGCTGGTGCGCCACTACCCCAAAGAGCGCGATTTCGGTTCGGGCGCTACTTTCCGTTGGTTCGTCGAACAGGTCCACGCCCGGTTTCCGAGCGAGCGCCTGCTCGTCGACGGGGTGGACCATGGTTCGGGTTGGCGGTACTTCAGCTGGGACGACACGTCCAACGACAGGATCCTCTTGCCGGAGCTGGAGAAGGCGATCGCCGACGCCGGCGTGCCCATCGACATCCTCGCGTTCGACGCCTGCAACATGGCGGACGAGGATGTGGCGTACGAGCTCGCGTCGACCGGGCTCGTCGGACACGTCGTGGGCTCCGAGGAGATCATCGATGCGGACGGCTACCCGTACGACAACATGCTCACGCCGCTCGCCTACGACCCGGCACGCGAGCCGGACGCGGTGATAGCAGACATGCTCGCCGGGTGGCAGCGGTACTACGGCTCGCGGCGGAGCCTCAACTGGGTCAGCTTGTCCGCCGTGGACCTGAAAGCGAATGCCGCGATGAACGCCGACCTTGTCGCCTGGGTCACGCGGCTGCGCGAGGACCTGCCGCTGTTCGCGGCGCGCTATCAAGCCGCAATGCGTGAGACCATTTACGCGTGGGGCACGTGGCAGCTCGACCTGGGTGGTTTTGCCGCCAAGCTCGCCGACGACCCGCAGATCACGGACGCGGCCCTCAGGGCGGCCTCGGCCGCCGTGCGCGACGATGTCGCGGCGGCCGTCCTCGACGTCACGAGTGGCTCTTTCTCGAGCGGCTTCACGGGACTGACGGTGTGGGCGGGCACCGGCGCGGACTGGAAGCAGTATGGCAAGGACTACCGCACACAGGTGGGGTTCGGCAAGCCCGTTGCCGCAGGCGGCACCGGCTGGTACGAGTTCCTGCGCGAGTTCAACGCGAGTCCCATGGCCGACCAACACAGGCCCGACCCCATGGCCCTGCCGGGGCGCGCGAGCTACGGCCTCGCCGACGTGTACTTCATGGACGAGCACCGCGGGTGGGCGACCGGCTTCAACAACATCTCCAACACGTCGTTCGTGATGCGCTCGGGCGGCGAGGACACGGCGTGGAAGACGAGCGACCAATCGGCGCTCGGGAACTACCTCTTCACCTCCATCGCCCCTCAGCCCGGCGGGATACTGTGGGCGGTGGGTGACAGCGGCTACGACGACAGCCTGATCGCCGTCAGCAAGGACGGCGGGCGCACCTGGACCCAGCGCCGTTCGGGCACCGTCAAGTATCTGTTCGGTGTGGACTTCACCGACGCGACGCACGGCTGGGTGAGCGGAGCCGACGGCACGCTTCTGCGGAGCACCGATGCGGGCAAGAGCTGGAAGAAGGTCGCCGCCGCTCCGCCCGGCGACCTCTTCGCCATCGATTTCAGCGACGCGACGCACGGCTGGGTCACGGCGAACGACGAGCGCTACCCGAACTCGCGGCTCGAGTACACCGGCGATGCCGGCGCGCACTGGGCGAGCCAGTACACGGCCGCCAGGGCGCTCCTCTTCAGCGTCGACGCGCTGAGCGACAGTGAGGTCTGGGCCGCCGGCGGCGACCCCGCGGGCGAGGCGGGGACGCTCGTGCACGGCGGCCTCGGCGGCGCCTGGTCGACGCAGTGGAGCGGTCCCCAGCGGCTCGCCGACGTGACGATGGTCGACGCCACCCACGGCTGGGCGGTCGGCGACGGCGGGCTCATCCTGCACACCGGCGACGGGTCCACGTGGACCGCGCAGGTCAGTGGGGTCACGATCGACCTTACGGCGGTCAGCGCCCTCGACGACCAGACGGCGTGGGTGGTCGGCGACGGCGAGACCATCTTGCGGACGAGCGACGGAGGCGCGCACTGGCTCCAGGGGCGCGGTGACGTCGTGGGTCCGGTGACGCGCGCGCCGAAGGCCGCTCGCGCGTCGGCCGGCGGCATCGCCACCCTGCGCTTCGCGGTGTCGGACGGCTACGGCGACGCGCGGCCCACCATCAAGATCAGGGATGCACGCGGCCGGGTGGTCAAGTCCCGGCAGTTCGACTGGGTCACGAGCGGCGCCGAGCAGACGTGGACGTTCCGCTGCACGCTTCCGCGCGGCACGTACAGTTTCCTCGTCTACGCCGTCGACGTGGCCGGCAACCGCCAAGGCAACGTCGCCCGCAACACGCTGACGGTGACCGCGTCGCGGCAGGCGGCGCCCTGACGCTTGCACCTCCGACGCCGTTTGACGCACGAGCCTCGGCGGCTGTAGCCTTCGCGGGTCATCCCTCAGCTGCTGGGAAGCCGGTGCAAGGCCGGCGCTGCCCCGCAACTGTAGGCGCCGACGAAAGCCGCAGCGATGCCACTGCCCGGAGGGCGGGAAGGCGCGGCCGGTAGGACGAAGCGCGAGCCAGGACACCGGGGCTGAGGGATCATCGCGACAACGCCTCGAGGGAGGGCTGCGGTGACACCTGAAGAGCGCTTCATCCTCGTTACCGGCGGCGCGCGCAGCGGCAAGAGCACCTTTGCCGAGCGGCTCGCGGCGCAGCTGGCCGAGCCGCGCGGCGGCCGCGTGACCTACCTCGCCACCTCCGAGACCAACGATGTCGAGATGGCGGCGCGGGTCGCGGCGCACCGCGCCGCGCGGCCCGCCGCCTGGACCACGGTGGAGTGCCCGCTCGAAGTGCCGGCGGCGGTGCGCAAGTACGCCGCGCCAGGAGCGAAGGCCGGCTCCGCCGCCTTCGGCGGCCCGGCCGGCCCCGTCGCCTCCCCGGTCTTCCTCCTCGACTGCGTCACCTTCTGGGTCACCAACCTGCTGTTCGCGGGCGGCGCCTTCGGCGGCAGCGCGCCGCCCGCCGAGAGTTTCAACTACGACAAGGAGCTGCTGCCGGCGGACGAGGAGCGCGCCGCCGCGGCGCGCGTCTCCACCGGCGTCGCCGATCTTCTCGCGGCGCTCGCCGAGAGCGGCGCCACGATGATCGCCGTTTCCAACGAGGTCGGGCTCGGGGTCGTCCCCGAGTACCCGCTCGCCCGTCTGTACCGCGACCAGCTCGGCTGGGCCAACCAGCGCCTCGCCGCCGCCGCCGACCGCGTCTACTTCCTCGTCGCCGGCTTGCCGCTCGACGTCACGGCTCTCGCCGCCTCGCCGCTCACCCAGCCCCCCGTGAAGGAGTCCGACCAGTGACCGACCTGCTCACCCGCACCATCGCCGCCATCACGCCTCTCGACGCCGACGCCATGCGCGCCGCCGAGGCGCGACAGATGCAGCTCACGAAGCCCCCGAAGGCGCTCGGCCGTCTGGAGACGCTGTCCATCCAGCTTGCCGGCATCCAGGGCAAGTCCCAGCCCGTGATCGAGAACAAGGCCATCGCCGTGATGGCCGCCGACCACGGCGTGACCGCCGAGGGCGTCAGCGCCTTCCCCGCCGAGGTCACGCCAGGCATGGTCTTCAATTTCGCTGCCGGTGGCGCAGCCATCAACGTCATCGGCCGCCACGTCGGCGCTCGCGTGCTCGTCACTGACGTGGGCGTCAACGCCGACCTCAGCGCCGCCGAAGGCGTGCGCCAGAAGAAGATCCGCATGGGCACCGCGAACGTGGCGCAGGGCGCGGCGATGACCCGCGAGCAGGCCGTGCGCGCCATCGAGATCGGCATCGAACTGGTCGAAGAGGAGCTGGGCAAGGGCCTCGACATCATCGCTACCGGCGAGATGGGCATCGGCAACACGACGGCCGCGTCGGCCGTGATCGCGGCGCTCACCGGTGAGCCCGCCGCCCGTGTCACCGGCCGCGGCACCGGAATCAGCGCCGAAGCCCTCCCCGCCAAGGTTGCCGTCATCGAGAGGGCGCTGGCCGTGAACCAGCCCGACGCCAAGGACCCCATAGACGTGCTGGCCAAGGTCGGTGGCCTGGAGATCGCGGCCATGACCGGCGTCTTCCTCGGCGGCGCGGCGCACCGCGTCCCGGTCGTCATGGACGGCTTCATCAGCGCCGCGGCCGCGCTCGCCGCCGTGCGCCTGTGCCACGAGTGCGTCGACTACATCCTGCCGAGCCACGTGAGCATCGAGATCGGCCACCAGGTCGTACTCGACGAGCTCGGCCTGGTGCCGCTCTTCGACCTGCAGATGCGGCTCGGCGAGGGCACTGGGGCGGCTTTGTCGATGAGCATCATCGAGGCCTCCGCCCGTATCCTCAGCGAGATGGCGACCTTTGAGAGCGCCGGCGTCGCCGGCGACCCAAACGAGGCCGACGCCGAGCTGCGGCGCTGAGACGAGGCGGAGGCCGATGAGCGGACCAGAAGCGACGCCGCGCCGATGATCCGGCAGATCACCCTGGCCGTCACGTTTCTGACGGGCATCCCGCTGCCGGTGGGGGGCGAGGTGAGCCCCGCCGACCTGTGGCGCAGCATGGGCTGGTACCCGCTGGTCGGTCTCGCCCTCGGCGCGGCGGCCTGGGGCGTGTACGCAGGCCTGCTCGAGCTGCTCCCGAGTCTCGTCGCCGCGGCGTGCGTCGTGCTGCTGCTCGAAGCCGTCACCCGCGGGCTTCACATGGACGGCCTGATGGACACCGCCGACGGCATCCTGAGCGGCGCGCCGCGTGAGCGAGCGCTGGAGATCATGAAGGACAGCAACGTGGGCGCCATGGGCGTGGTCGCAGCCGTGCTCATCCTGCTGCTCAAGGTCGCGGCCCTGGGCGCGCTGGCGCGCGCCGACGCGGCCGCGCCCCTGCTCGCCGGCTGGTGCGCGGCGCGCTCGCTGCCCGCCCTCGACGTGTACGCGTGGCCGTACGCGCGCGCCGCCGGTACCGGCGAGGCGTTCACGCGCGAGCGCACGCCCGGCCCCGTCGTCATGGCGGGCGCGCTCCTTGCGGCCGGCGTCGTCGTGACCACGCTGCTCACTGTCACGATCGACGGTGCTGGAGCCTGGTACGCCGGCCTTGTCGTGGCGCTCGTGGCGATGGTCGCCGCGCTGCTCGTGCAGGCCGCCGTGGCGAAGCGTCTCGGCGGCCTCACCGGCGATGTCTACGGCATGGGCATCGAGCTGGCCGAGGCGGTGGCGTTGGTCGCCGGGTGCGCCGTCGTC